>OBLT010000653.1_pt1 | contig 22215 bp, 13 predicted proteins | sample 1518721 | NCBI WGS metagenome assembly OBLT01 (sample SAMEA3539307, study PRJEB22396) | soil metagenome | biome: tundra; feature: field; material: soil | place: USA | collected 2010-05 | depth 0.15 m | reverse complement strand
CGAAGCCTGCCCGGCCGAAGCCTGCCCGGCCGAAGCCTGCCCGGCCGAAGCCTGCCCGGCCGAAGCCTGCGCCGCGGGATCGCGCCGCCGCGCGGCTGCAGCGGTGGGAGATCGTCGCTGTCTTCGCCGTCTCACTCGGCGCGAGCGGCCTGTACGCGCTGGTCCAGTTCATCGGCTCGCTGACCGCCCAGCAGTCGCTCAGCAAGCAGACGGCCACCCTGAACGGCAGCCTGGCCCCCAGCCGCCCGCTGCTCGACCTGTTCCTGCAGCTGCTCAACATCACCCTGTCGCTCGCGCCGGTGCTGCTCGTGTTCTACCTGCTGGCCCGCGCGGGCGAGCGGCCGTCCTCGATCGGCGTGGACGCCAGGCAGCCGGGCCGGGACCTGGCCCGGGGCGCGCTGCTGGCCGCGGTGATCGGCGGCAGCGGCCTTGTGCTTTACCTGATCGCGTACCACCTCGGCGTCGAGCTGAACGTCGTCGCCGAGAACCTGCCGGCCGTCTGGTGGCGGATCCCTGTCCTGCTGCTTTCCGCCTTCCAGAACGCGGCCCTGGAAGAGATCGTCGTCGTCGGTTACCTGCTCAGCAGGCTGGACAAGCTCGGCGTCCGGCCGTCCCGGGCGATCGCCGTCAGCGCGGTGATCAGGGGTTCCTACCACCTGTACCAGGGGGCAGGCGGTTTCCTCGGAAACGCCGTCATGGGCACCATCTTCGGCGTGCTGTACCGCCGCTGGGGCCGGGTGACCCCGCTGATCATCGCGCACTTCCTCATCGACTCGGTGGCCTTCGTCGGCTACGCCCTGCTGGCCGGCCACGTCGGCTGGCTGCCCAAACCATAAGGAGCCCGCGCTATGAACGTGCTCGCCCGGCTATGGGAACGGGTGTCAGGCAGCCAGCCGCTGCCGGCCGCCTGGGTGGTGGGCCTGACCGGCCTGGCCGCCTTGATCGTCGTGCTGAACACGGGGTCCTGGCGGCTGGCGGGCAAGGTCATCACGATCGCGCACGAGGGCGGGCACGCGCTGGTCTCGCTGCTGTCCGGGCGGCGGCTTGACGGGATCCGGCTGCACGCGGACAGCTCGGGGGTCACCTACTCGCGCGGCAAGCGGACCGGTCCCGGCCTGGTGCTGACGGCGGCGGCGGGCTACATCATGCCGTCGCTGCTGGGCGCGGGAGCGGCCGCCCTGCTGGCGCAGCGGCACCTGACCGCGATGCTGTGGCTGGCCCTGGTGCTGCTCGCGGCGACGTTCCTGGCCGTCCGTAACGTGTTCGGCGCGCTCGCGGTGCTGGTGACGGCGGCCGCCGTGTTCGTGGTGAGCGACTATGCCCCGGCGGCCGTGCAGGCGGGATTTGCCTACCTGGCCGCGTGGTTCCTGCTGTTCGGCGGGCTGCGGCCGGTGCTTGAGCTGGCCCGCGGCCGGCGCCGGAGCGTAGCGCGGGGGTCGCAGGGCTGGGCCCGGGGCTCGGACGCCGACCAGCTGGCCCAGATGACCGGCGTCCCGGCCGGGGTGTGGGTGACGCTGTTCGCGCTGGTCGCGCTGGCTGCCCTGGTCCTCGGCGCCACCCTGCTCGCCCCGGCCGGCTGGCACGCCTGACATTCCCGCTCGATGGGCAGGCCCGGCATTCGCTGGCGGAAAATTTACGCATCGGAAAATTGGCTGGCTAAAAATTAGCTGAATGGCAACCTGAGAATCCGTTGACCGTATACAACCGACACCGTTATCATCTGCCGATAGTTAGGTTCTGATTACCCGAGAAGGGTCCCCAAATGGCCAGGGCTTTGGCGGTCAGAATGCCGCCGGAGGCGAGTGCCGCACACGGTTGCGAGGGTGCACGTCGCGTTCTCGCCCTGATGCTGGCGTTCTCCGCCGAGAAAAACACTCTTACTGCGCGAGACCTGGCTGCGGCCACCGGCATCGCGCTGCCCAGCGTCTACCGCTACATCACGCTGCTGCGCGAGACCGGGCTGCTGGCCGGGGACGAACGCGGCAGCTACCGGCTCTCGGCGCGGCTCATCGGCCTGGCCCGGGCGGCGGAGGCGGCGGAAAGCATCATCGAGTTCGCTGATCCGGTGATGCAGGCGCTGGCCACCGACACCGGGGAAACGGTCATCTTGGTGCGGATGATCGGCCGGGCCGCGGTGTGCGTGCACCGGGTGCAGTCGGCGCAGCGGCTGCGGATCGAATACGAACCGGGGGCGACGCTGCCGATCGAGCGCGGCGCCAGCGGCAAGCTGCTGCTGGCCGGCCTGACGCCGCAGGCCCGCAAGGATCTGCTGGCCCCGCTGGCGCAGCGTGACCCTGACGCCGCCGCCCTGCTCGAGGCGCGGGTCGCCCGGGCCGCGCAGCAGGGCTTCGCGACCAGCGAGGAAGAGATCTACCAGGGGGTGTGGGCGGCCTCGGCCGCGGTGGTGCAGGGGAAGCGGACGCTGGCCGCGCTCACCGTGCCCTCGCCGCTGGTCCGGGCGCCCGCCGAGGAGCGAAAGCAGCTACTGGACCAGGTCCGGGCGGCGGCCGCGCGGATCAACACCGAACTGCGCGCCGCCCGCCGGTAGCCGGCTGTCGGTCCCGGCCCCCGGCACGGCTATTCTTCCCCAATGCCGGACTTCCGTGATGTGATCCCGGGTACCCGGATCAGCGCTGGCCAGGCCTCGGTCGCCGGGCTGCAGGCCGAACTGGCCTCCGGCCGGCTCACCGCGGCCGCGCTGACCGCCTTCTACCTGCAGCGCATCGACCACCTGAATCCGGCGCTGCACGCGGTCATCACGGTTAACCTCGAGGCCCCGGCCGAGGCGGCCGCGAGCGACGCGGCCCGCGGCCCGCGCGGACCGCTCGAAGGCATTCCCGTGCTGGTCAAGGACAACATCCAGGTCACGGGCATGCCGACCACGGCGGGCTCGCCCGCGTTGCTCGCCGCTGAGCCGGCCGACGCCTTCCTGGTACAACGGCTGCGCGCCGCCGGAGCGGTGATCATCGGCAAGGCGAACCTGTCGGAGTGGGCGAACTTCCGGTCCATCCATTCCACCAGCGGCTGGTCCACGCTGGGCGGGCAGACCGCCAACCCGTACGCGCTCGACCGTAACCCGTCCGGGTCGAGTTCGGGCTCGGCGGCGGGGGTGGCGGCGGGTCTGGCCCCGCTCGCCGTCGGCACAGAAACCGACGGCTCGATCCTCTCCCCGGCCAGTGCCTGCGGGGTAGTCGGCATCAAGCCCACCAACGGCCTGGTCAGCCGCCGGGGCATCGTGCCGATCTCACCGGTGCAGGACACCGCGGGACCGATAGCGGCCTGCGTCGCGGACGCGGCGGCGCTGCTGTCCGTGCTGGCCGCCGCCGACCCCGAGGATCCCGTCGCGGGCGGCGACCACGATCTGGCCGAACGCTCGTGGCTGAGTCATCCCGGTCATTCTTATCCGTCGTGGCTGGATAACGCCGCGTTGGGCGGGGCCAGGCTCGGGATCTGGCGGGATGCCTCGGGCCCGGCGGGACCGGCCACCGCCGCCGTCTTGGACCTGGCCGTGGACAGGCTCCGCTCGCTCGGGGCCGTGGTGACCGATCCGGTGACGCTGCCCGGCGCGGACAAGATCGGCGAACCGGAGTTCACCGCGCTGCGGTACGAGTTCAAGTACGGGATCAACGCCTACCTGGCCTACCTGGCCGAGTTCGGCGCGGGCACCGGCCTGCCGGGCACGCTGGCCGAGCTGATCGACTTCAACAAGCGGAACGCGGACCTGGTGCTGTCCCGGTTCGGCCAGGAGCTATTCGAGCAGGCTGAGGCGACCAGCGGCGATCTGGCCGACCCCGAGTACCTGGCCGCCCGCCGCGAAGCCACCAAGCTCGCCCGCGCCGCCATCGCGGGGCCGCTGGCCGAGCACGGGCTTGAGGCCATCGTGGCCCTGACCGCCAGCCCTGCCTGCCTCACCGACTACGTGCTCGGCGACCACCACGTGTTCGGCTCCTCGGGCCCGGCCGCGGTGGCCGGCTGCCCGTCGGTCACCGTCCCGGGCGGGTACGTGTCGGGCCTGCCCGTCGGCGTCTCGTTCTTCGGGCCCCGCTGGACCGAGCCCCGGCTGATCGCCCTCGCCTACGCCTTCGAACAAGCGACCCAGGTCCGCCAGCCCCCCATTCTCCCCGCCAGCATCAGCTAGCCTGCCGCGCGATAACCTGGCGAGCATGGAGTCTTGGCGCCGCGCGGATGTCCCCGTGCTACCGGGGAGCGGGCTGGCGCCCCGGCTGCACGACACGGCCACCGGGGAACTGGTCCTGGCTTCGGCGGGTCCGGTGGCCACCCTGTACGCCTGCGGCATCACTCCCTACGACGCGACCCACATCGGGCACGCGGCCACCTACACCGCCTGGGACCTGCTCATCCGCGCCTGGCTTGACGCGGCCCCAGAGGTCCAGGACGCCACAGACGCTGAGTCCTCCCCGTCCCGCTTCACCGTTATCTACGTGCAGAACGTGACCGACGTCGATGATCCACTGCTCGAGCGAGCCACCCGGGACGGTGAAGACTGGCGCGAGCTGGCCCGCCGCGAGATCCAGCGGTACCGCGGGGACATGGAGGCGCTCCGCGTCCTGCCGCCCACCCATCTGATCGGAGCGGTTGAGGCGCTGCCGGTCATCGAGCGGTTCAGCGTCCGGCTGGCGGACCACGGTGCCCTGTACGACGTCGACGAGGACCTCTACTTCGCCAAGTTGGCGGACCCGCAGTTCGGTCTGCTGTCCGGACCCGGCACGGCCTCCGGGCTCAATCCGGCTCAGATGGCTGAGCTCGCCGCGCAGCGCGGTGGTGATCCGGGCAGGCCGGGGAAGAAGGATCCGCTGGATTGCCTGGTCTGGCGGGCCGAACGGCCGGGGGAGCCGGCCTGGGAATCGCCGTTCGGCCGCGGCAGGCCCGGCTGGCACGTCGAGTGCGCCGCGATCGCCACCGAGTACCTGGGGCCGGCCTTCGATGTCCAGGCGGGCGGTTCTGACCTGGTGTTCCCGCACCATGAAATGAGCGCGTCGCACGCCCGGGTCGCGCTGGCTCCGGTAGAAAGAGCGTTCGCGCAGGTGTACGCCCATGCTGGGATGGTGAGCTACCAGGGCGAGAAGATGTCCAAGTCGCTGGGCAACCTGGTGTTCGTGAGCAGGCTCCTGGCCGATGGCGTGGACCCGATGGCGGTGCGGATGGCGCTGCTGGCGCACCACTACCGTTCGGACTGGGAGTGGACCGACGCCGTCCTCGGCGACGCACAGGCCCGGCTGGCCCGCTGGCGCTCGGCGCTGGCCCGGGCCGAGGCGGCCGTTCCTGATGCACCCCCGATGACCGGCGACGACGAGTTCGGCGTCCTGGCCGGAGTGCGGGCGCGCCTTCACGACGACCTCGATGCTCCCCATGCGCTTGTCATCGTCGATCGCTGGGCCGACTCGCTGCTGGCCAAGGCGCCCACCCGGATCACTCCGCACGACGTCTCCGGAGCCCGGCTCGGCAAGGAAACCGTCGACGCCCTGCTCGGCATCACCTTGTAACCGCTTCCCCGGCTGGGCGGCTGCGGACTGGCGGCAGGGACATTTCAGGCCTATCCCTCGCCGGTTCCTGTGGATAAGTCTAGTTATCCACAGGCGCCCGATGCCTCCTGCGTATGCCTTCCCCGCGTCACACGCTGGTGACATGGAACAAACACTCACTGCGGGTGACGAATCCCCGCAAAACCCGCAAAACCCGCGAGACTCGCAGGCGCCGCCCGCCGCGCAAGCCAGCCCCGTCCCCGTCCCCGTTGACTCGCCCGCGTCGCTTCTCGCCCTCGTCCCGCACCTGCTCGGTTTCATCCCCGAGGCCAGCTTCGTCGTGATCGGGATCGATCCCGCTGGCCACGTGAAGGTCACGCTCCGATACGACCTGCCTGATCCGCCTGGTATCGGCGTAGCCGCGGACGTGGCCACCCACGCCGTCGGCATCATCGGCTCGCAGGGGATAACCACCACGGCGGCGGTCGGCTATGGTCCCGAGACGCTGGTCGACATGGTGGCCGCCGCGGTGCGGGACGCAGCCGGCGAAGCCGGAATCGACCTCCAGGAATTTCTCCGGGTCGAGAACGGCCGCTACTGGTCCTACGTGTGCGGCGACGAGGAATGCTGCCCGGCCGCGGGGGTGCCCTTCGACGCCAGCGCGGATTCCGCCTCGACCGCGATGGATCACGCCGCCGATGAGGTCCTGCCCGGCCGTGCCGCCGTGGCCGCCCGTATCGCCCCGCTCGGCGGCATCGCCGCGGAGTCCATGCACCAGGCCACCCGCCGGGCGGAGCGGCACGTCACTCAGCTGCTCGCCAAGGCGCGCAAGTCCGGACGCCTCGGCTCCGTGCGGCACCTGATCGCCTCCGAAGGGCTGGCCGCGGTCAGCTCCCTGATTGCCACCTACCGGGCCGGCGGCCGGTTCACCACGGATTACCAACTCGCCAGGATGACGGTGGCCCTGCGCGACCTGCGGGCCAGGGACGACGCGTGGGCCCGGATGGACCCCGCCCACCGGGACGCGCACCGCCGGCTGTGGATCGACGTGACCCGTCGCGCGCAGCCCGGCTACGTGGCCGCGCCCGCCGCTCTGCTCGCCTTCGTGGCCTGGCAGTCCGGGGACGGGGCGCTGGCGAACGTCGCGCTCGACCGGGCCCTCGCCGACGATCCCCGCTACTCGATGGCCTTGCTGCTCCGCCAGGTGATCACCGCCGGGGCTCCGCCGTCGCTGGCCAGGCTGCCGATGACGCCGGAGGAGGTGGCCGCCAGTTACGACGATGCCGAGGCGGAGGCTGGGGCGGAGGCTGGGGGCGACGCCGACGATGACCACGACATGGACCTAGATGTCCACGACCTGGACGCTGACGACGAACGGTGAGGTCAGGTCGGGGAAAGGATCAGTGATGAAGAGGAGGGCCTGTGGTTCCGGGATACACTGCCTGAGATGTTCGTCCAGCTCAGCATGTATGTTGCCTTTTGCCCGTCCCTGGCCGTTTCCGTGCCGGGTAATCACGCTTAACCGGAAGGATGCCCGCATGACTGCCGACACGCACGAGGTCGCGGTGGCCGGATTGCGTGAGGCTTACGCGGCCTGGCCGCCGGGGACACCGGTCCGGCTGGCCAAGCGCACGTCTAACCTGTTCAGGTTCCGTGACGCAGGCCCCGCGACCTCGGCTGGCCAGAAGATCAAGGCGGCCAGGAGCGCCGGGACCGGCCTGGACGTATCCGCGTTCGGCCACGTGCTGCGGGTTGATCCGGACCGCAGGACGGCCTGGGTCGGGGGCATGACCACGTACGAGGATCTCTGTGACGCCACGCTCAGCCATCAGCTCATGCCGCTGGTGGTGCCGCAGCTCAAGACGATCACTCTGGGCGGGGCCGTCACCGGGCTGGGCATCGAGTCCACCTCGCTGCGCAGCGGCATGCCGCATGAGTCCGTGCTCGAAATGGAGATCCTGACCGGAGACGGCCGTGTGGTCCGTGCCACCGAGAGCAACGAGTACGCCGATCTCTTCCGCGGCTTTCCGAACTCCTACGGCACCCTGGGCTACACCCTCTCGCTCACGATCGAACTGGAACCGGTTCAGCCGTTCGTGCACCTGCGCCATTTCCCGTTCAGCACCGCGGAGGCGTGCCTGGACGCGGTGGCCCAGATCGCCGCGGAGGGAAGCTTTCGCGGCCACCGGGCGGATTTCGTCGACGGGACCGCCTTCGGGCCCGATGAGCTCTACCTCACGGTCGGGGCGTTCAGCGACGTCGCGCCGTGGCGCAGCGATTACACCGGCCAGCAGGTCTACTACGAATCGATCAGGCGCGACAAGGAGGATTTTCTCACCATCCGGGACTACCTGTGGCGGTGGGATACCGACTGGTTCTGGTGCTCGCGCCCCTTCGGTGTGCAAAAGCCGATGATCAGGCGGCTGTGGCCGCGTCGTTACCGGCGCAGTGACGTCTACCGCAAGCTGGTCGCCTTCGACCGGCGTCATGGTTTCAGTGACACCCTGATGGCCCGGCGGCAACTCCCGCCCCGCGAGGCGGTGATCCAGGACGTGGAGATCCCGGTCGAACGCGGGGCCGAGTTTCTGCAATTTTTCGCCGCGAATGTGGGGATGAACCCGGTATGGATGTGCCCGCTGCGGCTTCGTGGTGAGCGTGTCTGGCCCCTGTATCCGCTGCAGCCCGGTGAGGTGTACGTGAATTTTGGGTTCTGGGGAACGGTGCCACTGCCGCCGGGCAGGTCTGACGGTTACTACAACCGCCTCATCGAAGATGAGGTCGCGAGGCTGGACGGGCATAAGTCGCTGTATTCGACCTCGTTCTATGCCGAGGACGAGTTCTACCAGCGCTACAACGGCGACGCTTACCGGGCGCTCAAGCGCACGTATGACGGTGAGGGGCGCTTGCTCGGCCTGTACGAGAAGTGCGTCACGGGACGCTGAGTTACCTGCAAGAGCGGAAAGGAACGCTAAGGATGGCACTGGCGGAAGTCTTTGAGTCATTCGTGGGGCCCGATGCCCCGCTGGAATTCGCGGCCTATGACGGCAGCCGGGCCGGCGCGGCCGGATCTCCGGTGAAGATGACGGTCCGCTCTCCGGTGGCGGTGGCCCACCTGGCCCAGGCGCCAGGCGCACTCGGACTGGCCCGGGCTTACGTGTCCGGGCACCTTGACATCGAAGGGGATATGTACGAGGCCCTGGCCCGGATGACCAAGGCCCAGAACATCAGTATGACGGTGGCCGAGAAGCTGCGCCTGCTGCAGGCCCTCGGCGGTCCGAAGCTGCTGCTGCACCGGCTGCCGCCGCCGCCGCAGGAGGTCCGGATGAAAAGCCGCTGGCGGACCGGCCGCCTGCACTCCAAGGACCGTGACGCCGGCGCGATCTCGCATCACTACGACGTGTCCAACCAGTTCTACGAGTGGGTGCTCGGGCCGACGATGGCCTATACGTGCGCCTGCTATCCGAGCGAGGACGCCACCCTGGAGGAGGCGCAGGCGACCAAGTTCGACCTGGTCGCCCGCAAACTTGGCCTGCACGAGGGCATGCGCCTGCTGGACGTCGGCTGCGGTTGGGGCGGCATGGTGATGCACGCCGCCCGTGAGTACGGCGTCAAGGCTCTCGGGGTCACGCTGTCCGCCCAGCAGGCCGCGTGGGCGCAGGCCGCGATCGAGCAGGAAGGGCTGTCCGGGCTCGCCGAAGTACGGCACCTGGATTACCGCGACGTGCCGGAGACCGGCTTCGACGCGGTCAGCTCCATCGGGCTCACCGAGCACATCGGCAAGCAGAACCTCCCGTCGTACTTCGCGTTTCTCTACAGCAAGCTGAAGCCCGGCGGCCGTCTGCTCAACCACTGCATCACCCGGCCTGATAACACCGAGCCACCGATCCGCAAGAACGGGTTCATCAACCGGTACGTGTTCCCGGACGGCGAGCTCGAGGGACCCGGTTACCTGATCTCCCTCATGCACGACGCCGGCTTCGAGCTGCGGCACGAGGAGAACCTGCGCGAGCACTACGCCAAGACCCTGGCGGCCTGGTGCGTCAACCTGGACGCGCACTGGGACGAGGCGGTCAAGGAGGTCGGGCAGGGCACCGCCCGGGTCTGGCGCCTGTACATGGCAGGCTCGCGGCTCGGCTTCGACCGCAACCACATCGAGCTGCACCAGGTGTTGTGCGTCCGGCTGGCCGCGGACGGGAACTCTGGCATGCCGCTGCGGCCCGACTGGGAGGCGTCCCCGGTTCTCGCTAGTTAACTTCGCGCCGAACGGACCGTGGTTCTCCGTCCCACAGCACCGTTTTCGTCCTGACCCCGCAGGTCCTGCGGGACGTGTGCTGTCGGCCGGACCTGTCGTCCTGGCGGTGCCTGCGGCTCCGCCAGCCGCATGCGCGGTATCGTCCTGCTGGCCAGCGTGCCAGCGACGCCCGCCGGAGCCAGGAACGGCAGCAGGTCGGCGATGGCCCCGGCGGCGAATAGGGCGGCGATCGTCCTGGCCGAGGTGACCTCGGCCAGGCCTGCCCGGGTGGGCGCCGGGATCGCGACGGCGGGCAGGCCGCAGCATGCGGCGGCCGTGGCGGCCAGCCCGGCGTCGGGCCCGGCCGCCACGATCAGGTCCGCGTCCTGCGCGGCCTGCGTCATCGCCTGGGTGAACAGCACCGGCACGCTGGCCTGCCGGGCGAGCAGCTCAGCGATATCGTCATCCGCGGTGACCAGCTGGCCGGTGATGGTGGAGATCAGCCTGCGCTGCGGCGGAACCGTCCGGGTGCCCGCCATGATGCTTCGCAGCGGAGCGACGCATCTGGCCATGGCGGAGGAGTGCATGGCGGTGGTACTGCTGAGAACCTCGACCGGGACCTGACGCGAGCCGGCCCGCCGGGCCAGCTCGCGGATGCCCGTGGTGGACCCGGCCACTACGTGCACACGGGGTCCCTCGTAGGCGGCGATGTGCAGCCGGTCGGGGGCGCACAGCGCGCGGGTCAGGTCGATGTCGGCCGTGATGCGGGCCATCGCGACCGAGCCCCGCCGCCCGTCGCCGCAGGCGCGCAGGACCTGCCCGTACCGGGCGACCAGGCGCGCCGCCTCAGCCGCGGGCAGGCTGCCGGCCCAGACCAGCCCGGTAATCTCGCCCAGGCTGTAGCCCACTCCGGTGACCGGCTTCACGCCGAGCAGGTCCAAGGTGCCGAGGGCCTCGAGCGAGGTGGTGAGCAGCGCCGGATGAGCAGCCGCCGATTCGGCCCGTCCGGGGAAGAGCACCACGACCGCGCCGGCCGCTCCCGCTGTTACGTGCACGCCCGGCTCAGTCGTGCCCGAGGTCGCCCCGCCGGTCCTGAGCTGCCAGGCGGCGTACTGAGCCTGTGCGGCCAGCCGGGACGGCGTGGCCGCGGTCAGCGTCACTCGCAGCGGCGCCGCGTGATCGGCGGCGCGCCGTGCGCCGATCGCCAGCTGCCGGGCGAGTTCGGGCAGCTCGGAATCCGAGAGTGCGGTCGCGCTCGCGGCGATGTCGTCGAGCCGTCCCGCGAGCGCGCCGAGATCCCCGCCGCACAGCGCGAAAACCCTGGCCTGAGCCGCAACGTCCCCAGGTCGCCGGAAGGCGCCCGGTGGCGTGGCCGGTTGCCCGGCGGCGCGGCGCCGGCGGCCGGATCCGCGGTCGGTCTCTCCTTCGCGGCGCAGTACGAGATGGACGCCTTCGGCGTCCCGGGCGCCGGGAAAGCCGGACATGACGGCCGGGTCGGCCGTACCGAGGGAGTTCACCGCGGCCAGCCGTGTCCCGTCCGGCCACGGTTCTGGTCGCGCGGGCATCCGGAGCAGTGCCTGGCCCGACTCGAGCAGCGGATGCGGCCGCGCGCACCAGGTACCGGGCGGAATCGTTCCCGCGGCCATCGCGCTGGCGGTCTTGACCAGGCTGGCGATGCCAGCCGCCGCCTTGGTATACCCGATGCTGGCCGATACCGCGCCGAGCGCCGCGACCGCTTTCCCACCGCGCCTGAGCTGTGTCAGCATGGCCAGCTCGGCCGAGTCTCCGGTCGAGGTGCCGGTTCCCTGGCCTTCGACGAACTGGATATCCGCGGGGTCGATCCCCGCCTGCTGGTAGGCCAGCAGCGATGCCGGCCCGGCCAGGGCGGGGGCCAGGGCCGGCCACGTGCTCCAGCCCGCTATCTCGGCGTACACCGGCACTCCCGCGGCCCGGGCGTCGGCCGTGTGGGCCAGCACCACGATGCCGCAACCCTCTCCGGGCAGCAGCCCGGCCGGGTCGGCGGCGTAGACGCGCATCTCGTCGGTGCCCAGCGTGCCCGCTCGTTCCTGCAGGGCGAGCCAGTCTGGGTCGATGCCGAGTTCCGCCCCGCCGGCGACCGCGAGATCGAGCTCGCCCGCCTGCAGGGCACGGGCGGCCGCGACGACCGCGTGCAGGGAGGACTGGTACGCCGCTCGCGGGTACGGCGCGCCGGCGGTGAAGCCGAACTCTGCGCGGACGAGCTCGCACACGCTCGGCGTTACGCTCGCGATGATCAGTCCGGTCCGGGCGGTTCCGGCCGCGTCGCGCAGGCCTGCGTCGGTGAGGGCCACAGCGGTCATCTCGGTCGCCAGCTTCTGGACCGGACCCAGATCATGCGGGCCGAGCTCCAGGTCACCGAACGAGACGGCCGGGACCGTCCAGTCATCGACAAGCGCCGCGTACATCGGGCGGCCCGGCAAGCCTGTCACCGGCTGGAACATGCGGCGCCCGGCGACGGCGACGTCGTGGAATTCGGCGGGATCGCTGGCACCAGGGAACCGGCACGCCATGCCGATGATCGCGACAGGCCCGCGCCGATCCCCCCGACCGTCCATTGCCCCCCCGCCAGGAATGGTTAGCTCGACTACTCAGTAATGAGTAGGTGCTGCCGAGCCGCCCGTCAAGGGGAATGCCGAGACGCGCTGATATCCGTGCGCGGATGCATTTATGGCCGGTGACAAGGGATTTTCACCGCTATGCGCGGCCGGGGATGAGTTCCGGCCGGGTCCGCTCGTCACCGCGGGACCGGCCGCCCGGACGGCCGTGCGCCGACGGGCCGCAGGCGGCGGACGGACCCGCGGGGGGTGCGCTATCCTGTGGGTATGCGTGCCGTCCGGCTGCTCCTTACTTAGCCGCGCCGACCTACCGTCGTTGGCGCGGCTGCCCCTCGTCTCGAGGGGCGTTTTCATTGCAGGTGATCATCACCCCGGGGGCTTTACGGGGTTTTTAGGGGTCCGGACCGATTCAATGGTGAGGAAACAATGACAGCGGCCGAGAGCGCCGAGCTGGCGCAGCGCTATGACCCCCGTGATGTCCAGGAGAAGTGGCAGGCGCGCTGGACGGAGCTCGATCCGTTCCGCGCCAGCGAGGATCCCGAGGATCCCCGGGAGCGCTTCTACCTAGTTGACATGTTCCCGTACCCGTCGGGCGACCTGCACATGGGTCACGCCGAGGCCTACGCCATCGGCGACGCCCTCGCCCGCTACCATTTCCTGCGGGGCCGCAACGTGCTGCACCCGATCGGCTGGGATGCCTTCGGCCTGCCCGCCGAGAACGCCGCGATCAGGAACAACACCCACCCGGCCGACTGGACGTACGCCAACATCGAAACCCAGGCCGCCTCGTTCCGGCGGTACGCGGCGTCCTTTGACTGGAGCCGCAGGCTGCAGACCTGCGATCCGACCTACTACCGCTGGAATCAGTGGCTGTTCCTGCGCTTCTACGAGCGGGCGCTGGCCTACCGCCGGGACGGGTACGTCAACTGGTGCCCGGTAGACCAGACGGTGCTGGCCAACGAGCAGGTCATCGCCGGGAAGTGCGAACGCTGCGGCGCCGACGTGGTGCGGCGGATGCTGAACCAGTGGTACTTCAAGATCACCGAGTACGCGGACCGGCTACTCGCGGACGCCGGGCAGCTGGAGGGCAGCTGGCCCGAGCGGGTCCTGCTGATGCAGCGGAACTGGATCGGCCGCTCGGAGGGCGCCGAGGTCCAGTTCGCGGTGGAGGGCCGGGACGAGCCGGTGACGGTCTTCACCACCAGGCCCGACACCTTGTACGGCGCGACCTTCTTCGTGGTGGCGGCGGACTCGCCGCTGGCCGAGCAGCTGTGCGCGCCTGATCGGCTGCCCGAGCTGCGTGCCTATGTCGAGCAGGTCAGGAAGCTGACCGACATCGAACGCCAGGCCACTGACCGGGAGAAGACCGGGGTCTTCCTGGGCCGGTCCGCCATCAACCCGGTGAACGGCGAACGGATCCCGGTGTGGGCCGCCGACTACGTGCTGCCCGACTACGGCACCGGCGCCATCATGGCCGTGCCCGCGCACGACCAGCGGGACCTGGATTTCGCCCGCGACTACGGACTCGACGTCCGGATGGTGGTGGACACCGGGCAGCCGGATCCGGCTCAGACCGGGATCGCGACCGCGGGCGACGGCAAGCTGGTGAATTCGGGCCCGCTCAACGGGCTGGCGAAGGCGGAAGCCATCGCCACGATCACCGCGATCCTGGAGGAAAAGGGCCTGGGGCGGGCGGCGGTCAACTACCGCCTGCGGGACTGGCTGGTGTCACGGCAGCGCTTCTGGGGAACCCCGATCCCGATCGTGCACTGCCCATCCTGCGGCGAGGTGCCGGTGCCCGACGACCAGCTGCCCGTGGTGCTGCCCGACCTGCGCGGCCAGGACCTAGTGCCCAGGGGCGTGTCCCCGCTGGCCGCCGCCGAGGACTGGGTGAACGTGCCCTGTCCCGCCTGCGGCGGCCCGGCTAAGCGCGACACCGACACCATGGACACGTTCATGGATTCCTCCTGGTACTTCCTGCGGTACTGCTCGGTCGACTACACCGACGGGCCATTCGACCCGGCCGAGGTCCGCTGCTGGGCGCCGGTAGACCTGTACGTGGGCGGCGTCGAGCACGCCATCTTGCACCTGCTGTACAGCAGGTTCTTCGTCAAGGTCCTGTACGACATGGGCATGCTGGACTTCACCGAGCCGTTCACCCGGCTGATCAACCAGGGCCAGGTGATCAACCACGGCAAGGCGATGTCCAAGTCGCTGGGCAACGGCGTGGACCTGGGCCAGCAGATCGAGCGTTTCGGGGTGGACGCGATCCGGCTGACCATGATTTTCGCCAGCCCGCCCGAGGACAACATCGACTGGGCGGACATGCACCCAGAAGCGATGGTGAAGTTCCTAGGCCGGGTCTGGCGGATCGCCGCTGACGTGGCCGATGCAGACCCCGTACCGCGCGAATTCGCCGCCGCCGCGGCGGATACCGAACTGCGCAGGATCACGCACCGGACCATCGACGAGGTGACCCGCCAGGTGGAGTCGTACCACCTCAACGTCGCCGTGGCCCGGCTGATGGAGCTGGTCAGCGCCGCGCGCAAGGCCATCGACTCCGGCCCGGGCGCGGCCGACCCAGCGGTTCGCGAGGCGGCGGAGGTGCTGGCGGTGCTGGTATCGCTGTTCGCCCCCTACACCGCCGAGGAGTCGTGGGACGTGCTGGGCCACAAGCCGTCAGTCGCCCGGGCAGCCTGGCCGGCCGCGGACCCGAAGCTGCTGACTCAGGACAAGGTCACCTGCGTGGTGCAGGTTAACGGCAAGGTTCGCGACAAGCTCGAGGTCTCGCCCGAGATCAGCGAAGACGACCTTCGCGAACTCGCGCTCGTCGCGCCGGGGGTCGTACGCACGCTGGGTGACCAGCAGGTCCGCCGGGTGATTGTCCGGGCGCCGAAGCTGGTCAGCATAGTCGCGGCGTAAACCCCCTCGATCCATGGCGCCCCCCTCGATCAGGCCAGCTCTCGATCGGGGCGGACGCGCCCGGCCCTGGGTGGGCCCGAACGCCTCCGCACCACCCCGACCACTGTGTGCTCAGACGCGGCGGAGCACGGCCACGACACGGCCGAGGATGGTGGCCTCGTCGCCGAGGATTGGCGTGTATGCCGGGTTGTGCGGAATCAGCCAGACGTGCCCGTCACTCTGCTTGAACGTCTTCACCGTCGCCTCGCCGTCAAGCATCGCCGCCACGATCTCGCCGTTCTCCGCGACCTGCTGCTCCCGGACCACGACCCAGTCCCCGTCTGTGATGGCCGCGTTCATCATCGAATCGCCGGCCACCTTGAGCAGGAACAGCGTGCCCTCGCCGACCAGCTGCCTGGGCAGCGGGAAGACGTCTTCCACGGATTGCTCGGCCAGGATCGGGCCGCCCGCGGCGATCCGCCCGATCAGAGGTACGTAGATGGCCTCTTGCGAGGGAATGTCGATGCCGGGAATGTCGCCGGCCTCGTCCTCGTGGCCGGGCTCCGGCCGAACGGCGGGGTGACCAGGCAGGCGCACCTCGACGGTCCGCGGACGGCCCACGTCCCGGTGCAGGTAGCCCTTCTTCTGCAGGGTGCTGAGCTGGTAAGAGACGCTCGACGTGCTCGTCAGGCCGACGGCTTCGCCGATTTCCCGCATCGAGGGCGGGTAGCCGCGCTTCTGCACCGATTCCCTGATGACCTGGAGCACCTTTCGCTGCCGCCAGGTCAGGACGTGATCAGGATCGGGTTTGTCCGGCGTGTTGGGGATGACGACGGGCACGCTGCCTTTCGGCTTGCGGCCCGGCCGCCCCTTAGGTCTGGGCGCCCCCGTTGCGTCGGGGCCGGAAGTACCTACTGCGGTGCCTCCCATGGCGGTTTCCTCCATCTGATGACCTTCCGTGTCCGAGTTCTTGCATGCTGAGTAGAGAGTAACGGTTCTCGCTCAAGATCCCAAACATCTGTTCGACGTGTCGTCAAAATGTCGTACCCGAGCGATACAACGAATGTGCACCCGTTCGATCGAACGTTTAGGCGATCGAAAGGGAGTACGATCGAACATAGTGTAGCTCGAACGAAGATTTGACCATGGAGGTCGTCATGAACGCGACGCGAGCGGCGGCGTTGCCTAGGTACCGCACGGAGAACCCGGGTTTCCCCAGGGAGAACCGGCTGTACCGCACGGGCAAGCCTGCGCGGTTCCGCCCCGACCTGCGCGTGGTGTACCGCGCGGGAAGCCCCGTTGCGGTGGCTCCCGCCGCGTCCTCCGCCGCCGCGCCCTCCGTCTCAGTTCATCCTGCGGCAGCGCCTCCCGCCGCGGCTCCCCTCGCCCCCGCGCCGCCTGCCACCGCCCGGCCTGCCCCTGCCCCTGCCCCTGCCCGGCCTGGGGTGTCTCCGTCCTCGGCGACCAGCCCGCTGCGGCTGACCAGGCGGGGACGCATCGTGGTCGCGGTCATGGCCGCGCTCCTGGTGGCCGGGCTGTCGCTGGCCGTCGCCGGGGCGGCGCAGGCGACCGGCCACTCCGCATCGCAGCGCGCGACCGGCCCCAACCTCGCCCGGGTGGTCGTCCGTCCCGGCCAGACCCTATGGTCAGTGGCCGAGAACGCCGATCCCAACGCGGATCCCCGCCTGGTGATCCAGCAGATCGCTCAGTTGAACGCGTTGACCAGCGACAACCTGGTGGCAGGCCAGCGGTTGTGGGTACCGCGTAGCTGAGAACCGCAGGCGAGGCGGGACCGCAACACGCCGGCCGGTCCCCGGGAGTAACTCAGTCGCCAGGCTTTTCCTCATTGACCGCGTGTCCGCGCTTGCCTCCAGCCGTCCTCGTGGTCTACGGTAACCACAACATCTAGTACTTACACCGTTGTGTTTTTTCCACAAGTTGTGTTCACAAGCTAGAATGGAAACACGGCGAGACAGCTGCCGGGAGGTGATCGCGTGCACTGCCCATTCTGTCGCCACCCAGACAGCAGGGTCATCGACAGCCGGACGGCTGACGACGGCGCGGCGATCCGCCGCCGGAGGTCATGTCCGGAATGCGGGCGCCGGTTCACCACTCAGGAGACGGTCATCTTGATGGTGGCCAAGCGCAGTGGTGTCACCGAGCCGTTCACCCGGGACAAGATCGTCCGTGGTGTGCAGCGCGCCTGCCAGGGACGGCCGGTCAGCGAGGACAAGCTGGCGATCCTGGCTCAGCTGGTGGAAGAGACGATCAGGGCACGGGGCCTGGCCGAAGTCCCCTCGCATGAGGTGGGCCTGGCCATCTTGGGCCCGCTCAGGGACCTCGACGAGGTTGCCTACCTGAGGTTCGCCTCGGTGTACCGGGGTTTCGAGTCGCTCGCCGACTTCGAGGATGAAATCACCGCCTTGCGCCAGGAGCGCCGAAGTGTCACCCGCGCCCCGGCGCGGACGGAATCAGGATCTTAAGGCGGCACGAGTTGTCATTGTTGCAGCGTGGCCATGCAGGGCCTGGCGGGGATCCGGAAGGGTCCCGGAAGGGGGAGAAATGACAGAGACGGTGAGCGGAGCGACGGCCCGGAAGGGGAAGGGGGCCCACGACCAGGGGGCACAGAGCCCACGCGGCGGGAACGGCGGCGGGCTCAAGATCGGGCGTATCCACACCACACCGGGCGTGCATCCCTACGACCAGGTCACCTGGGAGCGCCGGGACGTCGTCATGACGAACTGGCGAGACGGCTCGGTCAACTTCGAGCAGCACGGGGTGGAGTTCCCTGACTTCTGGTCGGTGAACGCCGCCAACATCGTGACCACCAAGTACTTCCGCGGCGCGGTCGGCTCGCCGCAGCGCGAGTGGAGCCTCAAGCAGCTGGTGGACCGGGTCGTCAGCAAGTACGAGCAGACCGGCCGGGAGCAGGGTTACTTCGCCGCCGACGAAGATGCTGTGATCTTCGGCCACGAGCTCAGGTACGCCCTGGTCCACCAAATCTTTTCTTTCAACTCCCCGGTCTGGTTCAACGTCGGCACCACGTCAAAGCAGCAGGTATCAGCGTGCTTTATCCTCGCCGTGGACGACACGATGGACGCCATCCTGGACTGGTACCGGGAGGAGGGCCTGATCTTCAAGGGCGGGTCCGGCGCAGGCGTCAACCTCTCCAAGATCCGGTCGAGCAAGGAGCTTCTGTCCTCCGGCGGCACCGCGAGCGGCCCGGTCTCCTTCATGCGCGGGGCCGACGCCTCCGCAGGCACGATCAAGTCGGGCGGTGCCACCCGGCGTGCGGCCAAGATGGTGGTCCTCGACGTTGACCACCCGGACGTGATGGACTTCATCACGACCAAGGCGCGTGAGGAAGAGAAGGTCCGCGTGCTCCGCGACGCCGGGTTCGACATGGACCTCGGCGGCAAGGACATCGTCAGCGTCCAGTACCAGAACGCGAACAACTCGGTCCGCGTGTCGGACGAGTTCATGCGCGCGGTCGAGGAAGGCAAGGAGTTCGACCTGCTGGCCCGGCTGACCGGCGCGGTGGTCGAGCGGGTCGACGCGCGGAAGCTGATGCGCACGATGGCGCAGGCCGCGTGGGATTGCGCCGATCCCGGTATCCAGTACGACGGCACGATCAACGACTGGCACACCTGCCCGGAGTCCGGCCGCATCACCGCGAGTAACCCATGCTTCCCTGCCGACCAGCGCGTGCTCACGGACAAGGGACTCATACGGATCGGCGACCTTGTGCGCCGCGCCGCGAACGAGGAGCAGTTCGCCGTATACACCAACGACATGACGGCCGAAGCCGATCCGCAGGATCGGGTGGTGGCGACGAGCCCGTCCCGGTACATGGTCACCGGGAGGAACGAGATCCTCGAGCTGCGCTTCTCGGACGGCGCAAGGCTACGGTGCACCCCCGGCCACCGGATCTGGACCGCCAACCGAGGCTGGGTCCACGCCGAAGAGCTGACCGGTGACGACAAGATCGTTCGCTCGTTTCAGCACGCGCCGCGTCATATGGCTGACAACCGGATCCCGATGCACGCCATCCTCGCAGTCGAGTACGAGAAGACCCGCAAGCCATTGCAAGTTCCAAGCAAGTGGGACAGGGAGTTCGCGCACTACCTGGGCTGGCTAGTCGGTGACGGCTGCGTCGATAGCCGCGACGCTAGCGCGGTGACTGTGTACGGCTCAGACGAGGACAAGCATGTCGTGCTGCCCAGGCACCACGCCCTGCTCACCCAGATCACGGGCTTTGAGAGCAAGCCGAGCGTGCAGGCGAACGGTACGCTGCAGCTGCGGGTAACCCGGCAGGCCTTCGGCCAGTTCCTGCATCAACTGGGCGTCGCCGAGGGGCGCGCGGCGGAAAAGGTCGTTCCCTCCTCGGTTTACGAGGCTCCCGAAGACGCTGTGGCTGCCTTCCTGCGCGGCCTGTTCGACGTGGACGGCTGCGTGGTACACCAAGCGAGCAACCAAACGAGGTATGTGGGCCTGGGGAGCCGTTCAGAGGAACTCCTTATCGGCGCCCAGGAGCTTCTCACCTCGCTCGGGATCCCATCGCGGATCTACACGACCAGCGCCAAGAAGACCGCGTCGTTCCATTACACGCGCAAGGATGACACCGAAGTGAGCTACGGTTCCGACGGGCCTTCCTATGACCTGCGCATTACAGCCGGGGCCATCCGCGACTTTTACCGGCTCATTGGCTTCAGCCTCCCCGGCAAGCAGGAAAAGCTGGCCGAGATTGTCGAGGACACGGGCTTTTATGACGTCGACCGATCCGTTCGCATGATCAGCCGCGAGTCGAAGGGGTTCGAGACCACCTACAACCTCACCGAGCCGAGGAACCACTCCTACATCGTCGGCGGGACCGTGGTTGCTAATTGCAGTGAATACGTTCACCTGGATAACTCCAGCTGCAACCTGGCCAGCATCAACCTGCTCAAGTTCCTCCGCGAGGACGACACCTTCGATGCAGTCCGGTTCAAGAAGATCTCCGAGCTCATCATCACCGCGATGGACATCTCGATCTGCTTCGCCGACTTCCCCACCGAGAAGATCACCGAGACCACCCGCGCCTACCGCCAGCTGGGCATCGGCTACGCCAACCTCGGCGCTCTGCTGATGGCGACCGGGCACGCCTACGACTCTGAGGCCGGCCGGGCTATCGCCGCCGCGATCACCTCGCTGATGACCGGGGCCGCCTACAAGACATCCGCCGAACTAGCCGGCGCCGTCGGGCCGTACGACGGTTATGCCCGTAACGCCAGGCCGCACAAGCGGGTCATCCGCAAGCACGCGGACGCCAGCGAGTCCGTCCGCCCGGTCGCCACCATGGACCGGGAGATCATCGATCTGGCCCAGCAGACCTGGCGGGAGTGCGCGAAGCTCGGCGAGACAAATGGGTACAGAAACGCACAAGCCAGCCTATTGGCCCCTACAGGCACCATAGGCCTCATGATGGACTGTGACACCACTGGTATCGAGCCGGACCTGGCCTTGGTCAAGTTCAAGAAGCTGGTCGGCGGCGGCTCCATGCAGATCGTCAACCAGACCGTGCCGCGCGCGCTGAAGAACCTCGGCTACCCGCACGAGCAGGTCGAGGCGATCACCGAGTACATCGCCGAGCACGGTCACGTGGTGAACGCCCCCGGCCTGCGGCCCGAGCACTACGAGGTGTTCGACTGCGCGATGGGCGAGCGCGCGATCGGCCCGATGGGTCACGTCCGGATGATGGCCGCCGTCCAGCCGCACCTGTCCGGCGCGATCAGCAAGACGGTCAACATGCCGGAAACCGCCACCGTGGAGGAGATCGAGCGGATCTACTTCGAGGGCTGGAAGCTTGGCCTGAAGGCGCTGGCCATCTACCGCGACAACTGCAAGGTCGGCCAGCCGCTGTCGGACGCGCGGAAGAAGCCCGCCGAGGCCGCGGTCCCGGCGGCCCCCGCTCCGGCCGCGCCGCACGAGCACCGCCCGGTCCGCAGGCGGCTGCCCCGGCAGCGGCCCGCCACTGTGACCAGGTTCTCCGTCGCGGGCGCCGAGGGCTACATGACCGCCTCCAGCTACCCCGACGACGGGGTCGGCGAGGTGTTCCTCAAGCTCGGCAAGCAGGGCTCGACACTGGCCGGCGTGATGGACGCCTTCTCCGTGGCCATCTCGGTCGGCCTGCAGTACGGCATCCCGCTGGATTCCTACGTGGCCAAGTTCACCAACATGCGGTTCGAGCCGGCCGGCCTCACTGACGACCCGGACATCAGGATCGCCAGCTCGGTGATGGACTACATCTTCCGCCGCCTCGCGCTGGACCACCTGTCCTACGACGAGCGCGCCGAGCTCGGCATCCTGTCCGCCGCCGAGCGCGCCGCCGAGGTAGCCGGGCACGGGTCCGGCGATCCCGCCGGGCTGGCCGATGAGGTGGATCCCATCGAACTTGCCCAGTCGGCCGCCGTCGAACAGCCCCATCATGCCGAACGGCCGGTGGTTCACGTCGCCAAGCCAGCTCAGCCGGCAGCCGCGCCCTTTCCCGCCCCGCATAGCTCCACCGAGCTGATCGAGGCCCACCAGGGCCGGACCGCGGACGCCCCGCTCTGCCTCACCTGCGGCACCAAGATGCGCCCGGCCGGCAGCTGTTACGTCTGCGAAGGCTGCGGCTCCACCAGCGGCTGCAGCTGAAACTGAGCGGTATTGCATCAGATGCAACAAGCGCTCGAGTATCTGATCGCTTAAACGCCGCGCGCCCGGGCCTGCAGGGACTCGGGCGTGCGGGGTGGCGCGAGATGAGATGTCGTGCCTGGCTGGAACCTGGATGACATCACATTCCGCGCCGCAAATCAAGACTGACGGAGGGGAGGTGATGGCATGGAGAGGAATCTGCGCATGACCGGCGCCGTTGCTGCGTCGGATGCTGCCAGGGTTCTGAGGGACCCCGCGGCTACGAGTGCTGAGCGGTCTGCGGCCGGCAGCGCGCTGGCGCAGGCGCCGTTCCGCGCCAGCGGCAAGAAGAAGT
>OBLT010000652.1_pt1 | contig 22223 bp, 15 predicted proteins | sample 1518721 | NCBI WGS metagenome assembly OBLT01 (sample SAMEA3539307, study PRJEB22396) | soil metagenome | biome: tundra; feature: field; material: soil | place: USA | collected 2010-05 | depth 0.15 m | reverse complement strand
TCTCCGTACTACGGTTGCGTCTTGGTTGGCTCGGCAGTTCCTGCAGCCCCGGGTACCGGCACCAGCGGTGTCGCGATACCGCAATGCCATTAGCCTGGGGGAGACCATGTTGAAGATGAAGTACGTGGTTAGTTTTGTTCTGGGGTGCTCGCTCTTGGCCAGCCCGATAGGCCGAGCTCAACAGCAGCCCAGCGTTATTAGTATTATCCGGCTAGTCGCCGCACCCGAGAAATTTGATGGCAAAATGGTCGCCGTCGAGGGGTTACTGCGAATCGGCGAACATCCGGAATTCTTCGGCGAACAACCCATACTATATCTACACGACGAAGATGCCAAGAACCTTCTCGCTGCGAATGCAGTGTGGGTGATTCCAAGCGATCAGATGCGCCGTGACCGCGAAAAACTAGATCGAATGTACGTGAACATGACCGGCGTGTTTCGCGCATCTCACTCCGACCCTGAACATTTGATGCCGGGGACAATATCGCAGATTTGGATTTGCACCGTCGCTTCGGATCCAAGCCATCCGATTGGTCTCAGGCAAGAAAGCACGAGGTACAAATGAACTGCACACGGGCTGATTGGATGGGGGCGTCGGCTCCTTTGACCGAGTAGACTTGGCAGCTGTGGACGACCAAGGCTCGGAAGAAAGGAGCCGATCCCGCCGCGGCGGGATTATGGGATGTGATTTTCACACGCGCTGCTAACCCAGGTTCCGCAATTAGAGGAATAAGTACCTGTGTTTTCAACGCGGGTATGGTCGAATCTTCACTACACTCGGGCCATTTCTAGTGAGTTGGGGAGGTGCAGATTGAGGTGTTGTAGCAGGATGGCCTGATGCTCGGTCGGTCGACTGATGCAGCGCTTTCGGATCGTCACTCCGTTTTGTGACTCTACAAGTTCCCCTCAAGGTCCCGATCAATTCATTGATTCAATCCAATTGGGAACTCAACCTGTGTCAAACTGGCCACGAATTCATGCAAGAAAGTTCTGAAATCGTCCCCTTGGGCGCGCCCTCTGATTCTTGTTATGTTTTCAATGATTTCCAGCGATTCCCTTAAATTCAACTCGAACTCAGACTACTCGCAAGAGTTGCTTTGTTAATCGACCTCAATCGGACCGACGTTCAGTCCCGAGTAAACTTTATTTCGCGTTCTTGCATCGCACTGGTAGTATTCGCAGTAATGGCGGACGCCCGGGTTCGCAAATTGCTTCGCCGAGGAAGTTGACGTGCGCGTCAAGCAAATCCTAGCACTTGTCGCAGCCTGCGTGGCGGCGATACCTCTGCTTCACGGACAAACCGCGCCGAGCGACGAAATAAAAATCGCCAGCCAGTTGTACATTCCCAACGAAAATGGCGCGATTCGAGTGCAAAGTACAATCGTTGATCTCAATGTTGTCGTGCACGATTCAAAAGGCCAATTGGTCACCGGCCTGAAAAAAGAAGACTTCGAGATCTACGACCAGGGAAAGAAACAAATCATTTCTTCGTTCAGCGCCGAACTAGCACATCCGCCGGCAACGAAAATGCCGGAGTCCGTTGAGACTCAAGCGCTGCCTCCAGCTCCCGCGCCGCCGGTTCCTCCACGATTTCTCGCGATGTATTTTGACGATGAGAACATATCCACGGGCGACCTGGTGTTCGCCCGAAAAGCCGCCGAGAGTTTTGTCGAAAAGAATATGACGCAGACCGACCGAGCCGGAGTTTTCACTTCTTCCGCAACGGTAACTCAGCAGTTCACCAGTGATAAGCAGCAAATGTTGGCTACGCTCGCCAAACTCGTGTCGCACAACCGAAGCGCAACATTCGGAGCAACTTCCTGCCCTAGAATTACTCCCTACGAAGCAATGCAGATCAATCAAAGTTTTGACACGCATACCGACGTGTTTGATATGGCGCTGGCTCAGGCCGTCCAATGCAATTGCAGCGCGGAAACCAATGACCCGACCGCGATGGCGACTTGTACCGTCGAGCAAGCGGGATTGGTGCGAACACAAGCAGCCACGGTACTTTCACTTTCCGAACAGTTCGCGCAGGACTCGTTGGGAGTGTTGGGCGACGTTATCCGTTATCTCGGAAAAATGCCGGGGCGGCGGATGCTGATCATGACTTCGTCGGGATTCTTTTCTAGAACGGACAAGGTGCAACGCGCGCAGGACAAGATGATCGAAGCAGCGCTTCATGCCGGAATCGTGATTAACACTCTCGACGCGAAAGCGCTCGCGGCGGAATGGGTTGGCGGAAATCCAGCGGATGGCCCGCAGGTCGTTCTTTCGCCGGCGACAGCAGCTTCGGCTGGCGGCAAAGTTGTTATCTCAACCGGCGGCAGCACTGCGGGAATGAACGCGCTTCAACAACGAATTGTGGACGACGAGCGAGAAGTCTCCAGCGATTCAATGGCAGCTCTGGCTGCGGCGACCGGAGGAAAATTCTTTCATAACAGCAATGACCTCCAAGGCGGCCTGGTCCAAATCGCGGCGTTGCCGGAAGTTTCGTACGCGCTGGCATTTTCTCCGGAGGACGTGAAGGAAAACGGCGCGTATCACAATCTGAAAGTGACTGTTCCCGGAATGCACGGCCCCACGGTTTCTGCGCGGCCCGGATACTACGCACCTTCGCAGGAGCAAAGTTCGCTCCGCGCCAAATTCCAGAAAATAGATCAAGAAGTGATGGCATCGGACACTTTGACCGGCGTCGCCGTTGACGTAACCACTCGCTCCGACCCGCTGGCAACGGGCGATTCGGCGCTAAAGGTGAATGTCCACGTGAGCGGTCTTGGCTTGTCGTTCAAAAAGGAAAACAAAACGCGTACAGAGCGGCTCATCTTCGTGACCGCGCTTTTTGATATGCAAGACCACTATCTCGCCGGCGTCGAAGCAGTGATGGATATGGCACTGAAAGAACCCTTGTTTGCTCAAATCACTAAAGATGGCGCGGATGCGAAATCCACGTTGAATTTGCCCCCGGGAACTTATCGGCTGCGCACCGTGGTGCAAGAAGTCGTCGGCGGAAAACTGGCGGCGTCCAGCCAAACTGTAGAGGTTCGCTGAAATTATTTTGCCATCAATGAAACGCGAGACTGTTTCTGGTATTTGTTAGTGTTGAAGAAGTCGAGGAGGACTCAAATAGCCAAAGTAAACGCTGCGTTCGGACGCGCCCTGCGTCCAACTTCCATAGCTTGTTTTCTTGCGCTCGCCTTCGCAGCGCTCTGCCTTCCCTCCCTCGCCGCTTCCCCCGCGCCGGAATAAAACCAAAACCACGCTCCGTGTTGACAGGTCGTTCCATATCAGGGACAGCCGCGTGTTAGATTTCTGCTTAACAGACGACCATGACCCTTCTACTTGCCGTGGGAAAGACTTGGGAAAGAAGTCTTATCGTTTACGGCCCGCTAAGTCGCACAGAATCAACGGGCTACATATTCAGATCGGCCTCATAACCCGAAGGTCGTTGGTTCAAATCCAAGCCCCGCAACCAATCTAAGTTATTTGTCCGCAAAGGGTTGCTGCTCAACGGCAACCCTTTTAGTTTTTACCCGATTACGCGGTGTGGCCGGATTTGTGCCAGGTACGGACCGCGCAGGCGGAGACCGTGATGAAAACTGAAATACTAAAGAAGTTGGAGGAGTTCGTCCAGGCCGGCGCCGAGCGGTGGATACTTTCGCTTGAAAACGGCGAGTTGCTGTCGCAGGACGAGATTCTCAATTAGAACTGTTTCACACGACCGAAAGAAACGGAAAACGGTTGTCAGAAGGAGTCCGAGTATGCGAAACATTGCGTTGACGTATCGCAGTGCGCCTGGGGATTTCAATCCGCTAGGCTGTTGAGTTCAAGGGCCGATGGAGTTTTGGCGAACGACAGGCTCCGTAAGTCGGTTGTTCTTTGATCGCCTTTACTATTATGGCCAGCCTGACGCGTCGCCTTCGGCAGCGTTTTCCTGGAGCACGACGCTGGGATCGCTCATCTCCGCTAGCGGCAGCACCTGATATGTCGCGAAGTTGTAGACCGGCGCTGCCGCCAGCAGCATGTCCAGTTCTTCGTTCGACTCGACGTTGTAGATCCACGCGCCGCCGTGCCCGCCGACGATATGGTAGCGGCAGTCCAGTTTGCCTTCGGTTTGCAGTTTCGTCGCGTAGCTCCGCTGCTCTCTCACTGCCTCGATCATCTCTGGCACGAGTTGAGACGTTTCGAGGCGCCAGATCACCAGGAATTTCATGAATCGCTCCCTGCTCGGCGCGGCAAGCGGTCGCTTACGCACCGCACCTGACATTACATCATTTTGGTGATTTCCGAGCGCACGGCATCCACTGCCACGCTTGGTGAAGATATCCATCCAGGCACATTTGCCGGTTGAATCTTTGCCGGCGGTGGTGCTCGTTTCGGCGTCGCTGCCCTGGACGATGGCCACGTTTCCGATGACTCTTTCCTTCATGAGGCCGAAGCCGGAGGACTGGAGCTTGTCTGGGCAAGCCAGCATTTCTTCTCATTTTACCTTGCGATGCGGCGCTGAAATTGGGCAAATGCTATTTGGGTGCCACTAGCAAATTTTTCAGTGTCCTGCAGTCCGTTGCAGACCGAGAGCGTTCGCCACGAGCAAGATATCCCTACGCAATACCGTCCAGCAATTCGCGCTGGAGCCCTAAGCGCTGCTCGCGATCTTCTGCGAAGCGCTGAATGCCGGAAAGAATTGACGCCTGATCTAAATGGGCTTCTGCAATTACCTCCGACTCTCGGCCGCCGGACAACCATTGATTGTCCCAGTCGGCGGTGAGGGAATATTTGTCAGTGAGCGGCCCGACGTTGCTTATGGGCCAAGCACGGCGTGTACCGGTGCTGATCACCATCAGGTCAAAAAGGGCTTCCGGAGGCAGCACCATTCGGCGGTAGCTCTCGGGCTGTCTGTCGAACAAATCTTCGCTCACAACGGAAATGATCTTCACGTTGATTCCGCGCTCGTCCAAGTGTGGCAGCTCTTTTACGACATTCATGGTCGCGCTGGCGCCCTGGAGGATCACGTAGCCATGACGAGGTCGGTCCGGGGCAAAATCGCGGATCACGTAAAGCCCCCTGGCGGCAGCGTTCAGATCGGCGTCGGCAAAACGGCTGCGGTCGGCCACGGGAAAATCGGGCCGCGCCACCTCAAGAATGATGATGCCGATCTTGGGTTCGCGCGCGGCGATCTCCGCCGCGGCGAAGTACCCTGGCGCAACATCATTGTAGTCCCAGAAATTCAAGCGGATGGTTTGACCGCGCGGAAAGAGCTTCCATACCTGTGGAGCAAAAATGCCGAAGTGGGTCCGGGCATCCGCAGCCGTTTCCGGTCCGGAGTGCGCAGCCAAAATGTGAAGCACCCCCATACGAAACTTGCTATCCTGATTCTGTTGGCTCCACACGCGGGCGGGCGTATACATCAGTGGAGTGAACGCGCCGTAGGTGCCGCTGAGCGCCCACACTCCCGCAAATTTAGTGGGATCGACTGAGGCACTCTGGCTTACAAGCCCAATCGCGGTGGAGGCGTTCCCTGCTTCCTGAATGCCAGCCTTCAAACGCGTGCCCATCGGATTCGTCTCGGGATCGTAATGACCCCATAAACTGCCGTGCTCAACGTTGATCGACTCGGACAGGTCGGCGGCTATGGTGAAGAAGCGGTTACTGGTCACGTAGTTTAGCCACTTGATGATTTCCGAAATGGCCCGCCTCGCTCCCGCAACTTCTCCAGGTTTGCGAAACAGCGTAACTCCTACTTCCTTCTGTTTTCCTGAACTTGGATTCGTTACCGAAAGCTTCTGCGGTTCGCGCGGCAAACTTGCGACTTGCAAACGCTCATCGAGAAAGGGATCATGGCGAACGTCGATACGAAGGGGAATATCGTCCTTCACACTATCGCCGATCTCTACCAGCCGGTCCGCCAGCCAGTCCCCCAAGCCGTTGCGATCGAGCACCGACATAACAACGTCGATGTTCGTTTTGAACTGGATCAGCTGCTCTCTGGGATCCGCCACAGGCCCCTGTCGGATTCCTTTGAATTCGACGTCGTAGCTGCGCTCGAAAGTCTCTGCGAGCGCGACAAAATACTCCGAGTTCATCTTGAACGCATAAGGATGACTGGCGAAGCCAACCACCTGGGGGCCGTAATGCGGGATCTCCCCATGGATCGCTGCGGGCCAATAACCCTTGATGGTCCTGCCAATGGCGATCATGGGGCGTCGATCTGCCGGGTCCCAGTCCTCCATGGCTTTCAGCGTGGCCACGATCTGCCCATAATCGTTGCCATCATCCATGGTGAACACGTTCCAGCCATACGAAGTCCACTGATCTATGATTCGGTAGGCGTCATATTTTTCGCGAATAACGCCTCCCCATAGTGAATCGTCGATGCCACTGTTGTTATTCGATAAGAGAATCCGCAAGCGCTTGCCGACTTGCAGTGCGAGCGCCTGCGTCTTCAACTCCTGGGCATGGCCCTCGGTCATGGCAAATTCGCCTTCAAAGGCGATCACCTTGGGGGATCTTGGGGCGCCGACGAAATCCCAGAACGCGGCTTTCCCCGCCGCTGCGGCGATGCCAATACCGGAAGGGCCTCCATTCACATCATTGGTAAGATCTGTCGATTCGGCATGGCCGGCCAAAGAGCGAATGCCACGCTTTTTGGCTTGGGCAAACAGCGGGTGATCTTCCAACCCCAAACTTTGCAACAATGTTTTGAGCGCCCCCGCGCCCCTACGGAACCCAAGGGCATCGACTGGCAACATGGCGACATGAGGATCCATTTTGTAGCGCGGATCGCCGGTCATCTCGAACTTCCGCGCCAGGGCCTGACCCATGATCATCCACAGCGCATAGCAGGTCGGAACGCAATGGCCTCCGGCCAACATGAATTTATCCCCGTAAGGATGCTTAGGACGACGATAATCGTAGCGCAGACCGCCTAGCTCCGGTCCGGCGAGATGCACGGCAACATTATACGGAGTGTATGCCAGAGGCCCTCCGAAATGGCCTGTTTGCGCATAATTCCCGAGCAAGACGAGGGTCATGCAGGTCAAATACCCGACATCTTCCATGCGGCGGTCATGCGCCACAGGAATCGGGGAAATGGGAGATGGCTGTGCCTCAAAGGTCTTTGGCAAACTCAGCTCCTATCGCATCATGCGCTGATGGCGGGCCACCGGACGGCCTATCGGATCGCCGTGATTCTACCACATCGTCATCTGTGCGTTCGATGCCCAGCAAACCCGTCGCTCGCCATAATTCAAAACGGATGAGAAAATCGGTTCACCGGCGACTGTAGATAAACTTGTAGCTACAAGATCCTCCTAGAACCATGGCGTACAATCAAGAACGATAGCTTGACAGCAACTGCTTCCCCCCAGAAGCAATTAAATGCTACAAGAATCAGAAGACTGCAACGCGCGTTTGGATCTGTTTACGAATCAGAAGGTCGGGAGTTCGAATCTCTCCGGGCGCACCATTGTTTTCCATTCCTTGTGCGCGACATCACAGCGGAAGCGTTCGCTTTTCGTATAAGCTCATACTATCGTGCCGGAAGCAGTCCACGCTGAAAACTCGGACAAGCTTTCCGTCTGGCTACCGCCGCGCTTTATCGCAATTCTCACGTCAGTTGGAATCGCTCTCCATCTTATATTTCGAGTTTTGTTGAATTTTTCCGTCACGGCGCGGGAAATTCCGCTGATTGTGGTGCTCGTGATTGGCGGAATTCCGCTGATTGTGCCGCTGGTGCGGAAATTATTCGCGCTAGAATTTGGTTCTGACCACCTTGCGGGAATCTCGATCCTCACTTCGGTAGTTCTCCACGAATATTTGGTGGCCGCGATTGTCATTTTGATGTTGAGCGGCGGTTCGGCGCTGGAGGAATTCGCGAGCCGGCGGGCATCGTCGGTGCTCGATGCGTTGGCGAAGCGCATGCCGCAAATTGCGCACCGCAAGAACGGCGCAGCGGTTCTGGACATTAAGCTTGGCGATATTGCTGTTGGGCATTCGCTAATTGTTTTTCCGCATGAGATTTGTCCGGTGGATGGAGTGGTCGTCGAAGGCCGCGGAAAAATGAACGAGGCCTACCTGACGGGCGAGCCATTTGAAATGGAAAAGGTGCCGGGCGCAATGGTGATTTCCGGCGCTGTAAACGGCGATACCGCTCTGACGATTCGCGCGGAGAAGCTGCCGGTGGATTCACGCTACGCGCGGATCATGCGGGTAATGCAGGAATCGCAGCAGCGCCGCCCGCGGATGCGGCGTCTGGGAGATAAGCTAGGCGCGTGGTACACGCCGGTTGCGCTGGGACTGGCCGGGGCTGCGTGGGCGCTGACGGGATCGTCGAATCGTTTCCTGGCTGTGCTGGTGGTGGCGACACCTTGTCCATTGCTAATCGCAATTCCTGTTGCGGTGATTGGCGCAATTTCACTTGCGGCGCGGCGCGGAATTATTATCAAGAATCCAGCGGTGCTGGAACAGATCGAAAATTGTCGGACGATGATTTTCGATAAGACTGGAACGCTGACGTATGGCAAGCCGGCACTTTCGGAAACGATTTGCGCGCCGGGATTTGAGGGGAACGAAGTTCTGCGCCTGTGCGCCAGTCTGGAGAGGTACTCAAAACATCCGCTTGCGGGCGCGGTGTTGGAAGCTGCAGAGGCCGCGCATCTTGGGGTTGCGCCTGCCGCGGAAATTAGCGAACGGCCGGGCGAAGGATTGGCCGGGCTCGTTGATGGAAAGAAAGTTTTGGTTACGAGCCGCAGAGCAATCGCGGATCGCAGTTTTGCGTTGCCTCCGGTGGCTGCCGGGCTTGAATGTGTGATTCTGATTGACGATGTTTACGCCGCTTCATTTCGATTTACGGATGCACCGCGCAAAGAAAGTCCATTATTTGTGGGACATCTGAAGCCACGGCACGCGGTCAACAGGGTCATCATTGTTTCCGGCGATCGTGACAAGGAAGTGCAACTTCTGGCGGCGCAAGTGGGCGTCACGGAAGTGCATTCCGCGAAGAGTCCCGAAGAAAAAGTTGAAATTGTGCGCGAGGAATCGCGTCGCGCGCCGACGCTTTTTCTGGGCGACGGAATCAATGATGCGCCGGCGATGCAGGCCGCAACTGTTGGCGTTGCGTTTGGAGTAAAAAGCGACATCACATCCGAGGCCGCCGATGCCGTGATTCTGGAGGCGTCACTCGGACGCGTAGATGAGCTGATGCACATCGCTATTCGCATGCGGCGCATCGCTCTGCAAAGCGCCGTCGGAGGAATGGCGCTGAGTATTCTGGGAATGGTCGCCGCCGCATTCGGATTTTTGCCGCCGATTGGAGGCGCTATCGCGCAAGAAGTGATTGATCTCGCGGCGGTTCTGAATGCCGTGCGAGTGGCGATTCCGCCGAAGGTGCTGACGGATTTTTAAGAGGTCGGAGTCGAGTGGGAGGCCGCGGAATTGGCAGACGCATCATCTTGAGGGGAGTGGCGCCGTAAGGTGTGAGGGTTCGAATCTCTCTGGGCGCGCGACATCTTTCGACCTCTTGGTTCCGGGAGACACGCATGCTAGAAACCGCAATTACAAACGTGCACCCCAGTGGTCGAGGCGACAAACAATACGGCTATAGCATCGAAGCGCAAGAATGCACTTTCTAAACTTAGTAACACTGTTCCGCCGCACTAGCAGAGGACTGGCTGCCTTTCCGGTCTCGATTTGTCTGACGGCCCTTGCGCTGGGCGGCTGTCCCTACCAATAACTCATCCCACGCGAAGGAAGATGTCGGGGAACAGCCCGTTCAGGTCTTTTCCTCGCTGCTCGCAGAGGGCTTTTGACTTCCGATGGAGTTATTGGTAGGGACAGTATGGTGATCTCAGGATTCACGCTACATGACTTGGCTCGAATATCATGAATTGACGAAGCACAGTGCAGAGTCGCTGCGACGAACTCAGCGCTACCTCGATTGGGCCAATATGCCCAATCCGTTTCGGCATTATGAAGGCGTTCCGGTCATGGATTTGCCGGCCGACCCGCCAACTCCACAGATTTCAACTCTCGAATTACTCGAGGGCAAAACAGGAAATACTCTGGCGAGGAACGGTGCGGAATTCCTTTCGCAGTTGATGTTCTATTCAGCCTCGATTAGCGCGTCCAAACGAGTCCCCTCCACCGGAGCAATCTACTCTCTGCGCGTCAATCCCTCTTCCGGTAATCTCCATCCAACCGAATTTCACTTCTGCACGCGAGGTCTAGTCGATTGGTCCGATGGCCTCTATCATTACCGTCCCTCATCCCACATGGCAGAACAACGTGCCATCGGAGATTTTGGCCCGAAACTTGTCAACAACTCTGCCCCACTCATTTTCGTTCTGACCAGTATTGTTTGGCGCGAAGCGTGGAAATACAGGGACCGGGCCTATCGGTATTGCTTACACGACATCGGACATGCCTGGCAGGCTCTCACGCTTGCGGCTCGATCTCTCGGAAGCGAGAGCTTTGCTATTGGGCATTTTTTGGATGACAGGGTGGCGGAATCGTGTCTCCTCAGTGCGGATGAGTGGCCCATGTTAATCGTCGGGCTTCACGGCCCATCCATTCCGGTGAACAAGCTGAATGCAAAAGAGACGGTTGTGTTTGGCGGCCAGCCCAACCGACTGTCGGAGGAGCAAAAAACTTACCCTCTGATCGAAAGCATTCACACTGCCACGAAGCTCAGCACAGAATCCACCATTCCCTTTCTTGGCGAGCCGAAGGTATCCGGGCGCGGGGAAGTCAGCCTGCCGCCTCCTGTCCCCACAAACCACAGTTTCGGTGAGGTCGCTCGTACACGGCGTTCTGCTCTTGACTTTAAGGGTGGGCGCGAGTCGATCTCCTTACCGCAACTTGCGACTCTCCTGTCCACCACAAGGGAGCGTCTGTTCGCCGATTTCGCTACACATCGTTACGTCCATCTTTATCTTTACGTCCATCGCGTCGAAGGCTTGGAGCCGGGTGTTTATCGCTTCTGGCCGGAGCATGCAGAGTTGGAAAGAATCAAAGCAGGGGACCAACGCCTGGTGGCGGCGGCCCTCAGTTTGGGACAAGACCTGGCGGGTAATGCCTGCGTGGCATTTTCCATGATCGGCGATTTTGAGAATGCTGCTAGCAGGTACGGAGATCGTGGCTATCGATACGTGCATTTCGAGGCGGGAGCAATTGGCCAACGAATGTATCTCGCTGCCGAGGCTCTTGGACTGGGAGCAACAGGCATCGGAGCATTTTTTGATGAAGAAGTGAACCGATATCTGGGCCTCTCATCTGAGCTAGGACAAGTCGTCTACCATTTCGCAATCGGTTACCCGGTTGCTGACCCGCGCCTGGAGGCATGAGAACGTATGGTCGGTATCCTGGTACACGGGAACAACCACTTTATACTGTCCGGACCGTTACCTGACGAGCCAGCCGCGCTGACGTTGGTGCGGCACTGGTCCATCTTCCAAATTGGCGAGGCGAAGTCGTCGTCCTTCGGGCAGTGGCGGATTAGGTCGAAAGAGTTTCGAGAGAACCTGGAATGGGCAGTCATTGTCCCGGGCGACCGTGAGACCTCTCCAGGAGTGGCGCAATTACTTGGAGAACTTTCAGCTCGCGGGGTAACCATCCGGAGACTGCGTAGCTGCTGCTGGTAGGAAAAAGCAGCGTCCCTTAATCGACAGCGCGTAGAGACTCTTACCATAGACGGAGTTCTGGGAAACGAAGGTGGGGGTGCTGCGGGGTCCGTGGAATTTTTTCCAACCCACAACCCAACCCACAACATGCGATGTCTTGTTCGACTTCCGCGTAGTTTGGCAGCCCCCGCGGTCTTGTAAGTTGTTGTAAAACCTAACCACGCTACTCTGATAAGGGCGAGGTCGGAAGTTCAAGTCTTCCCAGGCCCACCATTTTCCCGGACGATACCGTTCGGGCACCGGCAGCTCCTTCGACGCCCGTAATCCATAGGCCATCACCTCAACGCGTGACTACTGCAATTCCTCCGCCTTTAGCCCACACTAAAAGCTCAGACAATCGCAGCAAGAATGCCTCAAAGGAACGTGAAGGTAAATCATGGAAATCACCCCAGGCCAAGTAACCCGCGCCGAAGCCATCGCCACTCCAACAATTATTTCCGCCATGCTGCGCGCCGCAAGGCACGTAAGCGACTTGATTTTCTCGCCTGGCCGCCCGCCTCAAGTGGAAGCCAGCGGACAGCTCATCGAAGTGAAAATCCCCGACGTTGGCTCGCTTTCCGCCGAAGATACCGCGCGCATCGCTGCCGACCTGATTGGCAACAGCACGCAAGCCGTGGACAAACTCCGCACGCAAGGCTCCTGCGATATTTCCTACAGCCTGGCGAAGCTGGCGCGGTTCCGCGTCAATATTTTCACGCAGCGCGGCAGTTGCGCCATCGTAATGCGCGTGATTCCCAACCGCGTGCCGACATTCGGATCCCTGAATATTCCGCCGCAACTGAAAGACATCATGGCTGTTCGCAACGGAATCGTGCTGGTCACCGGCCCCACAGGTTCCGGAAAATCTTCGACTCTGGCCGCCATCGTGGATCTCATCAACGAGGAAAAGGCCTATCACGTCATTACGATTGAAGATCCCATCGAGTTTCTGCACAATCACAAGAAATCCACGATTCATCAACGCGAAATTCACAGTGACACGCCGTCATTCGCCCTCGCGTTGCGCGCCGCCCTTCGACAAGCGGCGAAAGTGATTCTCGTCGGCGAAATGCGCGACAAGGAAACCATCGAAATTGCTCTGGAAGCCGCGGAAACAGGCAACCTGGTGCTTTCCACGCTTCACACGATTGACGCCTCAAAAACAGTCGAGCGCATCGTCGGTGCTTTTCCTCTCGCTGATCAGCACATCATTCGCACCCGCCTTTCCAAAGCGTTCCGCTATATCGTTTCGCAACGATTGGCACCGCGCAAAGATGGCGATGGACGCGTCGCGGTTGTCGAAATTCTAAAATCTACTATGCGCACTCGCGACTACGTGGAAAAAGGCGAATCAGACGGCAAGTCTCTGTTAGACGCCATGCGCGACGGCGAAACCGAAGGTATGCAGGATTTTGACAGTGAACTCGAGCGGTTGATCCGTAACGGCACGCTCGCGATGGATGTTGCTCTGGGCTACGCAACGAACCCCGGCAATCTGCGCTTGCAGGTCGCCGACTATAAGGAAGGCGATGTCGTCGCTGCTGCGAAATCAGAGGTGCCCGTTTCTTCCTACAACACGAAATGACATGGCAGTAGAAAATCCAGCCTCCGCGCGTGGCGTTTACTTCGCGGCGGCCGCAACTTTCAATCCCGCCGAAATCACGGCCTGGCGATCGCCGCGATCAATCGCAGCTTGAATATCGCCCTCAGACATTCCGCCGATTCGTCCCAGCAGAAAAATCGCCGGCTGCGCGTGTCCAATCGCCTTCCAGCGCGCCATCTCGACAAGCGAGGGCATCGCCCGCTCGCGAATCTCAGCCAGTATCGCCGGATCGCGCTTCTCCGTAGTTTCCAGCAAAGCGTATGACGACTTGTTCCGATCCGTCCACACAATGGAATTCAGTAGATCAATAAACGTTGTCGCCGGCACTTGAATCCCTAATTCCGGTTTCCGCTGAGCCAATTTCGCAATAATCCACAGCGCGCGCGTGGAATTATTTCGCACTTCGTCTTCGGGATCGCGCGTGCCGTAAATAAGATCCGCCACCACTTCGCGTTTATCGGCCGCGTAACCCAGAACCATTGCCGCAAGTGCGCGCTGCCCCGCGCCAGAGGAGTTGCGCAGCACGTCTCGCAATACTCCCTGATGCAGCGCCGCGAGTGTGATGAATTTCTTCTGCGCCGCCCGTGCCTCAGGAAAATGCATCAGGGAATGCCCTTCGGATTGGTCTTCCGCACGGTCCCCCGCCTCCATCGCCATCGAGAATGCCTTCTCAAACGCCTCCCCAGCAGGCGGCACGTCGAATGGCAGCCGAACCGCGCCTGTCGGCGCAACACGAAACTCCAGACCCGGTGTTCCGTTCTCCTGAATGCCCACGTAAAGCGTGGTCTTGCCCTTCTCGCAGCACACAAAATTCAATCGGGCCTTGGCGATCCCCGGAACCGCTTCTAGCCTTAATTGAGCCGGTATCGGCGTTTCCGGCGGGATTTCCCCTTCCTTGATTTTAAGCGCCTGCCGCACCCGGTCCTCGGAAATGGTCCGCAACCCATAGAAATCAATAGTTTCAATGGCAGGAATCTCAAAGCCGGATTGCCCGGAAAACAGCAGCAGCACAAGGCTAAGCCAAGTCATACCTGAATCTTACAACGCGAGTCGTCTCTACAGCTATCCCCTAAAACGCCGGCCAAAGCGGCCAAAATCCGTATTTCGGCCACCCCTGACGCCCGTTCCTGCCAACGTTTTCCTAGCTTGCCACCTAGTCCTGTGTTAGTCTTTTCCTGCGTTTGCTGCTCTTGTAAAACCTTTGGATTAGTGCATCAAAGGGGCTGCGAGTTTGCACAACTCGCGGCCTTTTTTGTTGCGGCTGGAGGCTCCACAGATTTGGACGAGACGCACAAATAGCTTAATCAACAGAAGAGGAACTACCGTGAAAGAACAAGGAACCGTAAAGTGGTTTAACGCCAGCAAGGGCTTTGGATTCATCCAGCGCCAGTCCGGCGAAGATGTATTCGTACACTTCTCCGCCATTCAGGGAGATGGATACAAAACGCTGAACGAAGGCCAGGCGGTTGAATTTGAAGTCACTCGTGGGCCCAAGGGTCTCCAAGCCGCGAACGTTACCAGCCTCTAGTCCTACTGGGGCGGGTTCGCAATGCGCGCCCGCCCATTTTTCTCCACAACATTTTTGGATGTGCGGTGTACCGAAGGGGGAACTGCCATGGCGAAGCTATATGTAGGAAACCTCTCTTTTGACACAACGGATGAGAGTTTAAATCAACTGTTCGGAAGTAATGGCTTTCAAGTCGCCTCGGCTCGCGTGATCCGTGATGCAGAAACAGGCCGTTCCCGTGGTTTTGGATTCGTGGAACTGGCCCCAGCGGAAGATATGGCAAAGGTCATAACTGCCCTGAATGGATTCAACCTGGAAGGCCGCGTGTTGCAGGTGAATGAAGCGCGTCCTCAGGCGCCTCGTGGCGGCGGTGGCCACGGTGGTAGCGGAGGAGGCTACGGCGGCAATCGCGGCGGTGGTGGTGGTGGTAATCGTGGCGGAGGCGGTGGCCGTGGTGGCGGCGGAGGGCGTGACGGTGGCCGTGATGGTGGACGCGGAGGCGGCGGCCGCGATAGTGGACGTGACCGTGACGCCGGCGGTGGCGGCGGAAATCGCCGGCGCTTCTAGCTAGACTTAGGCTCGCGCACGAGCCGATTTCAAACTTTTCAGCGCCGGAGCGCAATTCGCACCCCGGCGCATTTCTTTTATCCCTCGGCGATCACTTCGATTTCCACTTTTACATCCCGCGGCAACCGCGCCACTTGAACGGTTGCGCGCGCCGGCGGTTCGCTCGGAAAGTACTTGCCATATATCGCGTTCATCGCCGCGAAATCGTTCATATCTGAAAGAAATACGGTCGTCTTCACAATGTGATCCATCGAAGAACCAGCGGCCTCAACAATTCCCTTCAGATTTTCCATCACGCGCTCGGTTTGCTTTGAGACGTCGCCTTCAATCAGCTGCTGCGTGTGCGGATCCAGACAGATTTGCCCGGAAACAAATAGAAATCCATTGGCTTTCACGGCTTGTGAATAAGGTCCGATAGCCTTAGGCCCGCGATCGGTGGCAATAATTTGCTTCACTCTGTTCCTCCTGAGATTTGAATTCTGCTTCTCGTGCTAATTCAGAAAGTCTTTCTGCACAGCTTACTTTCCAGCAGGCGCCGCGGCGTAGCGCGCGCGGAATTCCGCCGGAATTTCCCGTCCATACATCCATTCACGGAAGAAACTTTCCAACACGGGTCCTCCGCATTCGGCTTCCACCGCCGAGCGCAAATCGGGAAGCCCCCATGTCTGTCCGCGGAGCAAACGCGACGCCCGTGCGATTCCTTTGTGAACATTCTGTGGACCACAGCGGTCTTCCAGTGCGAAGAAGAAAAGTACACTCTCCGCGCGCCCGCGATTCTGCAGCTCGGGCGAATCTTTCGCATCGATGCGAATGAGCGGTTTTCCTCCGTCTGGGATTGCGTCGACTCGCCGCAGTAGATCGCGTATAGCCTCGTTCCGAGAGTCCGCATTTCGCGAGGCGGCCAGAGCGAGGCCCGCATACTCCGGGATAGCCGCCACCGGGAACAGTGCGCCATACCGAGCGGGGCGTGCGGAAAAATAAAGCCACGTGGCGGCAAGTTGCAGGTCCACAGATTTCGCAAACTCTTCAGGCCCGCCCGTTCTGAAATCTTCCGCGGGAATAACAACACTATGCGGCTGAGTGAGACACCCTGTTTGCGATATCCACGGCCGGTCTTTCAATATCGGCGCGCCCTGGGGGCATTCAATCAGCCAGATTGGAGATTTATTCGTTTCGCCCGCTCCAAATTCCGTTGAAAAGAAGGCGGCATCAGAAGCGACAAGCTTACCAACCTCGGCCGAACGTTTGCTGGTAAGTGGACTCGCTGTCCAGAATACGACCGTGGCCCCTGGCGAGTGCACCTGCTGCTCGATGTATGGACCTGCCGCGACGTACGCGTCATAATGCGTTCCCGGCCGCTGCTCAAAGCGCAGGCCTGCGTGCGTTCCGTGCTTTTCCGCTCCGCGATTGTCTCCGCTCGCGTGCACGCGATAGCCATCCGGAACGCTCACAACCAAATTCCATTTCGTTGGGGGCGTGCCACCCGTCGCGAACACTCCATGTGGCGGCAGCAATATTGGAAGCCATCCGGAACTTGGGAGAAAAAAGGCGGCTCCGTGATTGGAGCCGATAGCGGATTGGTCGGGAGAGATCTTCAGGTCGTAGGAAACCACGAACTCGCCGCTCTCGCCGATGTTCCAGCTTCCTTCCAGAGGCATGCGAAGTTCGTTCTCGCCGCCATCGGGCTTCGACGCAGGAACCTCAAGCGTTTTACCCCGCCATTGCACGTGCAATTCCTGCGGCTGAATTATTTCCGAATCCGGCGGTTGAATATCCAGCGCACGGAGCGGCTTCGTCCCAATATTTTTCGCTTGGTACGACGCGCGGACCGACACGCGATCCGGCGCCTGTTGGGTATAGCTCACTTCAACGACCTGTTTTTCGATCGTGTAACCGGGACCTAATGCGGCTGCGCAACCACCTGCCATCCACGCAGCAAGAATCGCAACCGTGGGGAGTAGAATTCGTGATGTTGCGTGTTCAGACAATCTGAGTGAATTCTACCGGGCGATCGGGAAGACGTCAAAAGACGAGGACTATTTTTAACGTCGCGAAATGATTCAGCGAGACTTCCGCCCCGAGCCGCGCACAAAACCCGTGGGCTTTTGCTTCTGCTGGTGGCTCGCAATCATTTGGCCGGCCTGCTCGTCGGTCAGCCCGCGAGCGATCAGCTCGAGGGCTTGCGGTTCAGTGACGCCCGTATTTTTCAACTCGACCAGCGATGTCGCCGATACCGTCGGCAGCCGCTGCGCGCGGCGGTGCGCTATCGCGAGCACCACATTATCCGAGTAGCCTGAAAGTCGGATGCCCTGCACTTCCAGAGCCCAGGTCCCAATCAAATTAAGCTGCGCCAGCTCAAGTATGCTTTTCTCGGAGACTCCGGCTCGCAGCAAGCCCGCAACGGAATCCCCGCTCGTGAACATCTCCTTGCGGTCTCGCACGATGTGCATCAACTTCACGCAAGCGTCGTCGGAAAGTCCGGCCTCGTGTAGTTTTATGAGTTCGTTTACTTCAGATTCGCTGACGTCCAGATCTTTCAGCTGCTTAATGGTGTCCGACCACATTCCCGCCTGGTAGAGAGGTTGCGTATTCGTCTTATGAAATTTCTGGCATCCACCAAGGCAAACCGTGGCCGCCAAGAGGCCGCACAGCCACAGAGTATTAATACTTCGCATTTTCCTGACGGTATTCATTCTCTATATTCTAGCGATAGTTGCGGGGTTGAAACGTGTGGCGTAATCGTCGCGTGCCGCGAGAATCAACGTCGGAAGGATATCGGGCGGTACACTCAGAATTGGGAGACGAACGCTTCAAACCTTGTAAACTCGCTCCACACCAAATACGCCGGAAATTTTCTTGATGTTCGCCACGATTTTTTCGAGCTGCTTGCGATTCACAATATCCAGGGTGGCTTCCACCCGCGCATTCAACTTATCCGGTTGGCTGGCCAGCGTCTGGATATTGGAGCCCGCGTCGCTAATCATCGCCGTAACATCCGCCAGCATGCCTGGGCGGTTCTGTGTGCGAATAATCAGGCTTACCGTATATTGCGTGCCCGGTGCTTCCGCCCATCCAACATCAATCTTTCGCTCCGATTCATAAAGCAAATTCTGTACGTTTGGGCAGGCCTTCAAGTGCACGGCCACTCCACGGCCGCGTGTAACATATCCCACAATTTCGTCGCCGGGAATCGGATTACAGCATTTCGCCAGGAACACCATCAGATCGCTGTCACCGCGTACGCGAATCGCTGCCGCGGCTCCCATTCCCAACGCGCGCTTTACCCCCGAAACAATCCGGGCTGGCGCGCTCTTCGGCCGAGGCTCATTTGCGGCGGGCTCGCCCAGCGTTTCTCCGAGCGCTTTGCTCAAAACTTGCCGCGCGGAATATTTTCCGTAGCCAAGTTCCGCGTACAAATCTTCCAGTTTTCCGCAACCGTATTCGCCTGCTACGCCCAGCAAATCTGCTTCCGGTATGCGCTTCAGCGAACGTCCAAACTGCCGAGCTTCACCTTCCAGCAAGCGACGCCCGACTTCCGTCGCTTCGCCGCGTTCATTCATGTGCACCCAGTGGCGAATCTTGCTGCGGGCGCGCGATGTATGCACGAAACTCAGCCAGTCACGGCTGGGAACGTGACCCTTCTGCGTAAGAATCTCAACCACGTCGCCATTCGATAGCGCGTGGCGCAGCGGCACAATCTGCCCGTTCACTTTCGCTCCGCTACACAGGTTGCCGACTTCGGTATGCACGGCATACGCAAAGTCCACCGGAGTCCCGCCGCGTGGCAATGGAATCACGCGTCCCTTTGGCGTGAACGCATACACTTCGTCCGGATATAAATCCACTTTGAGCGTGGAAAGAAATTCGCTGGGCTCCTGCATTTCCCGCGCCCACTCAATCAGTTGGCGCATCCAGGTGATTCGCTGATCGTCGGCCTCGGAAACTTGTCGGCCATCTTTATATTTCCAGTGCGCAGCCACGCCTTGCTCCGCGATGCGATGCATTTCCTGCGTGCGAATCTGCACCTCAAATGGCTGCCCTTCGTGAATCACTGTGGTGTGCAGAGATTGGTACAAATTCGGCCGCGGCATCGCGATGTAATCCTTAAATCGTCCGGGCACCGGCCGCCAGATTTCGTGCACCACTCCGAGCGCGCCGTAACAATTGCGCACCGAATCCGTGATAATCCTCACCGCAAGCAAATCGTAAATCTGATCCAGCGTGCGTTCCTGCCGCTGCGTTTTCTGATGTATGGAAAATAGCCGCTTGACGCGCGCTTCCACCTCCGCGGGCACTCCATTTTCTACCAGCTTGCGCCGGATCGCCCCCTGCGCTTCCTGTAGGAATTTTTCCAGGCTCTTGCTGCGTGACGCAACGCTCTTCTGCAATTCCAGATAATCATTGGCATCCAGATAGCGGAATGACAAATCTTCCAGCTCGCCTCGGATTAATCCCATTCCCAGCCGGTGCGCAATCGGCGCGTAAACGTCCAGCGTTTCGCGCCCGATCCGCTGCTGCTTTTCCACCGGCAAATATTCCAGCGTGCGCATGTTGTGCAGGCGATCGGCCAGTTTAATGACCACCACGCGCACATCGTTCACCATCGCCAGCAGCATCTTGCGCAGATTTTCCGCTTGCCGTGCCTCGGGAGCCAGCAAATCCAGTCGGCTGATTTTCGTTACGCCTTCCACTAACTGAGCGACATCGGCGCCAAATAATTCGGAAATTCGCCCGCGTGGAATTTGCGTATCTTCCACAACGTCGTGCAGCAGCGCCGCCGTCAGCGTCATTACGTCCAGCTTCATATCCGCCAGCACGTGCGCTACTTCCAGGGGATGTGACAGGTAGGGATCGCCGGACTCGCGCTTTTGTGAGCGATGCTGCTCAGCGGCAAATTCGTAAGCGCGCTTCAGTAATTCAGGATCATCAGCGGGACGATTCTGGCGCAGCTTTGCCACCAACTCTTCAAAGCGCGATTCCAGCGCGCGCGTCGAGCGGTCAAAGCGAAGCAGCGGCTTCCCGGATGGAGGCATAACGCTTTTATATTACTCCTGGTGAGGGTGCAGCGGATTCAGCGACGCGGATCCGTCACGGGCCTACCTCTTTCCGCGGCCTGCGGCTACCTTTTGGTTCTGCGCGGCCTTCTGTTGCGCGTAAACCATGTATTCCTCGTATGGCCCCTTGAAGTCATCAATATGCCCGCCTTCAAAATGCCAAATCCGCGTGGCCACTTCGTCAATCACGTCGTGGTCGTGCGTAACCAGCAGCACCGTGCCTTCGTACTTTTGCAGCGCGATGTTCAGCGCGTTGATGGATTCCAAATCCAAATGGTTCGTCGGCTCGTCCAGCACCAGCACATTTGGTTTCTGCAGCATCAACTTGCAGAAAATCAGCCGCGCCGATTCGCCGCCCGAAAGCGCTTGCGTCGGTTTCAGCGCGTCTTCTCCGCTGAATAGCATTTGCCCCAGCAGTCCCCTCAATTCCGCCTGCGTAGCCTGCGGATTAAACTGGTACAGCCATTCGAGAGTCGTCGTGCCCTTGGTAATCGAATCCGCGTGGTCCTGCGCGAAATATCCGACGGTTACTTCATGTCCCCAGGTCACCGTGCCGCCATCAATCAGGAATTGCTTGTCAGAAGAGTCCAGATATCCGGGCGCATTCCGCAGCAGAGACTTCAGCAGCGTCGTTTTCCCCGCTCCGTTGCGCCCCATCAGCGCGATTTTTTCGCCGCGCGCCACGCTAGTGGTGAATGGCAAAATTACTTTCAAATCTTCATACGATTTTTTCAGGCCCTTCGTTTCCAGCGGATGCCGTCCCGATGGCCGCGTCAAATCAAAGCGAATGTACGGACGCGCGATGTTGGATCTCGCCAGTTCCGAAGTCTGTATTCGCTCAACTTCTTTCCGCCGGGAAGTAACTTGCCGCGAACGCGTACCCGCAGAAAATCGCGCGATGAAAGCATTCAGTTGCTCAATTTTCTTCTCGCGTTGCGCATTTTCCGCTTCAATGCTGGAGCGAATCTGCGTCTTCGCCACGACCATGTCATCGTAGCCGCCCGGATACATGATCACCGTCTGGTAGTCGATATCCGCCGTGTAGCTGCTGACGCTGTTCAAAAAGTGGCGGTCGTGCGAAATCACGATCAGCACGCCTTCGTACTTGCAAAGATAATCCTGCAGCCAGTGCACGGAATCCAAGTCCAGGTTGTTCGTGGGCTCGTCCAGCAGCAGTGCCGGCGGCAAACCAAACAGCGCCTGCGCCAGCAGCACGCGCACTTTCTGCCCGCCCTGCAATTCGCCCATCTTGCGGTCGTGCAGCGCGTCTTCCACGCCCAAACCATCCAGCAGCACCGCTGCGTCCGCCTCGGCCGTGTAGCCGCCTTCTTCTCCCACAATGCCCTCGAGCTCGCCCAGCCTCATGCCGTCCTTATCCGTCAAAGACTCATGCGGCTTCGCATACAGCGCGTCGCGTTCCTCCAGCGCCTTCCACAGCACGGCATTCCCCATGATGACCGTATCCATCACGCGGAATTGATCGAACGCAAACTGGTCCTGCCTCAGGATGCCGAGTTTCTTCGGCCGCGTAATCGAGCCTTTCGTTGGCTCCATTTCGCCCGTCAGTATTTTCATTAATGTGGATTTGCCCGCGCCGTTCGGCCCGGTGATGGCGTAGCGCCGCCCGTCCAGGAATGAGCAGGTCACGTCCTCGAACAGTATTCGAGCGCCAAAGCGCATGGTGATGTTATTTACAGTGAGCAAAGGAATCCAATTATACCGCGTAATTGCGAATTGTGCTTGCGGGTGAAAAACCGCTTCATTGCTAAACAAAACGGGCACACAATCGGCATAGGGGGAGTGGTCACCCACTCTCCCCTGCCACACCACCCGACATG
>OBLT010000650.1_pt1 | contig 22237 bp, 25 predicted proteins | sample 1518721 | NCBI WGS metagenome assembly OBLT01 (sample SAMEA3539307, study PRJEB22396) | soil metagenome | biome: tundra; feature: field; material: soil | place: USA | collected 2010-05 | depth 0.15 m | reverse complement strand
AAGCATGAAAGCCCCGCTCCTAATCAGGAGCAGGCCTACCAGCAGGACCAGCGCGAAGCCGTACGACATCTCGGCGCAGAGAATACGACCTGAAGGTTCCCGGCGTCAATACACGGAGCTGTGACGGTTGCACCGTATGCTTCCCCGGATGCCTGAGACACCGTCGACGCGCCCCAGCTCTGTGATGCTGCAGGGTCCGGACCGCGCGCCTGCCCGTGCGATGCTCCGCGCGATCGGTTTCAGCCGAGAGGACCTCGAGAAGCCGATCATCGGCGTCGGTCATTCCTGGATCGAGACCATGCCCTGCAACTGGAACCACCGCACCCTCGCCGAGCGGGTCAAGGAGGGTGTCCGTGCTGCCGGCGGCACGCCCATGGAGTTCAACACCATCGCGGTCAGCGATGGCGTGACCATGGGAACGCAGGGGATGAAGGCATCGCTGGTGTCCCGTGACTTGATCGCGGACTCGATCGAGCTGGTCACTCGGGGGCACAGCTTCGATGGGCTCGTGCTCATCGTCGGTTGTGACAAGACAATCCCCGCGGCAGCGATGGCGCTGAGCCGCCTGGACATCCCGGGCCTTGTGCTCTACGGCGGCACGATCCAGCCTGGACACCTGCATGGCCGTGACCTCACCGTCCAGGATGTCTTCGAGGCTGTCGGCGCATACAACGCCGGCCGGATCGACGCCGATGAGCTTCGCGCGGTGGAGGAGCACGCCTGTCCTGGGGCGGGCGCGTGTGCTGGCCAGTACACCGCGAACACGATGAGCACTGCGCTCGAGTTCCTCGGGCTGTCGCCCCCCGGCGCCAACGCAGTCCCGGCGACTCATCCCGATAAACCGGTGGTCGCGGAGGCCGCGGGCCGGCTGGCGGTGCAGCTTGTCGAGGCGGGCACAAATGCTCGGTCGATTGTCACTCGTGCCGCCTTCGAGAACGCCATTGCGTCGTTCTCCGCAAGTGGCGGATCGACCAACGCGGTGCTCCACCTGCTTGCGATCGCTGCGGAGGCCGGCGTCGCCCTCGAGATCGACGATTTCGATGTCATCTGCGCACGGACGCCGATCCTCGCCGATCTCCGTCCAGGCGGTCGGTTCGTCGCCACCGACGTCTTCGCGGCGGGTGGGCTCAGCGTCCTCATGCAACGCCTGCTCGCGCTGGGGCTGCTCCATGGCGACGCTCTCACCGTCGACGGACGGACGATCGCCGAAGTGGCTGCCGCCGCAGTGGAGACGCCCGGCCAGCAGGTGATTCGAGCGGCCGACGCACCGCTGCGCAAGCACGGCGGGATCGCAGTTCTGCGCGGCAATATCGCTGCTGACGGCTGCGTGGTCAAGCTCGCCGGCAACGACCGCGACTCGCATCGTGGGCCGGCCCGCGTCTTCGATTCGGAAGAGGAGGCGTTCGCGGCGGTGCGCGATGGTGCTGTGCACGCCGGCGACGTGGTCGTGATCCGCTACGAGGGCCCGGTCGGAGGGCCCGGCATGCGCGAGATGCTCGGGGTGACCGGAGCCATCGTCGGCGCGGGCCTGAGCGACTCGGTGGCGCTGATCACCGACGGCCGGTTCTCAGGGGCAACCCATGGCTTCATGGTCGCCCATATCGCCCCGGAGGCGGCACTCGGCGGTGCGCTCGCCGCTGTCCGGGATGGTGACATCGTGAACATCGATGTCCCCGCCCGTCGCATCGATGTCGAGGTGGATGACTCGGAGATTGCCACACGCCTCGCGACGTGGGCGCCGCCGGTCAGGCGCTATACGACCGGCGTTTTCGCCAAGTACGCGGCCACCGTTTCGTCCGCGAGCCTGGGAGCGGTCACCGGGCGCTGACGCCGACCTTTCCCACTGCGCCACGGAGGCCGCGGCATCCGACGCAGCCGGTGCAGTCGATGCAGTCGGAACAGGCGACGCACGCGATGCATCGCGTGCAGCGAAGGCATCCGATCGTCAACACGGAGCGCCGTATCGCGGCGCTGAAGAACGTCAGCACGCTGCCCGCCACCGCGGCGCTCGCGAAGGTGCCGGTGCTTCGGATGACCGCTGCGCTGAAACCCGTCGCGGCGCTCCCCGCCACGGCGGCGGATCCCCGGGTCAACGCGGAACCGGCCACTGCCGACGAATATGAGGTCGCGGCGGATCCGGCCACAGCGGTCGAGCGGCGCGTCGCGACGCTGCCCGCGACAGCCGAGCTCTCGACGGTGAGCGCGCTGCCGGCGACGGCCACGCTGTTGCTCGTGAGCACGCTGCCGGCACTCGGATCCGGCTCCTCGACATCCTTGGAGAGCTCGCGACGGAGTGCGAGGACGCGGGTGGCGGTGATGGTCGCGAGCAGGCCGATACCTGCCGCGATCACGATCCTCCGCCTGCGCTCCACCGTCATCGCAGTCAGTCTAGCCCGGTCGTCACCGTCCCTCGCATTGCGTGAGAATCACGCACGCGATGACCATGGACCCGATGCCGCTGCGTGCGCCGGAGCAGGCGACGCCTCCCACAGCCCGAACCAAGCGCGTGGTGCTCGTCGCCGAGGACGGGCTGCTCGCCGGGTGGGTCGCGCCCGACGCTAGATCAGTTCGGAGCCCACGCCCGCCTCCACGGGCGCTGCACCGCCGAGGTCCGTTGCCAGATCCAGTCCGGCGGGCTCGTCGGCCGCCGGGATGCCACGAGCCTTGGTCCGCAGAGGGATCTCCTTGATCAGCAGGGTGAGGAAGAACGCCACGACCAGGATCGGTACTGCGGTGAGGAACACCACGTGCAGCGACTCAGACACCGCGTTGATGAGCCCGGTGTGGATCGCCGCCGGCAGTTTGGCAAGCTGCGCCGGGTTGCCCTCCAGGGAGGCGGGATTGATGCCCGAGTGCAGGGCGCTGGCGGGCAGGTTCCGCTTGAGGTTGGCGGCGAGCTCGTTGCTGAAGATGGCGCCGAAGATCGCCACGCCGAACGAAGCCCCCATCGAGCGCAGGAAGGTGGCCGAGCTGGTCCCGACGCCGAGGTCGCGCTGCTCGACCGCGTTTTGGACGGCAATGACTAGAACCTGCATGACGCAGCCGAGCCCGAGGCCGAGCACCACCATGTACACCGAGAGGAGGAAGCGCGGGGTCTGCGGGTCGATGCTCGACAGCAGGAAGACGCCGATCGCAGCCAGCGCGGTGCCCACCACCGGGAAGATCTTGTAGCGCCCTCGACGGCTGATCAGCTGACCGCTCGTGATCGACGCCGTGAGCAGCCCCGCCATCAGCGGAAGGATGTTGAGCCCCGAGCTCGTCGCACTCGCGCCGTCGACGAGCTGGAGGAAGACGGGGAGGAATGTGATCGCCCCGAACATCGCGAACCCGATCACGAAGCCGACGCCGCTGGCGACGTTGAACACCTGGATGCGGAAGAGGCGGAAGGGGAGGATTGGCTCCCTGACGCGCCGCTCGACGACGATGAAGCAGGCAAGCATCACCACGCCGATGATCCCGAGGGCGAAGATCGGCAGTGACAGCCACGCGTACTGCGTACCGCCCCAGGTGGTCATCAGGATGAGTGCCGAGGCGCCGGCGGCCAGGAAGAATGCTCCGAGCCAGTCGATGCTGTGCGAGATGCGGCGTGTGTGAGTCTTCAACACGGTCGCGGTGACGAAGAGCGCCACACCCGCGATCGGGACGTTGATGTAGAAGATCCAGCGCCACGACACGTCGTCGGTGAGGAATCCTCCGATGAGCGGTCCGGCGACGCTGGCCAGCGCGAACACGCCGCCCATCCATCCCTGGTACTTGCCGCGCTCGCGGGGCGGAACGACGTCGCCGATGATCGCCTGCGCGCCGACCATGAGCCCGCCGGCGCCGATGCCCTGAATGGCCCGGAAACCGATGAGCTCCAGCATGTTCTGGGAGAGACCGGCGAGCATCGATCCGACGATGAAGATGACGATCGCGGCCTGGAAGAGGAACTTGCGCCCGTACAGGTCGCCGAGCTTTCCGTAGAGCGGAGTGGAGACTGTCGAGGCGAGCAGGTAGGAGGTGACCACCCACGACAGCTGGTTCAGACCACCGAGGTCGCCGACGATCGTCGGCAGCGAGGTGGCGACGATCGTCTGATCGAGGGCGGCGAGGAGCATCCCCAGCATCAGGGCGCCGAGCACCGCGTAGATCTGGCGCTGGGTCACGCTGTTGCCCTCCGTAGAGGCTCCGCGGCATCGTCGTGGACGGTTGCCGCAATGCGCTCGGTCAGTTCGAGATAGGTCCGCAACTCGTCGTCATCCAGGGCGGTGAACACTTCCGCCGATGCTCGGCGCATGCCGTCTTTGAAGCGCGCGGCGAGATCCTTTGCGCGCTCGGTCGGGACAACGTGTTGCACCCTCCGGTCCCGCGCGTCACGAACGCGGGTCACGAGCCCGCGCCGCTCCAACCGATCGACCAGCTGAGTGGCACCGCTGAGACCGATCCCCTGCGCCTCGGCCACCTCGCGCATGCTCATGCCATCCCCGAGGAGCAGACGCCGCACCACCTCCATCTGGTGGACGGTGGTGCCGCCCACCTCGGCGAACTCCGCCTGCAACGCCGGCGAGGCGACATCGAGGAAACGGCGCCGGAGGGCAGCCTGAGCCGTCATCAGCCGCTCGAGCAGCACCGCGCGGTCCTTCATGCCAGAGATAATACATCGCATGAAGTAATTTTGCGAGCGTCAGCGCGCCCCGACGCTGCTCACCGGCGCGGGATCTTGTGACTCGTTGATCGAGAGCGAGCGCCACGCACGTCTGCGCGCGCTCTCGATACGGTCAAGATGGTGCGCGCCGTGATCCAGCACCCCTCCGCGAGCTTTGCTTTCACCGCCAGGTGCCGCATCGTGAACAGGCCGGGCATGCTCGGCCAGCTCACCTCGGCCATCGGGAGCGTCGGCGGCGACATCCGTGCCCTCGACATCGTCCGCGTCGAGGGCAGTGGGATCGTCCGCGACATCACCGTGCTCGCCGGCAACGCCGACCACGCCCAGAAGCTGATCCAGCGGATGTCGGAAGTGCCCGGTGTCGAGGTGCTCGAGTACTCGGATCGCACCTTTCTCGCGCATCTCGGCGGCAAGATCGAGGTGACCCCGCGCCACACGATCCGGACGCGCGACGACCTGTCGATGGTGTACACGCCTGGGGTCGCGCGGATCTGTCTTGCCATCGCCGAGGATCCGCGCCGGGTGCGCAACCTCACCATCAAACGCAATGCGGTTGCCATCGTGACCGACGGCAGCGCCGTCCTCGGCCTGGGCAACATCGGCCCGGAAGCGGCGATCCCGGTCATGGAGGGCAAGTCGATGCTCTTCAAGGAGTTCGGCAGCGTCGACGCCTTCCCGATCTGTCTTGCAACGCAGGATGTCGACCAGATCATCCAAACGGTGGTCAATATCGCGCCGATTTTTGGCGGTATCAATCTCGAGGACATCGCCGCACCGCGATGCTTCGAGATCGAGCAGCGATTGACCGAACTGCTCGACATCCCCGTCTTCCACGACGATCAGCACGGGACCGCGATCGTCGTTACCGCCGCGCTCCTCAACGCACTCAAGATCGTCGGCAAGCGGCTGGAGGACGTTCGCGTCGTCTGTCTCGGCGTTGGGGCCGCAGGAACCGCAGTGTCCCGGCTGCTCATCACCGCGGGTGTCGGCCACATCATCGGAGTTGATCGTGGCGGGATCCTGAGTGAGGGCGCTGCCGACCTGAGCCCTGCGCAGGTGAGCTACGCCTCCACCACCAACCGCCGCCGCGTGACCGGTGGCCTGCGCGAGGCGCTGATCGATGCGGACGTCTTCATCGGCACCAGCGTCGGTGGCGCCCTCGATGCCGACCTCGTACGCCTGATGGCACCGAGCCCCATCGTGTTCGCGCTGGCCAACCCGGAACCGGAGGTGCAGCCGGAGGCGATCGAGGGCTCAGCCGCGGTGATCGCGACGGGCCGAAGCGACTACCCGAACCAGATCAACAACGTCCTCTGCTTTCCCGGCTTCTTCCGCGGCCTGCTGGACAGCGGTGCGGGCCAGATCAGCGCCGCCATGAAGCTGGCGGCTGCGCACGCCATCGCCGATGTCGTCGGCGAGGATCTCAACCCGGAGTACATCATCCCCTCCGTCTTCAACCGCGACGTGGCGCCGGCGGTCGCGGCGGCTGTCAGCAGCGAGGCTCGGAGCAGCGGGCTGGCCCGTGAATTTTCCGATCTCATCGATCCGCTCCACGTGGCCGGGTCGGCTCGCGACCTCGTGCCCTGAGGCCTCCCGGGCGCCGAGTTTTCCACACCCCGATCAGCGGCGCCTCTCTGGCCGCCACGCGATCTCGCCGGTTATCCACAGCCCGGGTGGGGAAAGATCAGCAGGCGCTAGGGAATCGGAACGGTCACGTCCCCGCTCTGCTCGAGGAGCTGCTGCCACGTGTCGAACGACATGCAGAAGCGACCTCCGACGCCGAAGGTCGGACCCCAGCTGTTCCAGAACCAGACCAGCTTGTTGGGGGCGTCGATCTGGTCGGCGACCACCTCGTGGCCGCCTCTGACGGTCGCTCCTGGTGCGATCACGACGAGCCCGGATCCAGAAGGTGTGTCAAAGCTCGTGTACCAGCCGATCCCCGTGATGACCGGGCGGAGGACGAGCGCGAGCAGTGCACTGTCGAGGCCGAACGCGTGCTGGTACGAGGAGATCCAGCCGAGTTGGACGCCGGCCTTGCACACCTCGAGACCGCTGCCGCCCGGGTCGTTCGCTGGGTACGGATCGCCTTCCAGCTTGGTCTCGAGTTCGTAGACCGTGATGGCGTCCGTCTCGGTCCTCGGCGCGCCGCCCTTGAAGTCGGGTGCCGAGTTCAGAGCACCGCACAGTGCGTTCGCTGTGCACGAGCCGATGTCGCCTTGGTTGAGCGGGAGGCCGGTCGCGTTGTGGATGACGCTAGTGATCGCGGGCGCTCCCTCCGCGGGGAAGTCCCGTGAGCGCGGGTCGTGGACGATGTGCCGTCCGAGTCGCTTGCCCGGGGTCACCTGCTCAGGAATCAGCGATCGCACAACGTCACCGTTCACGGCAGAACTCCTCCGGTGCGACGATGGCCCGACGCCGGGGGCAATGCGGGCGAACCGTCCAGGGCTCAATCTTCCGCCGGCCTCCGGTGCGTGTCAATTTGGGTCGGCATCCGGCACCGAGCCGGTGATGCGAGACTCGCCGGCGTGGACATCGACCAGCAGATGGCGAGGATCCGCGCTGACGGCGAGGCGCTCGCTCGAGCCGCCGAATCAGGGCCGCTCGACGCACCGGTGCCCGGTTGCCCCGGCTGGGATGTCGAGAGGCTGTTGCTTCACATCGGCGACGTGCACCGGTGGGCGGCGACGATCGTCCGAGAGCGGTGGACGGAACGGCTGCAGCGTGACTTCGAGGGTCCGGCCGGCCGCGACGAACTGCTGGCCTGGTATCGCGAGGGCTGCGCCGCACTGATCGAGACGCTCGAAGCGGGCTCGTCACAGGACGACTTCTGGTTCTGGGGGCCGGCGCCGAACGCGCTGGCCTTCTGGGCACGGCGTCAGGCCAACGAGACAGCCGCGCATCGCTGTGACGCCGAGTCCGCGCGCGGGACGATCACGCCGCTGACCACCGTCGACGCGCTCGACGCCCTCGACGAATGGTTCGGCCTCATGGTGCGACGGGCCAGGGCTCCAGACGGTGGCGGCCGCATCCTGCGCCTGGTGGCGGTCGATGGTGGCGCAACCTGGAACCTCATCATCGGTGACCGGGTTGAAGTGACCACCGACCGGGGGAGGGGACACTGCGAGCTGCGAGGCAAGGCCTCGGATTTGTATCTCTGGTCGATGAACCGGCAGGGTACCGACGGCATCACAGTCTCCGGTGACGACAGCCTGCTGCAGGTTTGGGCCGACAATGTCAGATTCTGACGGTGCGGCGGCGCCCTCGCGCGCGCCGAGTGAGAGCGAGCGTCGCATCCGCGCGGCGACGATCGGCGAACCACAACGCCTCGATGGGTCAATCGAGCTGCTGCCGTACGACACCGCCTGGCCGACGCACTACGGCGTCGAGGGCTGCTTCGAGATCGACAGGATGCTGAGCTTCCGCGATCACCTTCGGTCGAGTCCGGACGACCGCGATCTTTACGCGCGGACCAAGCGCGAGCTCGGCGCGCGGCGCTGGAGCTACGTGCAGGAGTACGCGGACGCGAAGACGGCGGTGGTGGACACCATCATCGCTCGCGCCATGCAGCAGTGAGGCCTCACGGCGCCTCGGCTACGGCGACCTCGTACAGGCTGTAGCGGGTGCCGTCAATCGTCCGCTCGCCGACTTCGGTGAACCCGAAGCGTTCGTAGTAGCGGCGGATTCCTGGGTTCTCCGCTAGACAGTCCAGGCGCACGAACGGGCGTCCCCGGCGATGCGCCTCGCGCAGGGACCAGAGCACTGCGTGGCGCCCGGCGCCGGCAGCCACACGGCGCACGGCGAATCGGTGCAGATAGAGCGCGTCAGCTCCAGCTGCCGGCCAGTAGAGCAGATCGCGTTCCAGCAGCGAGAACGTTGCCAGCGCATGGGAACCCTGCCACACGAGATGGAGGCCGCCGGCCGCGATGTCGCCGCGCAGCCGGGACATGCCGATGCTCTCCGGACCGGTGAACGACCCGGGCATCCAGCTGGGGAATCCCACGGATGCGCCCCACGCGGCAACTTCTTCGATGATTGCAGCGCTGATCTCCGGCGTGGCGGAGCCTGCCACGCGGAGCTCGGAGCCATGCTGCGCTGCACCGGTCACGCCACGAGCGTACCCGCGCGACCCGAGCGCCGGTCAGCCGCTCTCGGCGTTGCGCTCCGCGACCGCCTGGATCTCCTCGAGCCCGTACAGAAAATGTGCGCGACGGACCTCGTCGAGAGCTGCCTCGTCGACGTTGTTCCTCGGCGCGGGGGCGGCCTCCCGACCCGCGGTCGCGGGGCGCGCCAGCAGACGGGCATCGGCGTCGTCGATGCCCCCGCCGACGGGGATGTAGCCGAGGTCCTTGGTCTCCGCCGCCTGCATCATCCAGCGAGCGACAGCAGCGCTGATGGGCGAGAGCACCTCCTGGTCGAGCCAGCGCATGTCAGCTTCGGTCGGCGCGCTCAGCTCGCGATTGAACGGTGGGGGGACGACGTTCACGTCGTGCCCATTCACCGTGATGTGGATCTCGGTGGGCCGGTCCTCGTCAGAGCTGATCGAGACGCGGATGGTCACGCTCGTCGGCGAGAGCGTCTTCCACTGCTTCTCCCAGACCCTTGTGTGGGACACAGGGTTGAAGCGCCGGCGCACCGGCTCGGCGACGAGCATCTCGCCGTTCAGCGCGCAGAACACGTTGAGAGTCGCGATCACCTCGTCAGCTGCAGCCGACGAGATCCACTGGAGCACCGGGACGGTGCGGCTGTCGATGTCAGGATGCGACGCCGCCCCGAACTCCCACTCCAACGCTTGCATCGCGTGGGCGTGCAGCGCGCAATAGATCTTGCCATCCACCACGCTCCGGTCTGCCGGGCACCACGCCGTCTTGCAGCGGCGTCCTCGACGGTCGACGTAGCTGCAGGGCATGCCGACCAGCGATGAACAGCGGAGCGCCGAGCATGGCTGATTACCGGCTGCGGTCTCCGGGCGGCGCGCGGTGTCCTTCCGGCCGTCAGCGTCGCGCTGCTCAGCCGTCCCTGTTCGCCACCTCAGCATTTCTTGACCTGCATGGATCGAGCGGCTTGCTCGGTGTCGACCCATGCTAGGTGCCGCTCGGCGCTGCGTGTGGCAAGCCTGTAACGAACCGTTATCCTCGCGCGATGTCAGCGAATCACTCGCGGGCGGTCGAGATTCGGGCCGCGACCTTGTTGGATATTGATGCCGTGCTCCGGCTCTGGGGGCAGTCCGGAACCCATCCGACGATCACCGACGACACCGCCGGCGTGACGGCACTCCTCACCGACGCGCCGGGTGCGCTGCTCGTCGCGGTCGACGGCGTTACCGTGGTCGGCTCGGTGATCGCGGCCTGGAACGGCTGGCGGGGGAGCATCTACCGGATCGCGGTTGCGCCGTCGCATCGCCGCTTCGGGGTCGGGCGATCGCTGCTCACCGCAGCCGCCAAACGGCTCAGCGAACTGGGCGCGCGGCGCATCGACGCGTTCGTGATCCGCGACGACGGCTCCGCCCGCTCGTTCTGGGACAGCCTTGCCCCGGAGTGGATCCTGGACCCCCTCGCCAAGGTGCGCTACGTGCGCCTCACCTGATCCTTCCGGGGCACGATCGAGCCTGCGTCGCGGCGCTGACAGGAATCACGTCTCGCGAGCGGAGCGACGCTTCGCGGTGAGCTTGCGAATGCGCTGCATCTCCGCCGATGGCTCGCGATGCGGCGGGCGATCCGGAGGCTGCAAGCTCGGCGGCAGGTTTCGGCGCGGACCCGCCCAGAGCGCCGGCGGTGCGTTCACCGCATCGGCAATCCCGTAGGCCAGTGACTCGTAGTTGACGCGCCAGCCGCGGAAATGAATCCACGACTCCGCCGCACCGCGCTGCATCTTCCAGTCAACGTGCTCGAGATGATGGAGGGCGTCCTGGTAGTTGTCCTCGGTCAGCTGAATGGGGTCGCCGGGTTTCGGGTCAGGGTCATAGGGGAGGCCGACCACCGTCGCGAGGTCGCGCAGGCACATGTAACCCATGCGCAGGAAGGCGCGTGCCTCGGACGGCGCCGCCAGCGGCTGGGTGGCGAGCTGCATCGCGGCGGCGTCCATCACCGCGAGCAGTCCGATGACCCACGACCGGTACGGGTGGGGTGAGCGGAACCAGAGGAGCACGGGATACGACGCGTGGGTCTCGGCGACGTCTGCCGCCCACTCCTCCCAGCGCTGGTAGAGCCGTGCCAGGTTCTGGACATTATCGACCAATTCACTGCGGGCCAGCAGCTCGGGCCCCCAGGCCGGCGAGCCTGCTCGGCTGTCCAGCATCGTCACCAGCACCTCACGCCGGTTGAATGCGCCGTAGAGGACCGGCAGGTATGCGATCTGAAGGGCGACGATCCACAGACCCGCCGCCGCCGCGGCGAAGACGAGCAGGCGCGGGGCGACGCCCGATTCGGCCGCGAATCCCAGGGTGAAGAGTGACGATCCGCTCACCGTGACCGCGTGGATGAGGCCGCCCGCCCGCATGAACGGCCAGAGCATCAGCGCGAAGCCGATGAGCAATGCCCCCAGCCAGATCACCAGGAGGACGATGAGGTACAGCGGCGCCTGGAGGGCGAGAAAGCGGTCGCGGGCTTCGTACGTGTCGAAGCGGTGGGAGATGCGCGAGAAGAGCTTGATCATGCCCCTCCCCGCGTACTTCTGCACCCTGGATGAACCGAGCCGGGGCAGCACCAGCGAGGTCACCACGCTCATCAGCGTCGACAGAACGATTGCCAGCCCGAGTGCGGCACCGATCCACGCGACAACCGTCATCCGCGCATCATCGCCGAACGCCGGCGTCGCGAGCCCTCACAGCCCCCGACGCCGGTTGGTCAGATGCGAGCTACCACTCGACCCATTCGCCAGGAGCCGCGCGCCACACCGATGTGTCCGGCGGCCCGGCGAACACCGGCCCGAAGTGCTCGAAGCCGAGCGAGAGGTCGTAGTACTCGTTCATGCGGTCCGCGTCCATCCAGAAGTCGACGCCGATCAGCTCCTTGGTTGGCGCTTCGCCGGGGTTCGGGACACGCAGCCAGGTGCTGTGGCTGACGATGCCGTAGCTCCGTGCCGTGTTGATCGTCGTGGCGGCATAGGCGCTGAACGCCTCGGCCGCCTGCTCGACCGATGTGACCGGGACCTGGATCAAGCCGACGGCGCCGATGGAACGGCCGCTCGGTAGCGAAAGCTGAAATGCGCCGAAGCCTTCGAGCCGCGACCAGACGATGCCGTCTCGATTCGAGAAGAGCTGGCCGGCCGCGGCCTGCACCTGCGGATTCGAGAAGAACATGTTCAACCCGGAGACGCTGTTCCAGAGGTCGATGAACAGCAGCTGGCCGTCGAGATCCTTGCCTATCGGCGCGTAGACGTTGTGGCTGAGATCTCCGAGGGCCCGCGCGCCGGCGGCACTCTGCGGCGCCCCCGCGGTCGAGTTGTGAATGTCCCTTGTCTCGTCCAGCGACGAGGGCACGGTGGCGCCTCGCACAGTGAGCAGGTACGTCGCGGCGCCGGCGTCCGCAGGATAGGTGGTGTCGGTCATGGCGGTTCTCCTCTTGTCTATGGACCTACTCACACGACGAACAGCCGCCACTCATATCGACAACGCGATGCCGGACGTTACAAGGGACCCGGCGGTCCGAGGCGTGCGGCACGCGATTCGAGGTACCGCCGCTCGGGGATGCTGAGCGTGCGCCGCGCAGCGACCAGGTATGAAGCTCGAGCCGCGTCAAGGTCACCGGCCATCTCGAGGAGGTGTGCTCGCACGGCGTCGATTCGGTGATTGCCGGCGAGCGCTGGATCGTCTTCGCTGTCGGCGAGCTCGCGCAGCGCAACCGTCGCTCCGTGGACCATCGCGACGGCGACGATCCGGTTAGGGTGACGATCGCCCCGGGCGCGATCGTTCTGAGCAGGTCGTACAGGCCGAGGATCTGCCGCCAGTCGGTGTCCTCGGCGCGGACTGCTTCGTCGTGAACCGCCGCAAGCGCGGCCTGGAGCTGGAACGGCCCCGCCGGTGCCGACGACAGCGCCCGGGTGATCAGGTCGATCCCTTCGCGAATCGCAGCAGTGTCCCAGAGGGCGCGATCCTGGTCGGCGAGGGGGATCAGCGCGCCGTCTGGAGCGACGCGGGCCGGACGACGCGCGTCGGTGAGGAGCATGAGGGCGAGCAGTCCGGCGACCTCACCGTCATCCGGCAGACGTTCATGCAACTGGCGGGTGATGCGAATCGCCTCGGTGATGAGATCGACGCGGTGGAGGTGGGCGCCGGAGCTTGCTGTCGAGCCCTCGTTGAAGACGAGGTAGAGAACCTGTAGGACCGAGGTCAGTCGAGCGGAACGCTCGCCATCCGGCGGCATTTGGAACCGAGCGCCACTGGCCCTGATCCGCTGCTTGGCACGGCTGATGCGCTGTGCCACGGTTGTCTCCGGGACGAGGAGTGCGCGAGCGATCTCGGCGGTGGCGAGTCCGCCCACCGCGCGCAACGTGAGCGCGACCTGCGACGCCGGGGTCAGTGATGGGTGGCAGCAGAGGAGGAGGAGGGTCAGCGAGTCGTCGGTGGCAGGCTCGACGTCGGGCACCGCTGCGGCGAACGAGGCCTCTTCTCGCCGCCGGCGGGCGGAGTCGCTTCGCCACATCTCGGCTCTCCGGCGCGACGCGACCACAGTGAGCCAGCCCCTCGGGTTCGCGGGCAGACCGTCCACCGGCCACTGCAGCGCGGCGGCCAGCAACGCCTCCTGCACCGCGTCTTCGCAGATGTCGAAGTCACCGAAGCGGCGGGCAAGCGCGCCCAGAACCTGCGGCGCGAGCGTGCGCAGGAGGTCCTCGCCCTCGCCCGGTGCGATCAGATGTCCCACCCGTCGAGTCCCATGATCGGACGCACCTCGACGAGCCCCAGAGCCGCTTCGGGTATCCGGGCAGCCTGTTCGACCGCGCGTTCCATGCTGTCGCACTCCAGGAGAAAGAAGCCGGCCAGGTACTCCTTCACCTCGGCGTAGGGCCCGTCGGTGACGATGGCCTGCCCGTCCCGCGATGTCACACGCTTTGCGAGTGACGAGTCCGCAAGGGCCTCGGAGACGATCAACTCGCCCGAGGCCACCATGCTCTCGTGCAGGGCTTCGTATTGACGAAGACCGGCCGCGCGCTGATCGCGTGAGAAGGCGTTCCAGATCTCCCTCGACTTCGGATTGCTATAGATAAGGATCAGGTATTTCATCCATGTCCTCCTCGAGGTGGCCGCAGGTTGGTTCGTTGGGATGTCGACTCTGGGCGCGTGACTTCGACATCGTCTGTGAGACCGGCGCTCCGGGCATTGGACCCGGAGCGCCATCCAGCAAGGAGGAACAGGATGACAAAGACCACCCGAATCACCCGCATCGGAACCGTGATCGTCCCGGTCAGCGACCAGGAGCGGGCGGTCGCCTTCTACGTGGAGACGCTTGGGTTCGAGCAGCGCCTCGACGCGCCTTTCGGCCAGGGTGGGCGCTGGATCGAGGTCGCCCCCGTGGGAGCGGCCACGACCATCGCTCTCGTGCAGGCGCCGGATGACGGTACCGCGCCGATGGTTATCAGCCTTGCAACCGAGGACGCCGACGGCGACCACGCAACCCTTGTCGCGGGCGGCGTCGACGCGGACGCCGCGGTGATGCGCATGGGCGACTATGTGCCGCCGATGTTCACGTTTCGGGACCCTGACGGCAACCAATTCCGCATGGTCGAGCGCGACTGATCGACACCGCACGTCGCTACGCTATTGCTCGTCATGGATCGAGACGCGCTCCTCCAGCGGTATCGGGAAGGTCCTGATCGGCTCGAGGCTGCTGTGCGCGGTCTCACGTCCACGTCGATCCTCGAGCACGTCGCGCCCGCTGACTGGGGCCGCAGCGGAACGCACGGCGAGAGCGGCCACTACTCGGTGGAGACGTGGCTCGAGATCTACGCCGCTCACTGTCACGACCACGCTGATCAGATCGCCCGGGCGGTCGAGGAGTCGTGGGACAAGAGCGCCAGCACCACCGGTGGGGCTGGCTAGACGTTGGCCGGTTCGCCGGCGACAGGAGGTGCGAGGGTGGCCAAGGGCGCAGGGACCAAAGACGATCCATGGCAGTTGACGACGCCGAGCGGGACATCCAACTACGAGATGTATCGGGATGAGACGCTCGATCCACCGGCGCTGGTCTGCACGGTCGGGACGACCCAGCTCCGCTATCAGCTGCGCTGCCTCGACGACCTTCATCAGATGCTCAAAGAGCGCGGTGACTGGGTGCCGCTCGGCAGCGCGGACGAGCAGAAACCCGCTGCCGATGGAACCGTCGAGGCATGGGGCCGCTCGGCCGACAACCCGGTGGGGGGGTGGTACGGCCTGAAGAAGGGCTTGCGCGGGCGCTTCGGGATGTACGTCCCGCCGCTGATGGAAGCCCTCGGGCTCGCCGAGGTCGAGCACAACCCGCGCAACAACAGGATGCGCGCGCTCTAGCGGTCCACCCTGCAGGTCGCCCCCGAGCGGCTACTCGATCTTGGTGATGTACGACCCGACAAGCGTCGCCTTCTGCTGGTCGACGCCACCCTCGCGGCGCTCACCATGCCCATCCTGAAAGTGCGCGAAGGCCGCAGTCGACGAGATGGGGTTGACCTCGTCGTCGCCATGATCGTGGAACGACACGTGCACGAATGAGCCGTCCTCGAGACGCAGGACGATGTAGCTCACATTGCCGGGTTTGTTCGCCTCGAGCTCGGCGAAGACGCCCTCAACCCGGCGTTGGTTCTCATCCGCAGCCTCGGTGGATGACGACGCGTAGCGTGTGACCAGTCGCTTGTGCATGTGAGCTCCTTGTGTGCGTGCCGATAGACTACGCGCATGGACTGGAAGATCGAACTCGTCGCAATCCCGGTGACGGACGTCGACCGCGCAAAGGCCTTCTACGTCGACCAGGTCGGGTTCAACGCCGACCACGACCACCGGATCAGCGACTCGTTGCGCTTCGTTCAACTCACCCCGCCCGGATCGGCGTGCTCGATCGTCATGGGCGTCGGGATCACCGACATGACGCCGGGCTCGCAGAAGGGGGTGCCTATGGTGGTGGAGGACGCCGCCGCAGCGCGCGAGCAGCTGCTCAGCCATGGCGTTGCGGCGAGCGAGATCGACGTCCAACCGTGGGGGATGTTCGTCACCTTCAGCGATCCGGACGGCAACACCTGGGCACTGCAACAGTTGCCCGCGTGGCAGTAGCGGCCCTCTCCCGGCCGGCGCGACTGACCGAGACCATTGCCAAGCTCGAGCGATCGCTTGGGCTGAATTCTTGAATGAGGCGCAGTTCCGGCCCATGATGCTGGGGTGCGGATCCTGATCGCATCGAGCAGGACAAGCCCGGCCTCGAGCGGCAGTCTCCCGTGAGAGCCGTGGTGCATGACCGCTACGGCCCCCCGGACGTTCTTCGCATCGAAGACGTTGAGCCGCCGGTGCCCAAGGACGACGAGGTTCTCATCAGGGTCCATGCAACCACGGTCAGCCGAACCGATTGCGCGCTGCGCGCCGGAGAGCCGTTCTTTTCCCGATTCATCACCGGCGTTCGCAGGCCCAGGCAGCGAGTTCTCGGCAGCGACTTCGCAGGCGAGGTCACCGAGGTCGGCGTGGGTGTCCGCGAGTTCACTCCAGGCGACCGTGTCTTCGGGATCAAACCGTGGAAATTCGGCGCGCACGCTGAGCTCATCTGCATGCACGAGCGCGCCGCGCTCGCCGACATACCCGTAGGCGTTGCGTTCGACGAGGCAGCCGCGGTGTGTGACGGCGCGCTCCTGGCGTTGAACTGCCTCCGGCCGGGAAAGCTCCGGAGCGGGCAGTCAGTGCTCGTCTTTGGGGCGTCAGGGTCGATCGGCACCGCGGGTGTGCAGCTGGCCAAAGCCCTTGGCGCGAATGTCACCGCAGTCTGCAATACCGCGAACCTCGAGGTCGTCCGATCGCTCGGTGCCGATGCGGTGATCGACTACACGCAGGACGACTTCACGAAGAACGGACGCAGCTACGACATCATTTTCGATGCGGTTGGCAAGCACTCCTTCGCCGCCTGCAAAAGCTCGCTGAATCCGGGCGGCCGCTATCTGCCAACCGATGGGCTGCGCAACATGGCACTTGCCGTGTGGACCGGGCGGATCGGAGATCGCAAGGTGATCTTCGACCTCCCGCCGAAATTCATGAAACGAGACGTTGTCTTCATGAGAGATCTCATGGCGGCCGGCAAGTACCGGGCGGTCATCGATCGACGCTACCCGCTCGAGCAGGTCGTCGAAGCCACCAAGTACGTCGAGATGCACGAGAAGCTCGGGAACGTTGTTCTGACGGTGACCGCGGAAACCTCGACCTGACCGCGGCTGCCCGGAGCGCCGGATGTCGCGCGCAGTCGCGCCGGCTCAGACGGCCACGGGCAGGCCTGCCTTCAGAGTCCCACTGACGCGGCACCCCGCACCGGGTGCCGCGAAGATCTCGAGACGGCCGCCGAGGGCCTCGAGGCGATCGCGCATGTTGTTCAAACCGGAGCCGAGCTGCACCGTTGCCGGGTCGAAGCCTCGGCCGTCGTCACGCACCTCGAAGTACAGGTCGCCGTCATCCTCGCGCAGGCGGACCACCACCCGCGACGCCGCCGCATACTTCTGCACGTTCTGCAAGCCTTCGAGGACGCAGAAATATGCCGCTGCTTCGATCTCTTGCGGGTAACGACGAATGGGCGCGCTCTCGACTTCCACGGGGAGCGTCCCCTTGCGCGCCTGCGATTCGATGGCGGTGACGAGTCCCTTGTCGGCGAGCAGCGGCGGGCAATGCCGCGGCGTTGACGTGCGCAGGAGCGTCGCCGTTCAGCGCGGGCGGGTCGGTGACCGCAGCGCGCAGTTCGTCTCCTGAACGAAGCCAGACGGTCGCCGACTCTGAACCCGTGCCGTCGCGCAGCACCCTGGCCATCCGCGGAAGACGTCGTCGGACGAGTACGTCTCGGCGACCTGCTCCGAGAACCGACTCAGCACTTCGTAAGGGGTGGCGCGGTTGCCGTACACGAGCCGGTTGGCGACTCGCTGTATCCGCTCCCGAACCGGCTGGAATCCCACCGCGACGATGGCTGTTGCGAGGATGGAGAGCGCCAGGTTGGGTTTGCCGCCACTGCCGACGAGCGTGCCGATCCCCACGGCGATGCCGACGTACACACCGGTGATCAGCACCGCGAGGGTGCCATAGACCAGCGTGCGATTGATCACGACGTCGATTCCGTAGAGGCGGTACTTGAGAATCGCCACGCCGCAGGCCGCAGGCACGGCGACTCCCAGGCCGAGAACAAGCGGGATGTTGTTCGCCGGGGACTGGCCGGTGCTGGTGCTGAATGGGATGCCGACGACGATCGCAGCCATGCTCGCGGCGATTGCGAAGGCGAACCATTTGATCTGTTGCCGCTCCTCACCAGCGGCGCGCCGGTAGCGCATGACGAGCCCGACAGCGGCAATCACCAGCAGCACCAACCCAAGCGGCCAGAGGAGCGGGATGTTGTTCGCCGTGAAGACATCGCCCGGCACACCGATCGGGTTCGGGGTGGAGTGGATCCCCGCGAGCAGCGTGATCGGCGTGGGGTCGGGCAGCGTGATTGCCAGCGAGACGGCGGTCACGACCACGCCCAGCCACGCCACCAACGCCCATCGGGGGCTGAGCAGGCGCCCGTTGGGCCGTGTCCGCAGGCGAGGGGGCCAACCCCCTTTCATCCGGATGGCAGCACCACCATCGGGAGGACTGTGGAATCCGTCAGGAATCCAGCGCGAGATGCGCGTCGCCGGCGGCTTTCTCGGCAGCGTCGGCCGCCTGTTCGGCGGCGGTCGCCTCCCGGGCGGCGAACGCAGCTTCCTCCGCGAGATGGTCAGCCTGACGTCGCTTCGCGTCGGCCGAAGCTCGCAGGCGTCCTGCGATCGCGTCGAGATCAGCCGCATCACGCTCGTCATCGCGTCGCGCGAGCACCTCGAGGTTCGCGGGTGGCCGGCGGCGCGCCGCTGGACCCGGTGGCGTCGGGGACCGCCGCCGCAGTGGAGCGAGCAACGTTGCCAATTCGGCTGGGTCCGCCTCCGGGTCACCCACGGTGCCAAAGCCGGCGACATCGAGGTCGCGATCGAGGGTGCCGGTCCACAGCGCACTGCGGTCGGCGGCGCCTCCGGTGGCCGCCGCCTGGAGAGTCGCTCGGATGCGTCGAGCCGTCTCCTCGCCGGCGCCGTGGCCGTCGCGCTCGAGCACATGTGCCGACGCCCGAGCCGCGGCATCGACGCGGTCGCGAAGCCGGGCGGTGGCAGTGAGGAGGTCTTTCCGGCTCTCGCTCCCCGCCGCGACGTTCCGCTGAGCCTCGCGCGCGTCGGCGCCGGCCGCCAGAAGCTCGGCGATCAGCGTCGGGTCGACGACCGCCAGCTGGTCGATCGCCCAGACCGCTACGGTCGGCTTGCGAAGCTTGCCGGCGGCTGCAGCGGCATCCGGATCAGCGGATCGGAGTTCGCGGACCAGCGCCGCGCGTCGCGCGACGAAGTCCTCGAGCGGTCCGTGATACAGCCCGGCCGTGTCCACGGCTCGTCAGTGTGACGATCGTCCGGCGGGGGCGGGCCCGTTGGCTGCGAAGCTCATCTCGCCGTCGTGCCTGTGTGGCTCGGCCGCCATACCGTCGCGCACGCAGCAGGACTGAGGCTCAGGGTTGCTGCGGGCAGAGTTCCTCGAGACGCGGCTCGAAGGCTCCGTAGAAAGAAGGATTCCCTCCTTCAAAAGCGCCGATCAGGCCGTTGTCCAGCGTGCGGCATCCGCTGTCCGCGTACCAGAGGTCGACGTCCGAACGCGAGGCGTATGCGAAGGCGATGATGGTGTGCAAGCCGCTGTCAGACGGGCAGCTGAACGTGCCTTGCGGCGGGGTCGTGCTGATAGCGTCGATCGCCGACGCAAGGGTGTGTGCTGCAACAGGTCCGAGCAGCGCATGCCGATAGAGCCTCTCCCTGGACGCCGCCGGCCCCGGACCATAGGCAGGTCCGTAGCGGCAGATCAGCCCCGACAGCGGATTCGCCGGGAGAAGCGAATCGGCGAGGTCCGATCCCGAGTTGCTGACACCCTGGTAACCATCGAGGGTTGACGGACAGCCGAGCGACACCAGGACGCGTATCCGCGGACCCTGCGTCGCCGGCTTCCAGGGGCCACTGGCAGCGCAGGACGCCAGCGCGCGTACCCCGATGCACACCGCGAGCGCTGTCACGCGCCGCCGGACGGATTGGCGGCCACGGCGGTTCGACGGAAGCATCTCAGGCACCGTGCCCGCCGGAAACCGCATGTCCATCGCAGATACGACGCAATGACTGTTGCGCCGTTCCTTTCGCCGGCGACTGAGTCGTTACCGGGCGCTGGCGGTCCATGGCTTTTGATGTCATCGGGACGTTTGGCTGGGGAGGAAGGATTCGAACCTTCGGATGGCGGATCCAAAGTCCGCTGCCTTACCACTTGGCGACTCCCCAGTGGCACGTCGATCCTACCCGGGCATCGGGCCGGTGGCCGGCTTCCTCAGGCCTTGGCCGCTGCTGCTGCACCTGCGCTGTCAACGGCGACAGCGGCGCCTTGCCGGGTCAGCCAGTCGGTGACCACGGCGACGAATTCCGCCGGGACTTCGAGCATGGGCACGTGACCGGCGCCGGCGAACTCGTGATACTCCCAGTCAGGACGCAGCGAAGCGATGTTCCGGGCGGACGCGACCGGGACGAGCCGGTCGCGATCACCCTGGAGGAGCAGTGTCGGGGCGACAACCTCCTGCACCCAGCGGAGGACCTTTCGCTTCAGCGCCAGTGCCGCGACCAGCGAACGCGTCGCCGCATAGAACGATTCGTGCCAGCTGGATTCCGCGAGACGCTCGGCCTCGAGCGCGATATGGGCATCCACCACGGTCGACTCGATCCGGCTCGCATCGCCGCTGACCAGACGCATCGTCTCGCGCACCAGGCTCTCCGGGCCGAGCACCGCGACAGCCCGGCTGAGCCGCTTTGCACCCCACCGGGGCATGAAGGCCGTCGCCAGGAACGTGCGCGAGACACGATCCAGTCGAGGCGGGAACTCGTGGCCCGGCGCCGGTACGGCGGGATCGACCAGCACCAGAGCATCGATCAGGCTCGGATGCCGCGCGGCCGCACCGATCGACAGCAGGCCACCCATCGAGTTGCCCATCAAGACGATCGGGCCACGTGAGAGCCGGGTGATCGCCCTGCTCAGCAGGTCGACATTGGCGGCGATGGTCGATCGACGACCGGCGAGCGGCGAGCGCCCGAAACCCGGAAGGTCGAGCGCGTACACGCGGTGATGTGCCGCCAGTTGCGGCGCCACGACCATCCAGTTCAGATGGGCACCGCCCAGGCCGTGCACCAGCAGCATCACCGGGCCGTCACCACCGAAATCGGCGACGTAGACCGGTCCCTCGATATCGAGCATGGAGGACTCCACGCCATCCATCGTACGGACGCCGCCTGAGGCCCGGCTCCGGCGAGCCCGTATACTCGCGAGTACATGGGTGACGGGCCCCACGCGGTGATCCTCGCCGCGGGGCAGGGCAAACGGATGCGCAGCGCTCTCCCCAAAGTCCTCCACTCGCTGGGCGGCCGCCCACTGGTTCTTTACGTGCTCGAGGCGGCGCGTCTTGCCACCGGACGTGCTCCTGTGGTCGTCATCGGCCGGGACGCCAGTGAGCTGCGCGACCAGCTCGGCGACACCGCCATCTGCGTGGAGCAGCACGAGGCGCTCGGCACCGGCGATGCCCTGCGCAGCGTCCCCGACGAGTTGCGCGACCCCGGCCCGGTGCTCGTGGTGCATGGCGATTCGCCACTCCTCAAACCGGAGACTCTCCGGCGGCTGCTCGAGGCCCACGCGGCGACCCCGCGGGCCTGCACCCTCCTCGTCGGCGTTCCCCGGGATCCGACCGGCATGGGGCGGGTCATTCGGGACGCCGGAGGCCACGTCGCCCGCATCGTCGAGGAGGCCGACCTCCCGCTCGGAGAACCGGTGCCGCTGGAGTGCAACGCCGGCGTCTACGTGTTCGAGGGGACGCAACTCTGGGCGGCACTCGATCGCCTTGGCACCGCCAACGCTCAGCGCGAGTATTACCTCACTGACGTGGTGGCGCTTCTCTCGGGCCCGGTGGAGGCGGTGCTGGTCGCGGATCCCGACGAGGTGCTCGGGATCAACGACCGGCGCCAGCTGGCGGCAGCCGAGGCGGTCCTCCGCCACCGGACGGTCGACGCGCTCATGCTTTCCGGGGTCACCTTCGAGGATCCGGACACCACCTATGTCGACTCCACGGTCGCCGTGGGCCGCGACAGCGTCATCCACGCGATGACCTCACTCCGGGGGGCGACCACCCTGGGCGCCGGGTGCGAGATCGGCCCGATGGCAGTGCTCACCGACGTTCGCGCAGGCGACGGCGTCATCATCGGCCCGTCGCATCTCGAGCAGTGCGAGCTCGGCCACGGCGTCCGGGTGGGGCCGTACTGCCGGGTCCGTCCGAATACCGTGCTCGCGTCCGGGGTAGAGTTGGGGACGCATGCCGAGGTCAAGAACAGCAC
>OBLT010000648.1_pt1 | contig 22280 bp, 24 predicted proteins | sample 1518721 | NCBI WGS metagenome assembly OBLT01 (sample SAMEA3539307, study PRJEB22396) | soil metagenome | biome: tundra; feature: field; material: soil | place: USA | collected 2010-05 | depth 0.15 m | reverse complement strand
GAGATTACAAGGTGACTGGAGTTCAGACGTGTGCTCTTCCGATCTGCTGGAATCACCGGCAGCGGGGGCGCTCCTTCCACCGGCGGAATGTCGGGCGGCGGTGGGACGGCCTGCACGCCGCCACCGGGCGCCGGAGGCGGGAACACGACGTGCAGTCCGCCCACTCCCCCTTCGGCCAAAGATTCGGTCACGCTCGACATGGCGGTGGCCCAAGGCGCGCCCACCTATCTCGGGTCCGGCTTCATCTACGGCATCTCCGAAGACGGCACTCAGCCGCCTACCGCACTTTTGAGCGACATCAAGGTACAAGGCTTTCGCGCCGGACGCGGAACCACCGGAGGCTGCGGACAGGCGGCCTGGGACACCCACTGGAAGGTGATTAAGGGGTACTACTCGAAGGCGAAGGAGATGGGAGTGCCGATGTTAATACTGGTCAGCGACGACTACCAGTATTCGTGCCCCCTTCCCGGAGATGGCGGCGATTGGACGACGTTCACAACCTTCATGGGCCAGCTCATCGACAACGTGAAGGCCAATGGCATGACCGGTCCCGACGTGCGGTGGGAGCTCTGGAACGAGGCCGATTACAGCGGCTTTTGGACAGGAACCCAGGCTCAGTGGCTGGACACCTGGAAACACGCCTACCAGCAGATACGCGCCGCGATACCCGGCGCCATCATCGAGGGGCCGAGCTTGGCCACTGGCCCGGGGGGATCGTGGATGAACGCTTTCCTCGACTATGCCAAGACCAACAACGTCATGCCGGATTACATCAGCTGGCACATAGCCGGCGGGGGGGGCGATCCGGCGAACGACGCGGCCACGATCACTCGCGCGGTTTCGACCCGCGGAATCACGGGCGTGAAAGGTTTCGACCTCAACGAATACGGGAGCAAAGCCGAGCAGAACCCGGGCCACTCCGCCTGGTTCCTCGCGAGATTCGATCGAGCGGGGATCCAGGGCATGCGCTCCAACTGGGCCGGCGGAGCGACGTTTTTCTCGAACATGGGGGACCTCGTAGCCACCAACTGGCAGCCGAACAGCCAATACTGGATCTACAAGCGGTACGCGGATCAAACCGGCCTTCGGACCAGTGTCACGGCCGGAACGCAGGTGGAGGCAGTGGCCTATCAGGATGCGTGCGCGGCCAAATCCATCATCGTCGTGGGCAACAAGGGCGGCGTAACTGGATCGGTCAACGTCGTCACCAAGAACATCCCGGCTTGGCTGCAGACTGGCGGCTCAACGAAGGTCCTCTTGGAAAATATGCCGACGGGCACTGCGGCGCTGAACGCCCCCGCCGTCGTGTCGAACGCACCCGCTGCCGTGACTTGCAACGCCCTCACCGTGACGATCAATTGGGCCACCGCGACCGACGGCTATGTGGTCACGTTGACCCCGCCCTGAGCGTATGCCCACGACGGTGCTCACCACAGAATTGGGATTGTCTTCCCTTGGGCATAGGGGATAGTTTGGGCGTGTAGGTCCGGCATAGTTAACGTAAGATTTCTCGTCGGCCATTTTGCAGGGGCGATTCGGTCAAGGAGAAATGGCGCTGGAAACAACTATCCTCCGCGAGGCCAGAGATGATGATGTACCGTCGGAGATTCGATATGCCGTCTTGCCGTTTACTCCTGATGGTTTGTGCCCTCGGGCTGGTCGCGGCTTCCTGTAGTTCTTCGAGTGGTGGCGGTCCGGCCGGATCTGGCGGCAAATCGGGAACAGGTGGCACGCCCGGCACGGGTAATGCGACCGGTACTGGCGGGCGATCGGTAATCGGCTCCGGCGGTAGCCCGAATGCGGGGGCCGGCGGCACAACCGGCGTCGCAGGCAGCGGCGGCAGCACTGGCGGCAGCGGCGGTAGCAGTGGCAGCGGCGGCAGCAGTGGCACTGGCGGCAGCAGCAGCGGCAGCACTGGCGGCGGCAGCAGTGGCAGCAGTGGCAGCAGCGGCCAGACGGGCGGCGCAGGGTCGGGCGGCAGGACCGGCTCGGGCACCGGTGGTGCGTCGGGGACAGCTGGAATCACCGGCAGCGCGGGCGCTCCTTCCACCGGCGGAATGTCGGGGTCGGGCGGCGCTGAGACGGCCTGCACGCCGTCACAGGGCGCCGGAGGTGGGAACACCACGTGCAGTCCGCCCGCTCCCCCTTCCGCCAAAGATACGGTCACGCTCGATATGGCCACCGCCCAGGGTGCGCCGACGTATCTCGCCTCAGGCTTCATCTACGGAATCGCCGAGGACGGCACCCAGCCGCCGACCTCCCTGCTCTCCGACATCAAAGTGAAGGGGTTTCGCGCGGGCCGCGGGCAATCCGAGGGCTGCGGAGCCCAGGCCTGGAGCACCCACTGGAACGTCATCAAGGCCTACTACTCGAGGGCGAAGGCGGTTGGCGCAACCTACCTCCTATTGGTCAGCGACGACTACGGCTATTTCTGTACCTGGCCTGGGGACGGCGGAGACTGGACCGGTCTCACGACGTTCATGACTCAGCTCATCTCCAACGTGCAGGCGGCTGGCATGACCGGTCCGGACGTGCGGTGGGAGCTGTGGAACGAACCCGAGCTCAGCCTTTTCTGGAACGGGACACAAGCCCAGTGGCTGGAGACCTGGAAGCACGCCTACCAGCAGATTCGCGCCGCGATTCCCGGTGCCGTCATTGAGGGGCCGAGCTTGGCCACGGGCCCGGGCGGGTCGTGGATGAACACATTCCTCGACTACGCAAAGACCAATGACGTCATGCCAGATTACATCTCCTGGCACGAAGAGGGCGGAGGGGCCGATCCAGTAGCTGATCTGGCCACGATCAATCGCGGGCTCACGACCCGCGGGATCACGGGCGTGAAAGGTTTCGACGCCAACGAATATGGGACGACCAGCGAGCAGAACCCGGGCCACTCCGCCTGGTTCCTGGCCAGATTCGATCGGGCGGGCATCCAGGGCCTGCGTGGCAATTGGGCGGACGCGACGTTCTTTTCGAACATGGCCGAGCTTGTGGCGGCAAACTGGCAGCCGAATAGCCAGTATTGGGTCTACAAGCGCTACGCCGATCAGACCGGCCTTCGGACCAGCGTCACGGCAGGGACGCAGGTGGACGCGGTGGCGTATCAGGATGCGTGCGCCGCCAAATCCATCATCGTCGTGGGCAACAAGGGTGGCGTGACGGGGGCGGTCAACGTCGTCATCAAGAACATCCCGGCTTGGCTGCAGACCGGCGGCTCAGCGAAGGTCCTCTTGGAAAAGATGCCGACAGGCAATGCGGCGCTCAACGCCCCGGCGGTCGTCACGAATGCCGCCGCCACCGTGACTTGCAATGCGACGACCGTCACCATCGACTGGGCCACCGCCACCGACGGCTACGTCGTCACCTTGAGCCCGCCGTGAGCGGCGCGCTGCTTTTGCGAGGACCTCAGGGCGCGCTGGGCATAGAGGGTGGCCCGAAGTCAGCAACCAACATTCAACCAACATAGCCCCACACGTCCAGAAGGAACATCGCGTGTACACAAACAAGTCGTTGATGGCGGGAATTCTCGCAGCAATCCTCCTGTCTGGCACCGCGGCTGCCCAGACGTCATCCATGCAACAGCTCCTGAGCCGCTATGCCGATCAGCGTTTCGGGATGTTCATCCACTACAACATGAACACCTACTACGGCGGCTGGGCCGAGAACCGAGTCGATCCGAAGACGTTTGCCCCGCCCAATGTCGACTGCCACACCTTCACCGATCAGTGGGCAGCGGCAGCCAAGGCGGCCGGGATGAAATTTGGGCTTCTCACCACCAAACACCACGACGGCTTCGCCATCTGGCCCTCCAAGGCGACTCCTCCCACGTCGTCGCCGTACGGCACCACCCCCTACACCATCGCGCAGAGCACGGTCCCGACCATGGATGTCGTGAAATGCTACGTCGAGTCGTTTCGCGACCAAGGGCTCGATCCAGACCTCTATTTCTCCATCTGGGATCCCAACAACGGCATTGGCTCACAGTCCGGACACAATACCGACCCAGGCGCGATTGATTGGGCCGTAGTAGGTCCCTACATCACCGCGCAGATTACCGAGCTTCTCACCAATTATGGTGACATTCCACTCTTCGTCTTCGACGGCTACGCGTGGCTTACCGGCCACCAACAAGTTCCCTATCAACAGATTCGCGCGCTTATCCGCAAGCTGCAGCCTAACACCATCGTCATGGACCACAACGGTGGGGTTCCTTCCGAGGTGGACACGGAATACTTCGAGGAACCTCTTGGGGTCCGGGTCCCGACCGGCAATGTCACGGTCGGTTCACAGGGGCAAACGGTCGCCAAGAACGGCAATTGGTTCTGGGACAGCGGACAGGCGGGCAGCGGCTACCTTTCGGCAGCGGATATCGCCGCCGAGCTGAAGACAACGGAGCCCAATTACACCAACTTCATACTGGATTGTCCGCCGAATCCGCAGGGGAAGTTGGATTCCGCCATTGTCACCATTCTTGGCCAGGTTCCCTCGTCGTGGACGCCCAATGTCTCGCGGGCTGCGCTGCCGGCGCAACCGCAAAAGATCGAGATACCGATCACGGCAGTTTCAGCCACGGCGACCAGCGGAAGTCCGGCCCCAGCCATCGACGGCTACAACGACGGACCCGCGGGAATTAACAACACGCTCCACGGCACTGGCCACGGCGAGAGTCTGTGGAAGTCCACGGGTTCGCTGCCGCAGTCCGTGACCATCAACCTCGGCAAGAGCTACGACAACATCGACATGCTCGAGTACCTGCCCCAGCGACACACGGGCACCACCGCCGGCAACATTACCTCGTACAAGATCTACGTGAGCACGGACAACGCCACCTTCACCCAAGTTGCGACTGGAACCTGGCCGGCCGATCCCAGCTACCACGGCCTCATTTCTCCACTGCGGGCCGAGTTCGCGCCGCAGACCGCCCAATACGTACGGCTGGAAGCCACCGCTGTTGGCGGAGGCGGAACGAGCGCGATCATCGGCGAGGTCGCGGTTGGTTCGACTGGCGCAGCAGCCGTCCCGGGCAGTGGCGGTGTGAGCGGTTCGGGCGGTGCGGGCGGCGGCGGTGGCACGAACGCATCCGGGGGCGCCATCGGCGCAGGTGGAATCAGTTCTGGGGGAACAAGCGGTGGTGGTCTTGCCGGCTCCAATGCTGGGGGCTCTGCCGGCCGTCTTGGTACCGGTGGAACCGTGGGAACAAGCGGTGGTGGTCTTGCCGGCTCCAATGCTGGGGGCTCTGCCGGCCGTCTTGGTACCGGTGGAACCGTGGGAACAAGCGGTGGTGGTCTTGCCGGCTCCAATGCTGGGGGCTCTGCCGGCCGTCTTGGTCCTGGCGGAACCGTGTCCACGAATGGTGGAGCTGGAGGCCTGGGCGGATTGGCAGGGGCGGCAAGTCAAGGCGGAGCCTCAGCACAAACCGGAGGCACACAAGGGACCGGCGGAACAACCGTCGCCGCTGGCTCAGGTGGAGTCCCGAGCTCGGGGGGAAACTCCTCGTCGGGGGGCGACACGAGCCACACGGCTGGTGGATCGAGTGGAACCGCGGCGTCGGGCGCTAGCGCGAGTGGCTGTGGCTGCTCCATCGGGGGCAAGCCACGGCAACGGAACGAATTGCTGCTTGTTGCTCTTGCTGCGATGGGATTTTCGGCGCGATGGCGGCTCCGCGCCGGCGGCCATCGACAGTCCTCGTCGCCGCTCGCGTAGCTGGCATTGCCTCAGCGCACGTGCTCGATTTCGTTCTGGCCGTCCTCCTGACTCGAAGAGCCGGCTGGTGGGAATCCAAGGGGCCGGTCCCCGACACGACCCCTTACGCATCAAGCTCATTCGCCCACTCTTTTCTTGAACCGATCTTTCCGTCCGCTGCTACTGGGATTCGAAGCACTTCAATTTGCCGGAGGAGATCGTTCATGAAGCTCGTAATTCGGAATCTACTCAAGAGCGGCTTATTGCTCGCCCTGGTAAGCGTTGGCGTTTTTGCTTGTGGACAATCCAACGGCGGTGGCAACGGGACCGGCGGGAGGTCGGCAGGGGGGGCTGGTGGCACAGGTGACGGTGGACGTACTGGTTCGGGCGGCTCCACCAGCGCGGGCGGAAACACGGCTTCCGGCGGGACGACAGGCTCGGGGGGCGCGCATGAGACGGGTGGCACCGTTGGCACAGGTGGCAGCAACTCCGGCGGAACCAAGGCGACCGGCGGTAACTCGTCAGGTGGCGCAGCGACGGGGGGCTCGTCCTCGGGCGGTGCAGGTGCTGGCGGCTCAGGGAGTGGCGGTTCGTCCGACAGCACTGCCCCGGGCGGCACCGGAGGTATGCTCTTGGGAGGCACCACGGGCACTGGAGGCGCGGCCAAAGGAGGCTCGGGCGGGGGGGGCAAAGTCGGTACCGGCGGCGCGACCAACGTAGGCACGGGCGGTGGAGGTGCAGCGGGCGGTGGCACCGGCGGCACATCCTCTGGTGCGTGCCAGAAGGGCCAAGTGAAGCCTAGCGAGCTCGTCTTTATGGGCGAATCTTTCTATGCAATTGACCCCCAATACAATGAGAAGCGGGTAGAGTCGGATGCCCAAGCGGCGGGCGCGCTCGCTGCGGGCGCCAAGTACCGCAACGTGGCCGTCAGCGGGCAGACGATGAATTACGTTGCGACGACGGAATGGCCTGCGGCCACCCAGGGCGGCGCGGTCAAGGTCGTCATCATGGATGGTGGTGGTATCGATGCTATGTCGTCATCGTGCTCGTCGTGTCCGGGCGATTTCACGACCCTACTCGGTAAGATGACTACCGCCGGAGTACAGGATGTCATCTACACGCGCTATCCGGAACCGGGAAACCCGCCCGGCTCAAACGCCACATTGAAGGGGAACCTCGACATCTTGATGCCGAAAATGCAGACGGTGTGCGAAGGCACCACCGCACCCAAATGCCATTGGGTGGACTTGAGACCCGTTTGGGTGAATGGCGACACTTCTGACGGCCTCCATCCGACTCAGTCGGGCGGGAACCACGTCGGAGACGCGATTTGGGCGGAAATGGTCAAGGATTGCATTGCCCAGTGACCTAGTTCCGCTCGTCACCATCTCTGGCACGTTCTGGCCGACGATCGAACCGGGAACCCTGGAAGGGTTCCCGGTCCCTCCCACGATGGGCTTCGGTTGTCGGTTTATGCCATGGACAGCTTCCGCAAGCGCTCTACAGTCCGAATGAATCGGTGAGATGTAATGACTATGCCGGGGTGCATGCACATGAGGATCAGCTGTCTGGCGACGATCATGACACTGGCGACAATAACTCTCCTGGGCTGTGGAGGAGGCACTACGACAGTGCAGCCCGAAGCCTCGGTGCAGCCCGAACCTTTCGAGCTTCAGGGAGCATGGCTGTATTTGGGCCCCTCGGACGGGCCACATACGCTCGAGATCAGCAATGGATCGATGGCGTATGCTGATATCAATGGGGCGTGGTCATCAAACTGGACCATCAAGGAATACGACAACGGCCTTCACCATTTTCAAGTTGTCTTCGAGACCGGAACAGGGACGTACCTTCCGGTCGGACAGACTATGAGTGGAACATACGTCTTGAATGGTCAGATTCTGACGGTGCAGTTGGCGAACGGTCTAGGATCGTATTCGCCGGTGCAGAGCCCCGGTAGCTGCACCGAGGGGAGTACGCTCATACCTGACTGCAGGATATACGTGAAGCAGAATTGAAAGAAGCCCGAGTGCCGTGCCTGGCAACCAAGAGTGCGGCTTCAAAATGGCACTTGTTTGGGCTAGGCTCGACACCAGGCCATGCGCTTCGCAAGGATCCTAGTGGTTCTGTTCGCGGTTGCTACGATCGGTGCCTGCTCGAATCGCGATCAGGCACTTCACAAGAACAATGATGCGGGACCGGACGTCGCGGGTCCCGATTTGCAATGGATAGGGGTGGACTTGGTTGGAAACGGTGCTGGTGAATGTGCGCCGCAGGTTCTACAGGTTCCGGATGGAGTCGTCCCGGCGGGGTGGAACGAAACACCGTTCGAACTCGTCTTCTCGCCTAATGAGCAGTTCCTCGCTGCCCGTCTCGGGGCCAACCCGAACATATGGATAGGACGCCTCAGCGACAACACCTGGCGTTCCGTCGTGCCGCCGGTGGACCCCACTTGCTTGAAGACAGTCTTTAGATTTCGATTCTTTCCCGATGGCCAGACATTCGCGGCCGAATACTGCGGGGGTAGCCTTGCCGTCTGGAACGAGAACCAAGTCGGATCCTTTCATTCGCTTGGCACGGTCGCGAGCTACGCCGTCTCTCCGGACGGTCGCCTTGTGGCAACATCGGCTGCGACGCAAGTCAGTTTCTTCAACTCTGGTGATGGCTCTCTGGTGAAGTCATTCGACGAACGGCACGCCGCTGTTGTCGAATTCGCCCCTGGAGGGGACATCCTGGTTACCGGCGGCGACGATTCCACCGTTCGACTCTTGGATGTGGCTTCCGGGGCCGAGATCGTGGCACTTCCGGCCACGAACTTGACCTGGAAGCTGGCGGTCTCCCGGGACGGACGCTTCCTCGGCGCAATGACCCACACGGGTGTGCTCGAAGTGTGGCGGATGGCCGACTATCAGCGTGTGGGGGCGCTCTCTCTAGATCCGCAATCACCGGATTTTGCCCTCACCGCGGATGGACGCTTCGTCGTGACCTCGGGCGCTCAGCTCTCGATCTACGGGACAGACAACCTCTCACTGGTGAGTCAGCTTGGTGACCTGACCTATGCGGTGGCCGTCTCACCGTCGGGCAAGGTGGCGGCCAGCCAATCCGGCAACAGGATAGTGATCTACTGTCTGTAGTAAGATGGCCCTGCGCCCGCAGAAGGCCGCTGCCGAAGAGGTACTCGAGGCCGCTGCCAAGGTCGCCCAAGGCGAATGGTGGCTTCATTCTGGTTACGCCGACCATCGCGCGTCCAAGCTTTCGCGTCGCGCTCGCGCAAAAAGGAAAACCCCGAACCGCTTGCACGATTCGGGGTTTCTCAGGTTGTGCGAGGAAGGGGACTCGAACCCCTATGGCTCTTAACCGCTAGCACCTCAAGCTCATGACTTGCATCTAACTTAGCGTAATCACAAGACATTCAATCAACAACCAGTTACCGGAGGGGTCCTCCACGGCAGAATATCATTGTGATCTCAATAGGTTGCAGCGGTAACCGTTCCCCCTGGAACCATCATTAAGATGATGGTCAATCTGTTTCGCCAGGGTGGCCAGTGCTGGCCCTTGGTGATGAACACGTCGCCGAGAGAATCGTCTGGGCAGTGTCTCCCGGCACCGGTGATCGCGTGCTGCCACCGCTCAAGTAACTTGGCCTGTCCACCCCTGCCGATAGCATTTCTTGAACCTTTTCCCGCTGCCACGTGTGCACGGGGCGTTTGGGTCCAATCGGGTGCCTAGGTTTTCAGTCGCCAAGGCGCGCCAGGGCCTGTGAGGCATGGTCGCTTCAGCCGAGATACAAGGCGACTTTGGAATGTTCTGGGTCGCAGCTACCCTGAGAAGCACTGCCCGCCGGCCGCGTCAGTAGGGGTAGAGATCGATGAGGCAGACGTTGAACCGTTGTTCGGTCCCATTGATTCCGGGAACAAGAAGCATGACTTGCTCAAGCGGGGTCTGGCCATCGTAGGCTTCGGAGGTGAAGTTGAACCAGCATTCCTTGTTGAAGGTCGACCATGTGACGAAGCCACTGCTTGAGCCGGAGATGTCCGCGCACCATGTCTCGTCAGGGTAACCCTTGGCGCCTTGGATTTGGATTCTGAGCGGTGAGCCCCCAGGATTGCTGACCTCATACTTGAGGCCGTTTCCGGTGACCGCCCAGGTTCCCGGCGACCCTTCTGTGTTCCCGCCCGCGCTTTGATTGACATTGAGGCCGAGCAACCCGACCGCGCTGTCAACACGAGCCAGTACCCCGCTAGCGCAAAAAGGTAGCCCGCCAGCGGACGCAAAATCGGAAGGGGATATGCTGCTGCCCTGGTCGGTTTCTGTGGCGAGAGTCCAGGCGTAGCCATTCCACGGGCCGCAGTGGAGGTAGCCGGGATGATTCGCATCCATAGCGCAGCCGCCGCTCGTCCCAGCGTTGCCGACAACGCCGGCAGTGCCAACCGCGCCACCTGTGCTAGTTGCTCCGCCCGAACCGGTCAGCCCGCCACCACCAGCCCCACCCGTGCTCGCCGAGGGGTTCGTGCCGGGCGCGTCGAGAGCGGTTTGCAGGCCACATCCGGTAGTAAAGAGTAGCCAGATAGCCCAGCGGCGCTGGGCCATGGCTTCAGGAGCATGGTGGGAGTCTTGGGGTTTGGCTGACATGGTGGGCATGGTCTATCGACTCCGTTCCGTTCCCGAGATTCTACCGGATCGCGAGCAGAATCGTATGGGGCGCAGCGCGAGGCTGATGGCGCCGGGCATGCTGAAGGATAGGGACGTGGCGGGGAAAAGGGGGCCAGCCAGGTACCGCCCAGCGCCGAAATTCTGGGTCCGGTTCACACTTCTCTCGGGGGTATGATGCTAGTAGACCATGAAGGAACACGATCTTAGACCACGCATCAGGCGCCTTCTCGCGATGCCAACTGCCGTGGCAGCCACTCTCCTGGCTGGCTTCTTTGGCCTGGCATGCAGCAACTCCGGTCTCATGGCCAGCACAGCCGATGCAGGACCACCAAGCGTTGGCCAAGGAGGGAGCACCATCAACAGCGTGGGTACCGGGGGCGCTGGTGGCGCAATTGGTCCTGTCGGAGGTGGAGGTGTCAGCACTGGTGGCACGATTGGTTTCGGCAGGGTCATGGGGAGGAACGGTGGTGCAGTCGTCAGTGGTGGCGGATGCGGTATCCTTTGCACCGGCTCCACGAATTACAATCCATGGTGCGGGAATGGCGTGCTGGACCCACGTGAGGAATGTGATGATGGCAACGCCAAGAATGGCGATGGCTGCAGTTCCTTATGTCAGATCGAGATCAACTATGTGTGTCCGTCGCCAGGACAGCCATGCATAGACACAGCCGTATGCGGGAACGGAATCTGGACCCCCGACGAGGCCTGTGATGATGGGAATACGGTCAGCGGTGACGGCTGCTCAGGAGACTGCCAGACGATTGAACCTGGATGGCACTGTCCGATCCCTGGAAAACCCTGCTCCCAGATTTGTAGCTCCAGCCAGCTCGACGGTAGCGTGCCCTGCAGCGACGCCAACGACCTGGTTGACCGCTGCGGTGACGGGATCGTTACGGCTGGAGAGGAGTGCGACTGCGGCGATGGGATGGTGGCGGTCCCTGCCGGCTGCTTGGGGCCAAACGGCGACTACGCCTACGGCGGTTGCACAACAAAATGTACGCGCGGCCGCCGCTGTGGCGATGGCATTATCGACACCAATTTTAACGAGTCCTGCGATCTGGGGAACCTGAATGGCGTGTGCTTGGATGACCAAACGGAAACTCCCCAGGATGCTGGCGAAGGAAGCCCAGAGGATGCCGGTTGCCCCTTAGGCTCCTTTGACTGGTCTGGCACCCCGGTATGCAACTGTCCTTCGGGTTCGATGGTTCTCTGTACTACTTCGTGCCAGTATCCCGTTTATCTGCCTTGATGAAGCAGCCGCCGTGTATACCAACATACCCCCCTAGTATGCGTGACCCAGGATCGCAGGGGCGGCCCCGTTCTGCCAGGCAGGTAGCTTACTCGTTCCGTTCATCATCAAATCTGCGGCGGTCCTGGCCAGAAACGAGATTGGGTTTGCGGCCAAAATGTCGCTCACCTCGGACGGGTCCGCCCGCTCATCGGTGACCCTGACCTTTGCCGCGTACTCGGCAGCCACCCACGAGTCAGCAGATCATAGAACGAGACGACCGATACTGCGAGTGCCTGTCGCTATGAACCACAGGTTGCCGTCGGGGCCGTGTGTGATGCCACAGGGCCTCCTATCCGGCGTCGGAAGGGGGCAGCTTACGATCTTCCCATCGGGGCTGATGCGGCGAAGGTTGTTTCCGTATGATCTGCAATCCCCAAACCACAGGTTGCCGTCGGGACCGGCCACGATTGTCTCTGGCCAGCTCTCGGCCGGCACTTTGAACTCGGCATACGCCTCACCGGACAGTGCGATGCGACCAATCTGAACCTGCACGCTCGTGCCTCCAGCATCCCTGATGAACCAGATGTTGCCATCAGGCCCGGCCGTGATTCCCGATGGACCACTTGGCTCCGGCGGAAGCTGAAAGCTGGTGATGGTCCCCGAAGGGGTGATTTGGCCGATGGTGTAGACGTACCATTCCGCGAACCAGATGTTGCCATCAGGTCCGGCGGTTATGCCTTGAAGAAAAGTGTCTGAGGGATGGCCGCTGTCGAGCAAGTTCGGAAGTAGGAATTCGCTGATCGCCCCATCGGGGGTAATGCGACCGATGGAATCGAGCGCCTCTTCGGTGAACCAGAGATTACCGTCCGCTCCCGTTGTGATGCCTTGAGGCAAGGTGTATGCCTTTGGAAGAGGAAACTCAGTGATTTTCCCGCCGGGAGTGATACGGCCGATAGAATTCGGAACCTGTTCTGCTGTCTCGGTGAACCAGAGGTTTCCGTCTGGTCCAGCTGTGATGGCATCGGGAACGACATTTGCCGTCGGAATCGCGAATTCGGTGATGATGCCGCCTACCGTGATACGGCCGATATTGTTTCCTTCCTGTTCCGTGAACCAGAGATTGCCATCAGGGCCCGCCGTGATTCCCTGCGGTGCACAGATACAGTAGGGCCCGCAGCTTGTGGTCGGGAGCGGGTACTCCGTCAGCGTGTGGACGGTGCCATCCGTGCAGGTGACCTCGACGGTGACCGGAGTTCCCTGCCCACCACCAGCATCGGAGGTCAAGCAGGCCCCGGTCGTGCCCACTGTACCCGTGGCTCCACCACTGTCTGTCGTGCCCCCTATGCCTGTCGTCCCGCCACTGCCTGTCGTGCCTCCTGTGCCTTGGGTGCGTCCACGCAATGGACTGGAGCAGGCAGCGAGAATCGCCAGGCCGATGCAGCCAAGAACTTGACGCAAGCCGAGTCCACATGCCGGTACTAGAAGGTTCCTCGCGAATTCGACAGCCGTCATGAGCCAGTCACCGACGCGAGCAGATAAACAGGGGTCTCCAAGCCAAACCGTACTCTGTGCGCAAAGCCATATCGTAAGCCTACGCCTTTCGATCCTCGCCACAAGTTCCCCGTCCAGTCCAAAACAAGATCTCAGAAAAGCGAAGTACTTCCGGTGGATTGAAGGATGCACTAGGAAACTTGCAGGGGAAACGTACGTCGCATCGCCAAGAACGTCGCCAAGTCCAAGATCAAGAAGTACCGCGAGCAGTGTAAAGCTGCCCCCTGCAGTAGCTACAAGACCGGCGGCGAAGAAAACGAGGAAAGTGTCGCAAATCTCGGCAGGGCCCACACGCTCATCGGTGACCCTGACCTTATGATAGCCGTCAGTCGACCGACACCACCGACGCTTTCTTGATCTCGGCTCCAGCCTTTCCGTGCGCAAAGACGATTCGAAGGATCGTTGTCGCATTGGCGATGGCGATGACCAATTCCAGTGCGGCGCCACCAATCGATCCGCTGAGGATATTGTTCACCAACCAGCAGCCGGTGCTGAACAGCATCATCATACGCATGGTCATGCCGCGCGTGTGAAAGACGGCCACGGTAGACACGCAGGAGCCAATAACCGTCAGCCAGCCCGAAGGCGTTCTTGCAAAACAGAGCCCGGCAGAGATGTGCAGCGCTACGAACAGCACAGAAAGCCATGCAGCGCGCATCCTCAGCGACAAAGAGGTGCGCACGGCGGTTGTCAGGGCGTTGGCTGCTGCCGTGGGAATGCCCAACAGCCAGAAGTGTGGGGCATAGACCAGCGACTCGATGGCGATCAAGATTTTCAGCCGGCGGTCGTTCTTTTGCAGAAAGGCTCCGACTCCCAGGAAGAAGGCGAGATAGCCCAAACACTGAGCGGGAGAAGATATCGCTGTTGTCATGGAGTTCAAACCGGAGTTCTTGGGTTCAACGTGAGGTTACCGTCGCACCCAAATCGTCGCCTCGTTGTACGTCGTGGCCAAGTCGCAGCGACCGTCTGTTCCGGTGATGGCGAGGGTGAAATGTGTGGGGTCGGTGAGCACAAAAATCGTCGTCATGACGGTCAAGCATCCGTTTGCAACCGTCGTACGGTTGATTGAGCCTTGCATGGTGCGGGTAGCCTCATCGTAGGTACCGCTGACGGTGTGATGGTAGGATGGGTTGTCCGCCCAGCCTCGGATGAAGCAACCGTCGGCCGTCAAGGGCATGGTGAGGCTATCGAGGGCTCGCCACCATACCCCATTCAACTCCGCCCCACTGCAGCCTGCGACCTTGCCTGCCGGTCCAGTCCTTCCACCACGGCCGGCTGCGGCGCAGCCAACCAGGGCCGCAACGACGATCAGGGACGACATCGCACGAATAAGAGACGCCACAGAGGCATGGTACGCCCTCGCTGCTTCTTGCGGTAGGGTTGACTGTGTCAGGCGTTGCCAGGTCAGGCGGGAAACGTGGCCCTGTACTCGCCGGTGTGCAGGTAGTGCTCGACGGCTGCCCGATGGGCAGACGCATCATCTGGTGGGGCTAGGTAGGGCGCCGGCGTGGTTGGAGACCACACCATCCCTTGGCCGACTCGATCTGCTCGCCATTGATGGCAGTAGAATCGCCACCTATGACTGATAGGTACATCAAGTTCACCCTCACCGTCATCGCTGGCCTGCTTGGCATACTCGTTCTCCACGGAGTCCTTAAAGTGCCAGAGGCCCAAGCACGCCAACCCTTGGAGTGCAAGATTTCGAATGAGCTTCCCATTCCAGTCGTCGTAAGTAATGGTCCCGATGGGCTGTTGGTCCATGGATCGGTCACGGCATCGGTTGCATCAGATCTATCTAACCCCATCCACGTCCGTGTCATGAATACTGCTGTGGACGTATGCAACCGCTGCCGGTAGATGCCCCCTGGGATCCATTTCCCAGGATCACCATGGTGGCCTCGTTCAGCAGGCGGGTAGCTTAGTTGGCGCTGACCATCATTGCCGCCAGCACGTCCTGAACTTCCTCCCGCTCACGCCCGTCCTCTACGCGAGGGCCTTTTCGAGCACGACGAATCGCAGGTCCGTCCGTCTGGGCAATCCGAAGCGATGGTTGCCGTAGGGAAAGGGCTCGGTGCGTGTTGTTACGAAATAGCCTCGGCGCACGTACCAAGCGATGAGATCTTGGCGTTGCTCGATGACGGTCATTCTCGACCGCTTGGCCCCAAACTCGATGCGAGCGCGTTTCTCCGCCTCGGCCAGGAGGCGCTTACCAATACCCAGCGCCTGAAGGAATGGGCGGACGGCAAGCATGCCGATGTACGCGCCCGTTGTCTCCCGTCGCACCAGAACGCATCCCACGATTTCACGACCGCGCGTAGCCAACAACAGGCGAGCGTCGGCGTCCTTGAGAATGTCGGCCAATTCCTCGGCATCGGTGCGCTGCCCGTCGAGGAGATCGGCCTCGGTGGTCCACCCCGCGCGACTCGCGTCGCCACGATAGGCGCTCTCGACCAACGCGACAACATCGGCCGAGTCCGCGAAGCTCGCGCATCGAAATTCCAGTTCCTCGGCGGCGGTAGCCGGGTTGCATGGCGGCAGAATAGCAAAGCCTGCGAAGGTCAGTACGATCCACAAGCACGCGCAACGGCCAAGGTGTCGCCGATCTCGGCAGGTTCCACCGGTCGTCGTATACGCTGGCCCGACTCGCGTACTCGGCGGTTAGGCCGGCACGATTACCCAGCCTCCGCACGCGTTCCAGGATGCCCGTATAGGCCTCGCAGGCGTAGCGCTCACCGGACCAACCTGAGCCAAGGTTTGACGAGTTCGATGTGCCAGCCGATGTAGCCACCTAACATCGTCACGACCAGGATGATGATTGCAAGCAGCACAAGTTCGGCCGAGAAAAGCGCGCGCAACAGCGACGTACCGAGCACATACCGCAGCAGCTGGCTGCTCGCACGGCTCCTCCAACCCAGCGCCTGACGCACCGATGGCCAAACGTCGAACAGGACCATGTAACCGTTCCACAGGAGGAGCAACCAGACGACCGTTGAACCCACGAGTTGCATCGCCAACGTATGGTTCGACTGCGCCACCCACCAGACCACTCCTAGGATCGAGGTTTGTGCTCCAGCGATCTTCAGGACATGCCGCAGGCTTGCCTTGACCTGCCTGCGCACCTCGCGCCTGACCACCCGCCGCAGGTGCAGGCGCTCGGACAGAGCGCGCAACCATTTCCGTAGAAGCAGAAGCGGGGACGACCCGTGTTGACGCAAGCTGGACCAAGACACTACGCTGGTTCATAGCGGAGGGCAGTGCCTCAATCAACGCCCGGTGGAAGGTCCGCCATCATGGCGTCTCGCTCAAAGATCTCGCGGTCGGGCTTGGGGAATCGCAGCCGCAAGGCTATGTATTCTGTGACACATGCGTCTCCAACTTCTCTCCGACCTGCACTTCGAGTTTCATCGCGACGGCGGACGCTCATTCGTGGACTCGCTCGACCCGACCGGCATCGACGTGCTGGTGCTCGCCGGTGACATTGCGGTTGCGGAGGGGCTTTTGCCGGCGCTTGCGCTTTTGTGCGGCAGGTTTCGCGACGCCGCCGTCGTGTACGTTCATGGAAACCATGAATTCTATGGCTCGGATCGCAACTCCGTGCTCGATATCACGAAGCGCGCGCAGGCCGAGAACCCCAATCTTGTTTGGCTCGACAGCTCGGGTGTCCAACTTTCCGGGTTCAACTTCCTCGGAGCGCCGTTGTGGTTTCCGCCCTCCACGGTCGATGAAAGACTCAAGCATGCGATGAACGATTTCTCCGCCATCGAGGGCTTCGAGTCCTGGGTGTACGAGGAGAATGCCAGGGCCCTTGCCTTCTTCGAGCGGCAGCTGCGCCCCGGCGACATCGTTGTCACGCACCATCTGCCATCGCAACGCTGTATCGCACCCCGGTTCGCGAGGCATCCGCTCAACCCATTCTTCGTGTGCGATCTCACCGGGCTAATCATCGAACGCCGACCGCGTCTCTGGTTGCACGGGCACTCACACGCGTCTGTGCACACGCAGATCGGAGATACAACGGTGCTGTGCAATCCGTTCGGGTACGCCGTCGAAGAACTCAATCCCGAATTCTTGGACCGGCTGGTGGTGGACCTCTGAGCTGACGACCCCGCAGGCTCGCAACCCGCTTCATGGCATCACGCTCGAAATGATCGTGACCGAGTTGGTCGCGCATTTTGGCTGGCCAGAACTTGGCCAGCAGGTCAGCATCCGCTGCTTCACCAGCGACCCGAGTATCGGTTCCAGTCTGAAGTTTCTGCGCCGGACTCCGTGGGCGCGGGAGAAAGTCGAAAGCCTGTACCTGTTCATGCTGCGGGAACAGGCACGCCAGGCTCGGCGCGGCTGATCTTGAAACTCCAGGCAGCTACATGTCTGCGGTCAAATACAGTAGTTAACATCGCAAATCGGGGTTTCAAAAGTCCCGGACACCGAGACTCCGTCGGCGTTAATCTTAGACGTGCCGACTACGTGAGCGACTCCAGAATCGACGAACGAGGGTGGAACGAATTCGGTGATTTCAACGATGCTTCCCTCGACGGTCCTGTAGGTTCCAGGCCCGGCCGCGACATATGCGGTTGGCGTGGTTGTGCCAACATAGGAATCCGTGTTCGGGTCTGGGGCCAGCGCAAATGCAAGTGACGTCCCGTCTTCAAAGGCATCATCCGCGATGGTCAAGGTTATGTCGTCGCAGCCATCGCCCCAATTGTACGTCGCATACACGTAGCTCGCGCTGAATGGCCTTGGTTCGACCACCGGGCCACGAGGCGCCCTACCCGAGGCCGTCACCGTGCCCCCACACATGGTCCGACGTGGGGTTGCGTCCAAGTTGATCTGCGCGTCGAATGAATAACTCGGCATGCGAGTGTCAGGCGCGCCCGCATCGTAGGGTGGCCTGAGGTTCCCGCAACCAACAAGAACAACGAAGGCAGTGACCAGCATCGGACGCATCCATCCGGTCATGGCTATGCCGATCACGCGGCACCGTCCTTCGTGCCTGCAAATTGTGCCTGCCATTGATTCGTTAGTGTAGCAGGAGCCAGATGAGGGGAAAGGGTAGTACCAACCGGCGCACGCCACATCCACTTCGATCTGATTGCCCATTTCGCCCAAGCCCAGTACGATGACCGGGAACAACTCCCAGGAGTACCAATGTCCGAGATGAACATCACCGCCATCGTCGAGTCCTTCGTCAAGCAGATTACCACCGCCATGGAAGCATCCATGGTTGATCGTATCCAGGCCGCCATCGTAGGAGCCCTCGGGGCTCCACCAAAGCGCGGACCAGGTAGGCCAGCAAAACAGGCTGTGGCGGGCTCGGCACCTGTGGCCGCAAGATCGGCCGGAAAGAAGACGAGACCAAGGCAGCTATGTCCAGTCCCCGGCTGCAAGAACGTGGCAGCACCAATCTTCGGCATGGTCTGCAAGGACCACAAGAACGTGGCCAAGTCCAAGATCGCCAAGTACCGGGCGGAACGCAAGGGTACGCCTGTGAGTGCTGGCAAACCTGCGGCGGCAAAGAGGGCGAAGAAGACCACGCCCAAGGTGGCGCGGGCACGGAAACTTCAAGGGCAGTATCTCGGTGCCTTGAAGTCGCTCAAGGGAGCGGACAGAGCGAAGGTCAAGGCCATGGCCAAGGAGAAGGGCGTGGCCGAGGCCGTGAAGTTGGCAGCGGGGATGAAGAAGGGGTAGTCGCCTCCCAGCAGGCGGTTCATCATGGCTCTCGTATCGTGCCCCGACTGCGGTAGCCAAATCTCGACCATGGCGTGGGCCTGCCCGAAATGCGGGAGGCCTATGCGATCTGCGATGCGCTACTTCGGAAAGCGCGCCCTGATTCTCTGGGCAGTTCTTGTCGTCATGTTTCTGGTCATCTGGCAGTTCATGAACGCTCAGCGGTAGCCTGGTGAACGGACAGTCTAGTGATTGCTGACTACGCTGGAACGTCTGTGGAGTGCGGAGCCCAAAATGGCATGACTGTCTACGGCGCCGTTCGCCGAGAGCCCCAGCAGTTTGTCTTGCCGGCCATGTCGAGCGCACACGCGTAGCCGTCTCCTCCCGCGCTGACCGCAGCGAACGTCCCCGTGGGTGCTGTGGATTCGCCGAAGCTGTTGTCACCCCAGCAGACAAGGGTTCCGTCGGTCTTCAAACCGCATGTGGAATAGCCACCAGCGCTTACCGACACGAAGGTGCCTGATGGGGCCAAGGCTTGACCGTTGGTGTTGTTACCCCAGCAGACAAGGGTTCCGTCGGTCTTCAGACCGCATGCATGCGTGCCACCGGCGCTGACTAGCGCGAACGTCCCTGGGGGTGGCGTGGTTTGGCCATAGGTATTGTCACCCCAGCACGCGATGGTGGCGTCAGTGGCTACCGCACACGCGTAATGGCTACCAGTTGCACTGACTGAAACGAAGGTACCTACAGGTGGAGTTGATTCGCCGTAGGTGGTGTCACCCCAGCATGCGATTGTTCCGTCGGTCCTTATGCCACACGCGGAATCATACCCCGCGCTGACAGCGGCAAAGGTACCGAGGGGAGGCGTTGATTCGCCGGTGGGGTTGTCACCCCAACAGGCAATCGTGCCATCGCTCCTCACCCCGCATGTGAAGTTATTGCCTGCGCTGACGGAGGTGAAGCTCCCCGCTGGCGCGGCGGCCTCGCCGTATGTATTGTCGCCGGTGCACGCAACGGTGCCGTCGGGCCTCAGGCCACATCTGTGTTGTGTGCCCACGCTGATGGACACCAGTGGATCTGGAAGTGGTGTGGCTTCATCGTACTGGTTGTCCCCCCAGCATGAGATAGAGCCGTCGGTGCCCACGCCGCAGGTGTGAAACTCGCCCACGCTGACGGAGGTAAACGTACCTGGCTGGGAAAGGGATTGGCTGAGACTCTTGCCACCCCAGTAATTCATGGTGTGGTCCGTTCTCACGCCACAGGTGAATTCAAAATCTCCCACGCTGATGGATGTGAAAGTGCCTCCGGGAGGGGAGGATTGTCCGTAGTGATTGTCGCCCCAGCAAGCGACCGCACCACCGTTCCTGATGCCACAAGTATGATCGCCCCCGACGCTGATGCTGGTGAAGGTCCCGGAGGGAGGCTTGGTTTCGCCGAAGTAGTCCTTTCCCCAGCAGGCGATTGTACCGTCGATTCTCACTCCGCAAGAGTGCTCAACGCCTGTGCTGACCGAGATGAATGTCCCGACCGGAGGGGCGACCTGGCCGTACGCATTGTCGCCCCAGCAGGCAACGGAGCCATCGGTCTTCACCCCGCAAGCAAATGCTCCTCCGGGGGCCACACTGAGATAGATGAAGGTCGCCGCCGGTGGCGTGGATTCGCCGTGGATGTTAACACCCCAGCAGACGACGGTTCCGTCGGTCTTGAGCGCGCACGTGAAGAATTCCCCCGCGCTGACCGACGTGAAGGTGCCTTGGGGTGGAGTGGACTCGCCGAATTGGTTTGTGCCCCAGCAGACGACGGTCCCGTCGGTCTTGAGGCCGCACGTGTGCCATATGCCTGCACTGACCGACGTGAAGTCGTGCGTCGTGGTGCTCCCCGGCGAGTTGACCATCCCTGGCCCGGCGTCGGGAATGGATATCTGGGGTTCGGATTTGCTTGAGCAAGCCACCACGGCTGCCGCTCCCAAAATGAGCAAAGTCTTGTAGGTCGAGCCCATCAGCAGTTTCCTCCCGAACCGTCACTATACACCGTGGGATGCAAATCCTCGTCCGTCGCGACGCCGGCATTCGAGTAGGTGGACAGACGCCCTCCCTGCTTGGCGCTAGTAGCAGTTCTGGCCCGCGTCGAGGTAGCACGCTGCAGGGGTCGAGATAGGGCCACCGGTGAAGTCCAAGCACTGGCAGACTTTCACGCAGCAAATGGTACCTCTGACGAAGGCCACGCCGCAGGTGAAGCCACTCACACACGCTCTGTCGTTTGGGTCGCTCGTGTTCCGCAGTCGTCCGACGCAGTCGCTATCCGTCGAACACTTGGCGGTGCAGAACGGCCATGTGTCCGCCGAACCCGTCAGGTCCACTGGCTTGATACACCAGAGACTGGTGCACTGAAGATCTTCAGTGTTAAAGACGCCTTGCCTCGGCCCAGCGTCGGTGAGGATGTCGCAGGGAGCACCTATGTTGTTGGCATCGGCATGGCCTGCGCCGCCATCGGAGCCGGTGAACGGGAGGTTGCCGCAGCCGAGGAGGAGGGTTGCCATCATGAAGAGCCCTGCGGGAAGGACGGTCGTTCGCACCACCGTAGAGTATCCCTTCGAGCGCGGGCAATCTACGCCAGCAGCACACACGTTGGCCTCACCCCCCAGCCCTACGAGAAAGAGAAGCTGGGCTGGGCGTGGGCCTACCCCACCCAGTTTTCCATCGCCGAACTTTCGGCCTCGGCACGCGCGACCCAGGTTCATAGGCCTGGCATCATTTTATTGGGCGACCGCTTGCTCGTTCGCGTCCATCATCAGATGATGGGATGGCTCTGTCGCCCGCTGCCGCCACGGCTTGCGGCGTTGTCACCGGGGCCATAGGCGATTCCAAGGGGGTATTTGAGCGTCTGAGAACCCTGCCGGACCGCATCAGGTCGGCCCCGATCGCGTCAGCGCAGCGCGCTTGAGCGGGTTTCTGGGGCCTGACGAGGCTTTCTTGAGCACGTTGGGCAGTCTTCTCCATGCCGCCCTTGTGGACGTGCCGTCAGTTCAGCCAGCCTCCGCCGTCGCCGCCTGATTCAGACGGAGGCGGTCGTGGGGGAAAGAGCTTGGGCGCCTCGGTGGGCAGACCCATGGCGGACAGGATCTTGTTTATCGTGTTCTCGGTCTTGATCAGAGCGATGAGGCGCAGCGGGCTCTTGCAGCGCGGGCAGATCGTGTCGATCTCGAATGTTTTCCGGAGCAGATCACTGCATGAAATATAGTGCGAGAGCGGCAGGGTACGCGGGGACTTGTCTTCTTGCTGGGGCGTCGACTCGGGCACGGGGCCAGGCACGCACTGGCTGCGGTGGCTGCTGTGCGACGACAGTACGCCAAAATAGCCGGTGAGATGCCTCTTGGGGTGCGGAACGAGAGGCGCAAGTCGCGCGATGAGAGCGAGCGGTGGCATCTCCACCGACGACGTGCCATCGGAAACCACCGGGCAGTACACATGATTGGCAGTGTGAAGTTCATCATGCGCAG
>OBLT010000646.1_pt1 | contig 22307 bp, 20 predicted proteins | sample 1518721 | NCBI WGS metagenome assembly OBLT01 (sample SAMEA3539307, study PRJEB22396) | soil metagenome | biome: tundra; feature: field; material: soil | place: USA | collected 2010-05 | depth 0.15 m | reverse complement strand
AGCATACCCTTATCCAAAAGAAAAGACTGATCGAAAAATTAACGCCCGTTTCTTCGGGGCAAAATTCTATTCTTGATGTGGGGAGTGGTACAGGAGCATTTCTCAACACAATGAAACAATCGGGATGGAAGGTAACAGGGCTGGAGCCTGACGAAAATGCAAAGAGAAAAGCGAAGGAGTTATACCAGTTGAGTTTGGGAAGTTCAGAAAATTTATTTTCACTGCCGGCCGAAAGCTTAGATGCCATCACGATGTGGCATGTCTTGGAGCATGTGCATCAGCTTCATGCTTATTTGAAACAATTAAGAAAAATATTGAAACCGGGTGGGAACCTTTTTATCGCCGTGCCGAATTACACCAGTTTTGATCAACATATTTATAAAGAGTATTGGGCAGCGTATGATGTACCGCGGCACTTATATCATTTTTCCCCCTGGGCAATGAACAAATTATTGTCCCTTCATGAAATGCAACTTGCTTTAAGAAAACCTATGTGGTTTGATAGCTTTTATGTCTGTATGCTCAGTGAACAATATAAATCGGGGAGGTCCAATTTCATTAAGGCAATTCTTAACGGGGGTGTTTCCAATTTGAAAGCTTATGTTGATACGGGGAAATGCAGCTCGGTTATATATGTGGCGCATTAACAATGATGCATTTATTTATTGTCAGTGCAATATTTTTTTGTGCTGATATTTAGGTAATCGAGGATTCAATAACTGTCAGGAAGAGGCTCTACTTATTCAACTTTATTACAAACATTTTCGGCCAGTCCTTACCGGTGATATATAATTTTTTAGTAGTACTGTCATAAGCTATCCCATTTAAAACCGCGGAATCGGGTATTCTGAAAGCCGGATCGTACTGGTGTAAAATTCCGGTAAGATTCATTACACCAACTGCATGGCCATTTGAAGTATCAATTTTAATGATATGATCGTTGTACCATCGGTTCGCATAAACATATCCATCAATATATTCCAGTTCATTCAGGCTGTCTAATTCTCCGGTGTTATCAGCAACAGTAAGTATTTTAGTCGTTCTCATTTCCTTATTTGCCTCATCAGGCTGCACATAATACAGTTTGGCCGATCCGTCACTAATGATCAGGTTTTTGCCATCATTGGTAATACCCCAACCTTCGAGGCTCCAGTCATAGGTAGCTATCGGATGCATTATGTCGTTTACATTATATACAAAAATCTTGTGATTTTGCCAGGTTAGCTGGTATATCCTGTTTTTGAAAATGGTAATGCCTTCTCCAAATATTTCCGGATCAGAAATAAGGTATTCTTTATCAGGCTTGCCGCTTTTGATATCAACAATTCTAAGGGTGGATTGCTTTTGTTCGCCGGTTCCTTCATATAATTTGCCATTATAGAATTGGAGCCCCTGCGTAAATGCCTCGGAATCATGAGGATAGACAGCTTCTACGGTAAACGTAATTGGCTGGGGAGCCGGAAGGTTATTGGGTTGTATGGCCGGAAGGCTTGAATCGTAATCAGGTGTTGAATTATTGTTACAAGAAAGGAAAACCAGCAGTAGTGGAATTAAAGGTAATTTTTTAAGCATTCTGAGTATTTAAAGATTGTAAAAATAGGAAACGCCGCCCTTCTGCATGTTAAATCAGTTATAAATTGTTTTGGCTAAATGTTTTGAAGTATCACTTATTTTAGTTTATTTTACAGGTTCAAACCTCTGTTACGGGCTCTGACTGCAAATAGACTCTGCCCCGTTAACTTTGGCTACACTTACCTTTTATCTTATCCTCTATCCTTTGCATTACTACGATCCTATGTAAATCCATATCGGATATCCTGTGTAATTACGCTTACCATTATACAATAAGGATTTCTGAAACCACAAACCAAGGATTACATGCGGATCATTTTTGCTTTTTTACTCGTGTCATTTATTGTAAATGCTGATGCGCAGAGATGCGGAACTACTGAATATCTTCAGCAGAACAAGTCTGCTTTCACCTTTACTCCTCCACCTTCAACGGCAAGCGGCGGAAGAGATACTTTGCCGAATGAGGTAATAACTATTCCTGTAATAATACACGTTTTATATAATAACACCGCGCAAAATATAAGTGATCAGCAAATTTTATCCCAGCTTGCAGTTCTAAATAATGATTACAGGAGGTTGAATGCCGATGCTGTGAATACTCCGGCCCCTTTTGCCAGTGTAGCTGCAGATTCAAGAGTAATATTTTGTCTTGCAAAGGTTGACACCAATGGAAACTACACTTCGGGGATTATCAGGAAATATACCAGCCAGACCATTTTCCAGGCGAACGATGATATGAAATTCACTTCTTCGGGTGGAGATGATGGATGGAATTCCCAAAAATACCTCAACATTTGGGTATGTAATTTAACAGCAGGAACATTGGGGTATGCCGTTATGCCCGGCGGACCAGCTAACCGCGACGGCGTAGTTATTCAATATGATGCCTTCGGCACTATTGGCAATGTTTCAGCGCCATTCGACAAAGGCCGCACAACAACGCATGAAATTGGCCACTGGCTTGGGCTCAGGCATACATGGGGTGATGCTCTTTGTGGCGATGACGGTATAGCTGATACACCTCCTCAGCAAACTTATACCACAGGTTGTCCTTCCTTTCCCCGTACTTCATCCTGCTCTATAAATTCTTATGGGGATATGTTCATGAATTACATGGATTTTACAAATGACGCCTGTATGAATTTGTTTACCCATGACCAGGCCATTGAAATGAGGAGCATGTTTGCCCTGGGCGGTTATAGAAATACTTTCTTAAATTCCTCTGCCTGTGGTGATAGTTTACTTGCGCAAGGTGCCCCAAACCTGCCCGACAGTACTGAAACCACATCGCCTGCTGGGACAACTACAAATGCAGCAAAAATAACCGTGTATCCAAACCCTTTCAGCAGCCAGATTTTTATTAACAGCAACAATCCTGCTGAGCTCGCTGGAACTACTGTTAGACTATACGACATAACGGGCAAATTGTATAAAGTTCAATTGCTGCAGTCTGCAAAAAATTCTCTGTCTGTGGGTGACTTGCCTTCTGGTATTTATTTCCTTAAGGTGGAAGGGGGGAATAATCCACAGGTATTTAAGTTAATTAAGTAATCAGTAGCAAATCCATTCTATTTTTTTTCGTAAGCTTATCTAATTTTGCATTATTAACGATTTGAGAAAATCCTTAATGATACATTCTTTTGTATATGTTTAAAAAATTATGAAAATGAAAAAGTTACTCTATGTCCCTTCAATGATGTTTTGCTTATTGCTTACCAATTGTTCGCAATCCCAAATCAAAAGGACTCCTTCTACTGAAGGCAGTTCAACTGCAAATGCGAAATATCCCGATCCAAGAATTGTAGGCGAAAATGCCAGCTTTCCCATGAAATTATCTGAGAAAGAGTGGAAACAAAAATTAACTCCGGACCAATATTATATATTGAGAGAAAAAGGAACTGAAAGATCTTTTACCGGTAGGTACGATCACTTCTATCAAAAGGGCACTTATTATTCGGCTGCCTCTTTGCAACCTGTATTCAGTTCTGATACAAAATTTAATTCCGGAACCGGATGGCCAAGTTTTTTTGCACCAATAAATCCCGACGCCGTCAGGCTCGTGGAGGATAATAGTGATGGAATGGTCAGGATGGAAGTAGTAGATTCAAAAACCGGTTCGCACCTGGGACATGTTTTTGATGACGGGCCGGAGCCTACAGGTAAGCGGTATTGTATGAATTCTGCAGCTTTGATATACGTTTCTGAGGGTGGCAAACCTCCCGTTTCAGCGAAATAGTATTTCTCAGCCATTAGGGGTTTTTCATAATAGTGTTTTTAAAAAAGGAGACTTTCGGATTTCCGAAAGTCTCCTTGAATCTAAAATCACTCTTATCTTTAATTATTAATTATCCAAACAAGCCGCCTTTCTTAAATGTGCGGGTGCCCTCGCCGATTTTAAAACCATTATTAAAAATCTCAATTTTATAATCACCAGTTTTAAAGTCGCTGTTTTGAGACCATTCCACACTTACCGGTTGCTTTTGACCCTGTATATAAGTGATCTGGACTTTCTGAGTATATGGCCTTTGGGTACCATCACGTAACGTAAAACTTCCGGAACCCAAGGCATCTACGGCCACCGGCTTTCCATCAGGAGAGGTGATGCAAACATAAATGTCTTTGGGCTCGCTTTTGGTAATCATATTTTCATCAATATCAAAAGAGATACGTAGTTTATCAACTCTCTTTGCTGTGGTAGTAACTTTTTCTTTTCCACCGTTCTTCTCTTTTATACCAACTATATTGAAGTTGGAAGCGTGCAAAGTTGAACCCACATCAATCACATCCTCTTTTTGCTTAATCACTTGAGTAGCCGAGTCAAGATTTTTGTTGGCAATATCCCGCTGTTCGGTAACTGCATGTTTTTCCTGTGTCAACTGAATGTTTTGCACCTTTAATTGCTCAATTTGTGCAGTATATGTTTCTATATTACCCTTCAGTTCAGCAATTAACCTTTTTGCTTCAGCAAGTTCTGCTGCCGTAGCATTCTTATTGTTTAAGATTGTTTGAACCTTATTCTTAAGATCCTGAATATCTTTATCTTTAGTTTTCAGCAAGCTATCTGCTCTTACATTTGAGGTTTTTAACATATCAAGCCTAAGAGCTGCATCATTTAGTTCCCGTTGCAATTCATTTTTTGAAGAATCGCTGTTTACAATTTGCGTTGTTAAATCCTGCTTTTCCTGGCGGGTTTTATTCTTATCAAAAATGATATAACCCCAGGTACCCAGCAGGGCAACAACAAGAATGCCGGTCAGAACATTCCTGTTGCTATTTTTAGGTGTTGGTGATTCTGCCTCCGAAGGATAATCTTTGGGAAAATTTTCGTAACTCATATGAAGTTTTTTTTTTAAAGTTATGGATAATATAATTTATGCCGCCAGCGCGTGATTTATTTATTTTTTTGGGGAAATTTACGAATATCCCCCTGAATTGGAGCAAAATTTTATCTTTGAATGATGAGTGCCATTACTATTCTATCCGAGTGGAAGAAAAATTCATATAAGCCTCTTTACTGGCTGGAAGGTGAAGAAGAATTTTACATTGATGAGGTAATGGAATATGCGGAAAAAAAAATATTGACCGGAAAGGATGCTGAATTTAACCTGAGTATCTTCTATGGGAAAGATGCTAATTGGGCCGATGTAATAAATGCATGCAGGCGTTATCCCATGTTTGCGGAAAGACAGGTTGTTCTCCTGAAGGAGGCCCAACAGATGAAGGATATTGAAAAACTGGAAGGATATGTTGAGAAGCCATTGCAATCAACTGTATTGGTTGTATCCTACAAAGGGAAAACCCTCGATGGCCGTAGCCGGTTATCAAAACTCATCAAAAAACATGGCGAAGTTTTTCTGTCAAAAAAAATTTATGATAACCAATTACCATCATGGACAAATGGATATTTACAATCAAAAGGATACCAGATTACTCCAAGGGCACTTACCTTGCTGGTTGATCATGTGGGAAATGACCTCAACCGGATTGCCAATGAAGTAGAAAAATTATCGATCAACCTTGGTGCTGAAAAAAATATCACCGAAGATGAAATTGAAAAATATATAGGTGTTAGTAAAGAGTATAATATTTTTGAATTGCAGCATGCATTGAGTAAAAAAGATCTCGCAAAGGCTGTTCGCATTGTCCAATATTTTGATGCTAATCCAAAAGCTGCTCCTATACAATTAGTATTACCCTCCCTGTATAATTATTTTACCAAAATCCTGGCAGTTTACCAGATGAATGATAAAAGTGAAAAAGCCCTGCGACCGGTTTTTTATAATAATCCTTTCCTGGTGCAGCAGGCTTTGGATATGCTAATGAATTATTCTTTTGCTGATGCTGAACAGGCCATCATGTTGCTTCATACCTACAATTTAAAGAGTGTCGGAATCAAAAGCTTCGGCACATCGGCAGGTTCCCTGATGAAAGAATTGGTCTACAAAATAATTAAAGGTGAATCTGATAACTAGCTGAATTTCAATAATTTGATCGCATATATTTTATCCATAGCTAATTGAGCTTTTAAAGAGTCGAGCCCGTCAAATTTCATTTCCGCTCGCAGGAAATGATGCATGTAAATCCGGAGGTTCGTGCCATATAAATTTTGATTAAAATCAAACATATTTACTTCTATCACTCTCATTGTTCCACCGATTGTAGGCCTGATGCCGATATTCATCATACCATTTAAGAAAGTAATTGCTGGCGAATGAAATGAATTGCCGGGTATATCTTGAGGTTGGTTTAATATCGATATTTTAACGGCAAATACTCCGTTTCCAGGCACCAGTTTGTTTGGATCTGTAATTTGAAGGTTGGTCGTTGGGTAGCCGATAGTATTACCTAATTTATTTCCTTCAATAACTATTCCTTCAAAGAAATAGTTATAACCCAGGTACTCATTAGCTGTTTTAATGTCGCCCTCATTGAGCGCTTTCCTGATAATCGTTGAACTTATGATTAAGTTGTTCAAAACATATTCCGGTATTTCTTTCACCATGAAATTCCCTTCGGACTGATATGATTCCAGTAGTTTGTAATCCCCCTTCCTGTTTTTTCCAAACCGATGGTCATAGCCGATTATTATTGTATGGGGATGAAATTTTGTGACTAAAAAATCCCTTATATATTCTTCAGCGGATTGTTCTGAAAAAGATGCTGTAAAGGGAACGACTACAAGATGGTCGATTCCTTTTTTAGAAAGGAGCTCAATTTTTTCCTCTAATGTATTAATAAGTTTTATTCCTCCAGGATGTTTCTTTTCTGCATGGAGTATCATTCGTGGATGCGGGTCAAAAGTGATAATAACCGTTTCACCACCAATATTGACTGCTTCTTTTTTTAACTGACTGATAATCTGCAGATGACCTGTATGCACACCATCGAATGTGCCAATAGTAACAACGGCATTTTTAAAAAGGGGTAAATGATCTATGTCGTAGTGAACCTTCATTGGGATTGCAAAACTATATTATTTCTTTATTGATTACATGGGAAAGAGACCGTCACTTATATTTTATATTTTTACAACCACCAAATTGATATAATGTCTTTTTATTCAAAGCGCGGCGTTTCTGCTCAAAAAGAAGAAGTGCATGCGGCCGTAAAAAATCTTGACCAGGGAATTTTCCCCAAAGCATTCTGCAAAATTTATCCTGATTATCTGGGTAGAGATGATAATTATGTGAATGTGATGCATGCGGATGGCGCCGGTACCAAAAGTATTTTGGCCTATTTATATTGGAAAGAAACAGGAGATGCTTCCGTTTGGAAAGGAATTGCTCAGGATGCCGTGGTGATGAACCTGGATGACTTGCTTTGTGTGGGTATTTATGATAATATTATTTTCAATTCGACTATTGACCGGAATAAAAATCTCATTACCGTAGAAGTCCTGGAAAATGTAATTAATGGCACCAATGAATTTTTTGAGCTGATGAAAACCTTCGGTATTAATATCCATTACCTTGGCGGGGAAACGGCTGATGTGGGTGACGTAGTAAGAACCATTGCTGTAAATGGAACTATGACTGCCCGCTGGCCCAAATCAAAAATTATTTCTAACGAAAAGATACAACCCGGTAATGTGATTGTGGGCCTCGCTTCCTATGGGAAATCGAGTTATGAAGATCAGTTTAATAGTGGAATTGGTAGTAATGGTTTAACTTCTGCCAGGCATGATATTCTTAATAAATCTTATGCTGAAAATTTCCAGGAGAGCTTTGATCCTTCTTTGCCCGGTGAGGTGGTTTATATCGGGAAAAACAGGATCAGTGATATAAAAGGGATTCTTTCCCCAACAAGGACCTATGCGCCACTAATAAAAAAATTATTAGAAAATAATTTTGATAAAATATATGGATTGATTCATTGTAGCGGTGGAGGACAAACGAAATGCCTTAAATATATTCCTGAAAATGGTAAAGTGATTAAAGACAATTTATTTAAACCGCCGGAGATATTTGAAGAAATTCAACAAGCTAGCGGCGCTGATGACCGGGAAATGTACCAGGTTTTTAATATGGGTTGCCGGATGGAAATTTATACTGATGAAGATTTTGCTTCTTCAATTATTGAAATTGCTTCCTCTTTTAATATAGACGCTCAAATTATTGGCAGGGTTGAAAAGAGCGATAAGAAAAAATTAGTAATAAAAAATAAAAAAGGGGAATTGGTATTTTAAGAATTTAGGAATATGCGAAAAACCAGGAAGTTTTATTGGAGTTTCATCAGTTGAAGTTCAAAATACCTTCCTGGGTTACACACCTTCATTTTCTACCGGGGCAACAAATTTGGCGGTATGCTGTCATTTGGAGAATTGCCTGATGGTTTCATTGTTATTTCAACTACCCCGTTCTTTCCTTTGTCTCCATATTTTTTAATGGCGCTTTCATCTTTTAAAACACTAATACTCTTTATTGCATTGGGCTTTATGGCTGCCAAAATCTTCTTTGAGACAATTTTTCCGTCTACAACATACAACACATTGGATGGCAACACAGGGGGGGGATGAGGGGCAGTAGGAGTAGTAGTAGGTGGAGGTGGTGGAGTAGGTGGCGGCACTATTATGCCACGCTTTCCTGCCTGATCCATTGTAATGGTTTCTTTTGTGCCATCTTCGTAGGTCACCTGAACGTTTTGAGAATCGGGCAGCAAATTAATCTCAGTAACTTTCTTTTCCTTGTGGCCGGGAGCTGCTGGAATTGAATCATTTCTGTCCTGAACCACTGGGGCGGCATCCACTGCATGGACACCCAGGTTATCAGCATATTTCTCTATCCCGTTTAATATATTCTGCGCAATAGTTTGTTCATTTTTTGGATTGGCTAAGAAATTGGCATCTTTTTGATTACTCAGAAAGCCTGTTTCAATGAGAACCGCTGGGCATTCATTGGCTTTTAAAACCCAAATGCCTTGCTGGAGTTGCTGTAGTTCATTTGAAACATATAAGGGGTAGTTATTTTGAAACGATTGAATAATTGCTGAGCCAAGAAGTTGGCTTCCTTTTATGTAGGGGTTATCATTTTTCGGGATAACAATTGCCAGACCGCTCTGCTCTTTTTCTTTTGCATTCATATTGGCGTGAATAGAAATAAATAAATCTGCTTTTTTATCATTGGCAAAATTCGTCCTGTCCATTACCGGCATATCCACATCCTTGTCTCTTGATAAAATAATTACCATGTTTGGATTTGTATTCATTGCCTGAACATCTTTAGCTATAGCAAGGTTCAGATCCTTTTCATTAATGTTATTTGCTATTGCCCCATGATCACTTCCTCCATGCCCTGCATCAATTACCACGGTAATTTTCTTACCTGAGTATGGATTTATCTTACTAATTTTTTTCATCTTAATCGTAAAAGCAAAAAAGACAATAGCAGCCAGGGGCAACACTAACAGCCGGCTTAAGTAGTTCACTTTCGGATTTTTATTTTTGGAGAACATCATGAGTCTTCTTTTTAAAGGTGAATGGAAAAAGTTATTGGTTATAGAAAAATGGTGATTGGGGTAAACTGTTTGTAAAACCATTACGGCAAAAGAATTGAGGTCATTATCTTCCAGGGCTTCTTTATCTGCTATGAATTCGTGTATCATATACAGCTCCTTTTGTATGAGCCAGAAGAAAGGATTAATCCAGAAAAACAGCAGCACCAGGTTCATAAATATTTTATCATAGGAATGCTTTTCTTTCACATGTGCAATTTCATGATTGAAAATCTGTTGCCCTTGCAGAGAATCAAGATCAATGGCGTTATTCCAAAATATGAATTTGAAAAAGGAAAAAGGTGTTCCTTTTGCATCCGTGGCAATGAAGTTGACTTCCTTCATTTTCACTGCCGGGTATTTTTTTCGCAATTGGTATATTTTATAAAAGGAAAGGAAAAGGGGCGTAAGAAATAGTATAGTGATGAAAAGGTAGCCTGCAATAATCAAGTTTTCAGTAGTAAACTGAATGCCGCTATGTCTGCTGTATTCTATAATAATTTCATCGCTGTTATTGATCGTTTGCAACATCCTGATAACAGTTCCTTTATCTTCAGTTGTATATCGGAAAATATTAATTTTTATTAGTGGCAGCGACAAAGCAAGTACCACAGAAGCCAGTAAATAAAAGCGGTTCCAGCGATTAAAAATTTTATTTCGGAGCGCCAGGTAATAATAACCGCACAAAATACCTGAGCAGATGATCACTTTCAGTAAGTACCATACAAGCGTTATCATAAAAATTTATTTAGTTTTTTTTAATTGTTTCAGGAGCAATTCCAGTTCTTCCACCGTAAGGTTATTTTCTTTAACCATTGATGACACCGCATTGGTAAAAGAGCCGTCAAAATATTTTTTTACCAGCGATTTCATGCTTCCTTTGGAATAGGTTTCTTTATTTAACAGGGAATAGTATTCATGATTTCTTCCCACTACATTTACGCCAACAAATTCTTTTTCAACGAGGATTTTTAATATTGTGGCTACAGTATTCTGATGTGGTTTTGGATGGGGCAGTTCGTTTATAATGTCCCGCAGGAAGGCATTTCCCAATTTCCATATCACCTGCATGATTTGCTCCTCGGCTTTTGTTAATGTCTTCATTTCAGATATGATTTTGCTTCCAAAAACAAAAATAAACTAATTTTTTAGTTTAACAACTAATTTTTTAGTTTTAGTGAAAAATATTTTTTTTAACAGATGTGTATTATTTCTTTTAAACAAAATATAATTATAAAACTAACTTTGCCGGATTCTGAAAACGCGGTAATTATAAATAGAAGAAAAATATGGAAGAAGCAATTGTAGAATTAAAGAATGTAAATATTTTTCAGGGAAATTCACTAATACTCCAGGAAGTGAATATAACAGTTAACCGTGGTGAGTTCGTTTATTTGGTAGGGAAAACAGGAACCGGTAAGTCAAGCCTTTTAAAAACTTTATACGGCGACCTTGAACTAAGGGAGGGAGAAGGAATAGTTGTAGGTTATAATCTTTCAGATCTTGACTGGAAAAGAGTTCCGTATCTCCGGAGAAATCTTGGCGTGGTTTTCCAGGAATTTCAATTGCTTACCGACAGGAACGTGAATGAAAATCTCAAGTTTGTTTTAAAGGCCATCGGCTGGAAAGATGAAAAATTAATAGACGAAAAAATTAATGATGTGCTGGATAAAGTAGGCTTAAAAACAAAGGGGTTTAAGATGCCTTTCGAATTAAGCGGGGGAGAACAGCAAAGAGTAGACATTGCCCGTGCGTTGTTAAATTCTCCCAAATTGATCCTTGCTGATGAACCTACAGGCAATCTTGATCCCGAAACATCAGATGAAATAATGCAACTCCTATTCAATATATGCCGGGATTATAAAACTGCGATTATAATGGCTACCCATGATTACCCTGTCATTGGAAAATTTCCTGCTCGCACTATCAAAACGGAAAGAGGAAAGGTGTGGGACAATGCTACCATATCCATGTAATAAGTTGGAGGGCATTCGCCTGGTTATTAAATTTACCCTTCAGTATTTCCTTCCTTTTTTCGATGTCAGCGGCAGTAAAAGTTGCCTGAAACAATTCGGATATCTTCTTTTTAAATGCTTCCGGTTCTTCTGCGATTACGCAGAGCGCGTCAAGACCGGTTCCTTCAACAGCGGCTTCATTGGTAATCACAAATCTTCCATTATAAAGTGCGTTCAATATTTTTATTTTAATACCGGTATTATTAAAAGAAGGAAGCACATGAAGCTGGGCTTTCTTTATAAGATCGTCCATTTCTTTTTCAGAAGGATTAGCTACAACGCAAAAATGATTATTCCTGTGCTCATAATTGGCCAGGTATTTTGAAGGATTTTTTCCGGCAATCACAAATGGAATTTCCATTGAATCAAAGACATTTTTCATGAGCCACACTACAGCTTTTTCATTCTCGGGAACTGATAGGTTCCCATGGTAAAGGCAGAAGGTGCCCGAACCAGGAATAGATTTTACTTCGGTGAATGGATGGAAAACGGGCAGCAATTCTATATTTTTTGCTCCAAAATCCTGTTGATAGATTTCCTTGTCCTTTTCACTTACAGTAATTACCATTGCCTTGTTGGCTATATTTTTTTCATATTTTATTAGCAGAGAACTTTCAAGGCTGAAATATATTTTTCTAATAATATTTTTGGTTGCTTTGGTAAGTTTCCCGTAGTATTTGGATTCGACATTGTGAAGTCTAAGAATTACCTTTCTGTTTGCAAGCTGACCGGTATGTAAGAAAAAGGAGCAATGAATACCCTCAAGTAAAACAGGGAAATCATCCTTCCTGAGATTATTAATCAAAGCCCGGTTTGCACGGGAACTAACTATAAAGGGAAAACGCAAAGAAAAACTTTTTAGGAAACTTTTCCTGGGATAATAAGTTACGGAGTTGCAATATTTGTCAAGTTCATTTTGTTTGCCCCGGCCATATTCGAAACAGTGTAAATGAATATTTACGCCGCATTGATGCAGGGCTTTGATCTTGTAAAAGAGATCAAAAACGCCTCCATAATCAACAGGGTAGGGGACATCAAGGCAGACAATATGAAGATTCTTATCGGTCAAAGGTTGAATTAATTTAGTGGTGTGGCCTTTTTAAGGCCATATTTTTAACTAATACCTAAAACTTCTTATAATTGTTTAGGATTTGCCTATAAAATTGGTCTTTATTTTGAGAAAAAAAATAATTGTTTCAGTCATAAGCGATATAGTTACCGATCAGCGGGTGCAAAAGGAGTGCAATACCTTGGTTGAAATGGGATACGATGTATGCCTGGCCGGTAGAAATAGCAGCAGGGAATTTCTTTTGGATAAATTGCCCTTCAGGATTATCCGGTTCCGCAATCCTTTTAAAAGAGGAGTATTGATGTATTTTGTATTTAATGTTCAATTGTTCTTTTTTTTACTATTTAGAAACACGGATGTATTGTGGGCTAATGACCTTGATACGATGTTGCCAAATTTCCTGGTTTCCCGGTTGAAAAATAAGAAACTTGTTTATGACAGCCATGAATATTTTACCGCCAGTGTCAATAAAAAATCGTCGAGGAAAATTTGGGCAAGGATGGAGAAATATATTTTTCCGAAGTTAAAAAATGTAATAACGGTAAATAACTCTATCAAAAATATTTATGAAAAAAAATATAAAGTTCCTGTTACGGTGGTTCGGAATGTTCCTTATAATTATGTAATTTCTGAAGCCTCTCAAAAAGTAATTCTTCCGCCAGATAAAAAAATTCTATTGATCCAGGGAATGGGTATAAATGAAAACAGGGGCGCAGAAGAAGCTATTTTAACCATGCAATATTTACCAGATGATTATATTTTATATTTTATTGGCAGCGGAACGATATGGGGGCGGCTGAAACAATTGGTTCATGAATTAAAACTTTCAGAGAAAGTTATTTTTATTGAGCCTCTGCCTTATTTGGAAATGATGGAATATACGAGGCAATCTTTTCTTGGCTTGATTTTCGAAAAAATTGATGCTTCAGAAGAACATCTTTTTGCGTTGCCAAATAAGTTTTTCGATTATGTTCATGCAGGTATCCCGGTTTTGTCATCTGAAGCTGTGGAGATAAAATTGCTCATTGATCAATACCATGTTGGTGATACAATTGGCAATTTTGATCCAAGTGAAATTGCAAAAAAAATCCTCGAGATTTCCAAAAATAAGAACGTATATGATCTTTGGAAACAAAATACAGCTGAGGCATCAGAAGATTTGAATTGGGAAAATGAGGAAAAAAGTCTGATCAATTTTATGCAAAATGTATCCTGAGGAATTAAATGTCATTTTGATTCCGGGTGTTATTTTTTGATTCCGGAAACTGCTACCAATTTCTGAATCATTTGATCGTGTATGAATCTCCAGGTATTGAACTCTTCAGTTTCGCTGGCGGTATGATTGTGCCATATGCTGATGAAAGTTCCATTTACCATTTTGACCTCATTTATTAAGCTGGTAATTTTTTCCGGGATTTTTTCCGGATTAAATATTTTTTCATTCATAAAATTGCCATCCATTAAGGTTACCGGAAATATTTTTAGCTGGGTAGCTTTTTCATTTTTCAAATCGTAAAAATAAAAAGGTTTGGAAGTGCCTGCCCTAAATCCGGCTATGGTTGGGAATCCCATCGAATAATCTTCCGTTATACCGGCACCAATTAATGAATTATATGTTTCAGGCAGCGAGAATTTTAAGAAATGCTGGCGGCTTTTGGTAATTTTTTTACCGCTTATCCGCTCCAGTTTTTCTTTTTCCAGCAGCATTAATTTTGGGTTTAAACCTGAATTGAATGAAGGATGAATGCCTGTTTCGCTAAAAGACTCTATATGATTTACCAGGGTCTTCATTACGGGATGTTTATAATCAAGGTTCCTGTCATGTTTAGTATTTTCTGCCAGCAAGAAGAAGAAAACAGCATGCAAATTATTTTTTGTGATAGTCTCTTTAAGATAATCGTAAATGTCCCACGGATCGCGCTGTTTTGAACTGAATGTTTTAATCCTGGATTGAATGTTTTTAAAATCGAGTTTTAAGAGATCTATTGTAACAGAACCTAAGTTTCTTTTGAAACTTCTTCCCAGGAATTTGTAGGCCACATCAATGTCATAAGTTACCAGTGCTTTAAATTCCTGCTTTTTGAAAATGATTGTTGGAAATTTTTTTTCAAGAACATTTTTAAACTGCTGAATCCATTTATCTACAACCGGAATATGAAGAAAGTTCTTCCTGTATGCCAGGCTATCTTCAGCCATATACCTGCCAAATGCATCAGCGGTAAATGGTAAATATTCCTCATAACGGCTCAGCATGAAAAAAGTGGCTGAGAATAAATCAAAACCTAAATCGCATGATTCAGGGTTTTGGAATAGGATTTTCTCATTGTCCTCTTTCATATCAGGGAATAATTTTTTTTCTATAAAATTTTCTGATAAAAGAGAATTTGCCTTTATAAAAAATTCGTCCTTTTGCCTGTCATCTGAATAATTGATTTTTTCTTCAGTGTATTTTTCAAAGAATGAAAGATCGTTTGTGGTTCTGAAATTGATACCAAATTCATTGTTGAATATCACATCGAAAATATATTTACTTCTTGGCGTTGTGACAGGTAAATAAATAAGCATCATAATTATTTAGCTTGTTTATGTTAAAAGCTTATAGCACTTTAAAAAATGGTCACTTTTATATAAACGCCATAGTTTGAAGAGGGTTGAGAGGATCACAAAAGTAAAGGTGAATTATTTCAGTTACATCTGCAACATTGCATATAATGAATTCTGCTTAGCGGATAGATTTGAGGGGCCTCGCTTATTTTAAGTTTTTGTAGACAAGGAAAATCATTTGGGAATCCCGCTTAATTTCCCCGAAGCCTCTGATCTGAACCTGCACTGTTTCTTGAAAAAATTGCCTCCAAATTTTAAATTCTATAGGTTGTATAAGTAATATTCGGTACAATTGATTACTATTGTAGCATAAAGATCTAATATTTGAATATGGATTCAAATCTATCAGAGTTTGATGAAACTATAAGAGCCAGACCTTCACTGCTAACTGTTTTATGTATCCTCACATTTATAGGAAGCGGTTGGGCTGTTTTAAGTAATATATGGGCCTATCGATCAGCTTCGGATACGGCAAAGGCTTTCTCATCAGTAGTTACCATAAATAGCAATGATTCCACTTCGCAAGGGGATTCGGCCGTGAGAGAAGGAGGCGGGGAAAGGAGAAAATTATTTGCCCGGAACATTATGTTTTCAGCTTCAAAATTCATGACTGCAGATAATATTCGTAAGAAAGCTATCGGGTCTATTATTTCCGGCATATTAACGCTTCTTGGAGCAATATTGATGTGGCAACTTAATAAAAAAGGATTTTACATTTATATTGCCGGCATCCTTTTTGAAATCATTGTACCAGTTTATTTATACGGAACAAATATAATGTCCTTTGGGATAACTTTTCTTTCCGGCTTTTTTGGCTTGTTGTTCATAGCGCTCTATGCATTGAATATCAAGAGCATGCGATAAAAACATTCATTATCTTTCCAACTTCCTAAATCCTGCTCCTTTTTTCATTCGCTCAGCAAACAGCTGCTTGAAATTAGAATTTAATTACTAACTTTGCAGCCAATTATAAATTTACAAAGTAAAAATGTCTTATTTAACGTCAGCAAAAAAAGCGGAAACCTTCGCGGAATATGGAAAAAAAGCCACAAATACCGGTTCAATTGAAGCGCAGGTTGCATTACTCACAGAAAAAATCAATCACATCTCTGAGCATTTAGTTACAAACAAGAAAGATTTCGGTACCCAACGCGGATTGATGCAAATGGTTGGGAAAAGAAAAAGCCTTTTAACTTATCTGAGCAATCATAACCTTGAAGGGTATCGTGCTTTAATTGAAAAGTTAGGACTCCGTAAATAATAATTACATTTTAATATATTGTTAGCTATTCCCAACTGATTTTTACGGTTGGGAATACTTTTTTAGAACCCATAAGATTAAATAAATATGACTCCAAATCCCATTTCAGTTACATTCGATATCGGGGAGGGCCGCATGGTTACCATCGAAACCGGCAAACTGGCACGCCAGGCTGATGGCGCTGTGACGGTGCGTTTAGGTGATTGTGTTATCCTGGCTACGGTTGTTGCCAACAAGGAACCAAAAGAAGGACAATCATTCTTTCCGTTGACAGTAGATTACCAGGAAAAATTTGCCTCTGCAGGCCGTATTCCAGGCTCCTTCTTTAAGAGAGAAGCAAGGCTTAATGATTATGAGATCCTGACATCAAGGCTTATTGACCGGGCCCTGAGACCACTATTTCCGGAAGATTATCTATGCGATGTACAGGTACTGGTTTCTCTCATTTCAAGCGATCCTGAAGTGCTGCCGGATGCGATGGCTTGCCTCGCTGCTTCAGCTGCTTTGGCTGTTTCAGATATTCCCATCCAGGAAATTATTTCAGAAGTGCGGATAGGAAAAATTAATGGCGAAATGGTTGTCAACCCAAGCCGCACTCAACTTGCAGAAAGTGATATGGAATTTATTATAGCTGCTACAGATCGTAATATCATGATGGTGGAAGGGGAAGGAAAAGAGTGCCAGGAGAATGATTTAATTAAGGCAATTGAGGTAGCGCATGAAGCCATCAAAATACAGGTTAAAGCTCAGCAGGAACTTAGAGACAAAGTCGGAATAAAAGTGAAGCGGGAATATAAAAAACCTTATCGCAATGAAGAATTAAATCAGAAAATCATTGCCTTTGCAAAAGATAGAATCCTTGCAATTGCTTCAGCTGCCTCCGTAAAAAATGAAAGATCAGAAGCATTTGAAAATCTTGTAAAGGAAATTGAGGTTCATCTTGGAGAGGTGCTGCCCGATGAGGATAAGGGGTTAATAAAATATTATTTTGGGGAACTTCAATATAATGTGGTTAGGGATATGATCCTAACTACCAACAAGCGCCTTGACGGAAGGGGGCTAGAGGATATAAGGCCGCTAACAATGGAAGTAAACTATCTTCCTTCACCTCACGGCTCTGCTTTATTTACCAGGGGCGAAACGCAATCATTAACGACAGTTACACTTGGTACACCGCTTGATGAGTTATTGGTGGAAAGTGCTGCGACAAGCGATTATTCTAAATTTATTTTGCATTATAATTTTCCTCCTTTTTCAACCGGAGAAGTAAAAATGATGAGAGGCGTTGGGCGCAGGGAGGTTGGGCACGGAAACCTTGCCATGCGATCCCTGAAGCAAATTCTTCCCGGGGGTGAATATCCATATACTGTTCGGGTAGTCAGTGATATTCTGGAAAGTAATGGTTCTTCATCTATGGCTACCGTTTGTGCCGGGTCACTTGCCCTGATGGATGCGGGTGTTCCCTTTAAAAAGCACGTAAGCGGGGTTGCAATGGGCCTCATTTCCAAGGAGGGTAAATATGCTGTCCTAACCGATATTTTGGGAGATGAAGATCACCTCGGTGATATGGATTTCAAAGTTACAGGCACAAGAGAAGGAATTTGCGGTGTGCAAATGGATATTAAAGTTGATGGATTAAGCATGGATATTATGCGCAAGGCACTTGACCAGGCAAAAAGAGGACGACTGTTTATCCTGGATGCCATGTACAAATGCATTCCGGAACACAGAAGCGATGTGAAACCGCATGCTCCGCGGATGGTTAAATTAATTATTGATTCAGAATTTATAGGTGCTGTGATCGGGCCGGGAGGTAAAATAATCCAGGAAATTCAGAAAACAACCGGCGCTACTATTAATATTACTGAAGTTGGCAAAACAGGTGAAGTAAGTATATTTTCCGCCAACAAGGAAAGTCTTGACCAGGCTGTTGCGTGGGTCAACAGTATAGTGGCAGTTCCGGAAGTTGGTGATGTGTATGAGGGGACCGTGAAAGGTATCAAAGAATTTGGCGCATTTGTAGAATTTCTGCCCGGAAAGCAAGGCTTGCTTCACATATCTGAAATAATGTGGAAACGGTTGGAAAATATGGATAATGTGTTCAATGAAGGTGATAAGGTAAAAGTAAAATTGGTAGGTGTTGATCCTAAAACCGGTAAATTTAAATTAAGCAGGAAGGTGCTAATCCCAAAACCTGAATCGAATCCTTCACCAAAACAGCCATCAGGAAACACCTAAAATATTTTAAAAAATATTAAGTAAGTCTGTAGAGATCTGCAGGCTTTTTTTATGAAAAAATTTGTCCAAATAGAAGTCAGGACCCGATCGGAAGAAGAAGGAGACATATTGATAGCTCATCTTGCCGAAATTAATTTTTATGCATTTGAACAAAAGGATGAAATCCTGAATGCGTATATCAATGAAGAAGACTTTGATGAATCCCTGATAATACGTCTTTTGCCTGAAAATATTTCGTACATTTCAAGGATTATTGAGGACAGAAACTGGAACCAGGAGTGGGAGGATCAACTTCAACCCATTCAAATAGGCAATTTTGTTGGCATAAGAACCATTTTTCATAAGCCGTTTAAAAATGTCGCTCATGAACTTATTATTACGCCAAAAATGAGTTTTGGTACAGGTCATCACGCTACTACTTTCCTGCTAATTGAACTAATGGACCAAATTAGTTTCAAAAACAAAAGTGTGCTTGATTTTGGAACTGGTACCGGTATCCTTGCAATTCTTGCTGAGAAGTTAGGTGCAATTCAAATCCTGGCTATTGACTATGATGAATGGAGCATAAAAAATGCCCGAGAAAATATAAGAGAGAATAATTGCAAATATATTATTCTTCAGCGAGCAGATAATATAAGTGAGGTTCCGGTCGTTAACATTATTATTGCAAACATTAATTTATCAATCCTTACAGAAAATGCGGGAAACTTTGCCGCAATATTAATGCCCTCATCACATTTAATAATTAGTGGTTTTTTAGCCTCAGATGAAGAACAGATTTCATCCTGCTTAGGCAAAAACGGATTTATTATAAAAATGGTGATGAAAAAAGAAGGATGGGCCGCATTATTAGTTGAAAAGCAATGAAAAATTTTCAATAATTATTACAATGAGGACATTTGAATTAGTATTATATTTGTCTTTCTGCATTTGCGAACAATAGAAAATGAAAGAACTATTATTAATCATTACAGCATACTTAATTGGTTCAATTCCAACAGCTTTGATTATTAGTAAATCCTTCTTTGGGATAGATATCAGGGAGTATGGAAGCGGCAATATGGGTGCAACCAATACGTTTAGAATACTGGGACCAAAATTTGGTACAATAGTTATGTTAGGCGATATGCTTAAAGGAATTTTGGCTGTCGCCCTCTACAATCTTCTTCCTTATTACCTGACCAACGAACTCGACCGCACTAATTTAATGATTGGGCTGGGAATGGCTGCAGTAGCAGGCCATATTTTTCCCATTTGGGCTCAGTTTAGAGGGGGCAAGGGAGTAGCTACTTTATTTGGTATGTTATTGGCCATGCAGCCGGTTGTGGCAGTTAGTTGTGTTGGAGTTTTTCTATTGGTATTATTTTTGACGAGGTATGTTTCTTTAAGTTCAATATTGGCAGGAGTGGCCTTGCCAATTTGCGTTTTATGGATATATAATGAGCATGAAGTTTTTTACCGCGTTTTTGCTGTGGCAGTTGCTGCTCTTGTAGTGTTAACGCATCAAAAAAATATCAGCAGGCTGCTCAAAGGCAATGAGAGCAGGGTTCCCATCTTAAAATACCGCGACAGAAAAAAAATGCGCAGGAAGAATTCCTGAGAATTTCATCTTTCTTTAGGTTCTGCCCGAATAAATGCGTTTGATTTATTAAGTAAATTATCGAATAAATGATTATTTAACTACCTTGTATTTTTCTTCCTCCTCATCTTCACGTTTTCTTCCTTTTTCATGACAAATGTATTAAGGTGCTGGAAGACATTATTGGTGGATTATGAATAAGTGCAGCAGCAACAGATCTTTTGGTATTTTTTTCCTATATCGATTGATTTATGTCATATCAATCTATGCATTCTAACAGTTCCAGCGTGTTTTTATTGGTTATGAGTAATATTTATAGTACTTTTGCACCTGTCTTTTTCTGCACCCCGGTTTTCTAAAAATTTCCAACCCAATGATGTACAGAGGTGTAGTTTTTTTAAACATTTTTTTTAACCTTAAATCTTGCTCCATTTATGTCTCAAACTTTGTTTGAAAAACTGCAATTAGAGGATGGAAAAAATCTTCTGATTCAGGGCCTTCCTTCGACGATTGAAAAACAATTTTCTAAGCTTTCTTTCGCAAAAAATGTAACTCCACTTTTAAAAACCCGCAGAATAGATTTTGCTCTTGTCTTTGCCTTAAACTCAAAGCAATTGCATAAGATTCTTTCGGAAGTGTGTCCTGCATTGAATCCTGAAGGAAGATTATGGATAGCCTATCCAAAAGCAACTTCAAAAATTACGAGTGACTTGAATCGTGATTGCTCCTGGAATTCATTGATTGAATTAGGTTTTGAAACGAGGGAAATTGTTGAACTTGATTATGTTTGGAGTACGCAACTTTTTACAAAGGCAGATATATGTGAATGTATCGACGAATCCCATTCAGCAAATGGGCACAAAGCAAAAAAGTTATCGGTTAGGAAATTAGCTGAAGCTGATAGTTATTAGGATTAACTCTGTTTCAAATTTTCTTTTCTGGAAAAGAATATCCTGGTTTGCCAGATCTATTTTTTCCATCTAATACACAATTATTTACAGAAAGGCCTCATCCTGATGCATTCCTTTTTTATTTATAGTATGTTTAAAATTTTTTATTAGCTTAATATTATAAAGCGTTAAAATACAAATTATTATAAAATATGTTTAAAATTATATTTTAAAATTATTTTTCCTGTCCAATAGATAGAATAATCCTAATATTCAGACCTTCCGAATAAATAATTTTTGTTTAACTTATTGTTTGATTATTAATATATTATAGTCTATACTATAATATTTTATTCATCAAAAAAAAGCTGCCTTTCTTAGACAGCCTTTTTAGATTGGTTTAATTCAATTGGTTCTAATATAAAATAAAAATATTTCTTGTTAATCAGCCTGCTTTCCCGGTGAAGTTGAGCGGAAAAATCAATTTGAAACTGATGTTTCTTCCCATATTATAAATTCCATGATAGGGTCGTGGGTCATCGGGAAATGGTTCAAAATACTTAAGTCTGCTCATATTGGACTGATAAACGGTATTAAACAGGTTATCTCCGGATATAATCAGCGTTAGAACTTTTTGCCCTTTGTGATTTATTAAATCTGCGCCAAACGCGGCATTTAATAGATTGTAACCGGGTGTTGGCGTTTCAGTGCCATATTCAAGGTATGCCCTGTTTTGAGCTGCAAAGTACTCGAATTGAACTTTTACAAATGCGTTTATAATTCCCGGAGTAAGCTTCTTAATATTAGCCCTTAGCTCTGAAATTGTGTGCAATGGTGGAATTTGAGGAAGGTATTTCGCGCTATCGGATAATTTCGACTCTCCGGGAATTCCTTTGTTATCTCCGTAAACCAGTGAAAGAGAGTTTTCAAAATGCAGCCAGTCAAGAGGATGGGGATGAATATCAATTGATAACTCACCTCCATATAAATGCGCTTTCGCAGCTACAAACTGGAAGGTGTCAAGTATGGTATTCATCCCAATGCTGCTTCCCGTTTTTTAATTGTATATGTAGTTATTAATCACATTATT
>OBLT010000644.1_pt1 | contig 22330 bp, 26 predicted proteins | sample 1518721 | NCBI WGS metagenome assembly OBLT01 (sample SAMEA3539307, study PRJEB22396) | soil metagenome | biome: tundra; feature: field; material: soil | place: USA | collected 2010-05 | depth 0.15 m | reverse complement strand
GAAAATTTGTTAGCCTTGCCAGCCTTGGTGTATGTCGTCGGATGGGGTATATATACGGCACTGTTACACCATCAAGCTTACGTTTTGTACAGATGCCCTCCGTTTAAACCTATGTTCTCATGGCACCACAGAATATCACCTTGTTGAATGAAGAAATGCGCGCCGCAACTCTGTGTTTCCCAAATGGATGGTGCAAGAGTGGGCCGACGCAGGAAATCAATCTTGAGTGACCAACGCTCCTTCCCTGCCATTGGTAATTGAATATGCTCGCCGCATTTTGGGCAGATCAAGTGCGACCATTTCAAGTAACCATCGCGCATCTCGTAAAGTAAAAGATTTGGCCGAAGTTCATCCTCTGACGGTGATTCGGAAACGACGATTGCCAGATACTGAGGGCGGTGCATGAAAGGAAAGTTGAGTATGCGCTCAGCAAAACTAATTGGTAGGAGAAGTTTCATGTCATATCCATAAAGGGAGTCATGTCGCCTCGCCCGTCATACTTGCGCCGACCGCATAGAGGGCAATCGGGATTGCTCATACCTCCAGGGACACTGTCGGCATCTTTGACGTAGTCAAAACGCCTGACTCGCTCCGAACAATGACCATGCAGCCCTCGAAAGCCCGTCAGTCGATGCAACAGCTCGTTGACGGCTACGGAGGCAATCTCAGTGGTAAAAGTGACCACAACGGGACTTGGATCAGTCCCTCCCTCAACGTATCCAGCCCGTCTGTGCTGCTCGTATAGGAGCGGGTCATTTCTTCTCATTCCTTCCTCAAGCATGAGTTGTGGGCTAATCAGCTGGCGACAGAGCTGGCAAGGATAGCCCGGTTGAACCACCGTTACTCGTCCATCAAAGCTGTCGAAGCCACCGGCGTCGTTGGGATCGATTAAGACCCCGAGATCGATTATTGGGATGAGATAAAAATGGGCGATGCGATTCAGGAAATTGCGCCCCAGATGGTCGTCGGTACACCCGAAGATAACGTCGCAGGCGCGAAGAGCGTCTTGGCACTCTGGGCCATCGACAAGGTGACGAATGCGAACGACCGAGCGCGTAAGACCAATTTCGGCGATGGCTTCGCCCACAACATCGACTTTAAACCGGCCGATAATTGCATCCGAGCGTCGCGAGAAATGGAGACGATTAAGATTGGTTTGGTCAACACGATCATTGTCGATCAGAACAAGCCTTGACACCCCCAGTCGTGCAAGAAGGCTTGCAACCGCTGAGCCGGTTCCTCCGCAGCCGACTATGCCTATTCGCAACTGAGCAAGGTCTTCTACAGACTTGGCTCCAAAAACGCGGGTGTGGCGGTCAAATTCTTCCGGCGGTACGCTACCGCCACGGTCTTGATAGCGTACATGGTATAGATCGCCGACGATACGCGTGAGCTCGACGGGCTTAGGCTTCAAGTCTGGGCCATAGGCGCGGACAAGGAACTCACCCTTGTTGTCCATTACCATGGCAAAATGAGGCCGTTCGCTCTCCATGCGATTAAATACGATTTCGAAGGACTCTTTATCTGCCAAGTCATCAAAGGATGAAAAGAAAAGCCCCCCCAATGGGTGGGAGTGAGCGATGCAGATTGCATAGTCTTTGGGGATCGCTCTCTTGGCGAGTCTGAAGAGCGGGTTGGTAGTCCAACTCAAAGAGGTTGGCGTTCTTTCCAGGAACGCTTCCTCTTCAACTTCTATCACTTCGCGTACCAGAACTCGCTCTTCCACAATGCCAGTCCAAGGGTCCACTTGTCGGGAACGACCACAAAGAAGTAGAGCACCGTACTCGCATTCATCTCGCAATAGCAGGCGCCGCAACGTCTGAAAGTGTTCATCAAGTATGGTGAAAGTGTAGCGGCTCATGCGATTCGAAACTCGTTGCGGATGATGTTAAGGAAGGTACTCAATCCATCAATTCCTATACGCCATTCCTTGTCATCCAGATGGCGTGACCAAAATTGCCACGATCTCTCAAAGAGCGGTGTCACATTGTTCGCATTTTGAGGATCGGTTCCGTCGTGGCGCTTGAGATGCGGGTTTGTGTAGAAGCTGTCCAGCTTCGTCGTCGCATAGCCCTTCGGGATAATGATTAATAGCGTACAAGTATCGCACGAGACCAGGTTTCCATTCTGCAGGCTGCGCAAATTTCCAGAAAAAGAAAAAACAGGAAAGAGCACCCCCCGGCGCTCATTGCCTTCTGGATCCTTTTCCGTCAGAAGTTCGAACTTGATTTCCTTACTCTCAAGATACTCCTGATCATCCTCTGGAAGAAAGTTGCTCATCCTGGGTTGGTCTTAGGTTTACGCGTTTGGAATTTCTTGACGCCTTCAGGTTCGGCCTTTAGATCAAGATCGACCTTCTTGGTTGGAGCAATTTCAGGATCCTCACCACCTCCGGGAACAAGCTGGTTAACTACCCAGTCCTCAGGACTTCCTGCAAGAGTCAAAATCTGTGCACCGGTGATGAATTGCTCCCCCCACTCCTTTTCAATCTTGTTGACAATCAGTTTGAACTCTTCCTTATTGTGTTCGTTGGGCATATTACTCATTATCAGTACTCCTATTTGATTTGAATTGGGCCAAGAGGCCGACTCATGTGAAATCTAAAAGCTAACGAGTTAATTGTTCGTTAGTTAAAAGATTGACAAACAGAAGTTTACAGAACATGATAATATTTGTCAATATGTAAACCATTATGTAAACCACTAAATGAGGAGATCACAATGATTGGGAAACGGCTAAAGCAGGCGAGGGATGCTTTGGGTCTTTCTTTAAGAGGCTTGGAAGCAAATATTCAGAATCAAGTTTCAGCACAAGCTATTGGTAAGTACGAACGCGATGAGATGATGCCTAGCTCTACGATATTGCTCGCGTTAGCTAAGGCTTTAAATGTAACGCCTGAATATCTACTTAGTACTCGTGAAATAGAGCTAGAGGGGGTCGATTTTCGAAAGGAGCCACAAGCAGGCGCCAAGGAAGAGCGCGCTGTTCAAGCTGTTGTATTGGATAAAGTGGAGCGTTATCTCGAAATCGAAGAACTATGGCCTAGTGCTTATCAAAGATGGAGATCACCATTAAGAGAAGAATTCAAAATAAATTGTATTGATGATGCCGAAAAAGCGGCTGAAGTTCTTCGTGAAATCTGGAATTTGGGCATTGACCCCATCCCAGTTATGGCAGAACTGTTAGAGGAAATGGGTATAAAAGTAGTTGCTCTTGATTTACCAATAGAAGTTTCTGGCTCAAAAGCGTTCGTGAAGAGAAAACAACAAGACAATGTGCCGGTAGTAGTTGTAAACCAAAAACACAATGGTGAGCGACAGAGATTTACGCTTGCACATGAGTTGGCTCATTTGGTTTTGCGATTTACCTCAATGAGTGATTTGGATCAAGAAAAGGCAGCGAATCGCTTTGCGGGCGCATTTTTAATGGCCAAAGAAATGATGCATCGCTTGATAGGCGAAAATCGCACGTCCATTTCTCTTGGTGAACTAGCTGAGCTTAAGAAAATCTTCAAAGTTAGCATTGCAGCCCTAGTCGTACGCTGCAATCAACTAGGTGTTTTGACGAAGGCCGCCTATGGACGTCTGTTTGGGGAGATTAAAGCTCTGGGGTGGAACAGCCTAACGTCTAATGAGCCGAATCAGCTAGATCCAGAGATACCGCAACGGATGGAAAGACTTTGCCTAAGGGCTGTAGCCGAAGGCGCAATTTCAGAATCAAAAGCTGCAGAGCTATTGCAAATCAGCGTGCGTAAGCTAGATCATTTACTGATGGCCCAGGGAGTATGATTCTCTATGGTCATTCTGGTATCCGATACTTCTGTGCTGATCGAACTTGAGCGGGGTGGACTCTTAGAGCCTGCATTTTCGTGCGGTCTGACAATGGTCGTACCAGATTTGCTATACCAAAAAGAGATCGAGGAAGAGAATGGGCCCTATTTGCGATCGTTAGGCTTGGGTGTTGTATCACTGACACCTGATGAAGTTGAACTCGCTCAAGCAATTAGGGTGCAACGTCCCTCATTATCACTACCAGATTGCTTCGCACTAAGTTGCGCCTTACGACAAGATCATTTGTTAGTAACTGGAGATATGAAGTTGCGTAAAGAGGCAGCAACGCGAAACGCCCAGGTCTGTGGACTACTGTGGGTATTGGATCAGATGGAAGCTTGTGGCAACTTTAGTTTCACCCTCCTTCATGAAGGGCTAAGTAAAATCTCCGCGCACAAAAGGTGTCGACTTCCCAAGGAAGAAGTGAAGGCACAGTTGGTAAGATGGGCAAAGCAGAATGTCTAAGCTGTAATCTCCAACGAACTGTCATAGAAACTAACCTAGTTTTGAAGCAGTCTGTCTAATAGCTATTAGGTATGGAGGCAATGTTGGATAAACGTGATGCTTACAAATTCCTCAAAGGGCTTGAGGCTGAGCTGACCCGAAAACTCCCTGAGCCTGATGTCATGCGAACCGAGGTCAGGCAAATAGTGGCAGCATCTAAGTCGGACGATAAAGCATTGCACATGCGGCAACGTGAAGATGCATTTCTTCATCACTTCGCTTTTCCCGTGCTTTTCGAATACATGCAAACCATCCCAGGCATCGATCAAACCGCCGCACGAGAGTCGCTGCTATCTGAGTATTACCGAAACATGAAGGGAATGTGTTCTGGAACGCCCGCACGAAAGCAACGTCATCCGTTCAATAAGATCATCGGCTCGAAGCCCGCTACGATCATGGCTCAATGGAAGGGTCAATCCGAGAGTAATCCGCTGAAACAGAGTTGTCCAGACTTTGCACTTCGCTCTCCGTTTCCGTTCAAAATTGTCTTTGAAGGCAAGTATTTTGAGAAAGGTGGTTCCACGAAAGCTGAGACAGAGCTTGTCACTAACATTTACCAAGCATTCTTCTATCGAGCTCTACCAAAGATTGATCCAGACGCTAAAACCCCCGCATGGGACTATGACTATTCCTGCCTCTTTGCATACGATGCGTCTCCAGAAGGATCTCTGTATGAAGCTTGGAACAATCTCGATAAAACTGTTAAAGCTGGTTTCTGGGAGGGTGCAAACCTATACGTCATGATCATCCGCGCCAAACCTAAACCTTCCAGCGAGCTGTTGGCCTGACGGCAGCCACTCATCTCAAACAAAATTCATTAAATAACGTTATGTCGACCATTATCAACGACCCTGCCATCGTAGAAGCAACAAAGCTATTAGACGCACATCCTGACTTCAAGGTCATTCGAAGAATCACGCCTAGAAAATCATTTGCCGATAGCGAAGGGCGAGTCTTATCTAAAGGGGTGGTTGTTGATACAGAAACGACCGGCACAAATACTGACAAGGACGCAATCGTTGAACTGGGAATGGTTCTTTTCGAGTTTGATCCAGAGACAGGGAAGGCATACAACATCCTTGGGTCATTCGATCAATTGGAATACCCTGGATTCCATATTCCGCCTGAAGCGACGGCCGTGCACGGTATCACTGATGAGATGGTTGCTGGTAAGCGAATTGATGAAACCAGCGTAGAAAAGTTTCTCGATGGTGTTAGTCTAGTTGTCGCGCACAATTCAAAATTTGACCGAGTATTTCTTGAAAAGCGTTTGCCAATATTCGAGTCGCTACCTTGGGGGTGTTCTTTAGAGCAGGTCAATTGGAATAGTGAAGGCATTGGATCGGCTAAGCTTGACTACATCGCTTACCAATACGGTTTTTTCTATGATGGGCATAGGGCTGCTGTGGATTGCTATGCATTACTAGAAATTCTACAGCAGCAACTCCCTAAATCTGGCGACTTGGTATTGAAGTCTATATTGAACGCACTGGGCCAGAAAAGCTATACGGTCTATGCAACCGGATCACCTTTTGAGACCAAGGATACGCTTAAGGCTCGGGCTTATCGATGGGACGGCGATAAGAAATGCTGGCACATCACTGTGACCGGTGATGAGGCGCTCAAGGCCGAAGTAGTTTGGTTAAAGAGCAACGTGTACGGAGGTAGACACGCAAAGGTCGAGATCGAGGTTCAGAACTGCATGAACAGATTCTCTAGTCGATCAGGGAACCGAGCGGTCAGAGAAATTTAGTCCCTGTTAATCCTGTCAGCGCGATGATGAGTAACGACTCAGAGGAAGGTAAGCAATGATTTCTGCAACCCAAATCTATGATTATGTTCAGTGTCCTCATCGGGTTTTCCTCGATGCATTTGGTGACCGCGCGCTCCGCGATGAACCAAATGCATTCGTCCAGTTGCTTTGGGAACAAGGCATAGAACACGAAGAGAATATCGTATCGTCTCTTTCTATTACTGCGGACATGAGCCAAGTGGCGAAAGTTGATAGGGAGCTCGAAACGCTAGCCGCAATGCATAGGCGCGAACCTCTAATTTACAGTGGCCGTCTTACTTCTGGTGATCTTGTGGGTGAGCCGGATTTGCTCCAACTTCGTGGTAGTGGATATATTCCTGGAGACATAAAGTCGGGGTCTGGGTTTGAGGGGGACGAAAGCGAAGGAAGGCTTAAGAAGCACTATGCTGTTCAACTCGGACATTACGTCCAGATTCTGGATCAGATCGGAATGGGGGACGGAAGCCGGGAAGCTTTCGTGATTGATCGCCAAGGCAATCGCGTTCCGTATGTACTGATGGAGCCTCAGGGTGTCCGCAACACCCAGACGTGGTGGGAATACTACCAGCAATCTCTATCTGAAGTTCGCGCCATCATCCAACAAACCCAATCTACGATGGGTGCGCTAAGTGCTGTGTGCAAATTGTGCCACTGGTATTCTCATTGCAAACAAGAACTCGTGGCAAAGGACGATCTCACGCTGATCGCTGAACTGGGTCGAACAAAGCGAGATGTGATGCTCCACGCTATATCATCTGTCCGTGCTTTCGCAGGTTGCGATCCCTCCAGTTTCATTCAAGGCAAGAAGACAATTTTTGCCGGTATTGGCCCTGATGTCCTGCTTAAATTCCATGCCCGGGCACAACTGTTATCCACACCTGGAGCTACCCCATATCTGAAAGAGCCGGTGCTCCTACCAGTCGCACGGAATGAGGTCTACTTCGATATCGAAGCTGATCCAATGAGCGATGTGGTTTATTTGCATGGTTTCGTCGAACGACTTCACGGCCAGCCAGCAACGGCGAGGTTCATCCCATTCTTTGCTGAGGGCTCCGAACCGGCGCAAGAGGAAGCCGTATTCAGTCAGGCTTGGGGTTATCTGCAATCTAAGGTGCAGGATTCAACTATCTATTACTACTCTAAATATGAACGAACCGCTTACAAGAAACTCGCTGAAAAATATTCAAATGTTTGCTCTGTTGCGGACGTAGAGGATTTATTTGCCTTGCCTGCAATGATTGATCTTTACTTCGATGTTGTAAAGAAATCCACAGAATGGCCTGTATACGATCAATCGATCAAGACGCTGGCCCAACATCTAGGCTTTCGTTGGCGTGATACACACCCATCTGGTGCCGCATCGATCGAGTGGTACCATCGTTGGATTGAATCGGGCGACCAAGCGATAAAACAACGCATCTTGAATTATAACGAAGACGATTGCCTGGCGACCGGGGTCGTTGTAGATGGTATTCGTGAGTTGTGACAGTACATAAACACTACACAAGCCTATTCGAGACCATCGCTGTAATCTCCAACGACCTGTCCCTGAAACTGTCCCAGTTTTGAAACAGTTTGCTTAACAGTTTGGTTACAGTGAGAAACAGTAGGTACGTCATAAACCCATACAGCTTCAGCCCTAGGTCTTACTGTGGAAAAAGAAGAGGACGCTCGTCGGCGTCCTCGAATAGGTTCCAGCTTTGTCAGATTTTTTGACCGCATCAACGCTGGCAAACAGTCTTAAAATTATTTCATGACTGTCTTTCATGCCAAGCTTTGTTGGCAACAATTATTAGCTTATGAAGAACCAACCCCTGTTGGTCACTATCTGTAACGTTCCTGACAATTGTGATCGTCTGGTATCTGGATCGCTGCTGCCGTAGAATCGCTGGTGACTCTGTTTGGTTGGTACGCAACATTCGGCCAAAAGCCGAAGGTCACGAGCATCTGGTTTAGGGCAGCGTAATTGCGATGTTGAAATTCCGGAGTGTGCCAGGAGCTGAACTTCAACTTGGCATTTCAATTGGCTCACGGCGAGCGCAAGTCAGTTTTGGCATCAAAGCCGAAACCCGAGTTGACACCTCAGATATTAGAGGCAAGGAGATACGACATGCACTTACCCAGCACTCACACAGCGTTAACTACATTCGCCATCTCGGCGCTGATGATTTCCACTGTCCTCGCCTTTGTTCCCAACGAGGCGAGCGCAGCTACCCCCGACAACGCCACGACCTCCGAGGACGCTTCCCGCTCGGTTGCTCTCAATACTCCCGCCCAATCTGCCTCACCTCTCAGCGCCGAACAGTTGCAGAAAATCCTCAAAGATATGCAAGACCGCAACCAAATGGCGACTTTCAATCCGCAATTAACGGATTCTCTCGGCTTAACTAAAGATGGCAAAGTCCTGACGCTCGAGTTTCGTGCGCTCAAAGATGATAAGGGGATTTATCACAGTTTCTTTCGACTCGATGGGAATACTGGGTATCTTATAGCTCAACGCACAGAAAAGGGAGTGACAACGTGCCATGTAGATATGAATCTCAATCTTGTCAAAGCCGTTATCCATCCAGAAGGCCAGCCAGGTGTCTATGTCAGGCTCCCCCTCCATGAAGCCACAAAGATACTTCACGCGGAGCTGCTTTGGTGGGCGGACATTGCCAATGAGATCACGGGCTCAAATTCACAAGCGGCTACGCTCGTTCGACCGTAAGTGTATTTTGCTGTTCATTGTCTCTAACGAAAGGGACGAACGAACGCAGATCAGTGCTCGCCCGCAGGGGGCAAAATCCAAAGCGGCTGTGTGCGTGGTGGGTAGCGCTAAGTGATGCCAATGGACTGAATATTGATTAAAGGAGATGGTTCTCTACACTCGCGAGAACGATACCTCTTACACCGTGTTTGAACGCGCACTTGAGCAGATAATGAAAGGGGGGATAACATGAAATCGATGATGAAATTATTGGGTCTTTTTTTTGGTTTGGCGATACTGGTGAACGGTGCCAATGCCGAATCCGGTTTGCCTGGAACTGCATCCATGACGAGTCCTGCAACCGCTGATGCTCCCCGTTCGTTCGCCGTTAATACTCCTGCAAAACCTGCCTCACCACTCAGCGCTGAGCAATTGCAGACAATACTCGAGGATATGCAAAAACGAAAGAAGCAGGCGGTTCTTAATGCGAAATTAACCGATCTTCTTGGCTTAACCAAAAGTGGCGAAGTCCTGACGCTCCTGTATCGTGCGGTCAAAGATGATCAGGGGATTTATCACGGTTTCTTCCGACTCAATGGAAATACCGGGTATCTCGTGCTTCAGCGCACGAAAAAGGGAGTGACAATGTGCCATGTGGATATGGATCTGAACCCTGTCTACCCTGTCTCAGCCGTTACCAATCCAGTAGGCCAGCCAGGAGTCTATGTCGTGACCCCCCGCCCCGAGATCGAAAAGATGCTCCACGATGAATTGCTTGTGTGGGCAGACATTGCCAATCAGATCGTGGGCACAAATTCACAAGGGACTGCGACGTCTCGGCCGTAAATCCGCGTAAGGCAGAACCCGCTGTAGATACTGATATCTTATGCCTATGAAGAGTCTTGTTGCCGAGGTGCTCATGCAACATAGTGACAAATAACGCCAACGACGTTTCACTGTTGCCTTATTGTGGAATCCATAGGATCGTGGCCACACTGGAAAATCTGTTGCTCACGAAAAAAAAAACATGGCTGGATTTAACTGATCTGACTCTTGTCAGCCTTTTTTGACAACTCAAAAATACTGGCAAAAGGTTTTGAGTTTTCGAGAATTTCTTCCCTTTTGCGCATTATTGTTAACGAGTTGCGACTTGCATGAAAACGACCCCTGCATACCTTGCTGCCATTATGTTTATTCCATAGTATCCAGATATTCCTAGCAATAGGTAGATATTCCTTTCTTTGTCCAGCAATATTTTTGCCAAACCAATTACAAAATTCTTCGTATATGATTTGCTGAACATGTTGAACACTGCATGAAGGTTTCAGTCTAGGGAGAATCGTTTTTACCTCTGCTTCATATTCGTCAGTATTAAAGCCAAAGTTGATCCTTATCGGATCGGCCTCGAACAATACTTTCTCAACTTCACTAAACAGCGCGCCGAACTTTTTCTTGACCAACCTATTTTTACGCATACTTAATTGGAGACGTTTTAACATTGCAATATTTGAATCGATGTTTGATTATAAATAGTGCAGTTTACAGATATTCAAATCATACTTGTACCAATCCAATCATAAATACCTCAACGAACTTCAAGAGGAATTAATTATGAGATTAAATGAAATTGCAGAAGACCTTCGGCAACGCCTAACTAAAAAGAACAATGCCGAGACAGCCAAACAGAAAGCTGCATATGCAAAGTCAGCTCAGGCATGGTACCAATTACAAAAGGCTCAAGCTGAAGAGGTGAAAGCTCGCCAGAAATTTATTCAAGCCGCCGTAGCTGCTTCGAACAGCTACCACCGTGACAACCGGAGGTAACGAAAATGAGATTAGCCGAAATTGCCAATGATTTAGAACAACGCAGAATTGCAATACTGAAGAACAATGCCCAACGTGCAAAGCAGCAGGTCAAGGATGCTCAGGCTCGGATGAAGATGAAGAAGGCTCAAGAGGAATTGCGGAAGTCGAGAACGGCTACTGCTTCGAGTTTGTCGTTGATTGGTTAAGCATGTAGCTTTAAATTGACTGCCGTGAAGCGGCCCTTCGCCAAGTACCGCTAACGACACAAAGCGGTTGTAGGAATAGAGATATTCGGGCATAAATCATCCGTTTAAAATCCGTGCATTTCATGCACCATGTTAGTTTGCCGTGTGTTTGGTGCATGAAATGCACCCTCGCTTTTGCCGCCATTTCCCCAGCGAAACACAATGCCCAAAAACCAATCACTGACCGGAACGTACCAAACGCACATAGTTACTGCCGGTAAAACGGTTACTGAAGCTGGCCCCGCCATCATGTGTGAAATCGGCGGCCCAGATGCCGTTGGCGGCGAAGGAGTCGCCAACGACGGGCGAAGCCGACCAAAACCAACTTGGTGAAAAAAAACTTCCTGATGGCGTAGCCGGAAATACAGTGGGGTCTATCGACGGGCTGAATTTTCTGTCAACAATGCTGGAAAGTTCCTGTATATTCGGCAAGCGCCAAGCGATGCCGGTGCTGCGGGCTTGGGATGCGGCATGTTGCAAGGCGGCCTCGTAGGTAAATTCGCGGGCTGTCCCGGTACAGGTGCCGCCGCTGTATGCCATGCCCTCGGCACAACGCCGCCAAATCAGCCCCGTTTTTTGGTCGGCGAACTCGGCATCGCCTGCTTTTGGCGGAGCCACACCTTCCCACTGGTAAATCTTGTCCTGCGCTGCGCTTGCATCGGGTGCATCAGGTACAAGGAGCAGATAGTGCTTCATTTCGAGCATTGCATCCCAGTATTTTTTTGTTTCTCCCAGAATCAGCGCCCGGTTGAAGTGTCCCTCCGGCCACCAAGGTGCGATTTCCAATGCCTTGCCATAAAGCTCCACAGCCTTGTCGAATTGTTTTTCCTGCACCGCAAATTCGGCCTGCACTTTGAACTTGCGCGCCTCTTCGGGCAATCGCGGCTTGGGGTTAGCGGCTCGATAACTTGTAACAATATCCTGAAATGGATCGTTCGTGTTATCGGCAATTGCTGGTGCGCAAATCAAGAAAATAATAACTGCCAGCCATGTTTGAAAGTACTTCATGTGTTTTTTCCCTACATGGTCAGTAGAAATTTCTGCTGGGAATTATCATTCAATTTATCGACCTTTTCGAATGGGCAAGCTCACGGAAATGGCCTCCATGGTAACCATACACTTCCATCACTCGGAACTCCATTGTGCTTGATGAGAGAGCTGTTGTCGATCCACAAGCGCCTGCGAAATGGAAAACCGTCCATCAAGGCTGCTGTTTATAATACTCGATCTTGGCTTTGCTACGCAGGTTGGCAATATATTCCTGGATCGATTGCTGCTGCAAGCGTTGTTGAATTTTCGGCTTGACATCAGCAAGTGGCGGAACTTTCAGGGGGCGCACATCGTCCAGCTTTATGACGTGCCAACCGAATTGCGTTTCCACCGGATCTTTTGTGTATTCATCTTTTTTAAGTTTGGTCAGGGCATTGGAAAATGGCGAAACAAAGTTATTCGGTGCTGCCCAGCCCAATGAGCCGCCATGTTCTGCGGAGCCGGCATCCTTGGATTTTTCCTTGGCCAACTTTTCAAAATCACCATTCTTGCCAAGTTGGTCGATGATCTCTCTGGCTTCGGCCTCAGTCTTTACAAGAATGTGGCGCGCGTTATATTCCTTGTTGCCAAGATTGCTTGTCCTCTCGTATTCCTGCTTGAGTTGATCGTCGCTGATCGGATGATTCTTGAGATAGTCTTTCACTAAGGCGCTGACCAGCACCGATTGATCCGCCAGTGCAGTTTGTTGAATGACACCGGGATCCTTGTCTAGCCCAATTTTCTTCCCTTCCTGCGCCAGCACCTCAAGACGAATCATGTCTTCACGGATCGCCTTGCGGAGCTCCGGAGTGTCAGCCTGTCCTTGAGAGGCAGCGATTTTCACGCGCAGGTCCACACGCGCCTGCGGAATAAAAATGCTGTCCGCTCCACCAGTGAAATTTGCTCGAAGCGTTGTAATAACCCTTTCAATTTCCTTTTGTTGTTCTTCTTTATTGTATTCTTGAAGATATTTTTTTAAATAGGCTTGCACGAATGCGCTGACCAGCACCGATTGATCCGCCAGTGCAGTTTGTGGGATGACATCAGGATTCTTGTCCAGACCCGTTTTAACAGCTTCTTGCGCCGTCACTTCGAGGTTGATCATGTCCTCACGAACCGCTTTGCGCAGTTCCGGACTGTCCTGCTGACCTTGTGCTGTTGCTGCTTTGACGCGCAGATCGATTCTAGCCCTGGGGATTCCATTACCATTTACCAATACTTCATCAGCCAGACCTTCCCATTGATAAATCTGATCCTGCGCCGCATGGGCATCGGGAGCATCAGGCACAAGCAGCAAATAACGCTTCATTTCGCGTATTGCATCCCAATATTCTTTTGTTTCTCCCATAATCACCGCCCGGTCGAAGTGTCCCGTCGGCCACCAAGGTGCAATTCTTAATGCCTTGCCATAAAGCTCCACGGCCTTGTCGAATTGATTTTCCTGCACCGCTAACTCGGCCTGCACCTTGAACTTGTGTGCCTCTTCGGACAATCGCGGCTTGGGGTTAGCGGCTCGATACTTCGCAACGATCTCCTGAAAAGGATCGTTCGTGTCATCGGCAAATGCCGATGTGCAGATCAAGAATATAATCACTGCCAGCCATCTCTGAATACTAAGAGATTCCATTTTTTCCTCGTCACATCAATTAAAATTTGCGCGAGGGGGGCATAACCCCCTGCACTCCATTTTCTTACCCATCATGCCGCGTAAACCTTGCAAAGTGCATCCCCGCAAGGGGGGCACCGGTGGGTACCCGGCGGCAAAGCCTCCACCCTTCCGCAGAAAGAGTAAAAGAACAAACCCTAAGCTGCCAAACTACGGCAGCATCCTGGCAAGACGAAAACCTACATTGGTGTCCCGGACCGCAGGCCCATCCCTATCGCGCCTAGCCACGCGCGCTGCCTCCCGATTGAAGTCCCACGAACCGCCGCGAAGCACGCGCTTCGCGCCATCCCCTTGCCATGCACTTCCATCAACCGGAGCGCTGCTGTAGCTGTCGTGATAGCTGTCCTCCACCCATTCCCAGACGTTGCCGCTCATGTCGTATAAGCCCCAAGCGTTGGCTTGCTTGGTGGCAACCGGATGCGTCTTGCCGCTGTTGCCCCTGTACCACGCTACGCTATCCACATTGTCGTTGCCGCAGTACTCCTGCTGTCCCCCCGCTCGGCAGGCATATTCCCATTCCGCTTCGCTCGGCAAGCGGTATTGTTTACCGGTCTTGGCGTTGAGCTTCTTGATGAATTCCTGGGCATCATACCAACTCACGTTTTCCACCGGGCAGGTGTCGCCGCAACTTGAGAAAGAACTCGGATTATTACCCATGATGGCGCGCCAATGCGCTTGCGTGATTTCAGTTTTACCTATGGCAAACGCGCGACGGATGGTGACACGGTGGGTGGGTTTTTCGTCCTGGCCACCTACCACCGGTTCCGGCCCAGCCACAACTTCCCACTGGTAAATCTTGTCCTGCGCTTTGCGGGCATCGGGTGCATCAGGCACAAGAAGCAGATAGCGTTTCATTTCGTTCATCGCATCCCGATACTTTTTTGTTTCTCCCAGTATCAGTGCCCGGTTGTAGTGCCCCTCCGGCCACCAAGGTGCGATTTCCAGTGCGTTGCCATAAAGCTCCAGTGCTTCATCAAATTGTTTGTCCTGTAATACAAATTCGGCCTGCACCTTGAATTTGCGCGCCTCTTCGGGCAATCGCGGCTTGGGGTTCGCGGCTCGATACCTTGCGACAACCCCCTGAAATGGATCGTTGTTCGAGCCCATGTCGAAGCTGCCCGCAGGAATGACTACCATATCGGGACAATCCGGGCAGTCCCGGAAGGATTTGCCTGCTTCGGTGTTATCGGCAAATGCCGGAGCGCAAATCAGGAAAATAATCAATGCCAGCCATGTTTGAGTGTGCTTCATGTCTTTTTTCACCAGATGAAAAAAAAGGAGGTTAACTGCTTTATTTTCAAATCATTTGTTCTCAAAAGAGTCCAAGCTGCCGAGTACTTTTTATCAAACTCTACGGCAGCATCCTGGCGAGACGAAAGCCGCGGTTATTGCTATGGGCCGCGGGCTTGTCCCAAACTCGCTTAGTCGCGCGAGCGAATTGCGATCCTAAGCTCCATGAACCGCCACGAAGTACGCGCAACGCTCCATCTCCTTGCCATACGCTGCCGTCCGTCGGAGCACCGTTGTAATTTTCATGCCAGCTATCCTCTACCCATTCCAAAACGTTGCCGCTCATGTCGTATAAGCCCCAATCGTTAGCTTGCTTGGTGGAGACAGGATTTGTGGTCTTGGCGCTGTTGCCCACCGGATTGGAATACGCGCCGTACCACGCTACGCTATCCACATGGTCGTTGCCGCAGTATTCCTGCTGCCCTCCAGCGCGGCAGGCATATTCCCATTCCGCTTCACTCGGTAAGAGGTATTGTTTGCCGGTCTTGGCGTTGAGCTTCTGGATGAATTCTTGGGCATCATTCCAACTCACGTCTTCCACCGGGCAGGTGTCGCCGCAGTTTGGATATTGACTTGGGTTGTTCCCCATGATGGTGCGCCATTGCGCTTGGGTAACTTCGGTTTTGCCTAAAGCAAAAGACTTAGCGATAGTGACATGGTGGATGGGTTTTTGATACTGATCGACATCAGGTTCCGGCTCGGCTACACTTTCCCACTGATAAATCTTGTCCTGCATTGCACGGGCATCGGGTGCATCGGGCACCAGGAGCAGATAGCGTTTCATTTCGCCCATCGCATCCCGGTACTGCTTAATTTCTCCCAGAATCTGCGCGCGATTGTAGTATCCCTCCGGCCACCAGGGTGCTATCCCCAATGCCTCGCCATATAGCTCTGCAGCCTTGTCGAATTGTTTATTCTGCACCGCAAATTCGGCCTGCACTCTGAACTTGCGTGCTTCTTCGGGTAATCGAGGCTTTGGGTTGGCGGCTCGATAAGTTGCGACTACCTCCTGAAAGAGATCAATCTTCGCACCCATGTTGAAGCTGCCCGCTGGAATGACCACCATTTCCGGACAATCAGGACAGTCTCGGAACGTTTTGCCTGCTTCGGTGTTTTCGGCAAATGCCGGTGCGCAAATCAGGAAAATAATCACTGCCAGCCATGTCTGAATGTGCTTCATGTCTTTCTTTATCCCTAATTGCGAACCCTGCCAGCCAGATTCTCAGAGATTGTGCCCTACTTGGCTAGTCCAAGAATTAAAGCAACAAGCTCCTTCATATCTGCTTCACTAACATTTGAAATAGGAGGCATACGCGCAGTGCCCCATACGCCGCTACCGCCATTGGCAATTTTGGTGATCAACTTCTCTGTTGCACCTGCATCACCCTTGTACTTGACAGCAACTGCTTGGAAAGCCGGTCCAACCACCTTTTTGCCAATTGCGTGGCAAGCGGTGCAATGGTATTTCCTTGCAATGCTTTCTAAGCAATCCGGGCAGTCGCGAAGGACGATGCTTGGTTTTGTTGGTTCCGTCCCAGCTACAATTTCCCACTGGTAAATCTTGTCCTGCGCTTTGCGTGCATCGGGAGCATCTGGCGAAAGAAGCAAATAGCGTTTCATCTCGCTCATAGCATCGCGATAATTTTTTGTTTCTCCCAGAATCAGCGCCCGGTTGAAGTGTCCCTCCGGCCACCATGGTGCAATATCCAATGCCTTGCCATAAAGTTCCACTGCCTTATCGAATTGCTTTTCCTGCAATACAAATTCGGCCTGTACCTTGAATTTGCGCGCCTCTTCGGGCAATCCAGGCTTGGGGTTCGCGGCTCGATACTTTGCGACAACCTCTTGAAAGGGATCGTTCGTGTCGTCTGTGTCAGCGGCAAATGCCGGTGCGCAAATCAAGAAAATAAATACTACAGCAAGGTAATCAAACCCCTGTCTAAGGTAACGGTGGTAACAATTATGTCCTGCACGGATCAGATTCATATTTGGGTTCTTTCTTGATGCTGTGATCATTTATTACCACTTTGCCAAACGTATATCTTATCCTGCGCTGCACGAGCATCCGGCGCGTCAGGAACAAGCTTAAGGTATTTATTCATGTGCTGAATCGCTTCGGGAAAGCGTCCCAATTCGCCGAGAATAAGTGCGACATTGAAGTGCCCTTCAGGCCACCATGGAGCGAGTTTCAGACCCGATTCATATCCGCTTACTGCCGCGTCGAAACGCTTCGCTCGAAAATTTGCTTCAGCCATGATCTTGTAACTGCGAACATCTTCAGAGATGACCGGTCGGGGATTTGCCGCACGATAATCAGCGACAATTGTTGCAAATTCTGCCTTCTCTTTCGCATCCCAAGCGTGGCGTTCTTCTAAACTCGTCATCTGCCAGCGTTTCAAAGCATTCAGCACGCGTTGAGCACCATCCAAGGTCATCAACCCAGACTGTCCACCGTAGTCTTTGCTTAAAATCACTTGATACCAACCCGGGGCATTTGCTCTTTCCTCAGCATGCAATTTATAGTCGTTGGAAATTAGGTACTGCCCACCATTCACCGACCCGCCCTTAAACACAACATCTTCATCAACGGTATAGCCCAGCACCCAAGGTTGCAGAATCTCTTTTACTTCACCAATAGACAATTTTGCAGCGGCTTCCTGATCAGGATATAAATTCGAGGGTTCTGCAAATGCCGGTGCGCAAATCAAGAAAATAATAACTGCCAAGCATGTCTGAATGTGTTTCATGAGTTTTTCCTAGATTCCTTACATTACATTACGGGAATGTTCTCGCTAAACGAAAACCGTAGTCGTATTTCCGGAACGCCGGTTCGAAACCGTAGCGGTCGGTCGCATGCTCGAACTTCTGACTTTCATCATTGCATTTTTCAGGATGTATCTAGTCGGCTACGAACCGCACTCATTGTAGACGTATTGCGAATGAAGCTCGCGCGAGCGGGCGACGACTGCATCCACGACGCTGCTCATTTTGTGCAGGAGAAACACGTCCCTGGTATGGATGTCTGCCGGGTCGGGTGTCAACGTGACACGACGACCGATCGCCACCGGTAATGGGGTAGAAAATAATGTGCCGAGTTCATCTCGCGTGGTGGTGTCAATTTGAACGCTTGGGATGCCCCCCAGAGGCGCTGCTGCAACTGCGCCGAGCGCGGCCACGTAGGCGCCCGTGTAAAGTTCCGCTTTGACCACCCGCGGATGATCCTGGTGCCAATTCAATGGTTCGCCATCAACCACATAGTCAGTCAGGTACAGCTGCGCGCTGGACATGTCGGCGCCCCGCACCGAATTTGGGTGGACACCGCTGGGATTGAATGTCGTTGTCTTGATTTTATTGGCCAGGCCCGCTGCATCGGCCATGCCGCCACCCATGGAGTGCCCGACGAGTTCGAGCTGATAACGATTGGCGTCCGCGAATACTTTCAGCTTATGCGCAAGATAGATTGCCTTTGTGTAATAGTCACTGCCCAGCCCCGCCGCCTGGGGACCATTTGCATTCGCCCAATCGCCAAGTGTGCTTGTTCCGCGAAATACGAGAACCAGCTTTTTCGTATAATGGTGTGTCCCGTCGCTTCCCATAACATAATTTTCGTAGATCGCAGCGCGGTAGTCAGAATCTTTCGGTTGAAGTAGGTCATTGACAGCTTCGCTGCGCATCCCCGGAAAGAGCTTATGCATTTCCGCGATTTCGTCCTTGTTGATTTTGTCGCTAATGCGGTCGACGGCGGTTATCCCCGGCGACGGAGCTTTTATCGATCCGTAGCGTTCGTATACATCGGACGCCAGCAAGGAGAGGCGTGCGAGTTGATAAGCTTCGTCAAGCTGCTGGGATAACCCATCGCAAATGGCGGGTCGGCTGGCGATTGGGCCGCCGGTGGCTAGATGTCCCGGATCGCCCTGTCGCGGTATTAGAGCGATGGGTTTATCGAGAGGCAGGATGGGCGCATCGTCGCCCAGCTTTAGCTGAAGTCCCTGGTTTGCGGGAGAAGAGAGGACTTTAGTATTCATTCCGGCATTGAGCGAGGGGCGACTATCTGCCTGACCGCTCGTTAGCCCGACACCGCCAATGCTTGCCGCACTCGGATCGATCTTAATGGTGCCAGCATCGTCGCCCAGTTTTAGCTGAAGCCCACAAAGATCAACCACGGATGCATCTTGCGACGACGAGCACCCATTTTGTTTTGTTCCGAAAAATTGCGTAGTTCCTCCAGTCATGGGCGTATCATCATCGCCCGTTTTAAGCGACAAGCCAGAGGATTGCTCAGTCCCTTTGAGCATGCCGAGAATTCTCTGTTTGGCTATTTCCTGCTGACGCAGATTATCGGTTCTACGCTGTTCATCAGCCTGTCTTTGCTGTTCTTCCGCTTGTCTTCGCTGTTCGGCGGCCAGGTCTGCTGCGGCCTTGCGCCTCGCGTCTTCCTCGGGATTGCCGCGCAGAGCTTGACCAAGGGCATTTCCCAGTATCGCAGCCCCTTGCAGCATCATCTGTTCCCGGAGATTGTTGCCACCGGAACTACTGGAACTACTGGAACTACCAGATCCGGGAGCATCACATGAACAACCATGCGGCACACCGCCTTGCTGTCTACATGATTGGTCAAAAACAGCTTGTGGGGTACTGGCTCCAGCCTGAAAACTACAGTCTGCACTTGCAACTAGAGGCGCGATCAATGTCACCAAGATAAATATCAATTTTTTCATCTGCGACCTCCTTACTTTTTCAGTCTTGCCCTGGTTGTTCCGAACCAGCCACACCTTCCCACTGGTAAATCTTGTCCTGCGCTGCCCGTGCATCGGTAGCTTCGAGAGCAAGCAGCAGGTATCGTTTCATTTCATGTGTCGCCTCGTTATAAGAACCGATTTCACCTGATTTACTCCGCTTCTTTTTTCTTGTGTTTCTTCGAAGTCTTCTTCCCTGTTGGCGGAGGTTTTGTCTCGTACGCCTGTACGGCTTTTTCTTCCTCTTCCTCTTCCTCTTTCCCTTGCCATGCGTAAATCATGTCCTGGGCCGCGCGGGCGTCGGGAGCATTTGGCACAAGAAGCAGATAACGCTTCATCTCGAAGATGGCCGTTACATAGTCGCCGGTTTCACTCAGCACCAGTGCTCGGTTGAAATGACCCCCTGGCCACCACGGCGCGACGCCGAGCGCTTGCTCGTAAAAATCGGCGGCGGTATCTAACTCTTTGTCGCTGACAGCGCCTTCTGCCATAACCCTGAATCGGCGTGCGTCTTCGGGCAACTGGGGCTTCACTGCTGATGCTCGGTAATTACGCGCTGATTCCTGAAAGAGCGCTTCCTCATCCTGTGTGAATTTGGTAGCCGCACTCTTCAAAACGAGCAATGCGTCTATAAACCGTTTGGTAGCCTGTTCATCCGAAAGGGCGGAGTTTTCCCAAAAGGCTTGACGCTTGCTTAAGAAGACTTCTATATGCCCGTTCCTCATACCACTATCAATTATTGAGGCTGAAGGTTCAAGATCCTCAAGGGGAATGGAGTATCTCTTTTTCCCGATGATCTTGATACTAGTCGTTCGAATGTTTACATTGTAATTATTTTCCCAGGAAGCTCCTGGATATGGCAAAAATAATACTGGTGGCTTGGCTACTTCCAGGACGATATTGCGCGCCTCCTCTACACTCATTTTCTGAATCGAACTCTGAACAGGAGTGTAAGTCGTACTAGTATGGGTGGTGGTAGTACACGAACACAGTACCGAGACCACCAAAAAGCTCGCAGCGCGAACAAACCATCGATTAATCTGCGTCATCATTTCATTTCCCCTTAGGCACTCTATAGTGGTCCCATTGTCAAGACAGATGATATAGTTGGCGCTGATAAAATTATTGTACTCCCCCACTTAATTTCTGGGCAGATTGAAGCCCGCCACGGCGCAGGGGTGGGCCTTATTCAGCGTCGCGACCGCTTGTGCGTAGTTCCTGGATGTGCTGCGCCCGAGCAAGGTCGAGTCTGATCAGCGCTTCCCCAGCATTTCGTTGATCGCCGCCTCGAAGGCCGCAAGCGGCTGAGCGCCGACGATCACTCTGCCCTCCACCGAGTCACCCACGGCCTTGCCAAGCACGAACGTCGGCGTTCCGGTGATGCCGAGTGAGCCGGCATATTTGGCTTCGTCGCCGATTTCTTTCAGGTGCTTGCCATCGGCCATGCAGCTCTTGAAGGTGTCGCCATTGAGCGCAAGATCTTTTGCATAACCGGCCAGTGAATCAACATCGAGCTTGTTCTGATTCTTGAATACCATATCTTTCATCTCCCAAAACTTGCCCTGATCCCCGGCGCAGTGCACGGACTGAGCGGCTTTCAGGGCGAATGGATGGAAGTCCAGCGGGAGGTCACGCAAGATGAAGCGCACCTTGCCGGTGTCGATATAATTCTTTTTAATTTCGGGAAAAGTGGTTGTCTCGAACCGCCCGCAGAACGGGCACTGGTAGTCGGTAAATTCCACCAACGTCAGCGGCGCATCGCTTTTGCCGAGCACGTATATCGCATCGCCCTTGATGACGACCGTCGGGTTTTCCTTGGCTTTCTGCTCGGCCAAGTATTCCAGCTCGTACGTGTGCGTGCGAACCTTCTCCGCGTCTTTTGCGTTCGGGTCGATGCCGAGATAAAGATGATAGTTGGCGATGGCACCCTTGAAATCGTCCAGCTTTTCCTGCACCAGCGCCAAATTGAAGTAGGCGACGGGCCACCATGGCGCGACGTTGGTCGCATTTCGGAACTCCGGCAGTGCGAGCTTGAAGTCCGCTGGGTTCTTCGCGCTTTGAACCGCGGCTATGCCACGGGCGAGATAGCGCCGCGCATCCTCCGGCACGGCGGGCACGGGATTGCGCGTCCGCGCGAGATTGACGATTTTCTCGCGCAACGCATTATCGTCAGGCGTCTTCTGCAACTGCTGGACCAGCTGATCGAATTGCTCGGACGGCGTGGTATCGGCGGCGTTGGCCGCACTCGTCAACATCAGTAACCAGAAGATCAGAAACAGCAATTTTGGCATGCCTTTCATGCAATCTCCTCCACTTAGCATAAGGTTATGGGTCTCCTAATTTTAATCTTACTACTTACTAAGAAATGTTTTTTGAATAAGTTATAAAATATTCCGCTGCTATTTGTAAAAAATTCCGTTAATCTGTTCTACTGCGAGATAGACCTTGTCGGCTGAATCACCCGTTCCACAACCAGTTTTCCCAGTTGCCCGTAATGAGCAATATGCAAAACGGCCTAGATATTCCATGCTGAATGACTGCTATCGAGAAAATTCTTGAACGGCAGCAAATGGCACGAAGCGGCTATACACACATACTAACTGACTGCCCGGAAGCCGTCATTGGAGCTTTGCAATCAAGCCCGTTTTTAAAATTGCCGAATAGCGACCTTATACTTGCACTTCCTCTATCAAATCCGGCGAGTCATACTTCGGGCTGTTGACCTTGCGGCTAACAGGATAGG
>OBLT010000643.1_pt1 | contig 22338 bp, 18 predicted proteins | sample 1518721 | NCBI WGS metagenome assembly OBLT01 (sample SAMEA3539307, study PRJEB22396) | soil metagenome | biome: tundra; feature: field; material: soil | place: USA | collected 2010-05 | depth 0.15 m | reverse complement strand
ACAGGCCGATGACCCGGCCGGTGAAGGATGCGCAGGTCTCCGCCGTCCAGTAGCGTCCGTCGAGTTCGGCGACCAGCGCGCCGGCAGCCAGCAGCCGGATGCGGTCACCGCCCATCGCCGCGGCACCGAAGCTGGCCGGCGGAGGGGTCATCTCCATGCGAAGTTCGACGTCGGCGGCCGGGACGGTGGCCTGCCAGCTCTGCGCCAGGCCTGCGACCTGAGCCCGGGCGGTGACGACCGTGCCGCGCGCCTCGAGACAGATCCAGTGCTCCTCGTCATAGCGGGCGGCGAGCCCGCCCGCCCCACCGGAGGCGTCGACGGTGGTGGACACGGTGGCGGTCAGGTGCTGCTGGCGGCGGCCGACGAACTGCGGGTGCGGGTCGTCCAGCCCGGCATGGCCGGTGATCGCCAGTCGGCCGTCCCTAACCGATGCGACCGATTCCGGTGTCGTACGGACCGCCAGCCAGCCCGGGTCCTCCAGCGCGGGCGGGCCGGCGAAGTCGAAGACCTCCTCATCGACGGCATCGCGCGGAGCCAGCAGCACCGGGTCCGGCTGCGGCCACCCGTCGGCCCAGGAGACCGGCGTGATGAACGTTTCCCGCCCCAGCGGTGAGAACGACTGGGTCAGGCCGAGCGGGCGCATGCCGAGCAGGACCAGCGCCGTGCCGCCGTCCGGCGTGGCGACCAGATCAGCGTGCCCGGTGTTCTGGATCGGACGAGACGTGCTGCGCGCGCTGAGCACCGGGTTGGCCGGGTGCCCCTCGAACGGGCCCTCCGGGGAGAGCCCCCGGGCGACGCTGACGCTGTGCCCGCGCTCGGTGCCGCCCTCGGCGATCAGCAGGTACCAGTAGTCGCCGCGGCGGTACAGGTGCGGCGCCTCCGGGAACTTCAGCCCGGTGCCCGACCACAGTGAGCGCGGCTCCTCGAGCGCCTTGCCGGCGGCGAGGTCGACCCGGACCTGCTGGATGCCCAGGTGCTGCCCCATCTGCTCGCCGCTGGTGTACAGCCCGGAGAAGGTGACGTAGGCCGTGCCGTCGTCGTCCCACGCCAGGTCCGGGTCGATGCCGCCGACGCTGTTGATGGTGATGCCGTCGCTCCACGGGCCGGCCGGGGCGGTCGCGGTGAATACGACGCACCCGCGCGGGCTCATCGCGATGGTGACGATGACGTGGAAGACGCCGTCGCGGTACCGGATGGTCGGCGCCCAGACGCCGCCGCCGGTGGCCACGTCCTCCACGCGGACCTGCCCGGGCCGGGTTGCCACGTTGCCGATATGCGTCCAGGTGACCAGATCGGTGCTGCGATAGACGGGAATGCCAGGCAGATACTCGAAGGTCGAGGTGACGAGGTAGTACGCGCCGTCGGCCAGGACGATGCTCGGATCGGGGTTGAAGCCGGAAATCAGCGGATTCGGCAGCATCAGGCGAGTTCCACCTTTGCGGTCAGCGGCAGGTTGACGGCGGAGGTACCGACCCGGAGTTGGTAGGCGCCGGGCTCGTAGCGCCAGCCATCCTGCCAGTAGGCCAGCAGCCGGGTCGGCACGCCTATTTGCAGCCGTGCCTTCTCCCCGGCCGGTACGCGCACGGGCGCGAAGCCGACCAGCCAGCGCACTGGTCGGTCGACCGCGGAGCCCGGACGCTCCGCGTAGATCTGCACGACCTGCTTGCCGTCGCGCTCGCCACCGTTCTCGACCTCGACGATCACGGGCAAGGACTCCCCGGCGGCGACCGAGGCGGGCGCGTGGACGCCGACGAGGGCGATGTCGGCGTAGCCCTGGCCGCTGCCGAACCAGTACGCCGGCGCGGCGCTCTGCTTGAGCCAGGCCCGGTAGCCGATGTGGATTCCTTCGGCGTAGTCCAGCGCACCGTTTACCGGCAGAGTGGACAGTACCGGCACGTCGGCGTCGGCCGCGGGCCAGGTGGCGGGCAACCGGCCGCCCGGCTCGGCCACGCCGAGCAGCACGTCGGCGACGGCGTGGCCGAATTCCTGCCCGCCGAAGTAGCCGACGAGCACCGCTGCGACCTGATCGCGCCAGGGCATCAGCACGGGGGATCCTGCGTTGACCAGCACGACCGTACGCGGGTTGGCGGCCGCGACGGCGCGGACCAGGTCGTCCTGGCGGCCGGGCAGCGCGAGCGAGGTGCGGTCGTAACCCTCGGATTCCACGACGGAGTTGGTGCCGACGACGACCAGCGCGACGTCGGTCTCGGCGGCCGCCTCCGCGGCGGCGGCGATGAGCGCGCCGGAATCCACGGCCGTCGGCTCGGTGCCGAAGCGTAGCCACAACAGCTCGGCCATCGGGCCGGTGCGGCCCGCCAGGTCGTACTCGAAGCGCAGCTCCACTGGCGTACCCGCGGTGAGGTTGACCTCCGCGGCGGCCGTCGGAGGGGTCATGAAACGGTTTCTCCTAGTTTTGAGCACGGCTTGCTTCGTGACACTGGCGCCCGGCTGGCCAGCACCACCTCATCGGCGCGTTCCCATGTCGCCTCCTGCTCATCCGGCTCGTACCGGGTGAGGTGCACGCTGCGCCGGACGAAGGACCGCACCGGCCACCGCCGGGAGCCCGCAGGCGTTGGCGACCAGCTGGCAGAACAGCGGGTTAGCGACGCCGCCGCCGACGATATGAACGGTGCGGACCGGGTGGCCGGTGACCCGTACCGCGTCGCGCACCGCCTGCCGGATGGCGACGGCCATGCTGTCCAGGATGCACCGCAGGATCTCCGCCTCCGATGACAGGCTGACGCCGCTGATGCGCAGGCAGGCGCGGGTGATCCGCTCCGTCATGGCGCCGGGGGCGGCGAAGCCCGGATCCTGGACGTCGATGAGCGCCCGGTGGCCCGGGATCTCGCTGGCGCCACGCGTGAGCTCGTCCAGTCCGACGCGCCGCCCCTCGGCCTGCCACTCCCGGACGCATTCCTGCAGCAGCCAGAATCCGGTCACGTTACGCAGGAAGCGGATGGTGCCGTCGATTCCGGCCTCGTTGCTGAAGCCGGCCTCGCGGCCCGCGCCGGTGATGACCGGTGCCGTAAGCTCGACGCCGGCCAGCGCCCAGGTCCCGGTGCAGACGAAGGCGAAGGCGCCGTCCGCGGCGGGCACGCCCGCGACGGCGGCGGCGGTGTCGTGCGAAGGCCCCACGACGACCTGCGGCCGGGCCGCGCCGAGCTCGGCGGCGACCCGGCGGGTCACCGGCCCAGCCAGTTCCCCGGCTCCGACCAGGCGGGGAAACAGGCCAGACGGCACGCCGAGCGCGTCCGCCACGGCGGTCGCCCAGGTCATGGTGCGCGTGTCGAGCAGGCCGGTGGTAGAGGCGTTGGTCAGCTCGGTGCCCATCTGGCCGGACAGCCAGTAGGTCATCAGATCGGGCCCGAGCAGGACATGCCGCGCCGCTCCCATCTGCGCCGATTCGTGCTCGGCCAGCAGCTGGAACACCGTGTTGAACGAGTGCACCGCGATCCCGGTCGCCTCGTACAGGCGCGCCGCGTCCACGCCCGCCACCCCGCCGGGCGTCGCGGTGATGCCGTCCCCGTCGAGCAGCCCGTAGTCGACTGCCCAGCCGTCGACGGACACGGCGTCCAGCGGGCCGGCTTGCCCGGCTGCGGCGCGCAGGCCATCGAGGATCCCGGCGAACAGCGCCCGGGCATCCCAGCGCAGCACGCTGTCCACCAGCCTAGGGTGGTTGGCGAACCGGTGGACCTCGCGGAGCGTGAATTGGTCACGGCCGACGCGACATGCTTGGCCCAGCCTCTTGCCAGTCGGCGACGCGCGTGAAAAGGTTTGAGTGGGTTCCGGATCAATTCCGGACCTAGCGGATCGGGGGGGTGGAAGGTGCGATCCGATCATTCCGCGGCCGAGAAGCGGCCGCCCGAGGTTCTAGAGCCTGAACTGCTAACGACGAAGCAGCGGGCGTGGTTCCCGCCCGACTTTCAGGACTTTGATACCGCGATGGAGGTCACGGCCTACGTCTGCCGCGGCTAAGAAGGGTCTGTATCAATGTTGGTACGGATCCTCGGCTCAGCGGCCGGCGGAGGTGTTCCGCAGTGGAATTGCGGATGCTGCTATTGCGTTGCGGCGCGCTGTGATCCTGGCCTCGCACGAACCGGGTGCTCAGTCGCGATCAGCGGCGATGGGTCGGCGTGGACGCTGTTCAATGTGGCAGCGGAGTTGCCGTCGCAGCTAGCTTTCTTTCCCGCGCTGCATCCGCCAAATGGGGTGCGGGATGCTCCGTTCGCGGCGATTATGCTCACCGACGCCGAGATTGACCATACGCTCGGATTGTTGACCCTTCGCCAGGCGGCGGCGCTGACCATCGTTGCGACGCCGAGTGTGCGTTCGCTGCTCGAGTGCTCGGGAATTGCCGGGTTGCTGGGCGGCTACCTAAGAGTGGCGTGGCGGGAGATCGCTGCCGGAATCGACTTCCCGCTCGACCCGGCCCGCCCGGACGGGCTACGTGTACAGGCGATCGCGGTGGGGGCTGGTAAGCGGCCCGCCTACGCTGGCGCGGGTCCCGTGCCAGCAGACGCGACCGTGGGATTGCGGGTGAGTGACCCACGTGGCGGGTCCTTCTTGTACGCGCCGTGTGTTCCAGCGCTTAGCGGCGAGCTGCTCGATGCTTGCCGGTCCTCCTCGCTGATCCTGATGGACGGGACGTTCTTTTCAGACGATGAGCTCGCCACCCTGGGGAGGCCTCGCACCGCGCGGCACCTCGGGCATCTGCCGGTGGGCGGCCCGGACGGCAGTCTCACCCAGCTTGAGCCAGAGATCCGCTCCAAGATTGTGTACACGCACCTGAATAACACCAACCCCTTGCTGGCGGAGCAATCCGCCGCATCGGAACTGGTGCGCCGAGCCGGCGCGGCAGTCGCTGCGGACGGTACCGAATACGAGTTGTGAGGGACCCATGATGGCCGAGCCGCCATTGGATCAGCGGCAGTTCGCCGAGGCGCTGCACTCCCACAGGCAGCTGTACTGGCGTGAGCATCCGTTTCACCGGCGGCTGCACGAGGGGATGCTCAGCCAGCACGAGATTCGTACCTGGGTGGCGAACCGCTGGTACTACCAGGCGGCGCTGCCGCGTAAGGACGCCGCGATCATGGCGAACTGTCCCCTCCCGGAGGTTCGCCGCCGCTGGATCACGCGGATCGTCTACCAGGACGGCGCAAGCGAGGGAGAGGGCGGCCTGGAGGCGTGGCTTCGGCTCGCCGAAGCGGTGGGCCTGACACGGGCGGAGGTCATCGCCGAGCAGCATGTGGCCGCCAGTGTGCGGTTCGCTACCGATGCCTATGTCGCCTTCGCCCGCACCCGTCCGTGGCTGGAGGCCGTCGCGGCGTCCCTGACCGAATTGTTCTCACCTGATCTCATGCGTCGGCGGGTGGCGGCGATGCGCCAGCACTACCCCTGGATCGACCCGGCAGGCTACGCGTACTTCGAGTCCCGGACCAGCACTGCGGTGGCCGACTCGGAGGTGGCCATGGACCTGGTGCTTTCGCACTGCCGCACCAGAGCCCAGCAAGAGGCAGCGCAAGAGGCCCTGAAGTTCAAATGTGATGTGCTGTGGGCCCTTCTCGACGGTATCGAGCACGCGGCCTCGGATCGCGCAGAGGATCTGATGTGGGTCACGCCGACCGCGTCCCGGTGAGCTGGGACCAGGTCACCCCACGTCTGCGCGCAGGGGTGCGGCTTTGTGACGATGACGTCCGCGGCCAGATGGCGCTCCTGCACCCCGAGGGCGTAGCGCTGCTCAACGCCACGGCGGGCGCCACCCTCGCGCTCGTCGACGGGAGAAACAGCGTGGCCGGCATCACCGCCGCGCTCTCCAGCCACTTCAGCGGCGTGCGCAACGAGGACGTCTGGGCTCTGCTCGGCAGGCTCGAAGAGTCACGGCTGGTGGAGGCCGAACCAGGGGACAGCCGCCGGTCACCGGGCAGCGGCACGGTGCCCTCTGCCGCACGGAACGCAGCCGCCGGGCTCTCCTCGCGAGCGGCCAGGTCGGCCATCCCCGGGGCCGCAGCGCCGCTCGGCCTGCTCGCCGAGCTGACTCACCGATGTCCCCTGCATTGCCCGTACTGCTCAAACTCTATCCAGCTGACCGCGGCGGCGGAGGAGCTGCCGACCGCGACATGGCTTGACATCTTCGGCCAGGCACGCCGGCTCGGCGTGCTGCAGGCGCATCTGTCGGGCGGCGAGCCGCTGCTGCGACGTGACCTGGAGGTCCTCGCGGCAGGGGCCCGCTCGCAGGGCATGTATGTCAACCTCGTCACCAGCGGGGTGGGACTCACCGCGGATCGCGCCCGTGCGCTCGCTGAGGCGGGCATCGACCATGTGCAGCTGAGCCTGCAAGGGGCCGGTGCCGAGGCGGCGGACCAGGTGGCCGGGGCGCGGGTCCACCAGCGCAAGCTCGAAGCTTCGGCGGCGGTACGGGCTGCGGGCATGGTCTTGACCATCAACGTGGTGCTGCACCGCGGCAACGCCACTGATATCGACGCGCTCGTGGAGCTCGCTGTCAGCCTGAAGGCGGAGCGGCTCGAACTCGCCCACGCTCAGTACTACGGCTGGGCGTTGCGAAACCGGGCGTCGCTGCTACCCAGCGCTGAGCAGGTACGGCAGGCGCAGGTCCTGGTGCGTGCCGCCCGCTCTCGCCACCCGGAGCTGATGATCGTTTACGTCGCTTCCGACTACTACGAAGAAACCCCGAAGCCGTGCATGAACGGGTGGGGGAGCCGCCAGCTGACCGTGACCCCGGATGGCACCGTACTGCCCTGCCCGGCCGCGATGGTCATCACTGGCCTGCAGCCGCCGAGCATCCGCGACGCATCCCTGGCGAGGATATGGGCCGAGTCGGCGGCGTTCACCCGCTTCCGCGGCACCGCTTGGCAGCCGGAGCCGTGCCGCAGCTGCCCGGCCCTGGAGACCGACTTCGGCGGCTGCCGGTGTCAGGCGTACCAGTTCCTCGGCGACGTAGAAGCCACCGATCCGGTGTGTAAGTACTCGCCACGGCGCGAGGTCGTCGACGCCGCCATCGTGGCAGCGGCGGAGGCACCCGCGCGGCCTTTGGTCTACCGCACAGCAGCTCCCGCCACCCGCCGGCAAGGTGCTGGATATAGGCGGGAAGGGAGAGAACGATGACAAACGGCAAAGGGAACGGCGGCGACCAGGAGCTTCAACCGCGGCCCAATGAAGGTGCGCCAATCAGGAGCGCGGGCCAGCTTTCGCCTCCCATCGTCCGCGAGCCCATCCACGAATGCGCTCGCGCGGTGCATGTTGAAGGCTTCATCCCGCACGCGCAGGTGGTGGTCTACGCCAACGGGGTTGAGGTGGTCGGCCAGCGGCGGCCATATGTCGGTTTTGACGACATCCCGCTTACTCGCCCGCTCTCCGCCGGCGACCAGATTACCGCCACCCAGGCAGCATTTGGCCTGACCAGCGCCCATTCGCAGCATGCCGTGACAGTCGACCAGCCGGTGCCGCTCGCCAAGCCGAGCGTCGGCCCGACCATTTATGCTTGCGGGCAGGTCGTGCTCGTCGGCGGGCTCACGCCAAGCACGCATGTGGCGGTTTACTCGGCCTCGACACCGGACGTTCAGGTGAACTCGGCCCAGCTGATTGGCGAGGCGGAGTGCACGGGTGCGGGAGTCGCGGTCGTCACTCAACCGCTGAACGAGGGCTGGTTCGTCGCGGCGCAGCAGGTCGCCTGCCCCGGGACCGGCCATGAGCTCGTGTCCGCACGGTCCGACGCCGTGCGAGTTCCGCCCGAGCCTCAGCCGGTGAACCCTCCGAAGCTCGATACTCCTGTGATTGGCAATGACGCCGCCAGCCTTGAGAACCTGTACATCGGTGCCCGCGTCAGCGTGACCGACGTTACCTCCGGCGCGGGAGTGGGCGGCGGGCTGGCCAATGCCGGCAGCGACTGGGCCAAGGTCCAGCCGCCGATCAAGGGCGGAGACAAGTACGCCGCCAGCCAGACGCTCTGCACGCCGAGCGTGGCGTCACCGCCGGTCACTGCCACTTCCGGGCTGCCCGCGCCCGTGCTGGTCTCGCCTATCTGCCCAGATGATCGCACCGTCGTCATTCGCGGCACCATCATCAACGCCACCGTTGCGCTGTACCGGGTGGGCTCATCGCTCCCTATCGGAATCGGCGGGGCGGTTCCCGGTGACTTGGAGCTGGCTATCGGATCGGCCTTCAGCCTCGGTGTGAACGACGGGCTCTACGTCCGCCAGTTCATGGGGAACACCATAAGCGCGGAATCGAACCACGTTTCTGTTACTGACTGCCGTAACGTCATTACGCAGCACAATGACATCAGCCGCACTGGCGCGTATCTCCACGAGACCAGGCTGACGGCGGCTAGCGTGGGTGGTTCTGGCTTTGGACGGCTATATGAGCGCGAGGTCGATGGTTCTCCATACGCGCAGATCCTGTTCGTACGCGACGTGGTGAACACACCCATGGGCACGCGGAACCTATTCATCGTCGCTACCTCGACAAACATGGTCTACGCGTTCGACGCGGACGATCAGACCCCCGGAACGAACGCCGGTCTGGTCTGGAAGACCTCACTTGGGCCGACGCGGTCGCTCAATTGGAATGAGATCTGCAGGGAGACCTACGGGACGGTGGGTATCACCGCAACTCCGGTTATCGATGTCGCCGCGCAGACCATCTACGTGGTGGCGCGGGTCTGGCCCGGCGACACCACCCCCACGCCACCGGGGAACGTCCAGCTGGACGGTGACAACTACCTGCATGCACTGAAGCTGAGCGACGGGACCGACCGCCTGGCGCCGACGAAGATCGAGGGGACAGACCCCCGCACGGGCAACGTGTTTGACCCCAAAGTACACCGCAACCGCCCCGGCCTCCTGCTGCTCAATGGCGCCGTGTACATCGGCTTCGGGACCTTCAGCTGCGACGGCGGCCCTTATCACGGCTGGGTATTCGGCTACGACGCAGCCACGCTGCGGCCCACGGCGATCTTCTGCACCACGAGGAACCTGCATGGTGGCGGAATCTGGCAGTCCGGCAATGGCCTCGTCGGCGCGGACGACGGCTCGGTGTATTTCGAGACTGGCAACGAGATCGGTGATGGCGCCGGCCCGCCGGCTAACTTCGGTGACTGCTTTGTCCGCCTGACGGTCGAGGGCGAATGGCCGGGTCTGCTGGAATCTGGGTACTTCCGGCCAGGAGATTGGAAGGTGCTCCGCGACGGCGACACCGATCTCGGCTCGGGAGGCCCGGTGCTCCTCCCCGGCGGGCTGCTCGTCGGCGGCGGTAAGCAAGGGCGCTACTACGTACTCAATGCCACCACGATGCACCTGACTCAGGACGTGACCTCGCCGGATCTCGCGCGAGTCGGCGAAGGTTTCCAGGCCTTCTTCAACGAGGATCGTAACGTCGCCCAGGACGCCGCGGACCACTACGCCGTGTACGCGACGGGAGAGTTGTTCGGACCGAACATCCACGGCGGGCCGATCTACTGGCGTGGTCCCAGCCGCCTCTACCAGATGCCCGAGAAGGATTTCCTCAAGGCTTTCCAGTACGACCGTCTATCGGGAACCGTGCTCCAGAGCCCCGTAGCGACCTCGACGGTCCGGCCCGGGCCCGGCATGCCCGGGGGTCACAGCTCGATCTCGGCGAACGGGGACCGGGATGGCATCGTGTGGACCTGTATTCCGATCCACGACGGGCAATGGGTACCCACACTGGGTACGCTCGCGGCGTTCGACGCGTTGTCCCTGAAGGAGATCTGGGCCGATCGGATGCCCGAGTGGTTTGCGAAGTTCAACCCGCCGACTATCGCCGACGGCAAGGTCTTCCGACCGGTGTTCGCTCAGTATCAAGTGGCCAACCCCGACGACGGCGCTGCCCCGAGCATGCTCACTCCAGGGAAGGTCATCGTCTACGGCCTGCAGGGGCTACATCGCCATCCGCAGCCCGTCCGGCCGCAGTGGCGGCGCTGGCTGGGTGGGGAAGACCCAGCGCCGCGGTTCACCATCGAGCAGCGCTGGCGAATGCATGGCGGGGCGGGCGTGCTCACCGAGCCGGTTGGAACCGAAGAGGACCTGCGCGATGCGCACGGGGGCCGGCGCCGCGATTTCGCCGGCTCGCTCAACGCGCGCCGGGCCAGAGTGTCGGTGCGGACGGAAGGTCACGACCCGACCTGTCATCGGCCTCTGCGGCAGTCGATACAGGTGTCCGCGTCGATGTACTGGTCGCCTGGCACCGGGGCATACGTCGTGATCGGGGAAATCCGCGACGAATACCTCCGGAGGGGGGCGCATGAGAGCGAACTCGGCTATCCGCTCTCTGATGAACGCGACACCCCTGACAGGCTCGGCCGAGTCACTTACTTCGAGCACGGGTGCATATACTGGTACCCAGAAACGGGTGCAGAGGCGCGGCTAAACGAGGTGTGACTAATCATTTAGCGGCGCCGAACGAGGCGCCCAGCAGTAACGCGAGGCCATTTCGAACCAACGCGCTACCGTAGTCGCTGCCATGCGAGTGAGCGGTTCGCAATCGACGCAAGGCTAATGAGTCTCTGGTACAGGCCCACTGCCCTAAAGTTTTCGGAGTTATGAGTCCTGGTGTCTGGTTTTCCGGGGGTGGTTACGGTCCGGCGGCAGGTTGATCGCTGTGCCGTGACGGGATGTGACGGTCGCTGAAATAGAACAAAGCTCCTGGTAGGAACTGGGTTGTCGACGCCCTTTTCGTTCACCGGGAGCTTTGTTGCCAGTTTGCCATGATCATCGCGCCGCCGTCCATTCCGCCCGCGCTGCCGGGGGACGGTGATGCCGGCGCTGTCCCGGACGCGGAGCTGGCCGCCCGGGTCGCGTCCGGCCCGGGTTTCTGGACAGGCTGGCTGGCGGAGCTGGACCGGCAGGGACTGCTGGAGGAACTGCTGGCCGATGACGTGATCGCGCAGGCGCTGCGGGAGGCGCCGACCGGGCACCAGTATGACCGGGTGCTGACCGCGAAGATGACCGCGGTCTGCGTCCTGGTCGCGTGCCTGTTCCCTGGCGGGGGCTATGACACGGTGCTCGCGACGGCGTTCGGGCTGCCCGGTCTGCGGTTCAAGCCCGGCACGCAGGTCCCGGCCGGCAGCATTCGACCGCTACCAGGCCCAGCGGGTCAACATCTCCGGTGAGCCGGTCGGCTACGACCCCGACGCCCCGACCGCATCTGCCGAATGGGTCGAGCACAACCTCAACCGCGTCCGCGACAGCCTCCCGAACGGCTACTGCGGTCGCCCCGCCCAGCAGGACTGCCCGCACCCCAACGCCTGCCTGACCTGCCCGGACTTCCAGACAACCCCCCAGTTCCTGCAGATCCACCGGCGGCAGGCCGCCACCAACAGCAACCTGATCGCCCAGGCCGACGCCAGCGGACAGCTCCGACTCGCCCAGAACCTGCGCCGCGTCCAGGCCAACCTGGAACAGATCATCCCCGCCCTCGAAGCACTCCAGGACGACGGCCCCGGCGATGACCCGCGCTGACAACTCCGCGTTCCTCACCCAGGCCAACACCCGGCGCCACGAAGCGGCACTCGCCGCCGCACGCCACGCCATAGACCATCTGCGACGCGAGGGAAGGCCAGTAAACTACGCCGCAGTCGCGCACGCAGCCGGCGTCTCCCGGACATGGCTCTACCGCCAAGACCAGATCCGGGACCTCATCAGCCAGCTGCGTGACCACGAGCCACCGGCCACAGCGCAACACGCCAGCACCGACTCGCTCCGCCAGCGGCTCGACACCGCCCGGGCCGAGATCACCCGCCTGCGAGCCGAGAACCGCTCCCTCCGCGACCAGCTTGCCCGCCAGCTCGGCCTCCAGCGAACACAACACGCCAAAGACACGCCCCCCGGACCCCGATGACACCCGTCATGGCCCGTCCCGCAACTGCGGCGGCGACATGTCCACACCGCGAAAACGGCCATCTACCAGGCACAATCCGCGAACCGCTTCAGATAACCGCCGTTATGAGCGTTGGCAAAGGGTCACAGTAATGTCGCTGCAGAGATACAGAACGAACATTTCGTGACACGCTTCGGTGGCACACAGATTCGTGGGACGCCGACTATGGCAAGAACTCCCGATCCTGAGACTTGCTGGCGTGACGCACGCGCATCATAAGGAAGGATCGGCTTGCTAGTAATGCAGAACGCTTAAGAACCTTCCGTAGCATACGATTTACTCAAGCGGATGCCCTCGAACTTGACCGGCGATAGCCGATTGGATCTTTACAGCGGAGCGGTTCTCTGCACGATGAGTTGTGCCTTTAGCCTGTGTTATCCGGATGCCATGGTGCAGCATGATGCGGCGCCAACGGGTCACGCCTATCTGACTGCCCGGCCTGGGGCCGCGTAGGTAAATATAGGCATAGCTGGATCGGTCCATATGCCAGGTCTTAGTACCTGTCGCTACTGACGGTCACGATCTGGTCGGGCTGGTTGGAGTGCACGTACACGTCGTAGTCGCCGTAGTAGAACGCGATTTTGACAGCGAGAAGACTCTCTTGCCGAACCAGATAAGCCCAGCGCATTTGTGTTAGTGGCCTCCTCTACTGAGAAACGTCTGAGTCAGAAGTGACAAAAGAGCCAAGTGCGCTTAGATGGTGAAGGATATGTGGCGGCCTTCTTCCCGCCGCCTTCCTGGGCGTGGCGGGCGGCGGATGCTGCTTGGTTTTGCTTTCCTCTTGCCAGTGGGTGGCTAGTGTGAGAATGTGGCTTGAATTAGGGCTATTGCGCTCAGCCTGTGATGGCCGCGCAGATAGGGGGTAGAGGGTGCGATCTGATCAGTCCGCGGAGGACAAGCAGCCACCTAGACTGCTAGAACCCGAATCCGGAACGGCCGAGAAACGGATGTGGTTTCCGCCGGCTTTTGAGGACTTCGAGACCGCGATGGAGGTTACGGCTTACGTCTGCCGCCGCTAGCAGGGCCCTTGTACCGATGTTGGTACGGGTCCTGGGGTCGGCTGCTGGCGGTGGTGTCCCGCAGTGGAATTGCGGATGCCGGTACTGTGCTGCCGCGTTCTCTGCTCCTGCCCTCGCGCACCGGGTGCTCGGTCGCTATCAGCGGCGACGGGTCGACTTGGACAGTCCTTAATGCTGCGGCGGAGTTGCCGTGGCAATTGGCCTCGTCCGCGCTGCATCCATCCACGGGGACGCGGGAATCTCCGTTTGCGGCGATTGTGCTCACCGACGCCGAGCTCGATCACGTGCTCGGCCTGTTGATGCTCCGCCAGGCAGCCACGCTGACTGTGGCTGCCACCGCGACTATGCGGTCACTGCTTGAGTGCTCAGGTATCGTTCGGCTGCTTGGTGGATACCTTCAGGTGACATGGCGGGAGATCACCGCCGGGGCCGAGTTTCCCCTCCATCCGGCCTGCCCGACGGGCGTTCTCATGCGAGCGATTGCCGTGGGAGCTGGTAAGCAGCCCAGCTACGCCGGTGCGGATCCCGCGTCGGCCGACGCCACCATCGGATTGGTTGTCAGCGACCCGTCCGGCGGGAGCTTGTTGTACGCGCCGTGCGTTCCGGAGCTGACCGGCGAGCTGCTGGATGCGTGCCGGTCCTGCTCGCTGATCCTGCTGGACGGCACGTTCTTTTCCGACGACGAGCTGGCCGAACTGGGGGAGCACCGGACCGCTAGACGCCTTAGGCATCTGCCGGTGGACGGGCCAGACGGCAGCCTGGTCCGGCTCGAGCCGGGGTTCTGCTCCAGAGTTGTGTACACCCATCTCAACAACACCAACCCGCTGCTGGATGAGGGGTCTGCCGCATCGGATCGGGTGCGCCGCGCGGGCGCGGCGGTCGCGATCGACGGTGCCGAATACGAGCTGTGAAGGAAGCACGATGGCTGAGTTGCCATTGGATCAGCAGGAGTTCGCTGGAGCGCTGCACGCCACGAATGAACGATATTGGCGTGATCACCCGTTTCATCGGCGGCTGCACCAGGGAGCGCTTGACGAACACGAGATCCGCCACTGGGTGGCGAACCGGTGGTACTACCAGGCGGCGCTGCCGCGTAAGGACGCCGCGATCCTGGCGAACTGCCCGCTGCCGGAGGTTCGCCGCCGCTGGATCGGCCGGATCGTCTACCAGGACGGCGCAAGCGAGGGAGAAGGCAGCCTGGAGGCCTGGCTGCGGCTGGCAGAAGCGGTCGGACTGACACGCGACGAAGTCCTCGCTGAACGGTACGTAGTCGCCGGTGTGCGTTTCGCCACCGACGCCTACCTCACCTTCGCCCGGACCCGTCCGTGGCTCGAAGCGGTCGCGGCGTCCCTGACCGAGTTGTTCTCGCCAGACCTCATGCGTGAGCGGGTGGCGGCGATGCGCCGGCGCTACCCGTGGATCGGCCCGGCTGGCTACGCCTATTTCGAGTCCCGCACCAGCACCGCGGCGAACGACGCCAGCGTGGCCATGGACTTGGTGTTGTCGCACTGCGACAGCCGTGCCGAGCAAGACGCTGCGCGGGACGCCCTGAAGTTCAAATGTGACGTGCTGTGGGCCCTTCTCGACAGCATCGAGCACTCGGTCTCGGACCAGTCACGGGATGTGTCGTGGGTAACGACGACCGCGTTCGGGTGAGCTGGGATCAGATCACCCCTCGTTTCCGTGCGGGGGTGCGGCTGACCTACGACGAGATCCGTGGCCAGATGGCGCTGCTGCACCCAGAGGGGGTGGCGCTGCTCAATGGAACGGGCGGGCGCGACCCTCGCGCTGGTAGACGGGCGGACCAGTGTGGCTGACATCGCCGCGGCGCTTTCCGGCCGGTTCCGCGGTGTGCGCAGCGAGGAGATCTGGGGTTTGCTTGGCAACCTGGGAGCGGCACGGCTGGTGGATACCGGGTCGGCTGACCCGGGTCGGCTTCCGCCTGCGGGCCAGGCGGTCGCTGGTGCCCTTGGCCAGGGTGCGGAGTTCACATCGCGCGCTGCCGGGCGGACAGGGCCAGGCGTCTCCGTGCCGCTCGGACTGCTCGCCGAACTCACTCACCGATGTCCGCTGCATTGCCCGTACTGTTCAAACCCGGTGCAGCTAACGGCGGCCGGGGACGAGCTGCCGACCTCCGCCTGGCTTGACATTCTCGGCCAGGCACGCTGCCTCGGTGTGCTGCAGGCGCACCTGTCCGGCGGCGAGCCGCTGCTGCGCCGGGACCTGGAGGTTCTCGCCGCAGGCGCCCGGTCACTCGGCATGTACGTCAACCTGGTTACCAGCGGACTTGGACTTTCCGGCGGACGGGCCCAAGCGCTCGCTGACGCGGGCGTCGACCACGTACAGCTCAGTTTGCAAGGCGCGGACACCGAGACGGCCGACCAGGTAGCCGGTGCGACGGCCCACCGGCGCAAGCTCAAGGCGGCGGCCGCCGTGCGGGCCGCAGGCATGGTCCTCACGGTCAACGTCGTGTTGCACCGCCGAAACGTCGCCGACATCGATGAGCTCGTGGCGCTCGCCGTCGACCTGAATGCGGACCGGCTTGAGTTGGCCCACGCACAGTACTACGGCTGGGCTCTGCGGAACCGGGCGTCGCTGCTGCCCAGCGCAGAACAGGTCCGGCGGGCAGAGGACATGGTGCGTACTGCCCGGAGCCGTTACCCGCAACTGATGATCGTCTATGTCGTTTCCGACTACTACGAGAAGGTCCCCAAACCGTGCATGAACGGGTGGGGTAACCGGCAGCTGACGGTGACGCCGGATGGCACTGTCCTGCCCTGCCCGGCCGCGATGGTTATTCCCGGCCTGCAGCCGCCCCGCATCGGCGATATGCCGCTCGCGAGCATCTGGGCCGAGTCGGCGGCATTCACCAGGTTCCGCGGCACCTCCTGGCTGCCTGACCCCTGCCGCAACTGCCCGGCACGAGAGGTCGATTTCGGCGGCTGCCGGTGCCAGGCCTACCAGCTGACCGGCGACGCCGGCGCCACCGATCCGGTGTGCCAGTATTCACCACGCCATCCGGTCATCGACGCGGCCATCGCGGCGGCAGCAGCCACACCATCGCAGCCGCTGGCCTACAGGACAGGCCCGGAACGCATCAAGCCGGCACCGGGCACAACGACGAGTACCCGTCACCCCGCCGCCAGCCTGCAAGGGAGGGCACGTCGGCAGCCTTTCCCGAGTGGGCCGGTTAAGCCACCGCAGACTGAACAAACGCGGGCTGAACGATAGCGGCCGCGTCTGACAGACTCATTTCGAAGGAGCAAATTATGGCTCTTCTACCCCCCGCGGTTATCGGGCCGCTATCCGAATGCAGCTCAAGTGTCCGGGTGCAGGGACAACTCATCGGCGCGACCGTGCACCTGGTTGCGAACGGCGTGCCGGTCGGAAGTGGCGTAGCTACCTGGACCGACCAGGTCTTCCCGCTCGCCGGGGGGGCCGCACTTGCACCAGGCGCGAACGTTACGGCGACACAGTCCCTAGCCGGCGTCACCAGTCCGCCATCGCCCCAGCCGGTGATAGTGCAGAAGAAACCACCGACTATCGGGCACGTCGGCCTTAAGACCCATGTCTACGCCTGCGGGCAGTGCCTGTGGCTCGACGGCATGGTGCCGGGAGCCACGGTTGAGGTGACTGCCGGCGGTGCGCCACGCGGATCGGGAACGGCGGCGGACGGCTCAGCTCGGATCAGCCTGTCGGCACCCACACTTGCATCCGACACGCTCGTCGCCACCCAGACTGCCTGCGGGATCGCAGGGCTTCCCACGCCATTGCCGGCGCCGGATCCGCTGCCCGGCGAGAAAGGGCAGCTCGCCCCGCCGACCGTCGAAGCGCCGCTGCGGGCATGCCAGCGTGCCGTCACCGTCAGCAATGTGATCGACGGCGCCCGGGTAATCCTCCAAGAAACCCTCACCCCCGGCTTCACCGAGCAGGCATGTTTCGATCTGCCGACGCTATGGTTCCCGGTGCCGCCGCTGAAGGCAGGGGCCAGCGTGTCCGCTGTCCAGACGATGCCAGGTTGCCACCTCAAGAGCCCTCCATCCGCAAGCGTTCCCGTCGGCCCCGCCACTCCGGTCCCCGTTCCGGTCGTTGTCCCGCCGTTGTGCGCCGGCAGCGTGAGCGTGAGAGTGGATGGCCTGCTGCCCGGATCACCGGTCGAGATCTTCGAGGGATCAACCAGCCTGGGCACTGGGTCGGCCCCGGCCTCGACGTTCGATTTCCCGGTGCCGCCATTGTCGGCAAACGCCACCATCACGGCACGCCAGGAGCTGTGCTCAAACTGGAGCGCGCCCTCGGCGGGGGTGAAGGTGAATCCCAAGCCCGCATCGCTGCCGACGCCAGCGGTCATGAGCCCGCTTTATGAGTGCGGGGCAGCGGTCCACGTGAGCAATCTGCATCCGGGGTCCTCCGTCTATGTCTACTCCGTGCAGCTTGGGGGGCCGATCGGATACGCGGCCGTCTACGCCACCCAAGCCGACGTCCTAGTCGCACCGCAGCTAATCAAGGGCGATCACGTGTACGCGGTTCAGCACGGCTGCGGCCTGGTGAGCTCTCAATCCGCCGCCGTGCTCGTGCAGCCCCTCGGAAAGCCCGGTCCTCCGGAGATAGTGTCCCCGGTCGAGGACTGCATGAAAAGCGTCACCGTCGCTGACGTGATCCCCGGCGCCCACGTCGATGTCTACGTCAACGGGGCATGGCGCGGAAGCGCCGTCACGACCGCGGCCACCGTAGAAGTCCCGATCCTCTTCGGCCCGCTCCATGTCGGGGACCAGGTCCGGGCACGGCAGATCATTTGCGGGCTCGTGCTTAGGCCCGGCGAGCCGGTTACGGTAGTTAGCTCAGCAGGCTTCTACTATCCCACCCAGCATTTCGACGTAGCCCGCACCGGGTGGTTCCCCTACGAGACCAGTCTCAGCGTGGCAACCGTCCCGGGCCTGACCCAGAAGTTCACCCATCAGGTCGACGGGACAGTTTACGCCCAGCCGCTTTACGCGCACCACGTGAACATTCCCGGCAGCGGCGCGCACAACGTGATCTACATAGCCACCGAGAATGACTCCGTCTACGCGTTCGACGCAGATACCAGCCAGTCCCCGCTATGGCAGCGCTCCCTCATACCGCCAGGCGAGTCAGTCGTCAGTACTTCCGATGTCCAAGGCTGCAAGAACGTGGCGCCGGTCATCGGCGTCACGTCAACCCCGGTGATGAATTGCGCCACAGGTACGATTTACGTCGTCGCTAAAACCAAGAGGGGGCAGGGAGGGCAGACAACCTTCCACCAGCGCCTGCATGCCCTGGACATGACCACCGGGGTGGACCGGATCGCTCCCGCCGATATCCAAGGATCTGTCCCTGGCACCTCGTCGCCCGGCGACGGCCACGTGGTCTTCGATCCCCACTGGCACCTGAACCGTCCAGGCTTGCTCCTGCTGAACGGAACCATCTACATCGGCTTCGGCTCTCATTGCGACGCGCACCTTCCATCGTATCACGGCTGGGTGTTCGGCTACGACGCCACCACGCTGCAACGGGTCGGCGTGTTCTCGACAACGCCCGATACCCCGGTCGGCAGCACGTCAGCCGCCGGGGTATGGCAAGGAGGGATGGGACTCGCAGCCGACTCGTCCGGCTTCGTGTACTTCACCACGGGAAACGGCGACCTCAACGCCAATCTAGCCGGTGGCAGAGACTACGGTGACTGCGTCGTGAAGCTGAGGAACAATTTCACCGTCGCCGACTTCTTCGCCCCATCAGATCAGCCCGCGCTGCTGGCAAACGATATCGATCTGGGGTCCGGGGGGGTGCTAGTATTGCCGGATCCGCCGGCCGGGACAAACCTGCTGCATCTAGTAGTGGCGGCCGGCAAGGACGGCAACGCATTCCTCCTTGATCGCGAAAACAACATGGGCAAGTACACGCAGGGCGGCCCAGACCACGTGGTGCAGACCCTCCAATTGGTACCCGGAGCTCCTATCACTAATCCGCCGGGCCCGGGCGTGTGGGGCGGCCCCGCCTATTACCGCGACGCCACTCAGCAGTTCGTATATTACTGCGCAAGCGGCCGTAACCTGTGTGCTTATATATTTTCTGGTGCCGCCCTGGCGCTGTCCATGATCGGCCCGAACCCTAATCAATCCCCGCAAGCGTTCCCCGGCGAGGGGGGAGTCACGCCCAATGTCTCCTCAAACGGCCAGAATCCCGGCACCGGCGTGGTCTGGGCCATCACACGCAGCAATCCACTCAGGTTGCAGGCATTCGACGCGACCGACCTCACCAACAAGCTCTTCGAGTCGGCTTGCGGACCTTGGCATAATGCCAACGGCGGGCCCTTCATCGAGCCAACGACGATCCACGGCAAAGTTTACGTCCCAAGCGACGGCCAAATCACCGTCTTCGGCCTGTAAATAGCCATGAGCAACATGTTCGGATGGCACTAACTTACAGCGAGATAAACCTGAGAAGGTATAATGGCTGCTGGCTTCATCGGCCAGCGCGCGCGACCTCGTCCGGGAAGGGCCGCCGTGCGGTCCTGCCGGTGGTGCCGCCGGCCGCCGGGATCGCGATGATGAACTCGCGTCCAGCCGCAGGCGCTCGGCGGCACCGCGCTCAAGGGCGTCCCGCAGCAGCTTGCAGGCGGCGTTGAACACCGTAGACCAGGTGGTGGTGGTGACGGTGCTCGCGCCTCCGCCAGGCCGCCTGACCGCCAGGGAGGGCAGGGCCTCGCGCTCGCGGTGCCGCTGGTCGACGACGAAGCGGTCCATGTGCTCGCGGCGCAGGACAGCAGGGTCGTGACCGCCGCCCGGAGCCTCCAGCTCCAGGAAGGCCCCCAGCTCGGTGGCGGCCCGCCGGTACCCGTCGACCGGGCTGGCGGTGCGCGGGCATCCCGGCGATCGCAGCAGGCCGGCGATGTAGTCCCAGGTCAGGTCCCGCAGCCAGCGCTGCGGGATGCCGGTCAGGTCGGCCGCCTTGAACAGTTCGACGCCGTCGCGCAGTCCGCGGGCCGGGGCCCCCAGTGTGCTCGCTGAAGGAGACCCGGGTGTTGAAGCCGAGACGCGCTTTGGGACGCGGCGTTTGCGGCAGTCTCTTTTCGGGGTTGGCCAGAGTTGTCATGGGTTCCTCCAGTGGGTGCCGGCGGCGGCGAGGACGAATGACCGCGCGATCAGCGATCGCGGAGCGCACCGGCAGGCGAGCGGCCTGGGCGACCTGCCATCGGTTCCGCCGAGGAGGCGAATCAGTCGCCAGCCGGGCCGTCGAGCCAGGTGGCGAAGGAGAACCTCCGCCGGGAAGGCCCGCCGGTAGGGTCCGTATCGAGCCGATTCCCGCGGCTGACGTCCCGCTGGAGGATCCGCCACCCATCGGCCGTTTGCGCGAGGGTGTCCTGGTAGTCGCCGCTGCCGATCGTGCCGTCCGAACGAATCGCCCGGCCCGTAGCGATGGACGCGCCGCGGGCCGCTGATCGGCAGGCCCTCGTTCGTTACGCTCCCCGCGATCACGCACACGCCGACGGCGGACCCGTCATGGTCGTGGTAGCCGGTCACGTCGCTCCGGCATGATGTTGAGCCAGGCGACCGAGTGCTCGTCCGCCCAGAGCGCCACCTGCTCGTACAACTTGTCGAACCGCTGCCGGAAGTGCACCTCGCTGTCCACCGGCGAAGAAGCTCGGCGCGTCGGCTGGGTTCATTACGGCATGGCGATACCAGCCAGACGATAACGGCGGGTTCTCGTCAGTACCAGGCGCGGGCTGGCCGGGCTGCGGCGTCGCTGGCTGTTGCTGGGCAGGGGAGTCGACTGGGAGGCCTGCCGCCTTGGCTGCTTCCAGCAGGCGCTTGTCATATGTCACGAACGAGGTCAGTCCGGAGCGGGAATGCAGGGCCGTGCCGAGGTGGATCGCATCCAGGCTGCGGACTGTCAGTGGCTTGGCGGTCTGGGCCAGGATCCGGATAGTCGGGCCCAGGTCGATCAGGTCGATCTGGTCCAGCACGGCAGGCAGGCGGGACACGGCGTCCGGGGCGTACCTGGCCAGGGCCCGGAACGATTCGATCTCCGTCAGCACGGAGCTGATCCACCCGGTCTCTGCCCGCTCATCCAGCCAGCTACGCAGCGCCGGCGATTCGGGCTCGGCATGGACAAGCTTGACGACCGCCGCCGAGTCGAGATAGATCATCAGCGTTCGTCGGCGCGATCGCGGGTCAGTTCCTCAGCCACGTTGACGCCGTCGGGCTGCCCTAGGTTCATTCGCAGCACGTCCCGGCGCATCTCGGCGGCGCGTTCGCGGCGGCTGGCTGCCTCCAGAACGGCTTGCCGGATCGCGGCTGATCGTGAGCTGCCATCGTGGGTCAGCACGTCAAGAGCATGCTCGGTCTCATCGTCAGTGCGGATGGTGATCGTGCCAGCCATACTGCCACTGTAAGACATGATGTCTTACAGTGGCAACGCGGTCCCCGTCAGGTAGCACGGCCGTCGCGTCGGCTTGCCCGGTCAGCGGCTGTGTATGGCAGTTGCCGCCTGGATCGCCAGGGATAGTGCGGAGGTAGTGCGGGCACTCCGCGTCATGGCCGCGGAGTACATCCTTGAGGGTGCGCGATTGCCAGCGCCCATCGATAAGGATTGCCATCCGGGTCCCCGCCATTCTCAGCAAAGGCTGGGTGCCAGTGACAAAACAAGTGACAACGACGTAGGCCACCCGGGTGCCCGGCGCGATCTGCGCGGCGACCTGGTGCACGTTCCCGGCGGCCGGGATGCCGGTGCCGATGTCGATGATCTGCCTGATGCCCGCCTCGCCGGCTAGGAACCGCACGGCCCGCTGCAGGAACGCCCGGTTGGCCCGCGCGGAGTCGTGGGCTTCCGGCGCGGACACCGGCGGACACCGCCCTGCTTAGAAGCGGCGAAGGCCCGGCAATTGGGTAGGCGCTGACTGACCCGGGTGCGCTTCGCTGGGATGGGCGGGCGTGAAGGCGCCTGGCCGCTGCATCATGTCCGGCGAAAATCGTCCCGCAGGGCGTGCCCGCGGGTTGTCCCTGCTGCCGTTGACCTTCGTCCGGCCGGACGGGAGAGCAGAGAATCCAATGGGCCAACCTCAGCAAGTCTCTGTCGCTGGAGGATCGCATGGGACTGGATTTCGTGGGCGTCGATCCCGGGGCGGCCGTTACTTTCCGGGGCGGCCGTTACTTTCCGGGGCGGCCGTTACTTTCCGGGACGGCCGTTACTTTCCGGGACGGCGGTGGCGGCCCGGGGCGGGCCGGGCTACACTGCGGGGCCGGCCAGGTACGGGGCGGCCAGGTACGGGACGGCAAGCGCGGCGGGCAGCGCTAGTGAGCCGGGTTTGCTGGTCATGGGGTGCTCCGTTACCGGGTGAGGTAGGCGTCTACGGCCGTGATGAGGTAGTCGAGGTCGGCCTGCTGGGTGGCGG
>OBLT010000642.1_pt1 | contig 22352 bp, 21 predicted proteins | sample 1518721 | NCBI WGS metagenome assembly OBLT01 (sample SAMEA3539307, study PRJEB22396) | soil metagenome | biome: tundra; feature: field; material: soil | place: USA | collected 2010-05 | depth 0.15 m | reverse complement strand
ACGCCCGGCCCGACCAGACCGGGACGGCCGACCCGACGCCGCCCGGCGACGGCGGACGGCCGGGTGCGGCGGCGGACCCGGCGGCCCTGGACGTCTCCGGCCACGCCGCGCAGATCGGCGACCTGCTCGCCGCCATCGGCGAAGGGCGTGAACCCGCGGTTGGCGGCCAGGCCGGCCGGGACGCGCTGGAGATCGTCTGCGCCGTCTACGAGTCCTCCCGCTCGGGCCGCACGGTAACCCTCGGCTCATGACGGGCACCCTCGCCTCGTGAGCGTCGTCCTGTCCGGCTTCGCCGACGAGATCTCCGCTGACCCGGAGGAACAGCTCGCGACGCTGGCCGCCGAGTCCATCAGGTACCTCGAGCTGCGCAGCGCATGGTCGGTGAACGTCGCCGACTTCACCGCCGGGCAGCTGAGCGCCTTCCGCGCCGCGCTGGACCGCGCCGGGGTCAGGGTCTCCGCGATCGGCTCGCCCATCGGGAAGATCCCGCTCGAGGCCCCGCTCGGCCCCGAGCTTGACCGGCTGCGCCGCATCGCCGACATAGCCGCCGAGCTCGGCACCCCGATCGTGCGCGTCTTTTCCTTCTTCGTCCCGCCCGCCGAGCCGCCTGGGCGGCACCGGCAGCAGGTCATCGACCGGATGGCGGCGCTGGCCGCGATCGCGTCCGAACGCGGCCTGGTCCTCGCCCATGAGAACGAGAAGGAGATCTACGGCGACACCGCTGAACGGTGCCATGACCTGATCACCGCGGTGGACTCCCCCGCGCTGCGGGCGACCTTCGACGCGGCGAACTTCGTCCAGTGCGGGGTCAGGCCCTTCTCCCAGGCCTACCGCCTGCTCCGGCCCTACCTGGTCTACCTCCAGGTCAAGGACGCGCTGGCGGCCACCGGCGAGGTCGTGCCCGCGGGCCACGGCGACGGTCAGGTCCGGCCGACGCTGGCCGCGCTGCGGGACTCGGGCTTCGAGGGCTTCGTGTCGCTCGAGCCGCACCTGGCGCAGGCCGGCCGCTACGGCGGTTTCAGCGGCCCGGAAGGCTTCACCCGGGCCGCCCGGGCTCTTAAATTGATCCTGAACGACCTGGGCATCTCCTGGCATTGACCCACCTGGCCGCCCGACGGCCTGGCCTCCTGGACCCGGTCAGGTGGTGCCGATGAGGCCCCAGCGGCGGCGGATGGAGCGGTCGGCCATGCTGAACAGCGTATGCACGAGAATGCCGAGGACCAGGATCACGATGATGATCGCGGTGGCGCTGGCCATGTCGGACTGATCCTGATCGGTGGACAGCAGCACGCCCAGCGAGGGCTCGTTCGCGATGATGACGAGCAGCTCGCCGGCCATCAGGCTGCGCCAGGCGAACGCCCAGCCTTGCCTGAGCCCGGCCACCAGCGCGGGCAGCGAGGCCGGCAGGATCAGGTGCCGGTACAGCGACATCCTGCGCAGCCCCATCATCGCGCCCGCCTTGAGCAGCAGCGGCGGGGTGTAGTCCACGCCCGCGATCAGCCCGTTGGCGATCGACGGGGCAGCGCCGAGGATGATGACGAACAAGATGGCGCTGGTGTTGATCCCGAACAAGATGATGGCGAACGGGAACCAGGCGATCGACGGCATCGTCTGCAGCCCGGTGATCAGCGAGCCGACCGCCGCCCGCAGCGGCCGGATCCTGGACACCAGCGCACCAATGACCGCGCCGATCAGCACGGCGAGGCCGAACCCGATGACGGCGCGTTCCGCCGTCGTGCCGATGGCATGCCACAGCAGGCCAGTCTTCAGCTGATCCCACAGGTTAGCCAGGGTCGTGCCGGGGCCGGGGAAGATGTCCTTCTTCCAGCCGCTGAGGTGGACCACCTGCCATATCGCGAGCACGATGAGGACGGCGAGCGTTACCGGCCACAGGCCGGCCCAGAAACGCGTCGCCAGCCGGCGGCCACGCTGACCGTCCGGCGACTCAACCTCGAGGGACTCGAGCCAGGCCAGCTTCTCCGCGTATTTCGGGACCGATCCCCTGCCGTCACCGGCCATCGCGGCTCATCTCCTCACGCAGTCGGTCGGTGATCCGCGCGGCCAGCTCCGCGACCGGTGCCGAGTCGATCCGGCGCGGGCGCTCGATAGACACCGCGAACTCGTCGATGACCCGGCCGGGGCGGCTGCTCAGCACCACCACCCGGTCGCCGAGCCGGACCGCCTCCCGGACGTTGTGGGTCACGAACAGGACGGTCAGCTGCCGGTCGGCACAGATCCGGTCGAGCTCGTCGTGCAGCACGTCCCTGGTCATCGCGTCCAGCGCGCCGAACGGCTCGTCCATCAGCAGCACGTCGGCGTCCTGGGCCAGCGCGCGGGCCAGCGCGACCCGCTGCCGCATGCCGCCGGAGAGCTCATGCGGCCGCTTGCCGCCGAACCCGCCCAGGTGCACCGTCTCGAGCAGCTCGCTGGTGCGCTGACGGCGCTCGGCCTTGGCCACTCCGCGAGCGCGCAGGGCCAGCTCCACGTTGCCCGCCGCCGTGAGCCAGGGGAACAGCGCGGGCTCCTGGAACATGAAGGCCACCCCAGGCCCAGCCCCGTTCCCCCCGGCTCCGGTCGACACCGCACCGGACGTGGGCTGCTCCAGGCCGGCCACCAGGGCCAGCAGGGTGGACTTACCGCAGCCCGACGCGCCGATGAGGCAGGTGAATTCCCCTGGCGCTACCTCCAGTGAGACTTGATCGAGCGCGCGTACGGCTGAGCTACCGCGCCCGAACACCTTGGAGACGTCCGTCAGCCGGACGGCCCCAAGTCGCCCTGTTTCCGTGGCCGCCGCCACGGTGGCCGGAGCCCGGCGATCAGTTACCGTCAAGGAACCCACCTGCCTCACCATGCTTAGGAACTCACCTGAGATTCGCCGGCCGCCGCCAGCGCAGTGTTGAGCGGAGTGAGATCGAAAATGCCGCTCAGGTTGACGGGCTTGAGCAAGCCCAGGGACATGGCTTGCGAGGCGTCGCTCGTCAGCGACGACTGGTCCGGGTCATCGGTGAAGGTGATCTCCTTGAACGCGGCCGCCACGATGCTCGCCTTGAGCGGCTTGCCGGTGTAGGAGGCCAGCTCCGAGTTGGCGTCCGCCTGGGCGGCGGCCGGGCTGGACTTGATGAAGTCGTTCGCCTGGATCTGTGCCTTGACCAGGTCCGCGACGACCGCGGGGTGAGCGGCGAGGAAGCTCTGCGCCACGACCAGCACGGTGGTGACGCCCGGCTCGCTGAGCAGCACGGTGCCGCCGTCCTTGACCATCTCGATGTCGTAGGGCGCGGGTTCTGAGGCGCCGTCGACCTGACCGGACTTGAACTCCAGGACCGCCGCGGAGTTGGGCGTCGTCGGCTTGACGAAGGCATCTCCGCCGCCGGTCGTCGTGGTCGCCACCCCGTTCTGCTTCAGCCAGTAACGCAGCGCGACGTCCTGCGTGTTGCCCAGCGACGGCGTGGCCAGCGTCTTGCCCTTGAGCCCGGCCGCCGAGGTGATGCCCTTCTTGACCACCACCGAGGCCCCGCCGGTCGCGGCACCTGAGATGATCTTGATGGCGCTGCCGCTTGACTTCTGCCAGGCGTTGATGGCCGGGTTCGGGCCGACGTAGGCGGCGTCAAGCTGGCCGGCCAGCAGGGCCGTGGTCTCCTCGGTCCCGGTGCTGAAGGCGGTGGCCTTCAATGTTCCCGCGGAGCCGAGGTCCTTGGTGAAAAACCCTTCCTTCAGCCCGACCAGGGCCGAGGCATGCGTGATGTTGGTGAGGAAGCCAAGCGAAACCGTGACCGGCGCACCGCCTCCCGACCCGGCGGAACTTGAGCTTGAGGTTGAGCTTGAGCTCGCCGAACTCGATGACGAGGAAGAGCAGCCCGCCAGCAGGAGGGCGGCGCCGATCATCGCGGCGGCCGTGACACGTCGCATCTAGTAACCCCTATTAGTTAATTTCTATCGTTTATATGGGAATGGCGTTGGTTCACTATACATGAACTAGGCAATGTAGGGAATCAAACGAGATCTTGCTGGTGACAGCCCCGGTGAAATCAGCCGGGGCTAGGCGGGAAAGGGGCTCCGCTTATATCAGCCGGAGAGCCGGCCGGAGCGGGCTTGTCGGCATCAATTGCCTTCGTCGCTGGAATCCTGGAGGGTGACGCCGACCACCGCGGGGAACTTGGTCAGGCATTTCTCCAGCTGCGCCACGTCCGCATCGCTGGCCTGGTTGACCTGGTAGGTCAGCTGCAGCAGCGCGTAGCGGGAGGTAAGGTCCGACGGGAGCGGCTGCGGGGTGACAGCCGGTACCTTAGCGCAGGTCGCGCGGACGATCAGCTTCTGGGAGACGGGCGTGCCGTCGCGGAAGGACACGACGGCCTGTCGCTGTCCGAGCGCGGCGTTGAACTGCGAGCAGCCCGCCAGCACGACCAGCGCGGCAACCGTCGCCACCATCGCCATCAGGCAGCGGGCTCGCGTCCCGGAACCGGTGCCCACTACGCCGGGTAGTACCCGCATGATGCCAGCCTAAGGGCAGCCGGCGCCTAGTACGGTATCGGGCAGGGGACATCCAACTGGAGGACACGTGGCCGGCCGGATCGAAGATTACGCCATCGTCGGTGATATGCAATCGGTCGCCCTGATCGGCACGGACGGTTCGGTGGACTGGCTGTGCCTGCCGCGCTTCGACTCCGAGGCGTGCTTCGCGGCCATGCTGGGCACGCCGGAGCACGGCCGCTGGCAGATCGCACCCGCGGCCGCGCCGGATACGACCGTGGCCAGCCGGCGTTACGCGGGCGACACGCTGATCCTGGAAACACGGTGGGAAACCCCGGACGGCGTGGTCCGCGTCACCGACTTCATGCCGCCGCGCGACGACGATGAGCCGCCGGTCCTGGTCCGTATCGTGACGGGAGTCAGCGGGACCGTCGACATGAGGGTCTCACTGCGGATCCGCTTCGGCTACGGGTCCATCGTGCCCTGGACGGTCAAGACCCCGGACGGCATCACGGCGACCGCGGGGCCGGACTCCCTCTGGCTGCGCACGCCGGTCCGGCTGGCCGGGCGCAACCTGGCCCATACCGCGACGTTCAGCGTCTCGGCCGGCGACAGCGTCCCCTTCGTGCTCACCTACGTGGCCTCGCACCAGGGCGAGCCGGCTCAGCTCGACGCGCTGCAGTCCCTCGAGCAGACCAGGAAGTTCTGGGCCAGCTGGGTATCGCGCTGCACCTATGACGGCACGTACCGCGATGCCGTGGTCCGGTCGCTGATCACCTTGAAGGCCCTCACCTACCAGCCCACCGGCGGCATCGTCGCGGCCGCCACCACCTCGCTGCCTGAGGACATCGGCGGCGTCCGCAACTGGGACTACCGGTACTGCTGGCTGCGGGACGCCACCATCACCCTCGAGGCGCTGCTGCGGACCGGCTACACCGACGAGGCGAAGGCGTGGCGGCTCTGGCTGGGCCGCGCCATCGCCGGGAACCCGAAGGACATCCAGATCATGTACGGGGTGGCGGGCGAGCGCCGGCTGGCCGAGTGGGAGGCGGGCTGGCTGCCGGGTTACGAGGGGTCGGCGCCGGTACGGATCGGCAACGCCGCCGCGGGCCAGCTCCAGCTCGACGTGTACGGCGAGGTGATCGACGCCCTTCAGCTCAGCTGCAAGTCCGGGCTGCACGATGATCAGCACACCTGGTCGCTGCAGCGTTCGCTGCTCGGGTTCCTCGAAGAGCACTGGCGGGAGCCGGACGAGGGGCTGTGGGAGGTGCGCGGCCCGCGGCGCCACTTCGTGCACTCCAAGGTCATGGCCTGGGTGGCTTTCGACCGCGCCGCCAGTTACGCCGAGGAGGCGGGCGAGCCGGACCTGGCGGCCCGCTGGCGGGTCACCCGCGACACGATCAAGCGCGAGGTGTGCGAGAAGGGCTACAACTCCGAGCGCGGCGCCTTCACCCAGTACTACGGCGCGACCGAACTCGACGCCTCCGTCTTGCTCATCTCCGACGTCGGCTTCCTGGATGCCGACGACCCCAGGATCGTGTCTACGATGAAGGTACTGCAACGAGACCTGATGCAAGACGGCTTCCTGCGCCGCTACGAGCTGCCGCCCGGCGGCACGTCGGAGGTGGACGGGCTGGCCGGTTCGGAAGGGGCCTTTCTCGCCTGCAGTTTCTGGATGGCGAACGCGCTGGAGCTGAGCGGCCAGCATGAGGAGGCGGTCGAGCTGTTCGAACGACTGCTTGCCCTGCGTAACGACGTGGGCTTGCTCAGTGAGGAGTATGATCCGCGTTACGGCCGCCTCGTCGGCAACATGCCGCAGGCCTTTAGCCATGTCCCGCTGGTGCAGACGGCCCTGAACCTCGGCGGCCACGCCGAAGAACACCGGCGGGGAGTTACCGGGGATGAGCGCCGGAGCGTGCCAGGCTAAGACCGAACCAGACACCGGCAGGCGATAGACAATCCAGACTGTCAGGCGATTATGCCCTCAGCTCGTCACATCCTCATCGTCAACTCCCGCAGCGTGCACCAGCCGGTTTTCGTGGTCGGCGCGCCGCACTCGGGAGCGGACCTGATCGGCCGTGCCCTGAAGGCCTCCAAAGGCTTTCACGTCACCATCGGCCAGCTCAGCGTGCTGCGCGTGGTGTATGCCTTCGCCCGGCGGCCGTCCATGCACCAGGGCAGGACGCAGGCCGCCGCCACCGTGATCCGCGATGCCTTCGCGCAGGGCTGGCAGGTCAGCTCGCACAGCTGCGTTGACTGCACCCGTGAATGCCGGGCCGCCGCCGGGCTCGCCGCCGACGCCACCGGGCCGTGTGTTGAGCTCAGGGGGCTGGAAACCTACGGGGACGCGAGCCCCGACCTTATCTACTGCACGGAGGCGCTCACCTACGCGTTTTCCGACGCGCGGATCGTCCAGGTGGTCAGGGACGGCCGGGATGTGGTGGCCAGCATGCTCGCCGACCCGGTGGTGATGTCCTGGTTCCGGCCGAGCTTCGTGAACGTGGACACCGAGTTCCCCAACCCGTTCTTCGGCATCGACACCGAGGAGGACCGGGAGCTCTGGCCCCAGTTGTCGCCGGCCGGCCGGTGCATGCTGCGCTGGCGCTGGTCGGTGCGCCTGGCCGCGCAACTGCACCACAGCCTGCCCGCCGTCCAGCTGAAGACGATCCGCTTCGAGCACCTGATGGGCAAGCCGGAGGAGGCGCTGGCCGACCTGTCCAGCTTCGTGGGGGCAACGGTGCAGGCCGCCGAGATCCGCAACCAGGCCCGCACCGCCATGGCGGGCGCCGGGGGCCGCGGCCGCGGCCGCTCCCGCCGCTCACCGGCGTACGAGAGTCTGCTCAGCACCGAAGACATCGCGGAGATAGAAAAGATCGGCGGCGAAGAACTCCGCCGCCTCGGCTACGCCCTCCCCTAGCCAGCCCCGCCGCACTTCGAAGGGGGCCGATGGCACTCTGGTCCCCTTCTTAGGGGACCAACGGCACATCAAGCTCCTTCTGCCGGGCGCTGGAGACAGCCAGCATGGTGGGAATGGTGGTGGCCACCGAAGGATTCGATCCACCGCGTCTCATGGTCGAGGTAGCCGGTGACTTCCGGTAGCGCTCGCCGCCTGGCCCTTCGTCGGTGATCGCGTGGCTGAAGAACGCCTGATGCAGTCTCACAGCCGTAGATCCGCTGAACTGTCTGCCACGCCCAGAGCTTGCCGGGAGGAGGCGCTTCGGTCAAGGGCGGCGCCGGTAGCTGGTCCCCTAGGCGGCCTGGCCGGCGAACTGGGTGTGGTAGAGGTCGGCGTACAGGCCGCCGGCCGCGAGAAGTTCCGCGTGCGTGCCGCGCTCGACGATCCGGCCGGCGTCGACGACCAGGATCTGGTCGGCCTCCCTGATCGTGGACAGCCGATGCGCGATCACCAGCGAGGTCCGGCCGGCCAGGGCCGTCTTCAGCGCGCGTTGCACGGCGGCCTCGGATTCGGAGTCCAGGTGAGCGGTCGCTTCGTCGAGCACGACGACGGAGGGGGCCTTGAGCAGCAGCCGGGCCATGGCGACCCGCTGCTTCTCGCCGCCGGACAGCCGGTAGCCACGGTCACCCACGACGGTGTCCAGGCCGTCGGGCAGGCTGGCGATCATGTCCCAGATCTGGGCGGCCTCGCACGCCTCGATGAGCTCGAGCTCGGTGGCCGCGGGCCGTGCGTAGGTGAGGTTGGCCCGGATCGTGTCGTGGAACAGGTGCGCGTCCTGGGTGACCACGCCGACGACGTCGTGCAGCGACTCCAGGGTGACGTCCTTCACGTCGTGGCCGCCGATGCGCACGGCACCGTCATCGGGGTCATACAGCCGCGCGGCCAGGGCGGTGATCGTGGTCTTGCCCGCGCCCGAGGGGCCGACCAGCGCGGTCAGCTGGCCGGACGGCGCCTGGAAACTCACCTGGTGCAGAACCTCGGGAACGTCCTGGCGTTCCGGCGCGGGCAGGGCGATCGATTCCAGCGAGGCCAGCGACACCTCACTCGCCGAGGGGTACCGGAACGACACCTGGTCGAACTCGATCTCCGGCGCGAGGCCCGGCGGGCCGCCCGGACCGCCATTGGTGCCGGCCGCGGCCGGCACCCTGGCCGGCAGGGCCACCGCGTCCGGCCGCTCGGCGATCAGCGGCTTGAGGTCGAGGATCTCGAAGACCCGGTCGAAGCTGACCAGTGCCGTCATCACGCTGATCTGGACGTTGGACAGCTGGGCGATCGGGCCGTAGACCCTGATCAGCAGCTGGGACAGCGCGACCAGGGTGCCGACCTGCAGGGCGCCGCTGATGACCAGGCTGCCGCCGACCCCGTAGACCACCGCGGTGGCGAGCGCCGCGAGCAGGGTGAGCGAGATGAAGAACACCTGGCCGTACATGGCCTGGGTGACACCGATATCGCGGACCCGCCCAGCGCGCTCGGCGAAGACCTCGGACTCCTGCCTGGGCCGGCCGAAGAGCTTGACGAGCATCGCGCCCGCGACGTTGAAGCGCTCGGTCATGGTGGAACCCATGGCTGCGTCGAGTTGCATGGATTCGCGGGTGAGCCGCTGCAGCCGCCGGCCGACCCGCCGGGCCGGCAGCAGGAAGAGCGGGATGAGCACCAGGGCGATGAGGCTGATCTGCCAGGACAGGTAGAACATCGTGACCAGGATCGCGCCTACGGTCAAGATGTTGGAGACCACCGAGGACATCGTCGAGGTGATCGCTTGCTGCGCGCCGATCACGTCGCTGTTCAGCCGTGATACCAGCGACCCGGTCTGCGCCCTGGTGAAAAACGCGATGGGCTGCTGCTGCACGTGGCTGAACACCTCGGTGCGCAGGTCATAGATCAGGCCCTCGCCGATCCGCGCGGAATACCAGCGGGTGACGAAGCCGAGGGAGGCGTCGAACACGGCGACTCCCGCGACCGCGGCGGCGACACCGACCACGATTGCCTCGCGATGACCAAGGATGCCCTTGTCGATGATCACCCGCAGCAGCAGTGGATTCACCACTGTGATGAGCGCGTCGAGGACAGTAGCGGCCAGGAAGAGGGATAGGTACAGCTTGTAAGGCCTGGCGTAGCCGATGATCCTGCGGACAGTCCCCGGCTTCAGCTTCTGGTGCGTAACCGACGGGTCATGCCTGAAGGACCGCATCATGCTGATGTTCGCCCGCCCGTACATGACCAGGAAAACCTTTCTGAGGCCGTCATTCGTTCCCGTACCGGGCAGAAACGTTATCAGCTAGCAGCGAACTCCCAGGGGCTGTCCGGGCGGGGTCCCGGCGACATGCACCGGGCCGGCGGCACCTGGGCGTGGTTTTAGTGGTTCACCTTCGTCTTGCTACTGCGGGTTGCGCCGCCACGCCCGCGCAACGTCACTCCGGTCTCGGTCAGGATCCGGTGAACGAAGCCGTAGGACCTTCCCGTCGAGGCGGCCAGTGAGCGGATGCTCTCGCCAGAGTCGTATCTCCGGCTTAGGCTCGTGGCCAGCTTGCTGCGGTCCGCCCCCGTCACACGTGTTCCTTTCTTGAGGGTCTCAGCCATATGTACCTCCCGTCAGCTACAGTCATCAGTGAGTTACACATCCCCCTCCGCAATGATCAGGCATGACCGCAGGATTGGCCACCCACATGGCACCAAATGATCACTATATTTTTATGAGGTTATGGCGCAATCGTAGCCTTAGCCGAGGCAAGGCCAGTGGATGCTGTCTTAGGCAAGTGAGACCAGATCTGCGAAATCCTCGCTCCATGCGTCTTCCACGCCGTCAGGCAGCACGATAACGCGTTCGGGAGAAAGCGCTTCAACCGCACCTTCATCATGAGTCACAAGTACGATCGCGCCACGGAAGCCTCTCAGCGCACCGAGGACTTCTTCCCGGCTGGCCGGATCAAGGTTGTTCGTCGGCTCATCGAGCAGCAAGACGTTAGCGCCCGATACAACTAGAAGAGCTAGGGCCAGTCGCGTCTTCTCGCCGCCGGAAAGCACGCCCGCGGGCTTTTCCACATCATCGCCCGAGAACAGGAATGACCCGAGAACCTTGCGCTGCTGCGATTCGGTAAGGTCCGGCGCGGCGGACCGCATGTGCGATAGGACCGTTCGCTCCGTTTCCAGCGTTTCATGCTCCTGGGCGTAATATCCAAGGCTCAGGCCATGTCCTGGTGTGACTTTTCCTGTATCCGGGGTTTCCACGCCCGCGAGCAGCCGGAGCAACGTCGTCTTTCCAGCCCCGTTTAGCCCGAGCACCACGACCCGGCTGCCCCGGTCAACGGCCACGTCGACTCCGGTAAACACCTCCGCCGACCCGTACGACTTCGACAGCCCGACGGCGGACAATGGGGTCCGGCCGCAGGGCGCGGGCACCGGAAAGCGAAGCCTGGCCACCCGGTCCGCGGTACGCTCCGCCTCGACCCCGGCCAGCATCCGCTCGGCCCGGCGCTGCATGTTCTGCGCCGCCCTGGCCTTCGTCGCCTTGGCCCGCATCTTGTCCGCCTGGGCCATCAAAGCCCCGGCCTGCCGTCCCGCGTTCACCCGCTCCCGCCGCCGCCGCCGCTCGTCGGATTCGCGCTGGGCCAGGTAGGCGCGCCAGCCCAGGTTGTACATGTCCAGGCAGGCGCGCTGCGCGTCGAGGTAGAACACCTTGTTCACCACGTCAGCCAGCAGCGCGACATCGTGGCTGATCACGACCAGGCCACCGCGGTAGGTCTTGAGGTGATCGCGGAGCCAGGCCACCGAGTCGGCGTCCAGGTGGTTGGTCGGCTCGTCGAGCAGCATGGTCTCGGAACCGGAGAACAGGATCCGGGCCAGCTCGACCCGGCGCCGCTGGCCTCCGGACAGGGTGTGCAGCGGCTGATGCAGCACCCGGTCGGGCAGGCCCAGGCTGGCGGTGATCGAGGCGGCCTGCGACTCGGCCGCGTACCCGCCCAGCACGGCCAGCCGCTCTTCGAGCTGGCCGTACCGGCGGATGGCATCCGCAGCGGCGGCCGAATCGGGGTCGGCCATCCCCGCTTCCGCCACGCGCAGATCGGCCCGCAGCTGGTCGAGCCCGCGGGCCGACAGCACCCGGTCGATGGCCAGGATGTCCAGGTTGCCGGTGCGCGGGTCCTGCGGCAGGTAGCCGACGGTGCCGGACTGCCTGGCCGAGCCCGCCGCCGGAGCGGCCTGGCCCGCCAGCACCTTGGCCAGGGTGGTCTTCCCCGCGCCGTTCCGGCCGACCAGACCGATCCGGTCTCCGGTACCCACCTGGAACGACGAACCCTCGAGCAGCAGGCGCGCGCCAGCCCGGAGCTCGATGTCACTTGCCACGATCATGATTTAGCTGCTCCTGCGGGACGGACGGAAACGGACAGAACTCTGCACTGAGGCGTGTCTCTAGTCCGTCGTTGGCAGCACGCCATTCAGTTTACTTGGTCCGCGCGGCGGGCCATTCGGTTCTGGCTCGGTCAGCCGGATGCGAATCGCGCCGAATTCACGGGGAACCTCCCTGAGCACGGCCAGCCGCGGGTCAGGGACGGTGAGGAACCGGTCCACGGCGCGGTCCAGGTAGGGCGCCAGCCGCGCGTCACCGCGCAGTCCCGCCGCCGACCGCTTATCCCCGCCGAGCACCACGGCGTCCAGCCCGTCCGCGCCGTACCGGCCGAATATCCCCGCCGCGGCGTCAGCCGCGGCGCGCAGCGCGGTCGCGGCCTGATTCTCCCGGCGCCGGGCGAACCTGTGCTGGGACCAGCCGCCCGCCGCGCTCCGGCCGTGCACCGGCCTGCTCCCGGTCTTCGAGCTCACCAGCTGAGGCGGCGAGCCGGCGAAGACGCCCACCGCGTAGCCGCCCAGCCGCACCAGCAGGACACCCACCGTCCGGTCGGCGGCGGCATGCGCCGCCATCGCCGCCGCCGCAGCTTCCGGGTCAGGCACGCGGGCGCCGGCCCCCACCCCTATATCCCCCGGGCGCGGGAAGGGCGGATGGCATTCGGCGGTGGCACCGTCGGCGGCCGTGAAGGTCAGGAGCCCGTCGGCGTCACCGTGGGCGACGAGGCCGGCGCCGTGCCGCCGACCGAACGTGACAATCCAGGACACCAGGCGCTCGGGCGGAACTTCCACCCAGCGGCCGCCACCTGCGGCAGGATTCTTCATTACGCACTGCCTTAACGTGTTTACTATCCGTACTATTGGTGCCTGACCCCACGTCTGCCATCGGGGTGCTACCGACACAACCGTGCCTGTTGCCGGCAACAGGGCTAAGGAACACCGACATGAACCCGACGACTCCAGCCAACCCCGGATCCGCCATGTCGCAGGGCGGCACGTTCATCCGGCCCGGTGCCGTCGGCTGGGGGCTGGGGGACAAATCCCAGCCTGACGCCGACCGTACCGCTCCGGCCGCCATCGAGCATGCTCTGGATGCCGCGGGCAAGGATCCAGACCGGGTGTCCGAGCTGCTGGACGAGCTCAGCCGCGGGCGGCTGTGGCTGCCGTTGCCCGAGGACCGCCCGGTCACCGACGGATCGGACGTGCTGCTGCCGACCGTCACCTACCTGGGGGCCGAGTTCGTCCCCGCGTTCACCTCCGCGGGCCGGCTGGCTGGCTGGAACCGGCACCGGCAGAGCCCGGTGCCCGCGCAGAGCAAGGGCGACAGCATCCGCCCGCTGCCGGGCGACATCCCGTTCGCGGCCATGCCGCACATCGTGGTCCCGGCCGCCGACCTGGCCCGGCGGCTGCCGACCGGAATCGGCATCGCGCTGAACCCGGGCGCCGAGGCCAGCGTGCCCATCTACCCCGAAGGCGTCGCCTACCTGGCCGCAAACCCGCTGACCCTGGTGGTCACGGACGGCACCCAGGTCCTGATGGGCCACCCGCCCGCCGATCCGGTCACGCTCCTCAGCGAGATCCGGGCCGTTTTGGGGTCCGTTCCCGACGTCAGGCAGGCGTCCAGGGCCTGGCTATCGGTTCCCGGCCAGGGCGAAGGCCTGGTCATCTCGGTCACGCTGCACGACCCCGCCGCTGAGTCCGCCCGCCAGGACGTCCTGAGCGCCATCGAGCAGGCCGCGCGCGCCGTGCCCGACCAGGGATTTCCCATTGACGTCACGTTTCCGGGCGAGGGCGAGCCCGACCAGGTCGACGAGTGGATCTCCGCGCACGCCGAGCCGTTCTACCTCGGGCCCTCCAGGACGAACCCGGCCTAGATGTTGAAGCCGAGCGCACGCAGCTGCTCGCGCCCGTCGTCGGTAATGCTTTCCGGGCCCCACGGCGGCATCCACACCCAGTTGATGCGGAAGTCCGTGACCACGCCCTCGAGCGCCTCGCGGGCCTGGTCCTCGATCACGTCCGTGAGCGGGCACGCGGCACTGGTCAAGGTCATATCGATGGTGGCGATCCGCTCGGCGTCGACGTCAACGCCGTAGATCAGGCCGAGGTCCACCACGTTGATCCCGAGTTCCGGGTCCACCACGTCCCGCAGCGCCTCGAGCACATCTTCCTGGTCCCGCGTGAGCTCGGCGGTGATGCCCTCACCCTCCGGCGTCGCCGGATCCGCTTCCGTGGTCACCGCGGGATCCGCGGTCATGTTCTCCGTCATTGTCCTAACCTCCATGGCCTGCGCGGTCGCGTCTTTCCATGCCATCCAGCCGAGCAGCGCGCACTTGATCCTGGCCGGGTACTTCGACACGCCGGCAAAGGCCACCGCGTCTTCGAGCACGTCGTCATCAGGTTCTGCCGCGCCCTTGGACTGCATGAGCTTAAGGAACGCCTGGCTGATGGCCATGGCCTCCCCCACCGGCTTGCCGGTGACGAGATCGCTCATCACCGACGCGCTCGCCTGGCTGATCGAGCAGCCGAGCGAGTCGTACGACACATCCTCGACGACCGGCTCACCGCCGACGTCCTTGAGCGATACCCGCATCGTTATCTCGTCGCCGCAGACCGGGTTGACGTGATGAACTTCGGCGTCGAAGGGATCCCGCAGGCCCTTGTGGTGCGGGTTGCGGTAGTGATCCAGGATGATCTCCTGGTACATCGACTCGAGTTGCATCACACTCCCTGCTAACACCTAAGGCCAGCGCCGTCATCCCGGCGGTCTTAGGACCGGACGCCGAAGAAGCGCTGAGCGTAGCGGATTCCGTCCGCGAGCTCGTCCACCTCGGCGTGAGTGTTGTACACGTAGAAGGTCGCCCGCGTGCTGGCCTGCACGCCCAGGGCACGGTGCAGCGGCCAGGCGCAGTGATGGCCGGTACGCACCGCGATGCCCAGCTCGTCGAGGACCTGGCCGACGTCGTGCGGGTGCACGCCCTCGACTTCGAAGGCGACGGCGCCGCCGCGGTCCTTGGTGGTGTCGGGTCCCAGGATGCGCACGCCGGGATTGTCGCGCAGCACGTCGAGCGCGTGCGCGGTGAGCGACTCCTCGTGCGCGGCCACGTTGCCCATGCCCAGGCCGGTGAGGTAATCGACGGCAGCGGCCAGGCCCGCGGCCTCGGCGACGGCGGGCACGCCCGGCTCGAACCGCTGCGGCGGCGGCAGGAACGTGCTGCCTTCCATCCGGACCACCTCGATCATCGACCCGCCGAACAGGAACGGCGGCATCGCCTCGAGCAGCTCCGCCCGGCCGAACAGCACCCCGATCCCGTACGGGCCGAGCATCTTGTGCGCGGAGAAGGCGAGGAAGTCCGCACCGAGCGCGGCCACGTCAATCGGCTGGTGCGGCACCGACTGGGCCGCGTCGACCAGCACGAGCGCGCCCCGCTCATGCGCCGCGCTGGCGATCTCGGCCACCGGCGTTATGGTCCCGGTGACGTTCGACTGGTGGGTCACCGCGACGATCTTGGTGCGCTCGGTGATCATGCTGTCCAGGCGGTCCAGGTCGAGGCGGCCCTCAGCGGTGACGTTCAGCCAGCGCAGGGTGGCCCCGGTGCGCTGGCAGAACTGCTGCCAGGGCACGAGGTTGGCGTGATGCTCCATCTCGGTGATCAGGATCTCGTCGCCTGCCTGCACCTGGAGCGGTCCGGACCCGTTAACTCCGCTCAGCGTGTAGGCGACCAGGTTGATCGCTTCGGTGGCGTTCTTGGTGAACACCACCTCACCCGGCTCTGCGCCGATGAACGCGGCGACCTTGGCCCGCGCGCCCTCGTACACGTCGGTGGCTTCCTCGCCGAGCAGGTGGGTGCCGCGGTGCGCAGCCGAGTTGTGCCGCTCGTAGAACTCGCGCTCGGCGTCCAGCACCTGGCGGGGCTTCTGCGAGGTCGCTCCGGAGTCCAGGTAAATCAGCGGCTTGTCGTTGCGCACCGTCCTGGCCAGCGCGGGGAAGTCGGCGCGGATCGCCGCTACGTCGAGATGAGCAGGAAAATCTGTCATACCGACGCTCCCACGAACTTCTCGTACCCTTCGCTCTCCAGCTGGTCGGCCAGCTCGGGTCCGCCCTCAGCGACCATCCGCCCGGCCACGAACACGTGCACGAAGTCTGGCTTCACGTACCGCAGGATCCGGGTGTAGTGGGTGATCAGCATCATCGCGTGCCCGGGCTGCCCGCGGAACCGGTTGACGCCTTCCGACACGATCTTGAGCGCGTCGATGTCCAGGCCCGAGTCGGTCTCGTCCAGGATCGCGAACTTGGGGTTGAGCAGCTCGAGCTGCAAGATCTCGTGCCGCTTCTTCTCCCCGCCGGAGAACCCCTCGTTCAGGCTGCGCTCGGCGAAGGCCGGGTCGATGGACAGCGCGGCCATCGCGGCCCGTTGTTCCTTGACGAAGTCGCGCAGTTTCGGCGCCTGGCCCCGGACGGCCGTGATCGCGGTGCGCAGGAAGTTCGACACGGACACGCCCGGCACCTCGACGGGGTACTGCATGGCCAGGAACAGGCCGGCCCGGGCGCGCGCGTCCACGCTCATGGCCAGCACGTCTTCACCGTCCAGCGTGACGCTGCCCTTCGTCACCAGGTATTTCGGATGACCGGCGATCGCGTAGGCGAGGGTGGACTTCCCCGAGCCGTTCGGGCCCATGATCGCGTGCGTCTCGCCGTCGCGGACGGTCAGGTCCACGCCGCGCAGGATCTCCTGGCGCACCCCAGCCCCGCTTGAAGAAGCAGCGCCTTCCACGCTGACGTGCAGGTCGCGGATTTCGAGGGTGGCCACTATGACTCCTTGTCGCTTATGGTGAGCGCGACGTACACGTCGTCGCCTTCGATCTTGACTGGATAGACGGGCACCGCCTCGGTGGCCGGGTACCCGGTGGGCTTGCCGGTCCGCAGGTCGAAGCACGATCCGTGCAGCCAGCACTCGATCGTGTGGTCATAGACCTCGCCCTCGGACAAGGGCACCTCAGCGTGCGAGCACACGTCGCGGATCGCGTAAACCTCGCCCTCGGCGCGGGCCAGGGCGACCGGCTCCCCAGCTACCTCAACGCCGATCGCGCCTTCAGCCGGAACCTCCGACAGGGCACAGGCCCGGGTGAACTCCTGGTTCCCGCTCATCACTGGGCTCCTGAGGGAAGGGACTTGGTCAGCTCCGTCTCGATGGCCTCAGCGATCCTGCTCCGTAGCTCAGGCACCTCGATGGTGTCGATGAGCTGCCCGAAGAACCCCCGGATGACCAGCCTGCGGGCTTCGGTGAACGGGATGCCGCGGGCCATCAGGTAGAACAGGTGGTGCTCCTCGAGCCTGCCACTGGCGCTCGCGTGCCCGGCGCCGACGATCTCCCCGGTGAGGATCTCCAGGTTCGGGACCGAATCGACCCGGGTGCCGTCGGTCAGCACCAGGTTCCTGTTGTACTCGTAGGTATCGGTTCCGGTCGCCGCCGGCCTGATCAGCACGTCGCCGATCCAGACCGCGTGCGCCTGCTCGCCCTGCAGCGCGCCCTTGTAGGTGACGCGGCTGCGGCAGTTCGGCACGTCGTGGTCGACGAACAGCCGGTGCTCCAGGTGCTGGCCGGCGTCGGCGAAGTACAACCCGGTCAGTTCGGCGTCGCCGCCGGGACCGTCGTAGCGGACCGACGGCGCCAGCCGGACGACTGACCCGCCCAGCGTGACCGCGGTGTGCCGCAGCCTGGCGTCCCGGCCGAGGGTGGCGTAGTGCTGCGAGAGGTGGACGGTGTCACCGGCCCAGTCCTGCAGGCTGACCACCGACAGCGTGGCGCCGTCGCCCACCACGATCTCAACGTTGTCCGCGTACGTGGCGCTGCCGCGGTGGTCGAGCACGACCACCGCCCGAGAGTTCGGTTCGGCCTGCACCAGCAGGTGCCCGAACCCGGCGCCGTCGGTACCCTCGCCGGTCACGGTGACGATGGTGGCCCGTGATGCCTGCGCCTGGGCCGGCACCATGATCACGGTCGCCTCGTCGAAGGACGCATACGCGCGGGCGCTCACCCGGTCCGCCGGGATAAAGGTGCGGGCCAGCTGAGCGCTGGACCGTCCGGCCGTAAAGGTCTTGACCTCCGGAGCCGGGTCGACTTCCACGGTCACCTTGGCGGCGGGCAGCGGGGCATCGCCCTGCAGACCGCGCAGCCGGCGCAGCGGAGTGAACCGCCACTCTTCCTCGCGGCCGATGGGCACGGCCCAATCCGCCGGGTCATAGGACCTGTGCTCATGCAGCCTGCTCACGGGAGCGGACTCGATTGCCCCCTGAAGTCCTGCCGGCATCAGCCGACCGCCCCCTCCATCTGCAGTTCGATCAGCCGGTTCAGCTCGAGCGCGTACTCCATCGGCAGCTCGCGCGCGATGGGCTCGACGAACCCGCGGACGATCGTGGCCATCGCCTCGTTCTCGGCCATGCCGCGGCTCATCAGGTAGAACAGCTGCTCCTCGGAGATCTTGGACACGGTGGCCTCGTGGCCCATCTCCACGTCATCCTCGCGGACATCCACGTACGGGTAGGTGTCGCTGCGGCTGATCGTGTCGACAAGCAGCGCGTCGCACCTGACCGTGGACTTGGAGTGCGCGGCGCCTTCCTGCACGTTGACCAGGCCGCGGTAGGACGTCCGTCCGCCTCCCCTGGCCACCGACTTGGAGACGATGGAGGAGGAAGTGTTCGGCGCGCAGTGCACCATCTTGGCGCCCGCGTCCTGGTGCTGGCCCTCGCCCGCGAAGGCGACCGACAGCGTCTCGCCGCGGGCGTGCTCGCCCATCAGGTAGACCGCCGGGTACTTCATCGTCACCTTGGAGCCGATGTTGCCGTCGACCCACTCCATCGTCGCGCCCTGCTGGGCGATGGCGCGCTTGGTCACCAGGTTGTAGACGTTGTTCGACCAGTTCTGGATCGTGGTGTAACGGCAGCGCGCGTCCTTCTTCACAATGATCTCGACCACCGCGGAATGCAGCGAGTCCGACTTGTAAATCGGCGCGGTGCAGCCTTCCACGTAGTGGACGTAGGCGCCTTCGTCGACGATGATCAGGGTCCGCTCGAACTGGCCCATGTTCTCGGTGTTGATGCGGAAATAAGCCTGCAGCGGGATTTCCACCTTGACGTTCTTCGGCACGTAGATGAACGACCCGCCGGACCACACCGCGGTATTGAGCGCGGCGAACTTATTGTCGCCGGGCGGTATCACCGTCCCGAAATACTCCCTGAACAGGTCCGGCTGCTCCCTGAGCGCGGTGTCCGTGTCGAGGAAGATGACACCCTTTTCCTCGAGGTCTTCCCTGATCTTGTGGTAGACGACCTCGGACTCATACTGAGCGGCCACGCCGGCGACGAGCCTTTGCTTTTCCGCCTCGGGTATGCCGAGCCTGTCGTAAGTGTTCTTGATGTCGGCGGGCAGCTCGTCCCAGCTCGCGGCCTGCTTCTCGGTGGAGCGGACGAAGTACTTGATGTTGTCGAAGTCGATGCCGGACAGGTCGGCGCCCCAGCTGGGCATCGGCTTGCGGCCGTAGTACTTCAGCCCCTTGAGCCGCACGTCGAGCACCCACTGCGGCTCGTTCTTGCGCGCGGAGATGTCCCGGACGACCTCTTCGGACAGGCCGCGGCGCGCGGAAGCGCCCGCCACGTCCGAGTCGGCCCAGCCGAACTTGTACGTGCCCAGCCCTTCGAGCTGGTCTTGCGTGGTGATCGTCATATCAAGAGCCCTCCGGACCCGGAAGTGATATCAGTAGCCGTACGGCCTTCCCCGGCCGCGTCGGAAATCCCTTTTGTACAACTGCCGCAGGCACCTTGGCCTTCCCCGGGCCGGCCTGCTCCGGCTCGGTGACGTGCGTGGTGCAGGTGACGTGCGTGGTGCAGATGCCGTCGCCGTGCGCGATCGTAGCGAGCCGCTGCACCGGCGTGCCGAGCAGCCTGCCGAACGCCTCGGTTTCCGCCTCGCACAGCTGCGGGAACTCGGCTGCGACGTGCGCGACCGGGCAGTGGTGCTGGCACAGTTGCTCCCCGGCCGTACCCTCGCCATGCGAGCTGGCCGGGCCGCCGATGGCAGGAGCGGGGCCCGAGGACGCGGCGTAGCCGTCGGCGGACAGCGCCTCGGCCAGCGCCTGGACCCGGGTGCCGAGGTCTCCGCTGGCCACCGCCGGAGCGTACCTGCGCTCCAGGTCGGCCAGCTGCCTGCGGGCGAAGTCGGCGATGGCCTCAGGACCCGCCGTCTCGGCGAGGAACCTGAGCGCGTTGGTGGCCAGGTCGTCGTAGGCGTGCTCGAACGCGCTGCGGCCTGCGTCGGTGATGACGAAGACCTTGGCCGGCCGGCCGCGCCCCCGGTTTCCGTAGGTCCTGGCCGTCCTGGTCTCGATTAGGCCCTCGCCGATGAGGTTGTCCAGGTGCCGCCGGATAGCCGCAGGCGTAAGCCCGAGCCGGATGCCGAGGGTGGCGGCGGTCGACGGCCCGAGCTCCAGGATCAGCCGGGCGACTTGCCCCCGGGTGGGGGCAGCGCTCACCGACTGCATGTTTTTCACAACATCATTGTGCCGTAAATAGCCCCGTCAGCGCAAACTTTACACAACACCGTCGTGACGTAAATTACTTCGTGGCGGCCGCCTCGACCTCCTGATGGTCGTACTCGCCGAGTTCCATACGTAGGGGAGGTATCTGCTTCAGCTACCCTTGCCTCAAATCTTTTTTGGCCGAACGGTCCGTGGCCTTCCCTGCCGGGCCACCTGATGTGAACTGGGTGGTGGCCGGGACGTGTTAACTGAGGGTGTTTTGTCCGGCGCACGCCCACAAGTCCCACCGTTCCTGGGGCATCATTGCTAGATGCCGGGGAAGACACGCAGGTAGCGATGGACCGAGAGGGAACCGAACCGCCTATGCCCGCGCCACGACCTGAGGTCGCCGACCTGCTCGAGGTGGCTGTTCCGCCCGACGCCAAGGTCATCGCCGTCAGTGATTTGCATCTGCCCCCGGTCCGTTCGGCGGTGTCCGGGCGATCGTGCGAAACGCTGGCGCGGCATCTGGACGCCGAGACCGGCGCGATCACGGTCGTCTTCGCCGGGGACGTGGTCGAACTGCTCGGGTCCCCCGGGGCCACGGCCACCGACATCCTGCGGGCCCATGAGGACCTGTGCGCGGCGCTGGTGGCGGTCACGGCGCGGGGCGGCCAGGTCATCTACGCGATCGGTAACCACGACAGCGATCTGGCCTGGGACGTCAAGGCGGCGGACGCGGTCCGGGAGATGACCGGGGCCAGGCTGTGCCTGTCCGCGGACCTGCTGCTGGCCGACGGCCGCAAGATCCGGGTGGAGCACGGCCATCAGCTCGATCCTTACAACTGCTTCTGCGACGCGCGCAACCCGCTGGACACTCCGATCGGCCACCACGTGGTCAGGGAAGTCATCCCCCGCATCGAGTTCCTGGGCCGCGGCTGGGTCGACGGGGCGCACGAGATGGCGGACCCGACCGACTTCCCTTCGTTCATCGCTTCCCGGCTGGTGTACCGCAAGCTGGGCCGCCGCCTGTGGTGGCTGATCGCGATCCCGCTGGCGATCCTCGTCCTGGTCCGGATCCCCGAGTTCACGGATTTCAAGTCCCGTTACCCAGACACCAACGTGTGGGTACACCGGGCCGCGATCCTCGGCTACGGCGCGATCGCCGACATCATCGTGATCGCCGCGGTGGTCGGGATCCTCGTCCGGCGCGCCTGGCTGTCGATCAGCGCACTGGCCCTGGACGACCGAGGCTACGGGCAGAACCACGCCGCGCGGCAGCGTGCCATTGACCTAGTCGCGGACGGCTACTACGGGTTCATCACGGGGCACACGCACCACCCGGAGCTGGCGGCTACCGCCGACGGCTTCTACGCCAACTCCGGATCGTGCACCTCGGTCGTGGAGGGGATCGGCGGACGGTATGGCCTGCCTCCGGCCTACGTCCGCAACCAGCAGATCTGCTGGCTGGAGATCGCCGCGGGCCAGGCGGACCTGGTCTCGGCCCGGGTCGAGCTGCCTGGCGCGACCCGGATGGAACGGTTTGTGGCCCAGGGCCGCAATCCGCACTCCGACACTCCGGTGCGGGTCGCTACCTGGCCGGCCGGACCCGACTGGCCACTCCCGGACAAGCGGGGCTGCCGCAAGAAGCTCCAGCAGAAGGATCGCCAGCTAACGCCCGAGGCCTAGCCCCGCTGCGCCTCAGCCTCCGCGGCCCTGGCTTCTTCGATGGTGAGCTCCGCCGCGGGGTCCGCCTCCAGCCGCTCATCAGGGATCGGCTGGCCGCTGAGGGTGGATCGGCCGTAGCTGCCGTCGTCCAGCCGGTGCAGCGCGCGGTCGATGGCGGGCAGCCGGGTGCGCAGGCTCTCGGCGATGGCGTCATCCATGCCCTGGGCGGTCAGCGGCTGGGCGGAGTCGCTCATGTCGCCGGCCGCGCCGTCCAGCACCGACTCGCGGTCCTCCTGCCCGGCCGCCTCGGCGTCCTTGAGCAAGCCCTGCACTTCGTCACGCTCGGTGCGCAGCAAGGCCCGTGCCCGGTCCTGGTCCATCCGGTTGTCCTCCTGGTCAGTCGCTGTGAGAT
>OBLT010000641.1_pt1 | contig 22358 bp, 23 predicted proteins | sample 1518721 | NCBI WGS metagenome assembly OBLT01 (sample SAMEA3539307, study PRJEB22396) | soil metagenome | biome: tundra; feature: field; material: soil | place: USA | collected 2010-05 | depth 0.15 m | reverse complement strand
TGGCCTGCACGCCCACCGCCGTGTGCGTCGTCACCGGCAACTACTACGACTCGTCAGTCAACGCACAGGGGCTGCTGCTGACCGCGCACGGGCGGTCGTGGTCCGCCGTCAAAGCACCCGGGCCAGCCGGTGTCACCATCGACCAGCCGGTCGACCTCGGTCAGGTGGCCTGCCCGTCCGCCACCAGGTGCGTCTCCGTCGGGCAGTACGGCGGTTCGTCGGGCAGCAATCAGGGGCTGCTGCTGACCGGTTGGGGCCCGTCGTGGACGGCTGCCCGGGCACCGCTGCCCGCTGGCGCCGCCACCAGCCAGAATGCTGAGCTCTCCGACGTGGCCTGCCCATCCGCCACCGCCTGCGTGGCGGCCGGCTCCTACACCGCCGCGACCGGCAACCAGCCGGGATTGCTGCTGACCGAGTATGGGTCGTCGTGGAGCGCCATCAAGGCGCCGCTGCCCGCAAGCGCGCTTCTCTATCCCGCTCCCGCCCTCTCCGACGTAACCTGCGCGTCCGTCACCAATTGCGTCGCCACCGGTTACTACACCGATTCGGCGGGCAACCAGCAGGGACTGCTGCTGACCGGGCCGGCCTGATCTCCCGGATCCCACTGCAGTTCACCGGACCCGGCCGAGACCGGGCACCCCACAGGCTCTTGACGGGTCCTTTTCCCAAGCGTTAAATCACATCATAAATTAAGTCTTGTCCTAAGGCTTGGGAGACCTCATGAACCGCGGCCGTCCCGGTGACCGACACCGAGGGCTGGCAGAACTGGATCATTACGCCAGCGGTGACAGCATCGCCGGCGCCCAGCGGTACCCACACGCTTTACATCACCTTCACGAGCGCCCAGAGCGGGAACTTCGTGAACGTCAACGGGTTCACGTTCAGCGGCTGATAGCAGCGCTGCCACTCCCCGCCTTGACCGTCGTGCTCCCACCGTCTGGAGATCCGATGAACAGCAATGCCGCTGGTGCCAGCGCGTACAGCAGAACCGCAGGAAGGGCAAGGCGACCGGCGATCAGGGCGATCATCGCGCTGCTCGCCGCCCTAGCCTTGTCGCTGCTGCCGGGGCGGGCCTCGGCGGCACAGGCCGCGCTCCCAGTACCGCCAGGGTCAGCCGCGTCGGCCGCGCCGGCGGCCAGTTCGGCCTGCAATACCGTCAATGCGGCGCTCAACCAGCCGGCGACGGCCTCCTCCGCGGAAAGCGGCCAGTTCCCGGCGTCGGCGGCGGTGGACGGGAATACGGCTACCCGCTGGTCCAGCGCGTGGAGTGACCCGCAGTGGCTTGAAGTGGATCTGGGCTCCAGCCAGCCGATCTGCCAGGTGGTGCTGCAGTGGGAAAACGCCTACGCGACCGCCTTCCAGATCCAGGTCTCCAACGACAACTCGACGTGGACTCCGGTCTACTCCACGACCACGGGCACCGGCGGGACGCAGACCCTGAACGTCTCCGGCGCCGGGCGCTACATCCGGATGTACGGCACCGCGCGGGCCACCGGATACGGCTACTCCCTGTATGAACTCCAGGTTTTCACCGGCACCGGCGGCACCACGCCGCCCCCTCCGCCACCGGGCTGGACGCCGGTATGGAGTGACAACTTCGCCGGGTCAGCCGGCTCCGCCCCGTCCTCGGCCAACTGGATCACCCGCACCGGAACCACCTCGGCGAGCGGTGCGGCCAACTGGGGCACCGGCGAGGTCGAGACGATGACCAGCTCGGCCAGCAACGTCCATCTGGACGGCAACGGCCACCTGGACATCACCGGACTTAACTCAGGCAACGCTTGGACCTCCGGCCGGGTCGAGACGCAGCGCAACGACTTCGCGGCGCCACCCGGCGGGGAGCTGATGATCAGCGCATCCATCGAGCAACCCAACCCGGCCAACGGCCTGGGCTACTGGCCGAAGTTCTTCACGCTGGGCGCTGGATTCCGGTCCAGTCCGACCTCGTGGCCGGCCGTCGGCGAGACCGACATCATGGAGGATGTCAACGCCCGCAGCCAGTCATCGGAGACCCTGCACTGCGGCACGGCGCCTGCCGGTAACTGCAACGAGTACAACGGCCGGACCAGCGGCCTGTCGACCTGCGCCGGATGCCAGACCGGATACCACACCTACTCGGAGGTTATCGACCGGACCCTGACCGATGAGCAGATCCGGTTCTACATCGACGGTCACCAGGTCTGGATAATGAAGGAGAGCCAGGTCGGCGCCAGCACCTGGCAGGCGGCCATCGACCACGGCTTCTCCATCGTGGTGGACCTCGCGATCGGCGGTTCGTACCCCAATACCGTCTGCGGGTGCACGTCGCCATCCGCCGCGACCTCCTCAGGGGGCACGCTGAGCATCGGATCGCTGGCGGTGTCCCAGACGACCGGCCCGGCGCCCGCGTCGTACACCACCCCCCCGGCGCCCACCGGGCCCAGCGTGGTCAAGGTGACCGGAAGCAGCCTGGGCAGTTACGGCCTGTCGGTCAACGGCGCGCCGTACCAGATGAAGGGCATCACCTACGGCCCGCCGAACGCCGCGGCCCTCGCTTACATGCCCGACCTGAAGTCCATGGGCGTCAACACCATCCGGACCTGGGGAACGGACGCGACGACGCCACCCCTGCTGGACGCGGCGGCCCGCTATGGCATCAAGGTCATCAACGGATTCTGGCTGGGGCAGACAACAGACTATGTGAATGACGCGAGCTATAAGTCGAGCACCCTGGCCAGCATCCTGCAATGGGTGAATACCTATAAGAATGATCCCGCGGTGCTCATGTGGGACATCGGCAACGAGGTCCTGCTGAACCTGCCGCATGTGTACTCGGGCGCGCAGCTGGTGGCCGAGGACAACGCCTATGTCCAGTATGTGGACCAGGTCGCTGTGGCGATCCACCAGGCTGACCCGAATCACCCGGTGACCTCGACCGAGGCCTGGCGGCCCGCGACCTTCCAGTACTACCAGGCCGGCGCGCCTCACCTGGACCTGATCGCGGTCAACGATTACGGCGACACCTGCAACCTCAAGCAGAACTGGGCCAGCGGCGGGTTCACCAAGCCCTATATCGTCACCGAATCAGGGCCAGCCGGCGAATGGGAAGTGCCCAACGACGCCAACGGCGTGCCCGTGCAGGAAACCGACCAGCAGAACGCGGCCGGCTACGCCACGGCCTGGGGGTGCATCACCGGAAATCCTGGGATATCCCTGGGCGGGACGCTGTTCAACTATGGCACCGAGAACGACTTCGGCGGTGTCTGGTACAACGTCAAGACCGGTAACTGGAACCGGCTGTCGTACTACCAGGTCGCCAAGCTCTTCGGCGGCCCCGTGGTGACTAGCACTGTGCAACCAAACACGCCGCCGGTGATCTCGGGCATGACGGTGAGCCCGGACGCGAGCGTCCCGGCCGGCGGCCAGTTCACGGTCAATGTCAGCGTCAGCGATCCCAACGGGGATCCCATGACCTACAACCTGATGCTCTGCAGCAAGTATGTGGACGGCAGCACCGGGCTGCAGTACGCGACGTTCACCCAGACCGGGGCGGGCACGTTCAGCGTCACCGCGCCGAAAACCGTCGGCGTGTGGAAGGTCTACGTCTACGTCTACGACGGCCAGGGCAACGTCGGCATCCAGACCGAGTCATTCCGGGTGGTGCCGCCGCCGGTGAGCGGTACCAACGTGGCACTCGGCAAGCCCACCACCGCGTCGTCCTATCAGAGCACCGGTAGCGGTGCGCCGTTCCCGCCGTCCAACGCCACAGATGGCAGCGACACCACCCGCTGGGCCAGCGCATGGAGCGACCCGCAGTGGCTCCAGGTCGACCTCGGGCAGGTGACGGCCATCAACCACATCCAGCTCGTCTGGGAATCGGCCTACGCGAAGGCGTACCAGATCCAGGTGTCGAACGACGGCACGAACTGGACGACGATCTACTCGACGACCACCGGGTCCGGAAACGTGGAGGACCTCAACGTCACGGGCTCCGGCCGCTACGTCCGCTTCTATGGCACCGCCCGCGGTACCTCGTACGGCTACTCGCTCTATGAGTTCGGTGTCTACCATTCCTAGCGCGGCCTGGTGCGCCCGGCCGCCCGGTGCCTGGCCGCGCGGCGCCCGGCAAGATCGCCACCGTGCCGCGTTAGGGACCGCCGCCCCGGGGAAGGGGCATGGCGGATGGCCTGCGGCGTGCCCGGAGGGGATGACATGCAGATCAAAATGGTGCTGTTCCTGCCCCGCGATGCCGCGAGCGTGCCCGTCAGCCGCCAGGTCCTTGACAGCTGCCTGGAAACCCTCGGTGTGGCCCCGGATACCCGAAATGACATCGCCCTGGCCCTGAGCGAGGCATGCGCCAACGTCATCCTGCACGCCGGGCCCGGCGACGAGTACGAGGTGCAGGCGAGCGCGGGGGACGGGCGGTGCATCATCGAGGTGGTGAACACGGGGCCGGTCGCGAAGATACCTCCCGCCGACACCCCGGTGGCGCCGACCGCCGAGCACGGCCGGGGCCTGAGGATCATGGATGCGGTGGTCGACAATCTGCGCCTGACCAGCAACGAGCAGAAAGGCACCACCGTCCACTTCGAAAAGGCCCTGAACTGGGTACCCGGCGCGACCGGCGAGCACCTGTTCAACAGCGGCGGGCTGTGAGGCGAGCCGGAGGCCGCCGAACGCGGCGGCGGGATGGCACCGCTGCTGTTCAAGCATGAGACGGTCGGCCGTGGAGCCTGGGGTTACCGTCGCCCTGATGGCCCGACCGACCTGGCCATGGCTGGTGGGCCCGTTCTGGGAGGAGACCGAGATGGCTCGACGCGACATCGAGTTCAATGCCGAGGGTGTCATCCTGCGCGGCTGGTTCTATGCGGCTGAGCACAGTCCCGCCCCGGCAGTCGTGATGGCACACGGCTTCTCGGCGGTGAAAGAGATGTACCTCGACAGTTTCGCCGAGGCATTCAATGCGGCCGGGCTCAACGTGCTGGTGTTCGACAACCGCAACTTCGGGGCCAGCGATGGCGAGCCCCGGCAGGAGATCGATCCCTGGGCACAGGTCCGCGACTACCGCCACGCCATCACCTACGCCAGCACGCTGCCCGAGGTCGACGCGGCCCGGATCGGGATCTGGGGGAGCAGCTACTCCGGGGGTCACGTCCTGGTGGCTGCCGCGATCGACCGCCGGGTGAAGGCCGTGGTGAGCCAGGTCCCCCTGGTCAGCGGGCACGACAACCTGCGCGCCCTGGTCCGGTCGGACTTCATCGCCGGGTTCCGGGAGATGTTCGACGCCGACCGGCTGGCCCGCTTCGGGGGCAAGCCGCCCGCCATGGTCCCGGTCGTCGACGAGGATCCGCTCGCCGCGTCGGCGCTGCCGACCGCGGACTCCTGGCAGTGGTTCACCGAGACCGGCAAGGCCCGCGCCCCATCCTGGCGCAACGAGGTGACGCTGCGCAGCGTCGAGATGTTCACCGAGTACGAGCCGGTGAGTTACCTGCCCTATGTCAGCCCGACGCCGCTGCTGCTGCTGGTGGCGGCAGGCGACCATCTCGTCCCGTCAGAGCTCGCCATCGCCGCCTACGACAAGGCGCACGAGCCCAAGAAGCTCGTGATCATGCCCGGTGGCCACTTTGACGCCTACGTGAAAGGCTTCGAGGCCGCCAGCGTCCCGGCCCGCGACTGGTTCACCCAGCACCTGGCGCCGTAAGGGGCAGCACGCCTCCGCTGTCGTAGTGCGACGCGTGCTGGGCCCGGACGATGTTCTTCTGGATCTTGCCGGTGGATGTCTTCGGCAGCTCGTCTACCACGATCACGGCCTTCGGCACCTTGTATCCGTCCAGCTGCCCGCGGAGCGCGCCGATGAGTTCCGCCTGGTCGATCGTCTCGCCGGGCTTGGCCACGACCACGGCGGTGATCGCCTCGCTCCACCGCTCGTGCGGCAGGCCGACGACGACAGCCTCGGCGACCCGCGGATCGGCGGCGTACACCGCCTTCTCCACCTCGATGGAGGCCACGTTCTCGCCGCCGGTCTTGATCACGTCCTTGTACCGGTCAGCGAACCAGAGCACCCCATCGTCGCCGAACCGGCCCACATCACCGGAATGGAACCAGCCATGCGCGAAGGCAGCGGCCGTGGCTTCTTCGTTGTGCAAATATTCGCTCATCGTGCTGGGGCCGCGGTAGACGATCTCACCCTGCTCGCCGGGGGGAAGCAGCTCGCCGTCCGGGCCCATGACCGCGACCTGCACGCCGGTGATGGGCGTGCCGACCGCGCCGATGTGCGACAGCTGGTGCTCGGGCCGGAACAGGGTGGTGACCGGGCTCATCTCGGTCTGCCCGAACAGCAGCGCGAAGTCGCAGCCGAAGCCGTCCAGGCAGCGGCGGATCAGCTGGTCGGGCATCGGCGCCATCGCGTACACCGCGCGGCGCAGGCTGGAGATGTCGCTGCCCGGGAAGGACGGGTGGTCGAGCACCGCCCGGTACATCATCGGCAGGCCGAACACCTGGGTGATCCGCTCGCGCTCGATGAGGTCCAGCAGGGCAGCCGGGTCAAAGCCGCGCAGCACGTGGATGGTCGCGCCCACCATGATCGCGGGCGTGCAGAACGCGTTGAGCTGCGCGGTGTGGAACATCGGCATCATCGCCGCGAAGCGGTCGGTGAAGTTCCAGCCGGAGTCGAGCGCGCTCGACATCGACTCGAGGTAGATCGCGACGTGCGTGCCGGCGACACCCTTGGGGAACGAGGTGGTGCCGGAGGTGTAGAGGTAGCTGATCGCGTCGCGGTCATCCACGAAGCATTCCGGCTCGGCGGCCCCGGCGGTGCCAGTGGTGCCAGTGGTGCCTGCGGTCCCGGCCGTCTCGGCCAGGGCGGCGAGCGTCGTCCAGGACCGGTCAGCGGGTTCCGCCTCGTAGTCCGCGCCCGTGCCCGGGGCCACGATGACATCCACGACGGCCGCGACCTTGGCGATGGCATCGCGCACCTGCGCGACGAGCTGTGTCTCGGTCACCAGGCCGCGGGCCCCCGAATGGTCGAGGACATAGGCCACCTCGTCCGGCCGCCAGCCGAGATTGACAGGGACGCAGACGAGGCCGAGCTTCGCGCACGCGTAGTAGACCGCGAGGAACTCCGCGCTGTTGCCGGAGGCCAGGCCGAGCGTGTCGCCCCGGCCGTAGCCGCGGGCCGCCATCCCGCGGGCGATCTGGTTGACCCAGCCGTTGAATTCCGCGTAGGTCCACCGTCTCGGGCCGTCGACGACCGCGAGCTGGGCTGGACGGGCGGCGGCGGAGCGGGTCAGCGAGTCGCCCACGTTGATCCGCTGGATGAGGTTGCGCGCGAGGTCCACGATGCGGACTTTAGCTGGTCAGATGCCAGGCGGGCTAGGGAAAGATCATTGGGGATTACGTCACGGTGATGGCGTCGAGCTTGTCCCGCAGGTATTCGTGGGCGATGACGGGCGGGAAACTGGTCCGGCCGATGGGCCGGGGCAGCGATTCCACGACGGCGTCGTGGTTCGCCTCGTAGAAGAAGATCAGCGAGAGCAGGTCCTCGTTGGGTGCGTCCGGGTGCGGGGGCAGCACACGGTGACGGGTTGAGCGCCACCGGTCACCGGTCCACCGGGCCAGCAGGTCGCCGATGTTGACGGTCAGGGCGGCCGGATCGTAGGGCGCGTCCACCCAGGTCCCTTCGAGGGTGTAAATCTGCAGGCCGCCGAGGCCGGGCTCGCGGTCGAGCACGGTGACCGTGCCGAAGTCGGTGTGCGGGCCGATCCGGTACTGTCCCGGCTCGGGTGGCCGGGCCGGGTCAGCCGGCGGGTACCAGTTCAGGTTCACCCCGTAGGTGGGGTGATCCAGGAACGGGGCGAAGAAACCGGTCTCCAGGCCCAGCGCGACCGCGCACAGTGCCATCAGTTCGTCCGACAGCGCGTGCATCCGGCCGATGTACTCGCTGACAACCGGCTGCATCTGGGGCACCTCAGCCGGCCAGATGTTGGGCCGGAACCAGCGGGCATCGATGGCGGCGTTGCCGGTCGGCCGCTCGGCAGCCAGGGAGAACGACTCCTTCAGGTCCGGTGGCGTCGGCGTGCCCTCGGCGTACCCGTTGGCTTCCGCTCCGGGCGGAATCCAGCCCCGGCCGCCGACAGCGATGGCGTAACGGGCCTTCACCTCGGGGGACAGGGCGAAGAACTCCCGCGCCACGGCGCGCGTCCGCGCCTGCAGGTCCCCAGGCACGCCGTGGCCGGTGACGAGGAGGAACCCGGACGTGCGCAGCGCCTGATCAACCTGCCGGGCGACGGCCGCACGGTCACGGGCGTCGCCCGCCCGCCAGGGCGCCAGATCGATGACGGGTACAAGTGCTGACACGGCATCGGCCTTCCGACGAAGATCCCGGTACCACCATGATGCCTTACCGGGCACCGGGCTATTCGGCGGACCGCCTCCGGGGGTTTCGATCCGGAATGTCACCAGACGCGCTTGACGAAGCCCGGCTCGATCGACTGGCGGTAGCCCGTGTCGTCGCGGTCGCGCAGGCCGCACGACAGATAGAGCTCGTGCAGGGTGCCCAGCGCGTCCTCGTCCAGTTCGATGCCGAGACCCGGGCCGGTCGGCACGGCGGTGGAACCCTCGTGGAAGGTGAACGTGCCGGCGCGGATGACGTCCTGGGTCTTCCACGGCCAGTGCGTGTCGCAGGCATACGTCAGGTTCGGGGTCGCGGCGGCCAGGTGCACCATGGCCGCCAGGCTGATGCCCAGGTGCGAGTTCGAGTGCATCGACAGGCCCAGGCCGAACGTCTCGCAGATCCCCGAGAGCAGCTTCGACCGGGTCAGGCCGCCCCAGTAATGGTGGTCCGAGAGCACGATCGAGACGGAACCGCGCGCCACCGACGGTGCGATCTCGTCGAAGGTCACCACGCACATGTTGGTGGCCAGCGGCATCGGCGCCTGCCGGGCGACCTCGGCCATCCCGTCCAGCCCGGCCGTGGGATCTTCGAGGTACTCGATGATGCCGTCGAGTTCACGTGCCACCTGCACCGAGGTCCGCACCGTCCATGCCGCGTTCGGGTCGATGCGCAGCGGGTGGTCAGGGAACGCGGCCCGCAGCGCCCGGACCGCCTCGATCTCCTGCCCTGGAGCGAACACGCCGCCCTTGAGCTTGATCGCGGTGAACCCGTAGTCGTCGACCATGCGCGAGGCCTGCCGGACGATGCCATCAGGGTCGAGAGCCTCGCCCCAGGAGTCGGCGGGACGGTCTGGATGGGCCGCCCACTTGTAGAACAGGTAGGCGCTGAACGGCACGGTGTCCCGGACCGCGCCGCCGAGCAGGTCGCTGACCGGCCGGCCGAGGACCTTGCCCTGCACGTCCAGGCAGGCCACCTCGAACGGCGAGAACACCCGGTCGACCGTGCTGGACGTCGTGATCATCCCGGTCAGCCCGTGCCCGTCGGAGCCAGTATCGCCGCCGAGCACGTCCGCGACCGCGCGGTGCATCTCGTTGAGCGCGAAGACGTCCAGGCCGGCCAGGGCGCCCGCCGCCGCCCTCAGCCGGCGCAGGTGCCCCTCGTCGGCATAGGTCTCGCCGAGGCCTGTTAGTCCCGCGTCGGTGTCGAGCTGGATGATCGCCCGCAGTGCGTACGGCTGGTGGACGCCGACGGCGTTCAGCAGGGGCGGGTCGTCGAACGCGACGGGGGTGATCCGCGCGCCGGTGATGCGTACCCGCTCGGCGGTCATCGGGACACCGTCCAGCATGAGCTCTCCTCGTGATTTGGGGTCCTAGGAGATATCGCATAAGAGATATCCCATACTGTGACGTATGCGTTCATTACCTGCCAGCGATGCGGTGCGGGCGGCAGCGGTCCGGCTCAGGGAGAGTCTGGCGGTCGCCGGGCTGGGCCGGGCTGTAGCGGCCTATTTCGATCCGGCGGGGAGCTTCGCGGGGATGACCTTCACCACCGTCGGCAGCAATCCCCGCGACGAAGTGACCCCCGATGACCTGCTGGCCGTGGCCTTGCTGGACATCGCCTGGCGGCCGGAGGCAGTGCGGGCACTGCTCGGCACCTGGGCCGAGAAAGTCTCGCAGATGCTCACGGCGATCGGCAGTGACATCGACCTGTGGGACGCTTCCGACGCGGACCTCGCCGCGGTCGACCCGCTGTGGGACGCGCTGCTGGAGATGCCCGGCGTCGGCACCGCCACCGCGGCGAAGCTGCTCGCCCGCAAGCGGCCCAGGCTGTGCCCGATCACCGACAAGGTAGTGATCCTGGCGGCAGGAGTGCCCGGGCAGACGTGGCAGGCACTGCGCTGCCTGCTGCAAGATCCACAGGCGCGCGGCGAGGTCGAGGCGCTCCGGCCGCCGCCGGCGGCCGACGCCAGCCTGCTGTGGATCCTCGACGTCGCCATCTGGATCCGGCACAGCCACTCCCGCGCCGCCCAGCAGTTGCGGCGGCAGGCCGGAATCCCCGGACCCGGCTAGGGGCCTGACCCGGCGCAGCGCAGCGCAAAATCATCGGGTCGCCGCCGCCCCCCTATCGCCCTTCGCCGCCTGCGCCTGCCCGCCTGCGGACACCAGGTTCTCTCTTCTCCGCGTCACACGCCGGGTCACACGGTGGGCCGGCATGCTCGTCCTAGGCGAAGGCTCGAAGAGGAAGGTGTCTGCCATGCCGCTTGTCAATGTGCGCCTTATCGAGGGCGTATTCACGCCGGAGTGCGCTCCTGAGGTGCCCTCGGTCTGCACGAGTCCCGGCGCGATGGTGTTGACCCTGACCCCGCCAGGTCCGTACTCCGCCGCCCACGACCGGGTCAGGCTGTGCAGGGTCGCCTTGGTCGCGCTGTAAAGCGCCGAGCCGGCCATGCCCTGCGACGCATTGATCGAGCCGATATTGATCACCGCGCCGCCGCCCCTGGCTACCATCGCCGGCGCGAGCGCGCCGGTCAGGAAGTACGCGGACTTCACGTTGACCGTCCAGATCTGGTCGAAGGCCGCCTCATCGGTGCCGGCGGTCGGGCCGATCCGGATCAGGCCGGGGTTTAGCCCAACGTGGTCAGCTGGCAGGATCGGCCGGGCCGGCTCCTGACTGGATCGCGGCGAATCGCTGCTGTGCCCGGTCGAGCTGGCTGAGGACGCGCGCCTTGACCTCGCCGCTCAGCGGGGTGTCGGGGCGGCCGATGAGCTCCCTCAGCACCGGCACCAGCGGAGCGTACTTGCGGGCCAGCGGGCCGAGCTGGGGACCGGTCGAGTAGATCAGGCCGACACCGTTGTCGGTGAAGTCCGAGGCCTTGATGACCCGGGCCCACGGGCAGGCCTCCAGGCTCGCCGCGACGTGCTCGCGGTACTGCTCATGCTTGTCCCGCCCGGGCTCGTACGCCGGGTTGCTGACCGCCGCTACCAGTTCGGCTACCCGGTCCCCGAACTGCGCGGCGATCACCGCGAGCGCGCCGGCCGGGCCGCCGCCGCCGGCCAGGTCAGCGGCGTGGTCTTCGACCGCGTCGTGCAGCAGCGCCGCGCAGATCACGTCGGCGTCCCTGACCTGGTAGTGGGAGATGATCCGGATGGCGACCCGCAGTAAGTGATTGACGTACGGCTCGCGCTGGCGCCGGTCGGCCGCGTGCAGCCGGGCCGCCAGATCCAGCGCGCGCTCCAGCCGCTGCCGGTCAGCGCCGGGCAAGCTCGCGATCTCCATCGCGAAGCGCTCCCGCAGGCCGGCCTCGCCATGCAGCGCGGTGATCGCGTGCAGCGGCGTGGCCGCCAGTAGTCGCCGTTCGCCCGGGCCCATCCGCTCCATCACGCGCCGTCCCTCCGGTCCGCCCCGGCCTGCCGCCGGCGAGGCCAGGACATGCGTAGCACAGGCCTGACGACATCCCCCGATGTCCCGCGCTGCACGGCCGTAGGCACGCGTCAGCGCTGGCCGCTGAACGGCCAGATGGTGGGCCGGGGGAGTGGCGCGGGAGTGCGGAAGTGCGGCGGCTGGGCGAGGTCGATGAAGTCGGTCAGCGCGTTCGCGGCCGCATCGCGCCTGGTCAGCGAAGGCAGGTTCCACTTCTGCTCGATCGTGGCCAGGATCGACGTGTGATCGTAGACGGTCGATGAAACATGGCCCGGTTTCGAATAGGGGGAGGCGACCAGGCAGGGGACCCGGAACCCGTAGCGGTCGTAGCCCCCGGGCTCGTCAGGCGGCACATGGATATCGGGAGGAATGTCGTCTGGAGGGATGGCGGCCGGCGGTGGCACGTGATCGTAAAAGCCGCCCCCTTCGTCCCAGACAATGATGAACAGCATCCGGGGCCATTGCGGGCCTGCCGCTGCCGCGTCGAATATGCTCGCGGTGAATGCTTCCCCGACCTGGTCGTCCTGGAATTCCCCCTCGGACGCAGCCAGGGCCTCGGGCGTGATGAGGCTCACCGGGGGCAGGTGGCCGTCCCGGCAGTCGTCGTAGAAGTCGGCGATGTCATGGAGGTTATCGTGCCAGCGGAGAAGGTTCCGCGGCCACAATCCGACCTCGGGGACCTCCACGAAGTAGTTGGCCCAGCCGATCTCGTGCGCGTCGAGCAGGTCCCAGATCAGCCCGGTCGCCGGGGGATGCGCGAACGGGCTTGGGATGGTGGTGCTGACCAGGCCCGCAGCGGTGGCAGCCTGAAGGAACCGGCGGTTCGGGAACGTCTGAGCCAGGCACGAGGAGAAGTACCGGTCACCGATTCCGTAGCTGCGGGCGAAGCCGTAATACCAGGGCAGATCGGTTCCATCGAGGTATCCCATGGGAGCGTCGCTGCCGGTGGTGGTGACGAAACCGTCCAGCTTCCCCCCATTCCACTGGCGATGTGAGTCGTTCCACGTCTGGTTCAGCTGGAACGAGAGATTCAGTGGCGGGCTGGAATGGTGTACCCGCACCGGCTTCCCGTGCTGGTCGGGATTGCTGTTCAGGGGAGAGCCGTCGGGGCCGAAGGTGAAACCGTCGCCCCGTTCGAGCATGCCGAAATAGTTGTCATAGGAATGGTTTTCCTTCATCAGAACCACGATGTGGTCGATGCCGGGCAGGCAGTCGCTGCCGGCCGTCCGGTCAGGAAACGGAAGGGATCCAGGACCGCGCGCGTGTGCCATCCCTAAACGGTAACCTGCGCTTCCGCGGTTATGCCCATGCCAGCGTGGCCGGTTTGGTCGGCGCCGCCGACGTTCAGGGTGTTCCCCCGGGAGGCCGGATCGCATACAGGACGATCATGCCGACCAGCCCGATCCACACCCAGGGGGTGAATGCCCACGCCAGGGCGTGCCCGGCGGTGACGGCGATCGCGATGACGAGGACCAGGAAGAGGACGCGGTGGTTCCGGTGCTGGTGCTGGCCGCGCTTCACCGCCATGGATGCGTCGGATGCCTGGGCGGCGCGGGAAGTGTCGGAGGTGTCGGTCTGGGGCAGGTCGGCGAACAGTCCGCTCAGGTCCTTGTACGTCTTGGCTTTCATGGCCTGATCGAGGCGCTGGTCGAACTCGGCCTGGTCGAGCCGTCCGTCCCCGTAGTGCTTGGACAGGAGGTCCGCCACCTCAGCCCGTTCGGCGTCGGAGATCCGCATGTCGGCGTAGCTGGTGCGGCGGCGGGTTGCGGCTAGGATCCATGCCGGGCTGGACGCTGACATGTCGATGCGACCTCCGTGGTCAGTGCGAGCGGGCGGGCAGGACCTGGACGCGGCGCGGCGGCTGCCACTGGGCGTGGCTGTCTGCCGGGTTCGCAGCGGTTGTGGTCATGCCTCCAGCGTGGCGCGGCCAGCCCGGCCTGGGTATCGGGGAGAGCCCCCATGCGACCCTGATGGCTGGCCGGCCGGATCAGGGTTTGCCCGGATAGCCGGGCGCGGGGCAGCGCCGTCCATGATCGCGGTGGATCAGGGGCTGCCGGCGACCCCTGATCCACCGTGATCATGGAATGCGGTTCGGCCCGGCCCGCGGGGGGCCGTGTCGATTTGCCGGGGAGCCGTTCGTATAAGGGTTGAGAAGCCGGCCAGGCGCCGGTGGTCACCTGAAGGAGGAACGTCAGATGCAGCAGTACCTGGTCAGCGTGTACCAACCCGACGGAGATCCGCCTCCACCCGAGGTCCTCGGGCCGATCATGCAGAAAGTCGGAGCCTGGAACAACGAACTCAAGGCCGCTGGAGCGTGGGTCTTCACCGGGGCGCTGCACCCTGCGAGCACGGCCACGGTGCTCCGGGTCACCGGCGGCGACGTGGTCATGACCGATGGCCCGTTCGCGGAGGGCAAGGAGCACCTCGGGGGGTTCACCGTCATCAGGGCGCCCGATCTGGACTCCGCGCTGGACTGGAGCCGTAAGCTCGCCGAGGCGACCACCCTGCCGGTCGAGGTGCGGCCGTTCCACGACGGCCCCACCGGCTGACTCCGGCCGTGGCGGCCTCGCACGGCTCGGATACCGGACGCATATTCCGCGAGGAGTACGGGCGCGCGGTTTCCGTCCTGGCCCGGGTGTTCGGTGACATCGGGATCGCCGAGGACGCGGTCCAGGACGCGTTCACCGCGGCGGCGCAGCGATGGCCGTCCGCCGGCCTGCCCCCGAGCCCGGCCGGCTGGATCATCACCACGGCCCGCAACCGGGCGATCGACCGCCTCCGCCGGGAGGCCTCCCGCGGGGACCTGCACGCCCAGGCCGCACTGCTGTACTCGCCCGACACACCGGCGGAGGAGGGGCCCGTGCGCGACGACCGGCTGCGCCTGATCTTCACCTGCTGTCACCCAGCGCTGGCCACCGGCGCCCAGGTCGCGCTGACCCTCCGGCTGCTCGGAGGGCTTACCACCGCGGAGATCGCGCGCGCCTTCCTGGTCCCGGAGCCGACCATGGCCCAGCGGCTCGTCCGGGCCAAGGGTAAGATCCGCGACGCCCGGATCCCGTATCGGGTGCCGCACGAGGCCGATCTTCCCGGCCGGCTCCGGGCCGTGCTAGCCGTCGTGTACCTCATCTTCAACGAGGGCTACACGGCGAGCTCGGGAGAACGGCTCGTCCGTGCCGACCTCTGCGCCGAGGCCATCCGCCTCGGCCGGCTCCTGGCCGAGCTCATGCCCGACGAACCGGAGGTCATGGGGCTGCTCGCGCTCATGCTGCTGGTCGAGTCCCGGCGGGCCGCCCGTACCACCGCCGGCGGTGATCTGGTGCTGCTGGCCGACCAGGACCGCGGTCAGTGGGATCGCGGGCTCATCGCTGAGGGCCAGGCGATCGTCCGGCGGTGCCTGCGACGTGACCAGCCCGGCCCGTACCAGATCCAGGCGGCGATCAACGCCGTGCACAGCGACGCGCCGGCCGCGGCCGCCACCGACTGGCAGCAGATCCTGCAGCTCTACGACCAGCTCCTGGCGCTGACACCGAGCCCGGTGGTGGCCCTGCACCGCGCGGTCGCGGTAGCCGAGGTCGAGGGTCCGGATGCGGCGCTCACCCTGGTCGACGGGCTCGACCTCGGTGGCTACCACCTGTTCCACGCCATCCGGGCCCATCTGCTACGGCGCCTGGGCCGCACTGCCGAGGCGTCGATGGCGTACGAGGCTGCGATCGCCCGCACTGACAACGCGGCCGAGCGCGACTTCCTGCGGCGCAGCCGCCGGGCGCTGACCGGGGGCGTCAGCTAGTGCGGTGACCACGAACGTTCACCGGTTTGGGGGTCCTCCGGTGGTTTGGCGGCGGTTCGCCTGATGGTTCTCTCAGACTCGATCGGTAAGGGCTGGTCGAGTTCGGGAGTGGCGATGACAGAACCGGTCCGGGCGCGGCGGCTGACTGATCAGGAGGGTCAGCGGCTGCAGCAGATCGTGCGGCGGGGAAGCACGGGTCACGTGACCGCCGCGCTCCCGGACCGGTGCTTCGCCTTTGACCAGTTCGGGCCGTTATCGATCCGGCCCTGCCATGGCACCTGCTGGGCGAAGCGGAAGAAACCTGCCCGGCTGCCGGCCACCTATCACCGCACGCACGGCGTCCGCTATTTCCGCGGCTGCTACTCCCTCGGCGCGGATGTCACGGGTGGGTGTCCCAGTGGCGGCGCAGAGCCGCGGTGAGTTCGGTGGCGCGCTCGTCGGGGAAGAACAGGCGTGCTCCGTCAATCTCGACGACCTCGGTGGCGCCGGGGATGGTGTCGCGCAGCCAGTAGGCCCACCTGCGGCGGAAGAAGATGTCGCCGGTGCCCCAGACGATGAGGGTCGGAACTTGCAGGCGGGCCAGGGCGGGCTCGATCGCCAGCAGGTCGCGGGCGCGTAGTGACGTCATCAAACGCTGGTACTGGCGGGCCGATTCCGTGGTCGCCAGCGGTTCCAGCCAGGCGCGGGCGATGTCCTCGGGCAGCTTGGTGACGTCCTGGTAGCCCATGCCGCAGAGGCGCTTCCTGGCCCGCGGGATGTCGCGCACCAGCCGGGGGGCAATGCGGGCGAACAGGCCCATGCGCGCGAGCAGGACCCCGGGCAGCAGCGCCTTAGGCGGGAGGTTGTCGTGCGCTTCGCAGTTGGTCAGGGTCAGGGTGTCCAGCCGCTCGGCATGGCCGACGGCGAACACCTGGGCGATCGCGCCGCCGGTGTCGTTCGCGACGAGGTCGACGTCGGTCAGTTCGAGTGCGTCGCAGAAGTCGGCGACGAAGCGGGCCAGGCCCGGCAGCGAGAAATCCTGGTCGGCGGCCGCGGGAGTCTGCCCGTGCAGCGGCAGGTCGACCGCCACGCAGCGGCGTTGGCCGTCGAGTTGGTCGATCACGTGCCGCCACAGGTAGCTGCTGGTGCCAACGCCGTGGACGAACAGCGCCGCGCGACCCGGGCCGCCGGTGTCGATGTAGCTGGCGGGACCGGACCGGGTATGCACCTGGCTGCGGTGCTTGTCGAGGCGTTCCATCGCGCTGGGCATGGGTTTCTCCCCTCGTGGGCGGCCGCCGGGATACACTTGCCCGAAGACCGACTGGCAGTCTAACTTTTCCAGACCGGCGGTCGGTCTGTCAATCGTGCCGGGAGGCAGATGAACAAGAACGTCGAGCGGGGCCAGGCCACCCGGGCGCATCTGGTCGAGGTCGCGACACGGCTGTTCGCTGCGCACGGCTACGACGGCACATCGATCGAGGCGGTGCTGGTCGGCTCGGGAGTCAGCCGCGGCTCGCTCTACCACCACTTCCCGGGCAAGGACGCCTTGTTCTGGGCCGTCATGGAGGAGGTCGGCGCCCGGATCAGCGGGCCAGTGGCGGAGGCGATGCGGGATGCCCCAGACCCGGTCGCCGCGCTGCGGGCCGGCTGCCTCGCGTGGATCCGGCTGGCCGGCGACCCGGTCGTCCAGCAGATCATGCTGATCGACGCGCCGGCGGTGCTGGGCTGGCAGCGGTGGCGGGAGCTTGACGAGAACAGCCTGGGGGAGATCAGAGCCGCAGTCACGTACGCGGCCGAGGCAGGCAGCATCGAGCGACGTCACGTGGACACGTTCGCTCACATCGTGCTGGCCGCCGCCAATGAGGTGGCCATGATGATCGTGCGCGCTGACGATCCTGCCGCCGCGCTCAGCGCCGGTGAGAGCGCAGTCGCCGAGTTCTTGGACCGCCTGCTGGGGACCTGGTGACACCTGTAGCCGGCACCGACGAGGACAGGCAGCCGTACCGCAGCTAGGACACCCGCTGGCAGGCTGAGGCCCGGTACTGTCTGGGCACGACACGTTTCCGGCAGGGCCGCCACGCTGAGGCTGCGCCGCTGCTATGTGCTGTCCATGAACGTTCGCCGGGTTGCTCACGCGGCCTTTGGTCGTGGGCGGCCCCAGCGTTGCTGGCGTTGCGCTGCGGATGCGGGCGCGCTCGCGGCGCTGGGCGGCCAGGACGTCGGGGTGGCGGGCGTTGGCGTTGCGCCAGGCCAGGTAGTCCTGCAGGCGGCGGGCCCGCACGGTGTGACTGGGATGATCCGGGCTGCTCATGACGAAGGTCCGCAACGGCCCGAACTTCGCCTCGGTTAACGGGGACCGGGTTGGCCCAGGAGGCATTCGCCGGCGTGAAGCGCAGCAGCGCCTTGTTCTGCTTCGCCCAGGCGCGGGTGGCGGGGTCTTGTTCGCCGACAGGTTGTCCATGATCAGGTAGATGGGCGCGCCGCCGGGCGGGCCGGGCGCGGCTAGAACTCGATCACGGTCATCCCCGCGGACGGCGATGGCCGGTCCATCGCGGCCAGCGCGGCCCCGGCGCCGTCCAGCCCGATCACCTCACCGATCAGCAGGTCCGGGCGGAGAGTCTGGTCCGCGACCAGGGCCAGCATCGGCGGGTATTCGCGGGCGGCCATGCCGTGCGAGCCGTAGATCTCCAGTTCCCGCGCGATGACCAGGTCCATCGGAATCGGCGGCGTGGACATGGAGCCGAGCAGCAGGCCAACCTGAACGTGCCGGCCGCGGCGGCGCAGGCAGCGCACCGAGCCGACTGCCGTGGCCGGCGTGCCGAGCGCGTCGATCGAGACTTGTGCTCCGCCCATCGTGATGTCGCGGATGGTAGCGGCGGGATCCGGGTCCCGGGCCGCGTCAACGGCCGCCTCCGCGCCGAGGTCGCGGGCGCGATCCAGCGCCGCGCTGGCCACGTCGACCGCGACCACGCGAGCCCCCAGCGCCGAGGCGATCATCACCGCTGACAGGCCGACCCCGCCGCATCCATGCACGGCCAGCCAGTCACCGGCGCCGAGGCGGCCGTGCACGGTGAGCGCCCGGAAGGCCGTGGCGAACCGGCAGCCCAGGCAGGCCGCCGTCACGAAGCTGACCGAATCCGGGAGTGCCACCAGGTTCACGTCTGCGGCCTGGATGGCCACCCGTTCGGCGAAGGATCCCGGCCCGGTGAAACCCGGCTGGGTCTGCCACGGGCAGACCTGCGCATCACCCGCCCGGCAGTAGGCGCACACACCGCAGCCGCAGGCGAACGGCACCGTGACCCGGTCCCCGGCCCGCCACCGGGTAACGCCCGGCCCGGTCTCCGCGACGACCCCCGCCAGTTCGTGCCCCGGGATATGCGGCAGCGCGACCTGATCGTGCCCCTTCCAGGCGTGCCAGTCCGACCGGCATACCCCGGTCGCGCCGACCTTGAGGACCACGCCATCGTTGGAGCAGACGGGGTCGGGTACCTGCGTCAAGGCCGGAGTGACGCCGTAGCCGGAGTAGACAACCGCCTTCACGGCGCGCGGTCGCCGCCAGTCGCCCCCGCCACGGTGCGGTAGCGGCCGAGTTCTCCGGCCCGCCCGGCGAGATCGATGACACCGGCCAGTGCGATGACCGGGTATCCGTTGAGGTCGTGCCGGCGGGCGGGCGGCCTGGCCGGAACACCTGGCTGCTCGTCGTGGTGCTGCATGGCAGCCTCGCTGTTCGTGGGTGGCCATGCCGCCGCGCAGCGCGGGGCCGGATGAGCTGATTTTCTGCTGGTTCGAGGCCGGCCGCCACCCGCTTCGCTGAAGAGGGCCGGGCGGTCGCGACGATCATCAGGTCTGGAGCCAGCCGCCAACCCGGGATGCTGGTAGCGACGTCCGCGGGAAGCGGCCAATCGCATGCTCAGGCGGCACCCCCTTGGCCATATTCGGCCGGACCGGACACGAAGGCTCTGTCGTCGCGGATCGGTCAGGCGCCTGCGGGCGTGAAGCCCGGGATGCGGGCCATGATGCGGGCGAATTCGGCGTCGTCGGAGATGCCCTGGAAGCCGTGGCGCGGCGTGTAATGCGCTTCGAGGGCGGCGGCTTCGTCATCGGTCAGGTCGATGTCGAGGGACGCGACGGCGTCGTCGATCTGGGTACGGCGGAGGCTGTGGTCGATCTCGGTCATGATCGCTTTGCGGGACAGGCCCTTGCCGTTGGGTCCGGGGCGCATGGGGTGGCGAACCTTGGTGGCGATGACGATGTCGTCGCGGTCGGCGAAGTCCTTCAGGGCGCGGCCCAGGATCTTCTCGCTGGAGCCCTGCGAGTACATGTTGGCGTGTCGAAGAAGTTGATGCCGGTATCGAGGGCGTGCTTGATCAGCGGGCGGCTGTCGTCCTCGCCGAGCGACCATACGGGGTGTCCGCGGTCGGGTTCGCCGTAGGTCATAGCGCCGATGGCGATCGGGGAAATGTCGAGGCCGGTGCTTCCGAGCTTGATGTAGCGCATGGTTGCTCCTATAGTAGCCACCGAAACGGAGAGTTCTCCGCCACCAGTCCGACCGTAGCGGAGAACTCTCCGTTTAGCAACTGCGCAGTATCGCAACACTGGAGGCGTCTTGGCCGCGACACGGCATGAACCCACGCGGGCCGACGCGCAGCAGAACCGCGGGCGCATCCTCCAGGCGGCCCATGACGCGTTCGCCGAGTCCGACGACGCCTCGCTGAACTCGATCGCGAAGCGGGCCGGTGTCGGCGCGGGCACGCTCTACCGGCACTTTCCGACCCGTGAAGCACTGATCCTCGCGGTGTACCGGCACGACGTCCAGGTGCTCGCCGGCTCGGTCGCCGAGGTGCTCGTGGAATGTGAACCGCTCGATGCCTTCCGGATGTGGTTCGACCGGCTCGCCGACTACGTGCGGATCAAGCACGGTCTTGGTGAAGCGCTGCATTCCGCAGCCGTACAGGACGTTGTCAACGAGACCTACGCGCCGGTCACCGCCGCCGTCGGCGAACTGCTAGCGGCGTGCGAGGCGGCCAAGGTGCTGCGCCCCGGCTTGGACCCCGCCGACGTGCTGCTCCTGATGGGCTTCCTGTGGCGCGTCGGGCCCGGGGAGGATGGCAAGGCTCAAGCGGCCCGGCTGTTCGATCTCGTCATTGACGGGTTCCGGCCGACACCGGAGCGGCTGATGCCAGCCTGAATCCGACGTGCGCTGCCAAGCCCAGCTCGGGGAGACGCAGATCGCCAGGCTCGCTCGCCACGGGTACGCTAATCCCAAGATCGGCGGCCAGCTTTTCACCAGTCCCCGGATCGGTAGCGCCGACTCGCGCATCGAGCCGCTCGCCCCGCTGGGCCTGAACCTCGGCGACGCTGGACGGACCGGCTCTAGTAACGCGGAGAGTCAGTGGCAGCTATTGGCCTCTAGTAATATCAGGGAATGCCTTATAGCTCGCATGGCTCACCTGGCAGGCAGGCTCGTTTGCGGCAGCCGGTGAGCCCGAAGCTCCCCGCCACGCTTAGCCCGGCAAAGCTCCCTGACGATGATCTGAAAGACGATGGCGTATACCTATCGCTGGAGTATAGAGATATCGAGCTGGCGAAGCGGGATGTCGCGTCGGTCGAGATTGACCAGTGCCGGTACAAGAATGTAAATTTCGGGCAGACGGAACTGGATCGTGCCATAATCTCGGACTCGGTCTTTGAGGACTGTGACCTGGCGAATCTTCGTGCCCGCGAATGCTCTCTCGTGCGCGTGACCCTCGCCAGCAACCGCATGACGGGCCTGTCGTGGGCCGACGGAAGTGTTCGTGAGGCAACATTCGAGAGCTGCCGGATGGACATGTCTTCCTTCCGCTTCAGCGCGCTCAAGAGCGTCGTGTTCGCCGATTGCAAGCTCATGCAAGCTGACTTCCAGGAGGCAGACCTGCGGAGTGCGCGGTTTGAGCATTGTGATTTGAGCGGCGCTCAGTTCTCGAAGGCACAGATGGAAGGTACGCGTTTCTCGGACTGCACTCTGGATGGCATCAACGGAGTGATGAGCCTCAGGGGATCAATTGTCAAGAGCCGGGATGCCCTGGCCCTGACTTATAGCCTGGCTAGCGCTCTGGGCATTAAGGTTGAGGATGATTAAGCACCCTCCTTGCGTGTGAGGTAGGGGCCGAGCTGCATATATCTCAGCCTGGAGTGCCTGAATACGTCGAGCGCGTCGCGAGCGGTGCGCGCGATCGGCTCCCCGTGCAGGTTGAGTGAGGTATTGAGCAGCGCAGCATGCCCGCTGCGGGCGGACGTCGTAGAGCGCGTGATCGGCTGCGACGGTGCGGATAGCTCGCGTTGTCTCCAGGCGGGCCTCGCGCTGCCAGGCGGCGTTGAGCAGGCCGGTCTTGCCGCGGATGCGGGAGGCGTCGACCGGCTGAGTGCGCCGGAAGGAGCGGTGCAGCGCGACTAACGGCAGGGCGACCAGGGCCATGAGCGGACTGGCGGGGAACGCTTGGGTGACCATGACGCCGACAGACAGCTCGGTGGCGAGGACCCAGTTGAAACGCTGGCCCGACTGAGCACGCCGGGCTGGCTAGAATCGGTGACGTTCTGATGGCATGCCGTGTGTTTCTTCGCTGGAGGCGCTCCATCATGCGGTTGCCGGATTCGGGGCCGCAGACCTGAACCTGGTGATCGAGCCGCCGGCGCTGGCGGCAGCGCGGCGGTCCCTGGATGAATCCGGGCTGCTGCTGCTGGGCGAGGTTCATGGCGTCCGCGAAAACCTAGGACCGATTTCCGCCCAGAGATAAGGCGTATGCCCGATGCCGGCGGCCGGTC
>OBLT010000640.1_pt1 | contig 22361 bp, 14 predicted proteins | sample 1518721 | NCBI WGS metagenome assembly OBLT01 (sample SAMEA3539307, study PRJEB22396) | soil metagenome | biome: tundra; feature: field; material: soil | place: USA | collected 2010-05 | depth 0.15 m | reverse complement strand
TCTACAACGAGGTGGCGCCGGGCATCGTTGACGTCAACGCCAACCTGCAATATCTGGACGAAACGGCGGAGGGCACGGGCTTCGTGATCAACGCCGCCGCCGGGCTGGTACTGACCAACAACCATGTCATCGACGGCGCCACCAGCGTGACGGTCACGCCGGTGGCGTCGGGCCATAGCTACCAGGCGAAGATCCTCGGCTACGACCGGTCCGACGATGTGGCCCTGCTCCAGCTACCAGACGCGACCGGGCTCAAGGCGGTCACGATCGGCGACTCGTCGCACGTCACCGTCGGCACCCCCGTCCTGGCCATCGGAAACGAGGCCGGACAGGGCGGCTCCCCGACGGTCGCGCCCGGCGTCATCAGCAGCCTGGACCGGACGATCAAGGCCAGCGACTCCAGTTCAGGCCTGATCGAGACCCTGTTCGGCATGCTGCAGACCAACGCCGACATCCGGCCGGGTGACTCGGGCGGCCCGCTGGCCAACGCGGCGGGCCAGGTGATCGGCATCGACACGGCCGCCGGGGGCGCCACCGTCTACTCGGGCTACGCCATCCCGATCAAGCAGGCCCTGTCGATCGCCAACCGGATCGCCGCCGGGCGCGGGAGCCCGGCCATCCAGATCGGGCTGCCCGGCTTTCTCGGCGCGCTCGTGCCGGACAGCGGCAGCACCAACCCGCGGCTTCAGGCGAGCCAGCAGCAACGGCAGGCCGGCAGCGTGAGCAGCAGTCGCAGCAGCTGCATCACCGGGACTGCGACCACGGTCCCGGCCAGCATCGCCCCGGCGCGGTCGGGCGCGCTGGTCGACGGGGTCCTGTGCGGCACGGTGGCGGCGTCGGCCGGCCTGTTCGCCGGAGACGTCATCACCTCGATCGGCGGGCGAGCCGTCGCCACGCCCGGATCGCTGACCGCGATCCTCAACCGTTACCGGCCGGGCCGGGCGGTCCCGCTGGCCTGGGTCAGCCCGGGAGGCGGCCTGCATACCGCCCTGGTGACGCTCGGTACCGGCCCGGCCCGATAAGCCCGCCAATTAGAGCGGCCAATAGAGCCGCGAGCGCAGATTACCGCGCGGGTCCTGGGGCAGCATAGGGCAGCGAGGCGATAAGTTCCTGGCGGCGAGCCTGCGCAGGCGCTAATCAAAGCAAACGTTCAGGTTACGCACAGGTTGACGGAGCTAACTGGAGGGTGGCTCTCGCGGGAGGTCTAGAGTCGGCACAACCCATCGGCACGTATTCTGGTCTGGTCGAGGGCGAGGAAGATGCGAGAGAACGACAGCGACAGCGGAGGCGGCTGGCAGCAGCCGCCCGAGTACGTCAACCCGTGGGTGCCACGCGACGAAGGTGGCGCCGCCCGGGCCCCGGGGCCCGCGGCGAACGCGGCCCCCCCGCCGGAGAACGACGTTCAGGACACCATCGCCTTCGGCCGGCCGGCCGGCCAGGACAATGGCTACGGCCAGGGAACCTACGGCCAGCCCAGCTACGCGAGCCAGCCCGGCTACGGCGACCAGCCCGGGTCCGGGCAGGCGGGCTACGGGGCGGCGGGCGGTCGCGGGGATGACGGCGGCTTCGGCGCCTCCGGCTGGGGGATCCCTGGCCCTCCCCCGCCACAGCGCAGACGCGGCCGGCGTTTCGGCGTCTACCTGGCCGTGGCCGCGCTGGCGGCGAGCGTCGGCGCCGGATTGACCGTCGCGCTCGACAGCAACCAGAGCACGGCCGCGGCGCCCGGCATCTCCTCCAACGACGTGCCCGCGCCGCACAACAACGCGTCAGGCAGCGGTTCGTCCTCCTCGGTGGCCAACTGGACGGCCGTGCAGAAGAAGGTCAGGCCGGGCCTGGTCGACATCACCTCGACGCTCAAGTACAACAGCGAGACGGCCGAGGGCACCGGCATGATCGTGTCGGCCACCGGCCTGGTGCTGACCAACAATCACGTCATCGACCAGGCCACCAACGTGAGCGCCTCGCTGGTGGTCAATGCGGGCCGGAAGTACCGGGCCCGGGTGGTCGGCTACGACAACACCGACGACGTGGCCTTGCTCCAGCTCGTCGGCGCCTCCGGCCTGAGCCCGGTGAACTTCGGTAACTCCGCGCAGGTCCGCCTGGGTACTCCGGTGCTGGCCCTCGGCAACGCCCAGGGCCGGGGCGGGGTGACGCCCGCGCGGGGCATCATCAACGCGCTCAACCGCTCGATCCAGGCCAGCGACCAGGGATCGAACAGCACCGAGAACCTGAACCACATGATGCAGACCAACGCCCAGATCCAGCAGGGCGATTCGGGCGGCGCGCTGGTCAACAACGCAGGCCAGGTCATCGGGATGATCACCGCCGCGAATACCTCGACGTCCAGCCAGTTCGGGCCGTCCGGCGGCACGCTCGGCTTCGCCATCCCGATCAACACGGCCCTGTCGATCGCCAGCCAGATCGCCGGAGGCAAGAGCAGCTCGACCGTGTACATCGGCCTGCCTGGTTTCCTCGGCGTGGAAGTCGCGCAGAGCAGCAGCTCGAACCCGCAGCAGCAGGCCGCCGACGAAGAGCAGACCGGCGGCGGCGGGCCGGGCGGCGGCGGGGCGGCCTGCCAGACCAGCAACCAGCAGGTCAGCGTGCCGGCCACCATCGCGCCTGCTAACACGGGCGCGCTGATCCTGGGCGTGCTGTGCAACACCGCGGCCAGTTCGAAGGGCCTGGCCCCCGGCGACGTGATCACCTCGGTGGACGGCCGGGCCGTCAGCACGCCTGGCTCGCTGACCGGCATCACCGCCAAGTACCACGCCGGCCAGGTCGTCTCGGTCACCTGGATCGGCGTGCGCGGGGTCAAGCACACCAGCTCGCTGAAGCTGGGCGCCGGCCCGGCGCGGTAAGGCTGTGTTGGCCGGGGGGACGATCCCCCCCAGACCCCCCCTGCTCACGGGGGGGCTACCCGCCCCCCCGTACCCCCCTGGCCCTGGCTGGAGCCAGGCCCGCAGCCGGGACTCGCACGCGGCGATGTTCTCGGCCGGCACGTATTCGCCGGCCGTATGCGCGATCTCGGAGATGCCGGGACCGTAGTTCACCGCCGGGATGCCGAGCGCGGCGAACCTGGCCACGTCGGTCCAGCCGAGCTTGGCCCGCGGCGTCCCGCCGACCGCCGCGACGAACGCGGCCGCGGCCGGATGCCCCAGCCCCGGCCGGGCCCCCTCGGCGACGTCGAGCACCCGCACGTCCCAGCCGGAGAACAGCGACCGGACGAACTCCGCCGCCTGTTCCCCGTCGCGGTCCGGCGCGAACCGGTAGTTGACGGTGACCACGCATTCGTCGGGGACGACGTTCCCGGCGACACCACCGCGGATGGCGACGGCGTTCAGCCCCTCGTGGTAGCGCAGCCCGTCGACGTCCGGCTGCCTGGGCGTGTACCCGCGCAGCACGTCGAGGATAGCGCCCGCCTCGTGGATGGCGTTGCGCCCCATCCAGGACCGCGCGGTGTGCGCTCGCTGCCCGGCGGCGGTGACCTCGGCCCGCAGCGTCCCCTGGCAGCCGCCTTCGATTTCCGCCGAACTCGGCTCCATCAGGACCGCGAAATCACCCGCGAGCAGTTCGGGGCTGTGCCGGCTCAGCCGCAGCAGCCCGTTGCGTTCGACCTCGACCTCCTCGCAGTCGTAGAACACGTAGGTCACGTCCCGGGCCGGCGCGGGGACGCCGGCCGCCAGCCTGAGCTGCACCGCCACCCCGGATTTCATGTCGGTCGTGCCGCAGCCGTACAGCCGGGACCCCTCGGTCCTGGACGGCAGGTTGCCGGCCACGGGCACGGTGTCCAGGTGCCCGGCCAGCACGACCCGCTCGACCCGGCCGAGCATGGTGCGGGCCACGATCGCGTGGCCGTCCCGGTGCACGGTCAGGTGCGGCAACGAGCGCAGCGCGGCTTCGATGGCGTCCGCGAGCGGTCCCTCCTCGCCGCTCACCGACGGGATGTCCACCAGTTCCGCGGTCAGCGCCGCACCGTCAAGGTCGAGATTCACCCGGTCAGCTTAGGCTCCTTGGGCTCCCTGGGCCGGCATCGCCTTGGCCGCGGCCCGCAGCGCGGACACGATCACCGCCACCGACGGGCGGCGCACGCTCGCGGTCCTGGCCACGGCGTGCACGTCCCTGGCCAGGTCCAGGCCGTGCGGCAGGTCGCGCACCGCGACCCGGCGGCCCGCGGCGGTGACGGCCAGCCTGGGCAAGATGGCGATGCCGATGCCCCGCGCCACCAGGCTCACGATCGTGGACATGCCCTCGAACTCCGACAGCACCGGCGGCGTCACGCCCACCGCGGCGAGCAGCCGGTCGACGGCCTGCCGGGACGGCTCCCCGGACGGCGCGGCGAGCCAGGGCTCGTTCCGCAGCGCCCGCAGGTCGACCGCCTGCCCGGGATCGGCCGCCGGGTGGCTCCGCGGCACCACCAGCACCAGCTGATCCCGGATCAGGTGGTAGCAGGTCAAAATGGACCCGCCGGTCTCGATCTCCTCCGCCAGGCGAGCGCTCCAGTCATCCACGATGGCCACGTCCACCTCGCCGGACCGCACCTGGCGCAGCCCCTCACCCGCCTGCGTCTGCCGCAGCACCAGGGCCAGCCGCGGGTGCGTGCGCAGGCTCCGGGCCAGGGCGGGCGCGAACGCGACGGCCGCGGAGGGGAACGCGGTCGCCACCACCCGGCCGGCCGGCTCGGTGGCCCGGGCCGACAGGTCGGTCTCCGCCTCCTCGACCATGGCCAGGATGCGCTCGGCGTGGCCGGCCAGACGGCGGCCCGCGTCGGTCAGCTCGGCCCGGCGGGCGGACCGGTCAAGCAGGGCGGTGCCGGCCTCTCGCTCGAGCGCGGCGAGTTGCTGCGACACGGCGGACGGCGTGTAGCCGAGGACGGCGGCTGTCCGGGCGATGCTGCCGCGGGCCGAGAACTCCTTGAGCAGGCGGAGCCTGTGCAGATCGAGCATAAGCGGATCTTACTCTCAGCCATAGAGATCGGCGTTTGCGCTTATGGTTATTTCCGGCGAAACTGTAACAGGTGCACAGCGTTGTCACAGCAAGTGAGATCTTGCCCATTCCTCCTTGACCACGTGATGACCGTTTCACTCGCCGATCCCGCAGCTAGGAAGTGCTAGCCCCAGTGGCTCTCACCGTCACGCCGTTGACACCCCTTCCGTCTTCCGACACCGATTACTCCCGGCTGGGCCCCGCGACGGTCCCCGTGTCCGCCACGCTCGCCGCGAACGAGACCATGGACGCACGGCGCCGGCGCGGCGAGCCCGTGCTGCCGATGGCGTTCGGCGAGGCGGGACTGCCCCCGCACCGGATGCTGCGCGGAGCGCTGGCCCGGGCCGCGGGGTTCACCTCCTACGGTCCGGTCGCCGGTCACTCCGCGCTGCGCGAGGCGGCCGCCCTGTACTGGTCCAGGCGGGGCCTGCCCACCGACGCGGCCGCCGTGGTCTGCGGGCCGGGCAGCAAGGCCTTGTTGTTCGGCCTGATGCTGGCCATCGGCGGTGACGTGGTGGTGACCCGGCCCAGCTGGGTCAGCTACGCCGCGCAGGCGCACCTGGCCGGCCGGGTCGCGCACTTCGCCCGCGGCTCAAGCGGCGTGCCCGACCCCGGCCAGCTGGCCCGGACGGTCACCGCGGCCCGGGCGGCCGGGCGGCCGGTTCGCGCGGTCATCCTCACCCTGCCGGACAATCCGACCGGGACCGTGGCCTCACCCGCGGCCGTGCGCGCCGTGTGCGCGGTCGCGCAGGCCCACGATCTGATCATCATCTCGGACGAGATCTACCGCGATCTCATCCACGACCAGCAGACCCCGTTCGCGGCCGCGGCTTCCATTTCTCCCGAACGGACCGTGGTGACCACGGGCCTGAGCAAGAACCTCGCCCTGGGGGGCTGGCGGCTGGGCGTGGCCAGGCTGCCGGACGGAGCGCTCGGACGCGAGCTGCGAGCCCGGCTGCTCGGGATCGGCAGCGAGATCTGGTCCGCTCCGGCCGGGCCGGTGCAGCAGGCCGCCGCGCTCGCCTTCACCGAACCGCCCGCGCTGGTCGAGCGGGTCGCGCTCAGCCGCCGCCTGCACGCGTCGGTGGCCCGCGCGGTCGCGCTGCGGTTCGCCGCGGCGGGCGCGTCCGTCCCCGAGCCGCAGGCGGCGTTCTACCTGTACCCGGACTTCACCCCGCTGGCCGACGTGCTGCTCCAGCGGCACGACATCGCCAGCGACGAAGACCTGGCCGCGGTCCTGCTGCGCCGGTACGGCGTCGGGGTGCTGCCCGGCTCCGTGTTCGGCGACCAGGGCTGGCGGCTGCGGCTGCGGGTGGCGACCGCGATGCTCTACGGGGACACCGACGCGCAGCGCACCGCCGCCCTGAACTCGGCCGACCCGTGCGCGCTGCCCTGGATCGCCGCGTCCTTGTCCCGGCTAGAAGAGGTCCTGGCCGACCTCACCCAGTAGGGCCAGCAGGTCGGGGCGCTTGGCGAGCAGCCCGTCGCCGCTGGAGGTGCCGCCCAGCCGCCTGCGCACCCAGGGCATCGCGTACTGGGTGGTCCAGCGGGCGTCGGCCCGGCGTGCGGCCAGCCACCGGGCCCGGCCCGAGGAGTTCCGGTACCCGTCGAGCGCGGGCGGCAGCGGCACCCGCCAGTCCTGCGTGACCGGAACGCCGAGCACCTCGCAGGTGCGCAAGGCCACCCGCCGGTGGCCGTCGGGGGTGAAGTGAAGCCGGTCCGGACTCCAGGCCCGCGCGTCGTTCAGGGCCCGCATCGACCATAGGTCGACCAGGTCGCACCCGTAGGCGTCGGCGATGCCGCGCAGGTGCATGTTGTACGCGGCGATCCGGCCGCGCAGCAGCCGGATGACCGGGAACATCCGCGGGTCGAAGCCGGTGAAGATCACGACACGGCAGCCCGCGGCCTGCAGCCTGGCCACCCCCGGCTCGAAAGCGGCGGCGAGTGAGTCCACGTCGCCGCCGCTCAGGATGTCATTGCCGCCCGCGGCCAGGCTCACCAGGTCAGGCGCCATCTCGATGGCCCGCGGCAGCTGCTCGGCGATGACCTGGCCGAGCAGCTTGCCCCGGATGGCCAGGTTGGCGTACCGGAACCCGGGCTGCCGCTGCGCCAGGGCGCCGGCCACCCGGTCGGCCCAGCCCAGGTACCCGCCGTCCGGGCCCGGATCATGGAGCCCCTCGGTGAAGCTGTCGCCGATCGCCACGAAGGTGCCGATACCGGGCTTTAGGTCACGTTGTGCCATCGCTCCCATCATGCCATCACCGGCCGGCGGTCACCGGCCCGGCCGGGCGAAGGCAGACTAGGGCCATGCGGATCAGACGTGCTCGCACGACGGCGCTCGCATCGGCTCGGGCTGGCCGGACCCTGGCCGGGGCGGTCCTGGCGGCGGCGGTCCTGGCGGCGGCGGTCCTGGCTGCGGCGGTCCTGGCTGCGGCGGCGGCCTGCGGCGGATCAGGGCCGGGAGCGACGTCGGCGGGCTCGGCCCCGGCGGCCAAGACGCTGACCTCCCCCGCCACCGGGACGTTTCCCGGTGCGGCGTGGCCCACCTACGGCCGCACCGCCGCGCGCACGGGGGTCGCGGCCGGGGACGCGGGGCCGGGGGGGTTGCGGATCAGCTGGCAGGCACACCTGGACGGCGCGGTCTACGGCCAGCCGCTGCTGGCCGGCAACCGGGTCATCGCGGCGACAGAGAACGACACGATCTACGCGCTGAACGCCTCGACCGGCCAGGTCAGCTGGCGGACGCACATCGGCACCCCGGTGCCGCTGGCCGACCTGCCCTGCGGCGACATCGACCCGCTCGGCATCACAGGCACGCCCGTATACGACCCGGGGAACGGGCTCGTCTACGCCGTCGCGGAGACCGCCGGATACCACCACGTGCTGGTCGGCGTCTCGGTCACCAGCGGCGCCATCACGGTGGAACGCGACATCCCGGCCCCGGACGGCCAGCCCCGCTACGACCAGCAGCGGCCGGCGCTCACACTGGAGGACGGGCGGATCTACGTCGCGTTCGGCGGGCTATACGGCGACTGCGGGCCGTACCGGGGCTCCGTGGTGGGCGTCCCGGTCAGCGGCAGCGGCGCCCTGGTGTCCTACCTGGTGCCGACCGCGCGCGAGGGCGCCATCTGGGGCACGGCGGGCCCGGTGGCCGGCCCGGGCGGCACCCTGTACGTCAGCGTCGGCAACGGCTCGGTGACCAGCACCTCCTTCGACGGCACGGACTCGGTGACCGCCCTGTCGCCGGCCCTGCGCCGGGTCGGCATCTTCGCGCCGTCCAGCTGGTACGCCGACAGTCAGAACGACCTTGATCTCGGCTCCACCGAGCCCGCGCTGCTGGCCAGCGGGATGCTGGTCGCGCTGGGCAAGAGCGGCACCGCCTACCTGGTCAGCTCGGCTCAGCTCGGCGGCGTCGGCGGGCAGGTCGCGCAGGCGAGCGTCTGCCCCGCCTACGGCGCGGCCGCGGTCCAGGGCAGCACCGTGTACGAGCCGTGCGAGCAGGGCGGGATGGCCGCGATCAGCACCGCCGGAGACAAGCTCCGGGTGCTGTGGCGCGGGCCGGCCAGCGCGTGGGGCTCCCCCGTCGTCGGCGGCGGGGCGGTCTGGGTCACCGACTGGAGCGCGGGCACCCTGTACGAGCTCAACCCGGCCACCGGCGCGACCCGGGCCTCGCTGTCGCTGGGCACCTCGCTGCCGCACTTCGCTTCGCTGTCGATGACGGGCAGCCACGCCTACCTGGGCACCAGCCAGGGCGTGGTGGCGGTCGGCGGCGTATAACCACAGTCCGTTCGGAAAAATAGGCTGAGGTAGGGCGGGGTACCTGCCTGCGGTGCCGGCCGGAGCGGGCAGACTTGGGCCATGGCCAGCCCCGTGATCTACACAGAATCACCGACCCCGTCCTTCCTTTTCGACCTGGACGGGACGCTGATCGACAGCGTCTACCAGCACGTCATCGCCTGGCGCGCGGCCCTGTCCGACCTCGGCATCGACCTGTCCGTCTGGCGTATCCACCGGCGGATCGGGATGAGCGGCGGGCTGTTCGTGTCCGCGCTGCTGCGGGAGACCGGCCTCTCGCTTTCTGCGGCCGACATCAGCCGGCTGCAGCAGGCCCACGCGGCGCAGTACCGTAACCAGATGGACACGGTATCGGCGCTGCCAGGCGCGCGTGAACTGCTCGGCGCGCTGACCGAGGCGGGCGTGCAGTGGGCCATCGCGACCAGCGGATACGCGGTGACCGCGCGGCCCGCGCTGGCGCTTCTCGGGCTGCCCGAGGACACCCCGATGGTGACCCGCGACCTGGTCCGGCACGCCAAGCCCGACCCCGACCTGTTCCTGGCCGCGGCCGCCGTCCTCGGCGTGGAGCCCCGGCACGCGATGGTCGTCGGGGACAGCGTCTGGGACCTGCTCGCCGCGCGGCGCGCCGGGTCGCTCGGCGTCGGGCTCATGTCCGGCGGGTACGGGCGGGAGGAACTCGAACGGGCCGGCGCGTACCGCGTCTACGCCGACCCGGCCGAGATGCTCACCCGCATCGACGAGCTCGGCGTCCGCACCGACCAGGACTGAACCCGGTGGACCTGCCTGGCCGCGCCCCCGCGGCCCCCGAAGGGGGCGCCGCGGCCCCCGAAGGGGGCCCAAGGGGGGTACCAAGGGGGGCACGGGGGGATGGGTCCCCCCGTAAGCGGGGGGGACAGGGGGGGTCGTCCCCCCGGGGAATATTGTGCCTGGCCGGGGCGGGACTGGCGTTTACCGCCGCGCAGCTGCTGTTCGTCTCGCCGCGGATGGGACTGAGCTGGGACGAATCCGTCTACGTGAGCCAGGTCAGCGGGCACGCGCCGGCCGCCTGGTTCGATCCCGCCCGGGCCCGGGGCGTTCCGCTGCTGGTCGCGCCGGTGGCCGCGCTGACCAGTTCGGTGGCGGCGCTGCGGGTGTACCTGGCGATCGCGTCCGGGCTGGGGCTGACGCTCGCCCTGTGGGCCTGGCGGCCGCTGCGGCCAGCCTGGGTGCTTGGGCTGGCTGGGGTCACGTTCGGCGGGCTGTGGGTGGCGCAGTATTACGGGCCGCAGGCCATGCCGGACATGTGGTCGGCGCTGGGCAGCCTGGCCGCGGTCGGCTGCTTCGCGCGCCTCGTCGGGGGCGGGCGCTCTGCGGGCGGCCGCGGGGCGCTGGCGGGAGTGGGGATCAGCGTCGCGTTCGTGACGCTGGTCCGGCCGGGGGACGCGGTGTACCTGGCCGGGCCGCTGCTCATCTTCGGAGGGTGGCTGCGGCGCTGGGCGCCGGCCGCGGTGATCGGCGCCGGCCTGCTGGCGGGCGGGGCCGAATGGGTCATCGAGGCCTACCTGCGCTTTGGCGGTATCGCCAGCCGGCTGCACGCGGCGGCCGCCGAGCAGGGCGGGTTCGGCCTGCACTTCGCGCTGGTCGATGAGCTGCGCGCGCTGAACGGCCCGACGCTGTGCCGGCCGTGCACGATCGGGGTCAGGACCCCCGAACTTGACTTGTGGTGGCTCGTGCTGCCGGTGCTTGTCTCGGTCGGCATCGTGGCGGCCCGGCGGGCCGGGCAGCTCACCAGCGCGCTGCTGGCGGCCGGGTGCGGGCTCTGCCTCGCCGCGCAGTACCTGTTCATGATCGACTACGCCGCGCCGCGGTTCCTGCTGCCCGCCTACGCGCTGCTCGCCATCGGAGTCGCCGACGGGCTGGCCTTCGCCATTACCGGAGTCAGCTCGGACCTGCGGCCGGCCATGACCGCGATCGTGACGTGCTTCCTCGTGCTGCAGCTGTTCACCCAGCATCTCGTGCTCGACCACGAGGCGGGCGGGACGGTGACGTTCCACGACGACTACACGCGGATCGCCGCCGAGCTGGCCGCACGGGGGATCAGGCCCCCGTGCCTGATCCAGGGGGTGCAGTACATCCCGATCGCGTTGGCCGCCGGCTGCGCGTCGGCCGGGAACGCGGCGCCGGGCGAGCCGGTCGCGGTGCTCGTCCAGGTCCGTGGCCATCCGCCGTCGTACGCGAGGAACTGGCGCTCGTACCGCATCACCGGTACCACGATCCTCAAGGTCAACGCCTATGTCCGGGGATGACGCCGGCCGGCGTTTTAGCGCAGCGAGGAAGGCGACGCGATGCCCCGGATAGATGTTAGATGGAGGGGTACGCGGTAGCGGGGCGTCGCGGCCACGAGGGCGCCCGGCGGGATTCGGGAGGCGAGTAGCCGTGCCCACGGTGCATCGGGTCATTGTTGGCGTGCACGGGTCTCTAGGGAGCCTGCAAGCGCTGCGGTACGCCGCGGACGAGGCCTGGCGGCGGGACGTGCCGCTGCTGCCGGTGACCGCCTGGGTCCCGCCCGGCGGAGACCTGGCGGAACGGCGGCACGCGTCGCCGTACCTGCGCAAGCTCTGGTGGGACGACGCCGTCAAGCGGCAGCGGGCGGCGTTCGAGGCCGGCCTCGGCGGGTTGTTTCCCGCCGGCCTGCGGGTCGAGCCGCTGGTGGCGCGGGGGGAAACGGGTCCGGTGCTGGTGGACACCGCCGACCAGCCGGATGACCTGCTGATCGTCGGGACGGGCCGCCGGGGCGGCCTGGGCCGGCTGCTGCACCGCTCGGTCAGCCGCTACTGCCTGGCGCACGCGAAATGCCCGGTGCTCGCCATCCCGCCGTCGCCGCTGATGGACGAGATGAGCCGCGGCCTGCGCTCCTGGCCGCTGCGCAGGCACGCGCTGATCCCCGACACCCCTGACGCCTAGCCCGCCCGGGTTACCTGCGGCTCCACCTGCGGATATACGCCCCGCGTGGCTCCCGCATGCGCGCGCCCGGGTGATGGACCATAGACCGGCGCATGGATTCTGTTAGGAACCGGACAGCGGCCGCATGCGTCACGCAAGAGCTCTTCCCGCTGGGCATTCCTGACCCCTTTACTGAGATTTGCCTAGGAGCTGAGTATGACCCAGGCGAGCTCTACCACCAGCAGCACATCACTAGGAGTCACCGTGTCCGACCTGCTGTACGTCGGCCTGACGATCGTCGTCTTCGCCGTGCTCACCCTCATCGTGAAGGGACTTGAGCACTTTGAGCATTGAGAACTGGATCGGCCTGATCGGCGGCGTGCTACTGACGATCTACCTGTTCGTAGCCCTGATATTTCCTGAGAGGTTCTGATGAACAGCACAGCCGCGGGCTGGCTGCAGTTCGCGCTCCTCGTGGCCGCACTCGCGGCCTGCTACGTGCCGCTCGGCAACTACATGGCGCGCATCTTCACCGCCAAAGAGCACTGGAAGGTCGAGCGCGGGATCTACAAGCTGACCGGGATTGACCCGGAAGCGGACATGCGGTGGAGCGTCTACGTGCGCTCCATGCTCGCGTTCTCGTTCGTCAGCGTGCTGTTCGTGTACCTGATCGAGCGGACGCAGCACTGGCTGTTCCTGTCGATCGGGATGGCCAACGTCACGCCGGATACCGCGTGGAACACGGCCGCCTCGTTCACCACCAACACCAACTGGCAGAACTACTCCGGTGAGTCCACCATGAGCTACCTGACCCAGATGTCAGGGCTCGAGGTGCAGAACTTCATGTCCGCCGCGGTCGGCCTGGTGGTCGCGATCGCGTTGATCCGCGGGTTCACCAGGTCCCGCACCGACCGGCTCGGCAACTTCTGGGTCGACCTGACCCGCGCCGTGATCCGGCTGCTGCTGCCGCTGTCGATCATCGGTGCCCTGATCCTGGTGGCCGGCGGGGCGATCGAGAACTTCGCCGCATACCACACGATCACCACGCTGTCCGGCGCCCACCAGACCATCCCCGGCGGGGCCGTGGCCTCGCAGGAAGTCATCAAGGACATGGGCAACAACGGCGGCGGCTTCTTCAACGCCAACTCGGCCCACCCGTTCGAGAACCCGAACCCGTTCACCAACTGGTTCGAGATCTTCCTGATCCTGCTGATCCCGTTCGCCACGCCGCGTGCGTTCGGCAAGATGGTCCGCGACAACAAGCAGGGCTACGCGCTAGTCGCCGTCATGGTGATCATCTGGCTGGCCGCCGTCGGCGGGATCAGCTTCTTCGAGGCGCACCTGGGCACCGCCGGAGTCGGCCCGCAGCTCGCGCACGGCGCGATGGAGGGCGTGGAGGTGAGAAACGGCACGCCCGGCTGCTCGGTGTTCGCCGCGTCCACCACGCTGACCTCCACCGGCGCGGTGAACTGCTTCCATGATTCGCTGACGCCGTTCGGCGGTTCCATCACGCTGATGGACATGGCGCTCGGCGAGATCGCGCCCGGGGGGATCGGGGCCGGCATGTACGGCATCCTGATCCTGGCCATGGTCACCGTGTTCGTGGCCGGGCTGATGGTCGGCCGGACACCGGAGTACATCGGCAAGAAGATCCGGCCCGCCGAGATGAAGTACGCGGCGCTGTACTTCCTGACCCTGCCCGTGGTCATCCTGACCGCCGCGGGGTTGTCGATTGGCACGAAGGACGGCCAGACCCCGATCTTCAACCCTGGCCCGCACGGGCTGACCGAGATCATGTACGCGTTCACCTCGGAGGCCAACAACAATGGATCGGCGTTCGCGGGCCTGGGCACCGCGGCCACCTGGTACCAGGTGGTGGGCGGCATCGTGATGCTGCTCGGCCGGTTCGCGCCGGAGATCTTCGCCCTGGGCCTGGCCGGGTCGCTGGCCAGACAGAACCCGGTGCCCGCGAGCGCCGGCACGCTGGATACGAGAACACCGCTGTTCGTCGGCATGCTCATCGGCGTGATCCTGATCCTCGTCGGCCTGACCTACTTCCCCGCGCTCGCGCTGGGCCCGTTCGCAGAAGGACTGCACTGACATGGCTGTGACAACAACACCCTCAGGGCCCGCTCCGGCAGGCTCCAAGCAGGCCGGGGCCGAGCCGCACCGGGTCGGTGGCGGCCTGCTCGACCCGAAGATGATCTGGAGGTCGACCCCGGACGCGCTCAAGAAGCTGGACCCGCGGGTCCAGATCAAGAACCCGGTCATGTTCGTGGTCGAGGTCGGCGCCGTGCTGTGCATCTACACGGCCATCAGGAGCTCGACGGTCTTCAACTGGACCATCGTGGTCTGGCTGTTCCTGACCGTGATCTTCGCCAACCTGGCCGAGGCCATCGCCGAGGGCCGCGGCAAGGCGCAGGCCGAGACGCTGCGGCGGGCCAAGCGCGAGACGATGGCACGCCGCCTGCTCAACTGGCAGCCCGGGGCTGACCCGTCCGCGCTCCGCGAGGAGTCGGTGGCGGGCACCGCGCTGACGCTCGGCGACTATGTGGTCGTCGAGGCGGGCGAGCACATTCCCGGTGACGGGGACGTGATCGAGGGCGTCGCGTCGGTAGACGAGTCGGCCATAACCGGCGAGTCCGCGCCGGTCATCCGCGAGTCCGGCGGCGACCGGTCCGCGGTGACCGGCGGCACCACGGTGCTGTCCGACCGGATCGTGGTGAAGATCACCTCCAAGCCCGGCGAGACGTTCATCGACCGGATGATCGCCCTGGTCGAAGGCGCGAAGCGGCAGAAGACGCCGAACGAGATCGCGCTGAACATCCTGCTGGCCTCGCTGACCGTCATCTTCATGCTCGCGGTGATCACGCTGCAGCCGATGGCGTTCTACTCCAAGGCGCCGCAGAGCCTGGTGATCCTGGTCGCGCTGCTGGTGGCGCTGATCCCGACCACGATCGGCGCGCTGCTTTCCGCGATCGGCATCGCCGGCATGGACCGGCTGGTCCAGCGCAACGTGCTGGCCATGTCCGGCCGTGCGGTCGAGGCGGCCGGGGACGTGAACACGCTGCTGCTGGACAAGACCGGCACGATCACGATCGGGAACCGGCAGGCCACCGAGTTCCTGCCGGTCGGCGGGGCCACGGCGGCCGAGCTGGCCGACGCGGCCCAGCTGTCGTCGATGGCGGACTACACCCCGGAGGGCCGGTCCATCGCCGTGCTGGCCAAGAACGAGTACGGGCTGCGGGAGCGGGCCGAGGGCGAGCTGGCCGGCGCCGAGTTCGTCGAGTTCACCGCGCAGACCAGGATGAGCGGCATCGACCTGGCCGACGGCCGCGAGGTGCGAAAGGGCGCCGCCGCGTCGGTGGCGCAGTGGATCCAGGCCGGCGGCGGAACCGTGCCGTCTGATCTCGGTGCGCTGGTGGACGGCATCTCGGCGGCCGGCGGAACCCCGCTGGTGGTCGCCGAGCGGGCCAACGGCAGCGCCAAGGCCCTCGGCGTGATCAACCTCAAGGACATCGTCAAAGAGGGTATCGCCGAGCGGTTCGCCGAGATGCGCGCGATGGGCATCAGGACCATCATGATCACCGGCGACAACCCGCTGACCGCCAAGGCGATCGCGGACGAGTCCGGCGTGGACGACTTCCTGGCCGAGGCGACGCCGGAAGACAAGATGGCGCTGATCAAGAAGGAGCAGGAGGGCGGCAAGCTGGTCGCGATGACCGGGGACGGCACCAACGATGCCCCCGCGCTCGCGCAGGCTGACGTCGGCGTGGCCATGAACACCGGGACCTCGGCCGCCAAGGAGGCCGGGAACATGGTGGACCTGGACTCCAACCCGACCAAGCTCATCGAGATCGTGGAGATCGGCAAGCAGTTGCTGATCACCCGGGGCGCGCTGACCACGTTCTCGATCACCAACGACGTGGCCAAGTACTTCGCCATGATCCCGGCCATGTTCGAAGGCGTGATTCCCGGCCTGGCCAAGCTCAACATCCTGCACCTGTACAGCCCGAAGTCGGCGATCACGTCGGCGATCATCTTCAACGCGCTGATCATCGTGGCGCTGATCCCGCTGGCGCTGCGCGGCGTGCGCTACCGCCCGGCCTCCGCGCAGTCGATGCTCCGCAGGAACCTGGTGGTCTACGGCATCGGCGGGCTGATCATCCCGTTCATCGGCATCTGGGCCATCGACCTGATCGTCCAGTACATCCCCGGATTTGGCAGGTGACCGGCGTGAACCGTCTTCCCGTCATCGTCAGGCAGCACATCGCGGCGTTCCGCACCCTGTTGGTGTTCACCGTGCTGTGCGGGCTCATCTACCCCTTCGTCATGGTCGGCATCTCCCAGGTGGCCTTCCACAAGCAGGCCAACGGCTCGATGGTGAGCTACAACGGCAAGGTCGTCGGGTCCAGCCTGCTCTGCCAGGAGTTCGTGGACGCCAAGGGCAACCCGCTGCCGCAGTACTTCCAGCCACGGCCCTCGGATGCGGTCAACGCCACGGATAAGACGGACTACGGCTGCGACCCGCTGTTCTCCGCGGCCTCCAACCTCGGGCCGACCAACCCGGCCGAAGTCCAGCTGATCAAGCAGCGGCAGCAGCAGATCGCGGCGTTCGACCACGTCTCGGTCTCGCAGATCCCGGCGGACGCGGTGACCGCGTCCGGGTCCGGGCTTGACCCGGACATCTCGCCCGCGTACGCGGCCATCCAGGTCGACCGGGTCGCCGCGGCGCGGCACCTGCCGGTGGCCGAGGTCAAAGCGCTGGTGGCCCAGTACACCCAGGGCCGGACGATCGGCATCCTCGGTGAGCCACGGGTGGACGTGCTCACCCTAAACATCGCCCTCGACAAGCTGTCCGCTAAGTCCGGCAGCTGAACCAGCCGTGGCTGAACTCACTTCAGGTCCCCGGCCGGGAGATCCCCGGCCGGGGCCTGAGGCCCCGGGTGTCTCCCCCGGTCCCGGTCCCGCGGCACCGGGCCAGGTTCACATGAGCAAGATCCTGATCGTCGAGGATCAGCCCGAGCTGGTCCGCGCGCTGCGCATTAACCTGCGCGCCCGGCACTACGACGTGCTGATCGCGCGGACCGGCCGGGAGGCCCTGGCCGTGGCCGCGAGCCATCCGCCCGACGCGATCATCCTCGACCTCGGCCTGCCCGACATCGACGGCACCGAGGTCATCGTGGAACTGCGCCGGTGGTGCCGGGCGCCGATCATCGTGCTGTCCGGGCGAACCAGCCCGGGCGACAAGATCGGCGCCCTGGACGTCGGGGCCGACGACTACGTCACCAAGCCGTTCGCGATGGCCGAGCTGCTCGCCCGGCTCCGCGCCGCGCTGCGCCGCGACGAGGGCGAGCTCGGCCGGGACCGGCCGCACCAGGTCACCATCGGCCACTGGCTGGTCGACCTCACCGCGCACCAGGTCAGGCGGGTGGCGGCCGATCGCGGTACGGGTGAGGGCGCTGCGGTTGAGGGTTCTTTGGGATTGGCTGAGGGCGGCGCGGCCGATGGCGGGTGGGCGGAGGGGGCGACGCTCCGGCTGACGCCCACCGAATGGCGCATCCTGACCATCCTGCTCGACCGGCCCGGCCAGCTCGTGGCGTCGGCGCAGATCCTGACCATGGTCTGGGGGCCCGGGTTCCAGCAGCGCACCAACTATCTCCGCTTTCACATGGCCCGGCTGCGCCGCAAGCTGGAAGACAACCCGACTCGTCCCCGCCACCTGCTCACCGAGCCCGGCATGGGCTACCGTTACCAGCCGTGAAGCCGTCGCGACGATGGACCAAGGACGCGGCTCAGCTGGCTTCTTCTCCAGGTTAGCAACTTTCCCGCGCATCGGCGGTACGCGGTTCGCCGACAATGCCGCAAAATGTGAAGCGCAGGACTAACCCAGGTGGCCCAGGCAGATGATCATGAGCGCACCAGCTGGGGTGGGACGGTGCCGCAGGTCGATCTGATGTGGGCTAGGGGGCGGAGATGAAGGCGCTGGCCAGAGACGACCCGCGCATGATCGGCGGGTACCGGTTGCGCGCCCAGCTCGGCACGGGCGGGATGGGCCGGGTCTACCTGGGGCTTTCGCCCGGGGGCCGTGCGGTGGCGATCAAGGTCGTCCATCCCGACCTGGCCCGCGATGCCGAATTCCTGCGCCGGTTCGGCCAGGAGGTGGCCGCCGCCCGCGCGGTGAGCGGCATCTATACCGCACCGGTGGTGGCCAGCGGGCTGGAGGAGCATCCGCCGTGGCTAGCCACCGCCTTCGTGCCCGGTCCGTCCCTCGATCAGGTCGTCAGCGAGCATGGACCGCTGCCTGAGCTCGCCCTGTGGCCCCTGCTGGCCGGCCTGATCGAGGCGTTGCAGGCGATACACGCCTGCGGCGTCGTGCACCGCGACCTCAAGCCCGCCAACGTACTGCTCGCCACCGACGGTCCCCGGGTCATCGACTTCGGGATCTCCCGCGCCGCCGGCGGAACCGCGCTGACGGCAGCCGGCCAGGTGTTCGGCACGCCCGGATACATGTCGCCTGAGCAGGCCGAAGGCAAGGCAGCCGGGCCCGCGAGTGACGTGTTCGCACTCGGCTGCGTGATCGCCTACGCGGCGACAGGAGCGGGCCCGTTCGGCTCCGGCACCGCGGCCTCCGTCCTGTACCGGGTTGTCCACGGCGAGCCGGCCCTGGCCGGGGTACCGCCGCAGCTGCGCGAGTTGGTCTCCGCCTGCCTGGCGAAAGACCCCCAGGCCCGCCCCACGCTGCCGGTCCTGGCCAGCACGATCGCCAACGGCATGCACGCGACCGGGCCGTCCGCCGTGGCCTTCTGGCCCCGATCGGTAGCCGACATGATCGGCGCCTACCAGGCTAGGCTCGAACAGGAGACACGAACGGGCGGTGAGGCGGCCGCCGAGGCTCAGGGGTTTTCCTGGGCCTCGGCCGTGCATCCGCCGACCACGCCATCGGACCCGGGGAACAGGCCCCAGTGGTCGCCGCAGCCGGGGCAGTCGGGGGCTCCCGGGGCACCTGGGGCTCCCGGGGCCGGCCCCCGCTGGCCGTACGCCGGGCCGGGACCGCAGGGCGGGCCGGGACCGCAGGGCAACATCGGGGTGCAGGGTCCGCTTGGTTCGCAGGGTTACCCTCAGCCACGGGGTTATACCAGTGCACAGGGACCGCAAGCGGCCCAGCCGTCTCAGGTGTCACAGGCGTCGCGAGAGTCTCAAGCACCGCAGGCACCGCAAGCATCTCAAGTATCGCAGGCGTTGCCTCCTCCGCCTCGCGGCTATCTTTCTGCCGACGGCAGGGCTCCCGCGAGCGCCGGACCGATGGGCTATCCGCAGCCATATCAGCTGGGATCACGCGGGCCGATCACGCCGATGCCCGGCAGCATGGTCACCGCGGTCAGGCTGATGTACGCGGGAGCGGCCTACGCGCTGATCTCCGCGATTGGCTTCGTCGTGGTCGTCAGCAGCTTCATCAAGCACCATCCCAATACGACCGTAGGCCGGGCCGGCCTGGCCGCGACCTTGGTCCCGTTGATCTTCGCGTCGCTGGTCGAGATCGCGCTATGGCTCTGGATCATCCGGGCCTGCCGGAACCGGAGGAAGTGGGCCAGGGTGACCGGCACGGTCCTGTTCGGCCTCCACACGCTCATCGCGCTCGGCGTGCTCGTCAACTCGCGCCCGGTCATCGGCCCGACCAAACTGCTGACCCTCATCGGCTGGCTGATCGCCTGTGGCGCGGTGGTGTTCCTGTGGCAGCGGCCGTCCAGCGCGTTCTTCTCGGCTCCGGATCCGGTGAACCGGGCGAGCCCGCGCCGGTAACCACCTCGGTACCTGCTTCCCCACCCGCGCAAGTGCTGCTGGAGTATTAGGGGTGTAAGGATTTCGGGTGCGGGCGTACGGAAGAAGCTGGCTCGGTATGCGAAGAAGGAAACAGGCCGGACATGGCTGACAGCGACGGCCTGGTCGGGTCCGGCAGGCCGGATCAACCAGGCCCAGAGATCCCGGACGGACACTCCGGGGGTTCTGGGGGCCGGCCGGGTCGCGGGCACCTGCGGATATATCTCGGGTCCGCGGCGGGCGTCGGCAAGACCTACGCCATGCTGGGTGAGGGACATCGCCGGGCCGACCGCGGCGCCGACGTCGTGGTGGCGTTCGCTGAGGCACACGGGCGCCCGCAGACCGAGGCCCGGCTGGACGGCCTGGAAACCATCCCCCGGGCCAAGCGGGAATACCGCGGGGCGAGCTTCGAAGAGATGGACCTGGACGCGGTCCTCGCCCGGCGGCCCGAGGTCGCCCTGGTGGACGAGTTCGCGCACACCAACGTGCCGGGTTCCCGTAACGAGAAACGGTGGCAGGACGTCGAGGAACTTCTCGACGCCGGGATCGAGGTGATCTCCGCCGTCAACATCCAGCACCTGGAATCCCTCAACGACGTGGTCGAGAAGATCACCGGCGTGCCGCAGCGGGAGACCGTCCCCGATGCGATCGTGCGGGCGGCCGACCAGGTCGAGATGGTCGACATGACGGCGGAGGCGCTGCGCCGCCGGATGGCACACGGGAACATCTACCCGCCGGAGAAGATCGACGCCGCTCTCACCAACTACTTCCGCTCAGGGAACCTCTCCGCACTGCGCGAACTCGCCCTGCTCTGGCTGGCCGACAAGGTCGACGAAGGGCTGCAGCGATACCGCGCCGAGCACCAGATCAAAGGCGCCTGGGAAGCCAGGGAGCGGGTGGTGGTCGCGCTGACCGGCGGCCCGGAAGGCCAGACCCTGATCAGGCGAGCCGCGAGAATCGCCGCCCGCTCGGCGGGCGGTGACCTGCTGGCGGTGCACGTCACCAAGTCCGACGGCCTGACCGGTGCGGATCCGGCCGCGCTGGCCAGCCAGCGGCGGCTGGTCGAGTCCGTGGGCGGCACCTACCACCATGTGGTCGGCGACAATATCGCCGAGGCCCTGCTCGCCTTCGCCCGGGCGGAGAACGCCACCCAGCTCGTGCTCGGCGCCAGCCGCCGGCCGTGGCTGACCGTCATGCTCACCGGCCCCGGCATCGGTTCCAGGACCATCAAGGGTTCCGGCGACATCGACGTGCACATCGTCACCCATGGGCACATGGGCCGGGGCCGAGGGCTGCCGCGGCCCCGCGGCGCGCTCACCCTGCGCCGCAAGCTCGCCGGATACGTGCTGGCCGCGGGGCTTTCCACGGTGCTGACTCTGGTGCTGACGAGCCTGCGCAGCGGCCTCAACCTCACCAGCGACGTGCTGATGTTCCTGGTCGCGGTGATCCTGGTCGCCCTGATCGGCGGATTCGCCCCGGCCGTGCTCGCCGCCATCGTCGGCTTTCTGCTGCTCAACTACTATTTCACCCCGCCCATCCACCAGTGGACGATCGCGGAGGCGAACAACGCCCTAGCGCTGGGCGTCTTCGTCGCCGTCGCGCTGCTGGTCAGCTCGGTCGTCGACATCGCGGCCCGGCGCACCAAGCAGGCGGCCCGGGCCAACGCGGAATCTGAGTTGCTCGCCACCACGGCCGGCAGCGTGCTGCGCGGCCAGCAAGGGCTGAGCGCACTGCTCGACCGGATCAGGGAAGCGTTCGGCATGGATTCGGTCACGCTGCTTGAGCGCACCTCAGCCGACGGCCCGCCGCCCGCCGACGGCACCGCGAACCAGACCAGGAGCATGTCAGGCAGCTGGCACGTCGTCGCCAGCCGGGGCGAGCCGGCCGTCACCCGGCCGGAAGAAGCCGACGTCGAGGTACCGGTGGCCGACACCCTGTCGCTCGCCCTGCGCGGCCGGACGCTGCCGGCCGCGGACTGGCGCGTGCTCGGCGCGTTCGCCTCCTACGCCGCCGTCGCGCTTGACCAGCAGCGGCTGGCCGCCGAAGCGCAGGCGGCCAAGCCGATCGCGGCCGCTGACCGGATGCGGACGGCGCTGCTGGCGGCCGTGAGCCACGACCTGCGCAGCCCGCTGGCGTCGGCCAAAGCCGCCGTGACCAGCCTGCGGTCCAGGGACGTGGACTGGGCGGCCGAAGACCATGACGAACTGCTCGCCACGGCGGATGAGTCGCTGGACCAGCTGACCCACCTCGTCGACAACCTGCTGGACATGAGCAGGCTGCAGGCGGGCGCGCTGTCCTTGTTCCCGCGCCCGGCCGGGCTGGAAGAGATCGTGTCGCGAGCGCTCGACAACCTGGACCCGGCGGCCAGGGGCATCACGGTCGACATCCCCGAATCGCTGCCCGAGATCAACGTCGACCCGGCGATCCTCGAACGCGTCATCGTGAACCTGACGGAAAACGCGCTCCGCTATTCGCCGCCGGGCCGGCCGCCGCTGCTGGCGGCCAGTTCGCTCGGCGACCGGGTGGAGCTGCGCGTCGTCGACCGCGGCCCGGGCATACCCGAGCCGGACAGGGACCGGATGTTCGTGCCGTTCCAGCGGCTGGGCGACACCGACAACACCACCGGAGTCGGACTCGGCCTGGCGTTGTCGCGCGGATTGACCGAGGCGATGGGCGGGACGCTCACCGCGGATGACACGCCCGGCGGGGGGCTGACCATGACGGTGTCACTGCCGGCCGTTCCGGAAATTGGCTACGAGTACCAGCCGGGTCACCGCGAACGCGAAGCCGAGAGCGAGCTGGAGGGGCGCGGCGCCGCCTGGACTGAGGAGCGAGGAACG
>OBLT010000639.1_pt1 | contig 22367 bp, 19 predicted proteins | sample 1518721 | NCBI WGS metagenome assembly OBLT01 (sample SAMEA3539307, study PRJEB22396) | soil metagenome | biome: tundra; feature: field; material: soil | place: USA | collected 2010-05 | depth 0.15 m | reverse complement strand
AAGCAAGAAAACTTCTAAAGATTTAACTTCAGAATTTGACCAAGCTTCAGTAGCAATTTTCGTTAATCCTTCATAAAATGGTTTTCTTCCATATTTTGCCATTCCCTCTGCGGTGGATAAAGCTGGTAAAGGTGCAACTGGAATTTCAGAATCTTCTATTTTAAACATGGCCACCACACTGGTATCTTTCACATCTTTATAAGTTCCGGGTTGATTCAATTCGTGCGAACTTAAGCCGGTGCCTGCTGCAGGAGAATACGGCTGAATACTTACACTTTCATAGAGGTAACCTTTTTTGTATAATTCTTTCAGGCACCACCATAAGGTCTCAATATAATTATTTTCAAAAGTGACGTAAGGGTGTTCCAAATCCACCCAATAGCCCATTTTTTGGGTTAATTCATCCCATTTGTCTTTGAACTTCAGGACTTCTCTTCTGCAGGTCGCATTATATTCTTCGACAGAAATTTTTTTTCCAATATCTTCTTTAGTAATACCCAGTAATTTTTCAACACCCAATTCCACCGGCAAACCATGCGTATCCCAACCACCTTTCCGTTTTACCTGGAAACCTTGCATGGTTTTGTACCTGCAAACCAAATCTTTCAAAGTCCTGGAAATTACGTGATGAATGCCGGGCATACCATTGGCGCTGGGTGGGCCTTCATAAAAAACAAAAGCATCCCGGCCTTCCCGGTTATCAACGCTTTTTTCAAAGGTTTTCTCTTTTTCCCAAATAGCCAGAATTTCTTCTCCAATCTGCGGGAGATTCAACTGACTATATTCCGGATATTTTTGATTCATTTTTCTCGCCTGTCTAAAATATAAAAAGATTGCAAAGGTAATAAATTAAGCAGCCATAAATAAGTCTTTGTAACTAAACATTGACAAGAATTAATCGATTTGCTGAGTTGATTTTGAGAAGTACTTCTGAATAAACGCACGGATGTATAATGGACTCAGGGGCATGCGCCATATTTTAAGTTAGAATAATTAATTACAAAATTTTAAAAAGGAAACGCGCTTAAGGTATCAATCGTATAATGGATATCTTCATAAGACAATACATTACTCAGGAACCAACTTTCATAAGCTGATGGTGGAAGGTAAATTCCATTATCCAGCATATGATGAAATAAATTATTGAACATGGGCATATCCGCTTTTGAGGCAGATTCGAAATCTATAACCTCATGGTCACAAAAATGAAGGCTTATCATACTGCCTTTTCGGTTTATGCGATGAGGAATTTTTTTCTTCTCTAAAACCTCATGCATACCCTTTTCGAGGTGTGCGCATTTTTCATTTAGTTGATGATAAACAGAAGGGTTATTTTTTAATTCATTCAATAAAGTGAATCCTGCTATCATGGCTATAGGGTTGCCACTTAATGTTCCTGCCTGGTAAACATTTCCTAAAGGTGCAATATGCTCCATAATCTTTTTCTTTCCACCAAATGCCCCTACAGGTAGCCCGCCGCCGATTACTTTTCCATAGGTAACCAAATCGGCATCAATATTAAACAATTCCTGAGCACCACCGGGGGCAAGGCGAAAACCTGTCATTACCTCATCAAATATGTAAATAATTCCTTCTGCATCGCAGATTTTTCTCAATCCTTCTAAAAAGCCTGGCTGAGGAAGAATGCATCCCATATTGCCTACTACGGGTTCGATAATAATGGCTGCTATTTGTCCTATATTTTCTTCAATCAATTTTTCCACTGCAGACAGATTATTATATGGAGCTGTTAGCGTATCATTGGCCACACCCCCGGTTACACCGGGAACTGTTTGAATATTCAACGTGGCCATTCCACTCCCTCCTTTTACCAAAAAGCAATCTGCATGGCCATGATAACAACCTTCAAATTTGATAATTTTATTTCTTCCGGTATATCCCCTGGCTAACCTAACGGCACTCATACACGCTTCAGTTCCGCTGCTGACCATCCGGATAAGGTCCACATTAGGAGCCATACTTTTTATAAGTTCCGCCATTTGAATTTCCAGTTCAGTAGGAGCACCAAACGAAGTGGAGTGTTCTGCCTTTGCCTGGATGGCTTTAATAACAGGTTCGTAGGCATGCCCAAGGATCATGGGCCCCCATGAATTGATATAATCAATATATCGGTTGCCATCTTCATCAAACAGGTAAGCGCCTTTTGCAGATTTTAAAAATAATGGTGTACCTCCAACACTTTTAAAAGCTCTTACCGGGGAATTTACTCCACCGGGAATACTTTGTTGTGCTCTTTCAAAAAGTAATTTACTGGAACTGTAGGTAATCATGATTGCGAATTAATTATTGTAAATAAAATTAAATAGTCATTGAAAAAATTCTTGTTTCAGGTTCATGGCAGATCATTCGTAAATCCCATGCCATCGCTATGTTTCGCACAAAAATTCTTCCCTTTTCAGTTACAATGAGATGTTTATTTTCTAAAGAAATGAGGCCATCTTTTTTCATTTCTTCTAACCGCTGAATGATCTGTGGAATTTCCTGCAAGTTCATTTTTTCATCAAGCCATGATGTTTCGAGGTGGCACATAATGTTTAAAATATGCCTTCGTATAATAAGGTCTTCCTCATTTAAAATATGGCCACGAAAAACGGGTAATTGTCCTTTGTCTACCTGCTCCAAATATCCTTCAACCGATTTATCATTTTGTGCAAATGCATACCAACTATCGCTGATTGCAGACATTCCTAGCCCAATCATCAATTGTGTGGAAGAAGAGGAATACCCCATAAAATTCCGGTGAATAGTCTTTTGGTTCATGGATTGATACAGGCTGTCTCCGGGCAATGCAAAATGATCCATACCTATTTCCACATAACCCAGCGCTTCCAGTAATTGTTTTCCTTCTTCATACAATTCTCTTTTTCCCTCAGGCGTTGGAAGATCAATTTCATCGAAGCCTCTTTGCCCCACACCTTTTACCCATGGCACATGGGCATAGGAATAAAAAGCAATTCTATCAGGTTTCAGGGATTTGGTCTTTTCGATAGTTTGCTTCATGGATTCCCATGTTTGAAATGGCAAACCAAAAATAAGGTCATGGCTTACGCTCTTGTATCCTATTTCTCTTGCAGCATTAGTGGCAGCTTCCACTTTTTCAAATGGCTGAATGCGATTAATAGTCCTTTGCACTTTATCATCATAATCCTGCACCCCAAAACTCACTCTTCTGAAACCCAGTCCGTATAAGGTTTTCAGATGGTCATAAGTCGTATTGTTGGGATGGCCCTCAAAACTGAATTCTGGTTCATCGGCAATTACAGCCCCTGCAAAAATTCCCTCTAATAAATATTGTAAATGATCCGGGCTGAAGAAAGTTGGAGTGCCACCACCGAGATGGAGTTCTTTAATAACGGGTTTTCTACCTAATAGTTCCACATACATTTTCCACTCTTTTAATAAAGCCTCTATGTAAGGAAGTTCTACAGCATGTTGTTTGGTAATCCTTTTATGGCAGGCACAAAAGGTGCACAAATTTTCACAAAAAGGCAAATGAATATATAAACTGATCCCTTCACGATCATTGCTTTCAGTAAAACTTTTTATTACAGATTTTTTCCAGGCCCCTTCAGAAAAACGATTTTCATCCCAATAAGGAACCGTCGGGTAGCTGGTATACCTTGGGCCGGGAATATTATATTTTCTAATGAGGTTATTATCCATTATTGAGCTAAAAGTTTAAGCCTTTAATAATTTAACAGCATCCTTTGCAAAGTAAGTGGCTATTAAATCTGCACCAGCTCTTTTTATAGAAGTGAGGCATTCTATTATTGCTTTATCTTCATTAAGCCAACCCATTTTGGCGGCAGCTTTTATCATAGCATATTCTCCGCTAACATGATAAGCGCTAACGGGAAGATTTACACTGTCTTTTACTTCACGAATGATATCGAGGTAAGCCATGGCTGGTTTTACCATAATAATATCCGCTCCTTCCTCTTGATCCAGCAGCGCTTCTTTTATGGCTTCTATACGGTTAGCATAATCCATTTGATAAGTTTTCTTGTCACCAAAGCCAGGAGCTGAATCCAGTGCATCCCGGAAAGGGCCATAAAAGCAGGAGGCATATTTGGCACTGTAAGCCATGATACCGGTTCTAATAAAATTATTTTGCTCCAATGCCTCACGAATGGCGCCAATACGTCCATCCATCATATCGCTGGGAGCTACAAAATCGGCACCTGCCTTCGCATGGCTAAGGCTCATTTTCACCAGCGCTTCTACCGTTTCATCATTTACTATTTCTCCGTCTTTTACTATACCGTCATGTCCGTAAGAGGAATATGGATCAAGTGCTATATCAGTCATTACCAACATTTCGGGAACTGCATCTTTTATAGCTTTGATGCTTCGTTGCATTAATCCGTCATCGTTCCATGCTTCTTTTCCTGTATTGTCTTTTAGCTCATCCGGCGCCTTTATAAAAAGCAAAATACTTTTAATTCCAATACTCCATAATTCCTTTACTTCTTTGACCGTTCCATCAATCGAGCGCCGGTAATAGCCGGGCATTGAAGGAATTTCAAATTCCACATTCTTTCCTTCATCTATAAATAAAGGTGCTATGAAATCATTAGCGGTTAGTGTCGTTTCTGCAACCATGCTTCTTAGGGCGAGTGTTTGCCTGAGGATTCTGCTGCGGTGTTGTAGGTGCATAGAAAATTAAAATTTTGTTTGTGGTTTGCGATTTGTATTAAAGACTCTTAAAATGATAATCTTGTTATTTAAAATTTGAAATATTACTACAAATGGGAAGTCTGTAACCTATACATCTCTTAATTCTTTTGTTGAAGAAATATAGCTATAACGTCTGGGAAAATGGGCTATTTTTTGATAAGTGCTTTCCAATGAGTTTAGGAATCGTTCACCAAGGCCTATTGATTTTGTTTCATAAAAATCATAGGCATCCATAGATTCAGCGAAAGCAACAGGAAAAATGAATAATTCAAATTGCATCCCGGAGTTTGTTTCTTATTTTTTGGTGGGCTTCTTCAACTGTGAAGACTTTTTCAGGATTTTGCAAATATTCATCCCTGGTTTTATGGAAATCGGAGATTTCTTCAATTGAATATTTCTCGCCAGATGTATTTGAATTATATTCATTAGCCAACGCCAGTAATAAACCGGTAAGTTTTTCATCGGCATCTTCAACGATTTGTAATAAGAACTGTTTTTTTTCGGTTATGCTCATGGCAAATTATTTTAGGCAAATTTACCTCTATTTTTATATTTTTTTAATTGCTTATTTACACTCAACTATATCCATTCTACCGGATACAAGCAGGCTTGCAGGAGATTGTCTTCCTCGCTTCCGGGTATAGGCTGATAGTTATATTCAAAACGAACCGTTGGCGGCAGGCTCATTAAAATACTTTCTGTTCTGCCATTTGTTTTTAAACCAAATGAAGTACCGCGATCATGAACGAGGTTAAATTCTGTGTAACGTCCTCGTCTTATTTCCTGCCAGTGTTTTTGCTCATTACCATATGTCGTATTCTTTCTTTTTTCAACTATTGGAATGTAAGAAGTAATAAATGCATCACCGCAAGCATGGCCAAAATTCACCCAAAAGTTAACATCTTTATTTTCATCCGGCCTTTGGCAATCATAGAAAATGCCACCTATGCCTCTGCGTTCATTATCCCTGTGATAATTTACAAAATAATTATCACATTCTTTTTTAAATGTCGGGTAAAATGAAAGATCAAATTTGTCACATACATCTTTATAGGTTTGATGGAAATGTTTGGCATCTTCTTCAAACAAATAAAAAGGCGTAAGATCTGTTCCACCGCCGAACCAACGGTCTATTACTTCGTCTTTTTCATTATACAATTCAAACATCCTGTAATTACAATGAACAGTTGGAACAAAAGGATTTACTGGATGCATTACCAAACTTAATCCACAGGCAAACCATTTTGATCCGTTAATTTTTAATTGATTTCGCATGACTTCAGCTACATCTCCAAAAACCACCGAAGTATTCACGCCTCCTTTTTCAAGAACATTACCATTGGCAATAACCCTGGTTTTACCACCACCGCCTTCTTTCCTTTGCCAGGCATCTTCCATGAATTTTGCCTTGCCATCGGAAGCTTCCAATGAAGAACAGATGCTGTTTTGAAGGCCTTCAATATATACTATCCAATCTTCTTTAATACTCATCTTACATTTTAAAAGTGAAATTATAGATCACTTATACTTTATATTCTTTCACTGCTTCTACAAAGGCTTTGGCATTTTCCACCGGCACGTTAGGAGTGATGCCATGCCCTAAATTTGCAATATATCCCTGCACGCCAAAAGCATCAATCATTTCTTTCACAGCCTTCTTTATTTCCGGGACGGTGGATAATAATTTTGCAGGGTCAAAATTTCCCTGTAACGCAATTTTATTGCCTGTTAATTCTCTTGCCATTTGTGGTGAAACACACCAATCAAGTCCCAATCCGGAAGCGCTGCTTTCGCTCAGATCTTTCAACGCATACCAGCTCCCTTTGGGGAATAAGATTACAGGAGCCAACCCTTTCAATGCGTCAGCTATTTGAATTAAGTAAGGCTGAGCATATAATTTAAAATCTCCAGGGCCCAGGCAGCCGCTCCAGCTATCAAATACCTGCAATACATCTGCTCCGGCTTTTACCTGTTCTTTTAAATAATTAATAGTTGTAATGGTTATCTTTTGTAATAACTGGTGGGCTAAATTCGGCTGCGTAAAGCAAAATTGTTTAGCCTTATCCCATGTTTTACTGCCTTTGCCTTCTATCATGTAACATAGTATTGTAAAGGGGGCGCCGGCAAATCCTATTAAGGGTAAACGTCCATTTAATTGTTCCCGGGTAAGGGTCAATGCTTTTGAAACATAATTTAATTTTTCTTCAACGGCATCCGTTATAAGGGTATCGATATCTTGTTGGGTTTTAATTACTTTCGGTAAAGATGGCCCTTTACCTTCTTCCATTAATACTTCCAGACCCATTGCCTGCGGAATTACCAGGATATCAGAAAAAATAATGGCTGCGTCTACGCCTACCTGATCTATTGGTTGCATAGTAATTTCTGCCGCTAATTCGGGGGTTTGCACACGCGTGAAAAAATCATATTTTTCTCTAAGCTTGATATAATCAGGCAAATACCTGCCTGCCTGCCGCATCATCCACACCGGGGGCCTGGAAACTTTTTCTCTTCGCAGGGCTTTTAACAACAAATCGTTTTGAAGTGGTTTCATTTATACAATTTTGCTTTTGCTGAAAAGATTAATGGCAAGGTTTAGTAAATTTTCTTTACCCGGAGTTTCAGCAATAATAACAGGTTGGTTAGTGAAAGGTTGTAAAGCTTTCGCGGTGGTTGAGCCGATTGCGAATAATTGAGTGCCAGGAGTAACTTTATTTTTTAATAAAAAACTATTTACAGCGCTTGGGCTAAAAAAAAGAATACCGTCATATCCCTTGCTAATTGCCCGGGCAGTTTCGGTGGTTCTATAAACTATTATTCCATGAACTTTTATTCCATTACTTTCTAGTTTTTCCGGTAATTCATTCCTTCTTTGATCACCACAAAAAAAAGTTACTTCTCTTATATCCTTTTTCTCTAGTATTTTTTCTGCCAATAGGTTAGCATTACCTGCAGTAGCGGATATACTTTCCTTTCCAAAATATTTTATAATTAAATTCTTAGTGGTATTACCTATTGAAAAAATTTTCCATGATGGCTTTGTTGTTACTAATTTTCCAACTGCTTCTACAGCATTCATACTAGTAAAAACTGCCGTAATATTTCCATTCAATAAAGATTTTATTTTTTCGGTGGTTCCCTTATCTGATATTACTTCTGTTTTAATGAATTCTTTTTCATCTACAATAATATTTTGCAAGGCTGCTTTTTTAACGAGCACCTTTCCAATAAGCCCTGTGCTTAAAATATGAATTTTATTTTTTGGCATTCCGGATATTATCTATTATTTCTTTTGCTTCCTTGTTTTTTAATAATTCATTTGCAGCCATCTCTCCTAATGTATAGCCATCCTCAATATCCGATTGCTTTTCAATCTCTATTTTTTTCTTCCCATCCGGGCTGCAAATATTTCCTTTAAAAATAACTGCATCATTATCGATAAAGGCAAGGGCACTGATTGGGGTAGAGCATCCGCCCATTAATGTTCTTAAAAAAGCTCTTTCAATAGTGGTACACAAAGAAGTGTTACTGTCATTTAAGGCATTACAGGTAAGTAGAGAATATTCATCTTTTGTTCTGCAAACAATTGTGATTGCTCCCTGGGCCGGCGCGGGTAACATCCAGTCGAGATCAACTGAATTTTTCGGGCGAAGGCCAATTCTTTCAAGCCCTGCCGCAGCGAAAATGGCGCCATTCCAGTTATGTTCATTTATTTTTCGTAACCGGGTATTTACATTACCTCTTAAATTTTCTATAGAATGGTTTGGGTATCTATGCAACCATTGAGCTATACGGCGGGTACTGCTGGTGGCAATGGTGGCATGGCCATTAGAATCTTCCAAAAATGAAGGATCATTTTTATACACAAAAATATCTTTGGAGGAAGCTCTTTTTATTACAGCTGCTTGTTGAATCCCTTCTGCCAGTTTGGTGGGAACATCTTTAAGTGAATGAACGGCAATGTCTACCCGCTTATTGATCAGTGCAGCATCTAATGATTTGGTGAAAATTCCCTGAACGCCCAGTTCATACAAAGGGGTAATAGTGTCTGCGTCGCCCTCACTTTTTATAAAAACCAGTTCCGATGCAATGCCATTATTGCCTAATAATGACTGCACCAGAGTAGCCTGCCAAACTGCCAGTTGACTTTCCCGGGTTCCTATCTTAATGATTTGTTTCAATTCATGTGAAGGTAGCTACTTATAGCAGTGATACATTGGCAACCTTTGTTGTTTTCCCGGTTCAATTGTATCGCCAGCGAAGATACAGTTTTGTGAATTTTTTCTTCGAATGATTGATCTGTAATATGTATTTCGCTTATTTCATACAACTGCGTTTTTACTATACGCAGTAAAGGATTTATAGCTTGTTTACGGTACCAATTACAAAGTTCCAGCATGGTCTTGTTAATAATCTCCATGGCTTTAGGAACTTCAGCCTGGCGAAGCGTTATGGTTTTGTCAAGTATTGCGGATATTTCATCCACATTTAAGAGAGTAATGCCTTCTATATTTTTTACCAAAGGGTCTACGTTTTGAGGAACGGAAAGATCCAGAATTAATCTTGGTTTTTTATGAATAAGATAAGAAGGAAGAATAGTATATTTATCAGATGCGGAACTCACAATAATTACATCTGCTTTATCTGCAGCAGAAGAAAGGTTATTATATGGCACATATTCACCTTCACATTCAAATGCAAGGTCTAAAGCTTTCTGATTGGTACGATTGGAAAATAAAAGATAAGTACCGGGTAAATAATGTTTAAGATTCTTTCCAATATGGTTACCAAACTTTCCCGTTCCCACCACCAAAATCTTTTTATTCTTTAGGTCAACAATTTTTTCTTTAATAATTTCTATTGCTGCAAATGAAACTGATACCGTGCCTGAACTTAACTTGGTATTTGTTTTTATTTCTTTTGAAGATTGTAGGGAATAGTTGACTACTCTTTCAATAAAACTATTGAGGCAACCATTTTCTCTTGACTGTTTGGCAGCCAGTTTTAATTGCGAAAGAATTTCATAATCGCCAATTATTTGCGAATCAAGTCCTGCGGCTACCTTAAACAAATGTTCTACTGTTATAAGCCCTTTGTATTGGTAACCATGATCAATAAAATCTTTCATGGTACCTTGTGTATGGATGCAAAGCATTTCTATCAGTTGAAGCGGATTATCGCAAATCCCATATATCTCCGTTCTGTTGCAGGTAGAAAGTACCATACATCCTGGAAATCTTTTCTGTACTGCCTGTTCTAATAACAATAAAGAATGTTTTGGCAGCAAGGAAAATTTGCCTCGAATGCTAATATCACTCTTACGATAATTAATACCTGCTACGCAAAATGAGTCTAAAAATTGGTGAACTGGTTCCTCTAATTTCATGAAGTATTCGAAATTATTTTATATCCTCCGGAATGTCACAAAAAAGTCATAAACTTTAAATATAATTTCAGAAGAGATGCAAAGTTAATAAATGATTGTTCAAAATAGTTTCCAAAGAGAATTAAAACTAATTTTTTTTTTAATGAGTGTTATCAGATGCATGCATGATTATGCTCATAAAAGAAATGAACCTAATCAAATGAACGCGAAAGATGATTTTTAAACATTTGGTATAAGAAATACGTTCTAAAATTATTCGCAAATCGGCTTAATTATATCCACCTTACATTTGCAAATAATGAAAAAATATGACTGCTAAGAAAGGGATCCTTTTAATGAATTTAGGCTCACCGGATTCAACAGAAATTAAGGATTTGAGGAAATATCTTGGAGAATTCTTAATGGATAGAAGAGTTATTGATGTGCCCTGGTTGCTGAGAGTATTGCTGGTAAAAGGAATAATTGTTCCGTTTCGGGCCCCGAAATCAGCCGAAGCATATATGGCTATTTGGACAGATAAAGGCTCTCCTTTGATAGAAACCACCAGGCAATTGCAGAATTCGCTGCAACAAGAAATTGAGGAACCTGTGGAAATAGCAATGCGCTATGGAAATCCCGGCCCGGAGCAAGGTTTTGATGCGTTACTCCAGAAAAACCCGGCAATTGAGGAGGTTATTGCAATTCCATTATATCCTCATTACGCAATGTCCAGTTATGAAACTGCAGTAGAATATGCAAAGGAAGTTTATAAAAGAAAAAAATATTCTTTTAAACTCTCTTTCGTTGATCCTTTCTACAAAGAAACGGAATACGTACATGCACTTGCTGAGAATATGAGGCCCTTCCTGGAGCAACCTTACGATCAGATTTTATTTAGTTACCATGGTATTCCACAGCGGCATATTCGAAAAAGCGATGTAACCGGATGTCATTGTCTGAAGATTGACAATTGCTGCGAAGTTGCCTCTCCGGCACATGATTATTGCTACAGGCACCAGGTTTTTACAACAACAAAAATGGTTACGGAAATGCTGGACATTCCAAAAGATAAATACGCCATATCATTTCAGTCCCGCATGGGAGGAGGATGGCTTACTCCTTTTACTGATGTCAGGCTAAAAGAATTACCCAATGAAGGAATAGAGAAATTATTAATACTTTGCCCGGCCTTTGTTAGTGATTGCCTCGAAACTTTAGAGGAAATAAATATGAGGGGTAGAGAAACCTTTATGGAAGCCGGAGGTGAATCTTATACTATGATTCCATGCCTGAATACCAATCCTTTATGGGTAAAAGCAGTTTCGGGTTATATTGCACGGGGCCCCGGCGAAAATATTAATAAAGGGCCGGTAAACGTTTTAGCCCAATAAACAAGGGATACAATTTAATAAACATGTATTTCTACATAAAGGCGTTACACATAATATTTATTGTTACCTGGTTCAGTGGCCTATTTTATATCGTAAGATTATTTATCTACAGCACAGAAGCCAATGCAAAACCAGAGCCGGAAAGAACAATAATATTAAAACAACTGGGGATTATGCAAAGCCGCCTTTGGTATATTATTACCTGGCCATCGGCAGTACTTACCTTAATTTTTGGAACCTGGATCGGAATCCTGTATGGCGGCTTACCAACGTGGTTGCTGGTAAAACTTATGTTTGTGCTCGCACTTTTTATCTATCATTTAAGCCTTCAAAAGATTTTTAATGAACAACAAAAAGGTAACTTTCATTGGTCTTCACAAAAGTTGAGAATGTGGAACGAACTTTCCACCTTTCTCCTGTTCGCCATCGTAATGCTTGCTGTAATTAAAGAGCTATTCAATGCCCTGTGGGGACTTGCTGGGCTTATAGGATTGGCAATAATATTAATGATTGGTATTAAACTATATAAGAAATACAGGAAGGATTGAAATAAAATATTAGGATAAAAAATATTTTACTAATGAAATAATAATTCACAGGGTTTTAAACCTGTATGTTTCTTGAATGCAGTTGAAAAATGAGAGATGGACGAATATCCAAGTATTAAAGAAACATCGGTAACACTGAGTCCCTTTTCATAAAGCAGGTATTTTGCATGTTCCATCCGTTGGCTTTGAAAAAAATCGAATATGGTGGTGCCATACATTTCTTTAAATCCCTTTTTGAGATAACATTCATTAATAGCCGCTTTGCGGCTTAGTTCCCTGATAGTTAAAGGCTCCGTTATGTGATCAAGTAATATATCCCTTGCACGGGCGATCTTTTCCCTGTCTGCCTCATTCGCGGGGAACCTGCATGAAACGGAATCTTCACCATCCCCGGCTATACATTCCATGCTAAATAACAGAAGCATTTGCGCCTGGGCATTGATAAAAATGTTCTCAAGGTTATCAGAATAAGAATGATTCAACATGGCTTCCAGAACATTTCTTGTTCTGTTGCATAGCGGTAAGGATTTTGAAAAAGAAGATTTATGGCTGAAGTTTAAAATACTTTCCGAAAAAAAGGAGGTTTTAATATCTTTTACAAATTGAGTAAGATGGTCAGGGGCAAAACGAAAACTTGCTGCATCAACTGTATTAACAAATTCCTGGCAATATTCAGATTGGGAATTCTTACAAAAATTACATTCTATACCTTTTTTTAAGCAATATCGGTTCCCGGTAATACAAAAAACCAGGTCGAGGCTGTTTGTCTTAGCTGTTTCTCCTGAGTAACAATACTTCATAAAGCCGATATCTTCAAAATTTCTGTTTGGAAAATTACGGTAACGCTTAATATTATATTTTACTGCTCCCGGAATTTTTTGCTCTTTATGATGGATTAATTCCAACTCTTCTGAGGCAAAGGACTGGTTAAGTGCCTTATTCAATATTTCGCAAGTATATTCCATTTTCTGGGGTGGCAAAGATAAGCAAGATAATAATGGAATTATACTTGTTTTGGCCTATTTGAAATCAAAAAATTTCAGTTATCCACATTGTTAAAATATTCGATAAAACAGAGGTTAAATGAGGGAATAGAATGCTATCTTTAAGCACATTATTCGTACTTTCGCTTGAACTCACATTTTCAAGCTTAATCGCACTTTTATCCAAAAATATGATATCAGAAACAGCAGAGGTAAAAAATCCAAAAATAGATGGTTATGGGGCCGATAGCATCCAGGTTCTTGAAGGGCTCGAGGCAGTAAGAAAGAGGCCCGCCATGTACATCGGCGACATTGGCAATAAAGGCTTGCACCATCTTGTATATGAAGTGGTTGACAATTCAATTGATGAAGCGCTGGCAGGTTATTGCAAAAATATTATCGTTACAATTAATGAGGATAATTCTATTACCGTAAAAGACGATGGCCGCGGTATTCCAACAGGCATTATGACCAAGGAGAAAAGAAGTGCTCTGGAAGTTGTAATGACTGTGCTGCATGCCGGAGGAAAATTTGACAAAAACACCTATAAGGTGAGCGGAGGATTGCATGGAGTTGGTGTAAGTTGTGTAAATGCACTTAGCATAAGGTTTCATGTAAGAGTTAATCGGGAAGGCAAAATTTTCGAACAGGAATATTCCAAAGGTGTACCTCAGTATAAAGTGCGGGAAATCGGAGAGAGCACGACAACAGGAACAGAAATTCAATTCTGGCCGGATACTTCTATATTCATCGTATCCGTATTTAACAGGGAGGTTCTGGAGGGAAGGTTGAGAGAACTTTCATATCTGAATAAGAAAATACGGATCGTTCTTCATGATTTGCGCGAAAAGGATGACGAAGGAAAAACGTATTCAAAAACTTTTTTTAGTGAAGGAGGTATTGTTGAATTTGTAGAATTGATCGATAAAAATGGCAGCCGTCAGCCGCTGCTCCCCACAGTAATTTATTGTGATGGTTTGGATGAAGCCAGTAATGTGGCGGTAGAGGTTGCGATGATATACAATACAGGATATCAGGAGCATCTATTTAGTTATGTTAATAATATTAATACTATAGAAGGGGGAACTCATGTTTCCGGTTTCAGGCGCTCCATTACCCGCGTATTCAAAAGCTATGGAGAAAAAGAAGGCATGTTTGAAAAAGCAAAAGTGGAAATTGAAGGAGATGATTTTCGCGAAGGCCTCACGGCTGTAATTTCTGTAAAGGTGCCCGAGCCACAATTTGAAGGACAAACCAAAACCAAACTTGGTAATAGTGAGGTGATGGGCGTGGTTGATTCTACATTGAGCAAAGTGCTGGTGGCTTATCTTGAAGAAAATCCAAGGGATGCCAAGACCATTATCCAAAAAGTGATATTGGCAGCCCAGGCAAGAGCTGCAGCAAGAAAGGCGCGGGAGATGGTTCAGCGGAAAAGCGTTCTTACCGGAGGAGGATTACCAGGTAAGCTTGCTGATTGCAGTGATAAAGATCCGTTCAGATGTGAATTATTTCTTGTGGAAGGTGATTCTGCAGGTGGTACAGCCAAACAGGGACGTGACCGAAGTTTCCAGGCCATATTGCCTTTACGGGGAAAAATTTTGAATGTGGAAAAGGCGATGGAGCACCGTATATACGATAATGAGGAAATCAGGAACATGTTTACAGCGCTTGGTGTAAAGATCGGCACGCCGGATGATCCCAAAGCTTTGGACACAAGTAAACTTCGTTATCATAAGCTCATTATTATGACTGATGCTGATGTGGATGGAAGTCATATTGCTACACTGATACTAACATTTGTTTTCAGGTACATGAAAGAACTTGTTGAGCAAGGTTTCGTTTACATCGCTCAGCCGCCTTTGTATTTGCTCAAAAAAGGAAAAGAACAAGCCTATGCCTGGAATGATGAAGAAAGAAAATTGTGGATACAACAAGTTGCAGCAGGAAAAGAGGATACGGTTAATATTCAACGTTATAAAGGCTTGGGGGAAATGAACTCAGAACAACTTTGGGAGACTACCATGAACCCGGCTACTCGCACACTTAAAATTATAACAATAGATAGCGCCGCAGAAGCAGACCGTGTTTTTAGTATGCTTATGGGCGACGAAGTACCACCCCGCAGGGAGTTTATCGAAACACATGCTAAATATGCAAGGCTTGATGTTTAATTAATATTATCCAATCTAAAAATATTGATAGAAGCCTTTCCTTTATTCAAAAGGCTTTTTCATTTAATTATAAGGTTTTGTTTTAAAATAGTCATATCATCTAATGAGGACTCTATTTGTGAAAGCAGAAGTGTATTATTGCATCCTGAATGGCGAACCGTAAAGAAATTTGATTTATGAAATATTTTTCTGTAATAATTGTTACCCTCATCTTATCGTATAAAACCGAAAAGGCGAAAGCCCAGATTGATTATCCCACGTTCAAAAGTGAGATTCCTGTAATCGCTGCTGATAGCGGACAACTTTCATTCAATCTGTACAATCTTAATTATGTCAACGATACGGAGTGGTTTGGAAATATCCCTTTAAGCGGTACCCTTTTTGGTTACGAAATTATTCCGGAACTGGAATACCAGATTTCGCCAAAGTTGGTTTTAAAAGCTGGTTTATATCTCCAGAAAGAATTTGGAAGGCCTCACTATACAACAGATGATCCGACCTTTTCACTAAAATACAAAACAAAGCACGCTTCCTTCCTTATTGGAACCCTTGAAGGAAATAACAACCACCAGTTTATTGAACCCATATATGATTATAAATGGATCATCAATGAAAGGCTCGAAAATGGTTTTCAATTTAAGGTGGATACAAAAAGGTATTGGCAGGATTTTTTTATAAACTGGAGAGTGGCAATACATCCGGGTGATCCGTTTAAGGAACAATTTGATATCGGGTATTCCGGAAAGGTTAAAGTTTTAGATAAAGGACGATTCAATTTTAGCATTCCAATTCAGTTATTGTACTCCCATGCAGGCGGTCAATACGATTCAGTGTCAACACCTCTTACATCTCTCGTAAATTCCACTATAGGAGGTTCGCTCATCTATACTTTAAATCATAAGTTGCTGAAAAGAATTGTCTTCGAAAATAATTATGTAAACTATAAAGATATTTCATTCACAAAGGTGCAGGCGTTCAAACAGGGTAATGGATTCCTCTCTCACCTGCTTTTTGATTTTAAGAATGTGGGAATTGATTTGAGGTACTGGAACAGCGAAGGATATATTGCGCCAAGAGGGATGGCATTATTTCAGGCAGTGTCTCAAAAATATCCCGGCCTTATAGAAAAGCACCGGGAACTCCTGATCGTTAGTTTCATTTATGATAAAGAAATTTTCCCCAATGTTTACTTTGATTTCCGGATTTTACCTTATAAAGATTTTGTTGAAAAAATTACCAGCGGAACGGGGTTGGAATATTCTTTCGAAATGTATATAAAGTATGAACTTAAAGTTAATATTAAGAAAATAAAAAATTCTTTTAGAAACTGATAATTAGTGTTCAGATAAATTATATGACAAAAATATTTTTAAATCAGTAATTTTGATGACCACTGTCGACTGACTTTGGGCTCAAAACAATTTTTTAAATCTTTAAACCCAATCAAAATGTCAAAAATGATAACAGCCTATTGCATGAAAACAAAACAAAAGAATGTACCCATGCAGGATGCAGTGATAACAAAAACTTCAAGAGGAGGATATATGGCCCAGGGTCTTGATGGAAAAGGAAATAAAATGACTACTATGCTAAGCGAAGCAAATGCGCTACAGGCTGTAAAAGATGGTGTTGCAAAGAAAAGCTGGTAAGAATACATCAAATAAAAAAATTCAGTGCGATCCGGAATTACCGGGTCGTTTTTTATTTAATAACTTTTGAGTCGTTGTATTCTGTCAAAATCTCTTGTTTGGCCGAAACAGAAGCCTGATGCATTCTTTTCAAAAACTGAAATAATGAATGCATTCCTTGTATATCCTTTACGATCAATATGCCATTTCTTCCTACTTGCTTCAATCTTGCCTTATTTGTTTGTGTTTGAATGAATTGTAAAATCTTAATGAATATATTGCTGTTGAAATAAGGAGAATCAGCATTGGCAACAAAGAAGCATTTCAGTATACCATCCTTTAGAACCATCCTTTCAAAACCCAAATCGACGGCTAATTTTCTGCAACGAACTATCATAAATAGATCTTCTACCCTTGAAGGAACGGGTCCAAACCGGTCAACCATTTCCTTGTGAAAATCCGAAAGGTCTTTCTCATTTTCACAATTATCAAGTCTTGAATACAGACTCAATCTTTCCGTAATACTTTCTACATATTCATCCGGAATCAGGATTTCAAGATCCGTATCTATCGTACAATCGGAAACAAAATCATCCTGTTTCTGAATTTCCTCCCTGAATAATTCTTTGAATTCCTTTCTTTTTAATTCCCTGATAGCTTCATCCAAAATTTTCTGGTACATCTCAAAACCAATCTCGGTAATAAAACCACTTTGCTCTCCACCCAAAAGATTGCCGGCTCCGCGAATATCAAGATCACGCATGGCAATCTGGAAGCCACTCCCAAGTTCGCTATATTGCTCCAGTGTTGTTAAGCGCTTGCGGCTGTCAGCAGGCAAAGTGCTCATGGGAGGCGCCAGTAAATAGCAAAAAGCTTTCTTATTACTTCTCCCCACTCTGCCCCTTAATTGGTGGAGGTCACTCAGGCCAAACTGGTGGGCATTATTTACCACTATGGTATTTACATTAGGAATATCTACCCCGCTTTCTATAATATTGGTACATACCAGCACATCATACTTGCGGTCCATAAAATCAAGAATAGTTTCTTCGAGCCTATCGCCTTCCATTTGGCCGTGAGCATAAGCGATACTCAGATCAGGGCAAAGTCCCTGCAATAAAGCACGCATTTCACTAAGTCCGTGTACCCGATTATGAATGAAAAAAACCTGTCCGCCTCTTTCTGTTTCGTAATAAATGGCATCGCGGATAGAATCCTGGTTAAATACATGGACCTCAGTTTGAATAGGCTGACGGTTCGGAGGTGGCGTATTGATGATGCTGAGGTCCCTCGCTCCCATCAGGCTAAATTGTAGGGTTCTTGGGATAGGTGTTGCAGTTAGTGTAAGCGAATCAACAGTTGTACGAATTTGTTTTAATTTTTCTTTTGAAGCTACGCCAAATTTTTGCTCTTCATCAATTACCATTAATCCAAGATCTTTAAAAATTACATCCTTTCCCAGCAAGGCATGAGTTCCTATAATAATATCAGTTTTTCCTGCTTTCAGTCTTTGTAAAATATCTTTCTTTTCCTTTGAAGTCTTGAACCGGTTAATAAACTCTACGGTGACCGGAAAGTCTCGCAGGCGGTCACTGAAGGTTTTGTAATGCTGGTAGGCCAAGATGGTTGTTGGGACTAGAACTGCCGCCTGTTTACCATCAAGGCAGGTTTTAAAAGCTGCTCTTATGGCAACTTCTGTCTTGCCAAATCCAACATCACCACATACAAGCCTGTCCATCGGCGAAGGCTTTTCCATGTCATTTTTTACATCTGTTACAGCTTTATTTTGATCCGGGGTGTCTTCATAAATAAAAGAAGCTTCCAGTTCTGTCTGCATATAGTTATCCGGAGAATGGGCAAAACCTTTCAGACTTTTTCTCTGTGCATATAACTTTATCAGGTCTGCGGCAATATCTTTTACCTGCTTTTTGGTTTTTTCTTTCAGTTTATTCCAGACATCACTTCCCAGCTTATTCATTTTTGGAACTGTTCCTTCTTTACCGCTATACTTGCTTATTTTATGAAGCGATGAAATATTGACGTACAGTAGATCCTTGTCTTTGTAAACAATGCGGACAGCTTCCTGCAATCTCCCGTTTGCTTCGATTTTTTCGAGCCCGCTGTAAATGCCTACCCCGTGGTCAATATGGGTTACATAATCCCCGGGTTGTAATTCACGCAGTGTTTTTAAAGTGAGCGCTTTATTTTTACTGAATGCCTGCCGTACCCGGTACTTATGGTATCGCTGAAAAATCTGGTGGTCAGTATAACAAACAATTTTTAAATAATTATCAATAAATCCTTCATGAATGGAGACGGGAATTGGTGTAAAATTTATTTCGGCATTGAGGTCCCTGAAAATTGTATGTAATCTTTCTAACTGTTTTGGGTTATCAGCGAAAATAAAAATATTGTATTTGTCGGTTTCAAATTTTTTAAGATTATCAATCAATAATGTAAACTGTCGATTGAATGCAGGTTGTGGAGAAATAGTAAACTGAACTTCGGAACCTCTCTTTCCATTATTCTTTGAAAAATAAGATTTAGTTCCAAACTCAATGATATGGTGCATCATCGCTTCTTCTTCCAACGAGGATACTTTTACAAAATCATTAATTGAAAGTGATTGTTTGAGATTCAATTCATCTTCATCTGCCTGGGAATTATAGGATCCCGCTTCTGCTGTTTTATTCTCAATAGCATTTTGTAAGTCTTCTTCCTGTTGCTTTATAACATCTTTTATGAATTCCCAATTTTCAGTCCAGATAACTGTATTTTCTGGAAGGAACTTCAATAAGGAAACTTTTTCTCCATCATTAATAAACTGTGTTTCAATGTTGGGAATAATATTTACCTGCAGCAATTTTCTTTCGCTCAATTGTGTTTCGGGATCAAATATGCGAATGCTGTCAATTTCATTACCGAATAATTCTATGCGGTATGGCTTTTCGTTGCCATAACTGTAAATATCCAGAATTCCTCCGCGAACGGCAAACTGACCGGGCTCATAAACAAAATCATTTCGGCTAAAACCATAATTAACGAAGCGGGCCAGCAAGGTTTCCAATTGTATCGTTTCGCCCTGTTTAAAGGAAATAATATTTTCATTCAGGGTTTTCGGTAAAACTACCTTCTCAAAAATTGCTTCGGGATACGTAACAATAATCTTGCGGTTGGCGCCAACACTCAATTTTGTCAATGCCTCTATTCGGAGCATTACGTGACTGCTGTTGAGTAGCTTATAATTTTTCTTATTCTTAAAGGAAGAGGGAAAATAAAAGACATCAAGGGCTTTCGTAATATTTTCGATAGTATTATGAAAATAAGCCGCTTCCTCAGCATCCTTTAATATAACAAGATGATTTAAGCGGGCAGTTAATGAATGATTAAAAACCGAAGAAACCACAAATTGAGAAGCGCTTCCGGTAAGGCCTGACAGGTGCAAATATTGAGGGTTTGGCAAAACAATCCTGTCCGCAATTGCAAAAATGCGGGAATCATTTTCATACAAGTTCATCAACACATCCAGGTTCATTCAACAGCTTTTTTCACCGTGGTAAAGTTAAGAGTATTTTGAATTTTTCCATTTTTATCAAAATACCTCTGATACGGAAATAAACATAATATTAGCATCTATGGTTCAAAATCATTTAATTTTTTTATTTAACAATATCATTTGTATTTTACTGAAAATTATCTGAATGGCATCACAACCCTGGAGGATGGGAAAGGTAACCCGAATTGAAAAAGAGAATTATAATACCAAGCGATTTTTTATCCAGGTAAATGAGCTGGAATCTTTCGATTTTAAGGCTGGTCAGTTTGTAACTTTTGATCTTCCCATTCATGAGCACATAAACAAGAGGTGGCGCAGCTATTCAATTGCCAGTTGGCCGGATGGTACCAATGTCTTTGAATTATTAATCGTCTTGCTGGAAGGTGGCGTAGGCACTAATTATTTATTTAATGAAGTAAATGTTGGTTCTGAAATTAGTTTCAGGGGACCTCAGGGAGCTTTCACATTACTGGAAAAAATTGAAAAGGATTTGTTTCTCATTTGCACCGGCACCGGGATTGCCCCATTCAGGAGCATGCTAAATTATTTATCGCTTCATAATATTTCACATAAGAATTTATACCTCATATTTGGATGCCGTACAAAACAGGATTTATTATATTATGAGGAAATGAAAGCACTCGAAGAAAAATTAGAAAATTTCTATTACCTGCCAACGTTGAGCCGGGAAAAGTGGGATGGATATTCTGGTTATGTGCATTCCCTCTACGAAGAAATTTGTCAAAGGAATAATGAAGGCATAGAAACTACTGAGCAATTAAAACCGGCATCTTTTTATTTGTGTGGCTGGAAAGCTATGATTGATGATGCGCGAAAGAAAATTGCCGCATTAGGCTATGACAGAAAATCAATACACCTTGAATTATATGGATAATTGAATTCTCCGCTTCAATAATTATTTAATTTTAAATACAATTTATCTGAAATAAAAATCCATACCTGTGGGCTATAGCGATATCACTATTTGTGATAATAATTTCAATATTCAATTTTGAAAGATTAACCTGAAGCCAATGCATCAGGGCCTTTCATATTTTAACCTTGCTGGTATGCGGAATGGCTATTGGAATTTTTCTTAACAACCTGCTTGCCTTGTTGAAAAAAAGGAATTAAGATTTTTGCCGGCACTAATTTTCAATATTTTTATTAATTATTTTGTTTACATCAGAAAGTAAAATTCTTTCTTGCAGCATCGTATCTCTGTTACGAATTGTAACTGTATTATCTTCTTTGGTCTGGTGATCTATAGTTACACAAAATGGCGTGCCTATTGCATCCATTCTCCTGTAGCGTTTGCCAATACTATCCTTTTCTTCATAAAAAGTAAAAAAGCTTTGCTTGCACTCATCAAAAAGTTGTTTGGCAATTTCCGGTAAGCCATCTTTTTTTACCAACGGAAGTATTGCTAACTTATATGGCGCAATTTTAGAAGGAATTCTTAATACAACCCGGCTATCTTCTGTTCCATCATCTTTTTTCCAGGATTCATTCGCATAAGCCACACTTATAACGGTAAGGAATAATCGATCTAACCCAACAGAAGTTTCTACCACATAGGGGATATAATTTCCAATAGGCTTCCCATCCTCTTTAAGATCGTTATCAAAATATTGCAATTTCTTTTTGCTTAACTCCTGGTGTTGTTTCAAATCGAAGTCAGTTCTGGAATGAATGCCTTCCAGTTCCTTAAAACCGAAGGGAAATTCAAACTCAATATCAACTGCGGCATTGGCATAATGTGCCAGTTTCACATGATCGTGATAGCGTAATTTTTCTGCAGGTATACCAAGGCTTTTGTGCCAATTTAGTCTTTCTGATTTCCAGAAATTATACCATTCCATTTCTGTACCTGGCTTCACAAAGAACTGCATTTCCATCTGTTCAAATTCACGCATGCGGAAAATAAACTGGCGGGCCACAATTTCATTGCGGAAGGCTTTGCCGGTTTGTGCTATGCCAAACGGAATTTTCATTCGCCCGGTTTTTTGCACATTTAGAAAATTTAC
>OBLT010000637.1_pt1 | contig 22448 bp, 19 predicted proteins | sample 1518721 | NCBI WGS metagenome assembly OBLT01 (sample SAMEA3539307, study PRJEB22396) | soil metagenome | biome: tundra; feature: field; material: soil | place: USA | collected 2010-05 | depth 0.15 m | reverse complement strand
GCACAATTTCCGGGTACCTTCCATCGCTTCCGCAGTCATGGCGACAATTTTGACCCGTCGTCCGTGCAGTTCCAGGCTCCGAATCTCCCGGGTAGCCGCGTAACCGTCCAGTGCAGGCATCTGACAGTCCATAAAGATCAGGTCGTAAGGCGACACTCCAAACATCTCGACGGCGTCGCGCCCGTTCGCCGCGGCATCTGGCCGGATCCCCAGCTTTCCTAACATAAGGATTGGAACCTGCCTATTGACGGGATTGTCTTCGGCAAGCAGAACCCGGAGGGGTAGCCCGGCAAACTCGCCCGCCAACTCAGAACCCACCTGAACGGCTCCGCGTGCGGATACCAAACGGGCCACCCGTACGGATTCCGGATTCTTGGAGCATACCGTTGCAAGCGTATTCAATAGTTGCGACTGTCGCACCGGTTTGACCAGGGACGCATCGACCCGAGCTCCGTCGGTGCGCCTGCTGAGTTCACTCCACTCGCCGACCGACGTGAGCAGGACCACGACTGTATCGGATGGCCGGATCTGCCTTGATCACGCCAGCCACCTCGGCCCCGTCCATTCCCGGCATTTGGTAGTCCAGGAGCAGAAATTGGTAGGGGTCGCCGCTTTGTTTGGCGGCTCGAAGAGCGTCGAGTACTTTGTCGGCGGAGCTGAGACTCCCGTTGCGCATTCCCCAACTGGTGATTTGTTCGTGAAGCACACGCCGATTCACTTCGTTGTCGTCCACGATCATGGCTCGCAGTCCTCGCGAGTCGGCGGCGGGAGCAGACGCAGCGTGAGGATGCGTATCCAGCTCCAGGGGCAGAGTGAACCAGAAGGTGGAGCCTTTGCCGAGGGTGCTGCGGACACCGATCGAGCCCCCCATCAGCTCGGTGAGCTGCTTGGAAATCGCCAGGCCCAATCCGGCGCCTCCATACTTCCTGGTGGTGGAACTATCGGCCTGGCTAAATCTCTGAAAGAGCGCCCCAATCTTCTCCGTTGGAATGCCACAGCCTGTATCCTGCACAGAGACTCGCATGCGGGCCGAGAGTTCGTCACGGCTCTCGATCTCGACATCGATCAGTATCTGACCATGCGCCGTGAACTTCACGGCATTGCCGACGAGGTTCGTCAGCACCTGGCGGATTCTTCCGGCATCTCCAATGAAGTGGCGTGGCAGATGGGACGGGTATTGGAGAACCAAATCGAGGTTCTTGTCTTGAGCTTTGGGAGCCAGCATTTCACCGACACCTTCCATTACCGGACGTAGGTCGAAGGCCAGAGACTCAATCGCCAGCTTACCAGCTTCGATTTTGGAGAAATCCAGAATATCGTTGATCACGCTGAGCAGCGCTTCTCCCGACACGCGCACAATCTCCGCAAAGTCACGCTGCTCGGCGGTGAGGTCCGTCTCCAGCAGCAGGTCCGTCATGCCAATCACACCGTTCATTGGGGTGCGGATCTCGTGGCTCATGTTGGCCAGGAACTCGGTCTTGGCGCGGCTGGCGACTTCGGCCGCATCCCTGGCTCTTTCCAGTTCCTCCCGGGCGCGGCTGCGTTCGGTCACATCGCGGAATCCCCAGACGCGTCCTACGCTTTTCCCGTTTACGCGCTGTGGCTCGGAGTGGCGCTCGACGATGCGGCCATCCTTGAATTCCAGCACGTCGTCACTTTGAGTTTCGTGATCGTTGTAGAGCTCATCGATCTTTGCCAGGAAGGCGGCGGGATCCTTCAACTGGCCTGTCACTGAGCCGAGAAACGCCGCTTCGTTGGTGGAGCCGCGGAGGGACTCGGGAATTCGCCAGAGCTCGAAGAACTTGCGGTTAAAGCCGACGACTTTTCGTTCCGAGTTCACCACCAGGATGCCATCCCCAGTGGATTCCAGACTGGCGCGGAGGGTCTCGGTCTTTTCCTCGACGCGGTGACGCAAGACGGCCACCCACAGCGCGCCGAGGAGTATGACCGCAACCAGAGCCGCCAACAATCCGAAAATACGCGGCCCGGTCCACCACAACGCCCGTTGGAGAACCACGATGTCGCCTGCCGTACGCAGGAGAACCCGATACGACGTGGGACGGCGGTATTCGTCCGTCTCCACCGACCATACGCCCAGAATCTGCAATTGGCTGCCATCGCGGATCGATCGCGCCTCGGGGGTAACGGCACGCTCTGGAAGCCGGGCGGTGAAGGTGAAAGTGCCGAGCTGTAGTGTGAAGACGCGCGTAGTTCCGCGCACGGACTGGTCCAGCAGGCGGCCGTTGATCTTGACGAGTTCGGCGTCGTGATCGCCGGACAAGCTGGTGGCGGCGGTGAGGTCCAAGGGTGCGGGCGGGGCTCCCCGGCCGATCTTTCGAAAACCGCCATCCTGGAGGATCGGCGCGTAGCCCCCGGAGTGGGGAAAGCCGATGGCATCCACCAGGTCGCCAGGCTCGACACCCGTCGCCTGTTCGGTATCGACGACCAATCCGCCGGAAGCGTCCTGAACGAAGACCGAGTGGCCCGGGTTGCGCCAGGTGACCACACCCTGCACTCGCATGCGCCGGCCGGAGACTTGCGCGGGAGTGAACCGCATCAAGCTGTTCACGGGAAGGATGGGAAGAGCGTAGGGGTCGGCAGGCGACGCCTGCTCCACCGTGACCTGGTCAACGCTCGGGGCGAAGATCTGGACACCGACGAGTTGCCTTCGGTCGTTAAACAGGGTGCCGCACGCACCGCGAACGGTGACTGCGGAGTCCACCAGGTAGCTGTAGTCCCTCTCGTGGCGAAAGTCTCGAATTCTGACTCTCAGCTTGCTGTCGCCGGACGCGATCCCGAGCACCAGTTGGGGCGGACCCTTGCGCATGTCCGGGGGCAGCCGATCCTCCAGCGCCACCGAGTGGACGATCCCGTGAACTTCAGTCCACTGACTGTCTTCCTGCCCCGTCAGGAGTTCTTCCAGGCTCTTCCGCCTGGGTGCCGGTAAGGCAGCGCGGCCAAGCACACGGATTCTGGCATGTTCAATCGATGGGGCGAAATCGCCTGGAGTCGTCTCGCCATCCACCTCAACCAGGCTCCCAACAGTAATCTGCAGATCCGCCTGCTCGACCCATACGAAGATTCCGGCTGTCTCGTCCTGAAAAAACGTCACCTGGTATTCCGGCGCCCGATAAGTGATTACGCCCTTGAGGTGAATCGGGTACTTCTGCCTGGCCTGCTCCAAGGTAAGGGCGCGAACCTGGGCAACAGTGCTCAGGAGGTGCGGCCGGTCGGGAGGATCCGACGCGGCGGACGCGATCGCGGCCATGACCGCGAGGATCAAAATCCCGCCAACGGAGGGCGTTGTTGGCAGGCGTAGCGGATTGACAAACGGCTCACACACCATCATAGAGCTTTTCGAATAAAGGGCCGGTTTGGGTGCCGCAGGCGGCCCACCGACCACCTGAGACCAGACTCTAATGGCAAGCTTCCGTCTATTAAGGTCCCGGCACAATGTTAGCGTTCGTTAGTCTGTAGAGGTTCCCGAAAGATGGCGCTGCAAAAGGAACGGTGGCTTCTGACTAGCACCCTGGATGCGGCGACTTTGCCGTTCTAGTGGTCTGCGGCAAGCAGATCAACGATTATCCAGCATGGCGCGGGCGCGCTTGACCTTTTCCAGAACATCGGATGCCTTGGCGGTCCAGACGAATGGCTTCGGGTTGTCGTTGTGCTTGTCGATGTACTCGCCGATGGCCATGATCAGTTCCTCGACATCGCAAAATATGCCGCGGCGGAGCGTCTGCTCGGTGAGGTCACGGAAGAAACGCTCGACCATGTTGAGCCACGAGCTGCTGGTCGGCGTGAAGTATCGTGGAAGCGCGGAGGACGGGCCAGCCACTTCTGCACTTTGGGATGCTTGTGCGTTGCGTAGTTGTCTGCAATCAGATGAAGTTCTCTGTCAGGCGGCGTGACGTCGTCGATCACGCGTAGGAATTTCAACCATTCCTGATGACGGTGCCCGCCGTCGCACATGCTGATCACGGTGCCGTCCAGAGTGCTCATAGCCGCGAACAGGGTGGCGGTCCCGTTGCGCTTGTAGTCGTGAGTCATGGTTCCGCAACGCCCCTTTTTCAGCGGAAGTCTTGGTTGCGTGCGGTCCAGCGCTTGGATCTGGCTCTTTTCGTCGGCGCACAGCACGATGGCGTGCTCCGGCGGGTTGAGATAGAGACCAAAGATGGCCTCCAATTTCTCGGCGAATTGGGGATCGTTGCCGACCTTGAATGTACGTGACAGGTGGGGCTTCAGGCCATGCTTATGCCAGATCCGGCGCACACTCTTTTCGCTAAGTTCAGCGGCTTTGGCCATGCTGCGCGTGCTCCAGTGTGTGGCATTGCTGGGCTTCTCTTGCGTCGTTTTCCGGACCACTTCCTGGATCTTGGCCGGCGTGATTGTCGAGGGTCTTCCCGGTCGTGGCGCATCTTTGTCCAGGGCCGCCAACCCGCCGTCCAGAAACCGGTTCCGCCAGCGGGCTGCCTTCTCCGGCATGATTCTCAATTTGGCGGCAATCTGCTTATCTTGCATTCCACCCGCAGCCAGCAAGACAATCCGCGCTCGCTCCACGCTCCGCGCCGAAGCACTCCGGGCACGCGCACGAGACTCCAGCATGTCTCGCTGCTCGGCACTGCACCACGGGTCGCGCCACACGCATCGTCTTTGCTCCTTCCATTGTAAAGACGACGCGCGAACGATACTCGTCACTATTTAGGCCGCATTACACTAGCTTCCTGTTTCCTAACCTCACCACAGCCGTAATCAGAGCATCCAGATCGCAACGTTGGGTCCGGTGATTGACAATCGCCGCTCGAATCGCCAGGTGGCCTTCGAGAGTCGTGGTGGAGGGAACGGCCACGCCGGATTCCTGAAGATCGCTCACAATTTCGGCGTTCACCGCGTCGCTATCCTCGCAACGATATCGAAAACAGACAATGTTGAGCTGCACCGGAGCCGCCAGTTCGAGCTCTGGCGTTTGCTCCACGCGTCGCCTGAGGTACTGGGCCAGTTCGCAGGTTCGCGACATCACCGCGCCCAATTGCGCGGTACCGTAAACCTTGAGCGTGAACCACGTTTTGAGAGCGCGGAAACCCCGCGATAGATCGGGCCCAAAATCGCAAGGCCACGGCGATCCAGCCGCCATACCTCTCAACTCCCGCCGCAAGTACGCGGCCGGCGCGGCGAAGGTCTCCAATTGCTTACTTCCGTCGCGCACCAGCAGAAAGCCGGCATCGTAGGGCACTTGCGCCCATTTGTGGAAATCGAAAGCGATCGAGTCCGCCCGCTCGATTCCGTGCAGCCGTGGAGCCAGATCGGGAGCGAGCACGGCCAAAGCGGCGCAGGCGCCGTCGACATGAAACCACAGCCCTTCCTCGGCCGCGAGATCGCTCAGTCCGTCGAGATCGTCGATGGCTCCAATGTCCACCGTTCCCGCCGTGCCCACGATGAGGAACGGCGTCAGGCCGGCGTCACGATCGGCTGCAATGGCACGGCGCAGCTCGGAAATGCGAATGCGGTGCATCTCGTCAGTCGAGATACTGCGCAGCATCCCGCTGCCGAGACCCGACATATCCATTGCCTTTGCGATGCAGCCATGCGCGGCCCGCGACGTATACGCCACCAGACGCTTGCACGGAAACGTGACGCCCGTGAGCCGCACAGCCGGCCCGAGCGCCGCGGTTCGCGCGATCAGCACCGCCATGAAATTAGCCATGGACGATCCCGTGACGAACAAACCCGCCGCACCTTCGGGAAACCCGAACATCCGGCGCGTCCACTCCGTAATTTGCCGTTCCACCTCGATCGGAATATGATCGCGGCCGCCCAGGTTGGCATTCAGCCCTCCCGCCAGCATCTCCGCCAGCATACCCGTAACTGATCCGCCGCCCTGTACCCACCCCATAAATGCCGGGTGCACGTTCCCCGAGGAAAAGGGGAGGATCAGTTGCGTGAATTCCCGATAGACAACATCCATTTCGGTAGGGCCGGAAGGCAGCGCGGCGCGAAACTCCCCCCGAACTTCGGCTGGAATTGGCTGCCAGGCTGGACGCTGCCGAATATCCTGAAGGTAGTCGAACATATCGTCCAGCATGCGATGACCGAGTGCACGGGTGTCCGCCCAGTCGGCGGGATCCAGCGTGGCGCCGGCGGATTCGGAAACGGCAATCAACTCGTCGCAAACATCGAGCGTCATATGCTCCTGCGTTTCAGCATGCGGTAGAAGGCAGCGAACAACTTCTGCGTCGGCGCACTCTTGTAGGGATAGAGATCCACCGGGTCCATATCATGCACCACCAGGGAAATGTCTCCCTCGAACACGATCAGCCTGCCGTCCGGCATCTCGGCGCAATCGATTCCCACATACTCCAGGCCAAACCGCTTCACCATGGCTGCCAGCACTGTGGCGTGCCGGTGTGCGAACCCCTCATCAAACGCGGACATGAATTGCTCTTCTTCCGCTCGTTTGGCCGGGCTGGCCGCCATATTGGCGTTGTAGTACCACACCTTCCATTGATCGGCGATGGCCATGTGGCATGGGTAGGGCCGGCCATCCACCCAAATTACGCGATATTTGCGAAACATGCCGTCGCCGCTTCGGTAGTCCATATAGGGCGACAGGAAGAAGTCCGCATCCGGCCGCTCGGCCAGGTAGGCGTCAATCGCCGCGGCGGTCTCCAGCTTCACCAGGCCTCGCCCGGCATGCGATCCCAGCGGGCGCGCGATCATCGGGAAGGTAGCCTCTCCGGGGAATGGCTCGCCCGCCAGCAGGCCGCGGCCGAGCTGCTCCAAGTCCGCTCTGCCGATACGCACGGTTGGCGCCATGACCACGCCGGGGATGTCCCGCAGAAGTGTATACATCCCCTCGCGCGAAAGTTGTAGCACCCGGTCAGGCCGGTTGAGCACCGGGCAGGGCCACGTTTGGATCAGCCGTTCGATCTCCCGCATGACGGGCCGGTCCCGATCCGATTCGCCAACGGTAACGATCGCGATGTCGTGATCAGGCACCTCCGGAAGCGGTTCGCCGGGCACCACGTAGAGCGAATAAAGCACAACATCGGAGCCCTGGAGAAGGAATTCGATCGGTGTGTTAGTGGAGACATCGCCGGCCGCCTTGAACGCCAATACTCGCAGTGCGCTCGGTGAGGCCGGCCAGGATGACCTGTACAGACGGTGAAGGCTAAGCGCCTCCAATTGGCGTGCGAGACCGGAAGGCTGATCGCCGAGAAGCTGCTCGATCGTAGACAGGCTGATCAGCGCGGCGGCAGCATCGACATAGTCGGAGTACGATTGGGCAAGGATCTGATCCCGCAGGGGTTTTAGATCTCCCCCGTCAAAAGCCGTCTTGAACAGGTGGGCGAGACACAGCGGTGCGGGGGGCTGGGTTGCAGGGATAGCGCTGGCTAGGCTCATTCAAGCTCGCTGTGTAACAGTGCATTTGAAGTACCAACCCAGCGTTACCGCGGCTCCATCATCAGTCGCGGGTCGGTCCCCGCGCCCCAGTCATGCCTTCATGTCCAGGAAGTGAGTCTCGGCCGGCGTGGACAGCGTGCTGCCTAGCTCGCGGACGAAGCGCCGCTGCGCTTCTGTTCCCGCTAGCTCGTCCAGGGCGGATTGCCGCATCGCCATGATGGGCGCCAGCAGGCCACAGCCTGCCTGAATTACCCCACCAATGCGTTCGGCCGCACCTGCATCGAGATCCTGCCGGCCCAGCAACTGCCCAGCGAGCCTGAGTCGCGACGCCGAGAGTGCGCCGAACTCGACGCCCCGCTCCCAGCACGGCGTTGCCAGCAATCGGGCGGTCACCTTTTCGAGTTCGGTAATGATTCGTTCGAGATCGTTGGACATGAACTACGCGTTCGCCTTTGCCGTATAACCGGAGGTAAAGTTCAGGGCCGAAATGCTGGAGGTCAATATGCTTTGTTGAGACTGCAGCGATGCCAGCAGCGTATCCGCCAACTGGAGCTTAGTCTGGAGTGAGGTCTGCATGGCGCTGATCCTCGCATTGAGATCGGTCACTTGGTCCGAGATCCGCTTGTCGGCGGCATCCCAGGAATCCTGTTGCGCCTTAATTACTCCCGTGGCTGGATCGCTGAGCTGCGTGAACTGCGCTTGCATGGCAGCGGGGCCGCTCGCGGTGTTACCCAGGAAACTGTAAGCATCAGTGATCTGGCTGCTGCTCAGCGCGTTGAAGGTCGCACTGTTGAACGACATTACCCCGCTGTTGTCCAGTTCGATTCCTAAACTTGCCAAGCTCTGCACACTGCCGCCGGCGGTGGACGAGTTCATCAGGGAAAACAGCGCTTGCCTCGCTTGAGTGATGATGGGATTTCCACTGAGCAGTCCGCCCGCCGGACCGACCTGTGCGTTGATCTGGCCGGAGACCGTATTGTATTTGGCGACAAGGTCTTGGAGTGCGCTCGGAATTTTGGTTCCGTCCGACGCCAGCGAGACGCCTACCGTCTGCCCCGTGGTAGTTGTGCCATTGAACGTAAAGGATACGCCCGGAACCACATCGCCGACGACGGCGCTTGACTTGATGACGTGCAGGCCGTTGAGGTCGAAAACCGTGTTCGCCCCCTGATTTGTGGAGGTGAGCAGGTTGGTCGCACTGTCCGTCAACGTCAGAGTGGTCGCGCCCGTCTGGTTGGCCGACAGGGAAAGATAGTTCGGGAGACTTCCAGTACCAGTGTTCAGAACCGATGCCGTTACTCCCAGATTCAAGGCGTTGATAGCGTCCCTTAGGCCCGCCAGATTGTTTTTGCCCGCGGCCAGTACAATCGGCGTGGTGACGCCGCCCACCGTGAGTTGGACGGTACCGGTTGCGGAGACCGGCGCCCCGGCGGCGGTCAGCGTTGAGCCCTGGACCGCGGCGAATCCTCCGGTATTATCCGCGCCGGCAACAGCGCCGAAACCTACGGTGAAGCTCGCGGAAGAGTTGCTCGAGAACGAGATCGCACCCCCGGAACCCGCCGTAGCGGTGATTCCCATCAGGGTGGCATTTCCCGTTGCCTGTAATGCGGTATTGATCGCCGACACTGCCCCTGCACCATCCAGGCCCGCGGCTCCGCCCGTAAGATTCACTGTGGTGGTTTGGGACTTGCCCGACGAGTCGTTGAGCGTAAACGTAAGCGACTGCGTGTCGGGGTTGGTGGCATCCCCGGTCAGCGGGGTATAGACCGCCGAGGTTTGCCAGCCGAGATATCCAGTCAGCGATGTCTCCGAAGCAGCCCGCGCGATGGAGGTGACGTTGCTGATGGAATACGTGGCGGCGGGCGGCGCTCCCGTGGCCGTAGCGGTTACGACCGATGAATTCGTGCTGGTCGCCGTCGTGCCATTGGTTGCACCCAGGGCCGCCAGATTCCCCAGGCTGGTACCCAGATTGGCGAGGGCGGAACTGAGGTTGCCGGCCAGCACCTTTTCCGATTGGATATCGGTCTGTTGATTGGTCAGCGCAGTCACCGGCAGGTTCGCAATCGAAGACGCCCTGGTAAGGATGGTCTGAAAGTCATTCGAAAAGGTGCTCACCCCGGTGAAGACTAGCGGCGACGTCGACATGTTTATTCTCCTACGCGGTCTTATCGGACTTATTGGCAGCTTGTCTGCCGTTTTTTGGCGAAATTTCACGGAAAAGGTTAGCGACCATTGCGACCGCGGCTTTTGACGACACGTGTGCCGCCGCCAGATTCTCCGCCCGCACCAGGTGGACTTCGCGAGCCAGCACGGGTACAGATCGCGGTGCCTCGATGCCCACCTTCACACGCGACCCATTGATCGCCAGGATCCGGATTTCCACATCGTCGCCGATCAGAATAGACTCACCCTCGCGCCGCTGCATTACGAGCATACAGGTTCCTCCGCCGGCGCCGGCAGCAGGGTCTGGTGGGAATATTTCTGATTCAGGCTAAGCGCCTGGATGGCTTCTGAGTTCCGCCGATTTACCACCACCGGCGCTAGCAGGTTGGCGGTAGTCGGCCCGCCGTGCTGGATACTGACGATTGCCAGGCAGAGAACCTCGTCACCGATTACCGGCTGCCGGTCCGTTGATAGCCCCACCGCCGCAAGTTCCTCCGGCGTGAGAGCCAGGGAATACTCCTGGTCCACTACAAGAACCGGCACGGAGATAAAGCAGAGATCCGGGGTCGAGAGACTCTGCAGAAAGACTAGGGGCCGCAGATCGGGCCGCTCGATCGGCAGGAATCGGGTCTCTGCTTCAAACGCGAAGAGGCCGCGAGGGAAATGCAGCGCGGCTTGTTCGTCGTAGTCCATCTCGCCGTGATACTTGGTTAGGCACTGAGCCATATGAAAGTCTCCTCCTGCACGTTGATACCCGCGTAGGACAGGCATCCTGGCCTGTCGATCTTCGCTCCCCCCGGCGAAGTTTCGTCGCCGCCGAGAGTTCGTCATCCGCCAGTCTCAGTCAATTACCCGCGGTCGTGCCCACGATTACGATATCCACGCGGCGATTCTTCGACCGCCCGTCATCCGAATCGTTGCCCGCGACCGGCAGGTTGTCCGCGTACCCCGCGATTGCGAAGCGTTGAGGGGCGATGCCGTAGCGGGTTTCAAAGAACTGCAGCACCGCGATGCTGCGGGCTGCCGAGAGATCCCAGTTGCTGCGGAACCGCTGGTTGTGGATCGGAACTGAATCGGTGTGCCCTTCGAGCCGCACCGCGTTGGGCAGGTCGTGGATTACGACCGCCACTTTCGCTAGGCTGTTGAATGCCGACGGATAGACGATGTCCCCGCCGGAGGGGAAAAAAGACTTCTCGTGAAGACTGATGGTGATTCCCCGCGCATTTATGGTGACCTGCATCTTGCCCTCCGCCATCTCCTGCCGTAGTTCCTGCTTGAGTTGCGCGTAGGCGGAGGCCAGTTCCACGGGAGCCCGAAGCGCAATTGAGGTGGGTGTGGGCCCGGGGATGGCTGGCTTTGCAGCCGCCGGTGTGTGCCGCGCGAGCGCCTCCGTGCCAGCAAAGGCACGCTTCACGGATGCGGCAACATCCCTGGGTTTTTCACGGTCGTTCTGGGCCACTCCGTACAGGACTACAAAGAAGGCGAACAGAAGCGTAATGAAATCGGCGTAGGAAATTAACCATCGGTCCGGACTCGGACCCGACAGGCGCCTGCGGTGCGTCACAGGGCAGTCCTGCCGGCGACGGCCTGTGGTTTGGCAGTCGATGAGATGCCGGCTGGCGCCAGCGCCTTTTCCTCTAGGAAAGTCTCCAGCCGCATACGGATCAAATACGGATTCAAGCCTTCGGCAATCGCCAGTACACCCTCTACAATCAGCTCCTGGGTCTGGATCTCCCGGCGCGCGCGGAACCGTAATTTGGCCGCGGCGGGCAGCAGCAGCAGGTTGGCCGATGCCACCCCGTACACCGTAGCAACAAAGGCAACCGCAATACCCTTTCCAATTTCGGACACCGCATCAAGGTGCTTCATCACCTGGATCAGTCCCAGCACGGCGCCGATAATCCCAATCGTCGGTGCGTAGCCGCCAGCCGCCTCGAATACCCGCGCGTCCTCTTCGGCGCGATCCTCCCCGACCCTAACTTCCAGCTCCATCTGACGCCGTATCTCCATGGTGTCCACGCCGTCCACAGCGAGTAGCAGGCCCTTGCGGAGCAGTGGGTTCTCCACCTCCATGGCCTGGGCTTCAATTGAAGTGATGCCTCCTCGTCGCGCCAACATCGCGAAGTGGAGGATCCGGGCCACAAGCGATTCGTCATCCCTTGGCTCCTCGAAAAACATAACGGAACTGTGCTTGAAGGCCCGGATGAGCGTGGTCGCCGGCGTGCTGACCAGGACTGCACCCAGCGTTCCACCGAAAACGATAAGAAGCGCCGTAACCTGCGATACATCCTGTATCTGTCCGTTTTCCAGCGCCAGGCCGCCTAAAATGCCAACCAGCGCGAGCGCTAGCCCCGCAAAGGTCGCATAGTCGGGTTTCCTGCCTTTGCCGTTTCCCATGTGCGGCTCAATTCCCGTTTCTGGTTTCGCCAGCCGTGACCTCCGGAGCCCGAAGGAGCAGACGGCGGTATTCAATGACACGCCCGATTACTTCATCGGAGGTCTCGAGGACCGTGATCCTCTGGCCGCTGGTCATCGATATGACGGTATCCGGCGTCATTTCGATGTGTTCAATCAAATCGCAATTGACTACGAGTACCGCATGGTTGAGCCGTGTGAGCCGTATCATTTTTTCAAAACCTTCTGGCATGTATTGTCCAAAAACAGGTGCGATCTGGCCGATGAGGTATTCGAAAGGAGACCGCTTTGCAATTCACTATGTCCAGATCCGCAATCCGTGCCGCCGATATTCTGGAGGCTTGGCTCGAAAATGATCGGGAGCAGCTGAATCGCAAGCTGGCGAAGGGTGCCGCGCTGGATTCCGATCCCAGCGGAAACTCCCATGAATGTGAACGCCTCGAACTGTTGGACGGTATCACCACCGAGATCAGAGTTTCCATCGCCTCCGGCCAAGCGCAGGATGCGGGTGTATATATCCCTCTGTTGCAGCATCTCGCCAACCCTGAGGGCATGCTGTTGAATCGACATTTCGTCTTCTAACTCCATGTTGGGCCTTCGGTTCGGCCTTATCGCACTTCGGGCATGGACTCGATCAAGAACGCCTTTTTCTGATTGGAGTTGACTACGCGACCCCTGAACTTGGCTTGCCCGTTGATATCGCAATCCAGTAGCTGGTCGAGCCGATGGTCCAATTGCAATAAATCCCCGGCTTTTAGGTCGAGCAGGTCCCTGACGCGGAGTTTTGATCCGCGTAGGCGTGCGTCCAGCCGCGCCTCGGAATTGCGAATCAAGGTCGCGGCGCGTCGTTGTTCCGCTTCTGTCGAATCGGTTTTCCGCATACTCCACTGCTGATCGAACTTGTTGCCGATCATCTTTATGTTGATCGACGGGATAGCGAAGTTCAGGGTACCGGAAATCTCGCCGACTCGAACCTCGATGCTCACGGCAACCACGGCTTCGTTCGGAGCCAGGATCTGCAGCATTTGGGGCTCGGTGGCTACAGCCTGAACTTTGAAATCGATTACGGTGACGCTTTTCCACGCATCCTTCAGATCGTCGAGGATGATGCGGAACATCGTTTCCAGCAGGTTCTGCTCGATTATGGTGACCTCTCGCTTCGGGTGCGCGCCCGCATGCCCTTTGCCCCCCAGGATGATCTCGATAATTGGGAAAATGAGCGATGGGCTCAACTCTATTAGTGCGCTCCCGTCATACGGCCTCAGGCTTAGCGATACCACGTAGGTCGGCGCCGCAAGCCCTTCCAGGAATTCGCCGTACGCCAGCTGTTCCACACTGATCAGATTGACCGTGAGGTAGGACCGCAAGTACGCCGAGAGGCTGGACGCCAGATTGCGAACGAACGTCTCATGGAGCATGCGAATGGCCTGGAGCTGCGATTTCGGAATGCGATCTGGCCGCCGAAAATCAAATGCTACGGGCTGGATGCCGGAGTCGCCTATGGGCTCCTTGGTCAGCTGAAATACTGCGTCAATTTCCGATTGAGTAAGTTGGCGAGTCACGATATTGTGTGCATCCTTTCAATGCAATCGGAGGGCCACGAGTTGCTACGGTTGATCCCCGCAGCTGAGGGTGGTTCGGGTACTTACTCGTGGATTTCCTGGCGGAGCTGCTCAGTAGGTTCGGGATGTAGCCGCCAAGGCCCTTCCGCAGAATATACGTAATGTACGTACCGTGCAGCGAAAATGACCGATATGGCCGTTAGGGAAATTTCCACTGGATGGGTAATGCAGAATGCCGCCTAATGGGGAACTAGCCAAATGCAGACAGACTCCTCACGCCGAGCCCTACGATGCGGGAAAGGACGGCATCGAGTTGGCTGCCGTTATCAATCAGGCAGCCGAGGCGATCGTGATCACGGATCGCGACGGCAGCATTCTGTACGTCAATCCGGCTTTCACCCGGATGACCGGGTACGGCAGCCAGGAGGCCATCGGACAGAACCCGCGTCTGTTAAAATCGGGCCGGCAGGATCCATCGTTCTACCGGACTTTATGGGAGACCATTCGAGCCGGCGGTGTCTGGAAGGGCGAACTAGTCAACCAACGCAAAGACGGTACGACGTACACCGATGAGATGACGATCGCTCCGGTTCGCGATTCGCGCGGCGATATTGTCCGCTACATCGCTCTCAAGCAGGACGTGACCGAACGCCGGGCTGCGAAAGACCTTCAAAGACTGCTGGCCGCCATCGTGGCGTCGTCGGACGACGCCGTCATCGGCAAGACCCTCGACGGGACGATCCGGAGCTGGAACACTGGCGCCGAGACAATGTACGGATACCGCGCGGAAGAGGTGATCGGAAGGTCCATTTCCATTTTGCTCCCGCCCGGACGTAGCGACGAACTACCCGAAATTCTAGAAAGCGTGAGGGCTGGACGAGGTCGATTTCACTTCGAGACCGTTCGGCTGACAAAAGAAGGCCGGCAACTCGATGTCTCGATCACCATTTCTCCGGTCCGGAATGACTTGGGAAGCGTCGTGGGCGCGGCCACTATCGCTCGTGACATCAGCGAAAGACGGCGGGCAGAGAGCGCCCTGCGAGCCTCTGAGCAGCGCTACCGCCGCCATGTGGAGCGCAACGCCGCCGGGTTTGTTCGCAGCACACTAGATGGCCGCCCTTTGGAATGCAACGACTCCATGGTGCGCATCATGGGCTATGAATCCCAGAAGGATTTCCTTTCGCACCCGCCCGAGGATTTCTACTTCGACCCGGCCGACCGGCGGGCGATGCTCAAGCTCCTGATGGAAAGTCGAACATTCACCAACCGGGAAGCCCGTCTAAGACGCAAGGACGGCACTTCGGTGTGGGCTCTCCTGAACGGGACTCTGGTGGAGCACGGGAGTGAAGAGGGCTGGATTGAGACGACATTAATTGACATCACCGAGCGCAAGCTGGCGGAGGAGGCCATGCGGGAGAGCGAAGAGCGCTTCCGTATCATGGCAGACACTTGCCCAACGATGATGTGGGTGACCAATGCCACGGGCGCAAACCGGTTTGTCAATCGAACCTATCTTGAATTCTTCGGTACCACCGACGAAGAAGCTCACGGGAGCACATGGCAACAGCTGATTCATCCGGACGATGCACCGGCATACCTGGCGGCATTCCAACAGGCGATTGGACAACGCTCGCCGTTCCGGGCGCAAGCCCGCGTGCGCCGGGCCGATGGCGAATGGCGGTGGATCGCCTCCTATGCGGAACCGCGCCTGTCGGTGGGCGGCGAATTCCTGGGTCACGGCGGCGTCAGTACCGACATCACCGATCGCAAGCAAGCCGAACAGGCTCTCCGCGATTCCCAGGAGTTTGCTAAGTCCACGGTCGATGCACTTCCTTCCAACGTGTGCGTGTTGGACGAGGCGGGTACGGTCATAGCGGCGAACCAGACCTGGTACGATTTTGCGGATGCTAACATGAGCGGGGACTCTGCTGAAGCCCGGGGGGACGCTCCGGGGCGTGGCCGTTTCGGCGAGGGAGCTAACTATCTGGCGGTGTGCGACCGCGCGGTCGGCCCGGATGCCGGAGAGGCGGCGGAGTTCGCGGCCGGTATCAGGGATGTTCTGCACGGTAAACGCCAACAATACTCTCTGGAGTATCCATGCCATTCCGACAACGAACAGCGGTGGTTCATAGGCAAAGTCACCCGATTCATGAGCAATGGTCTCCCCCGAATTCTGATCCAGCACGTCAACATCGCTAAGCAAAAACTGGCTGAGGAAGCCTTGCGCGCCGCTAAGGAAGCGGCGGAAACCGCCAGCCAGGCCAAGAGCGAGTTTCTGGCCAATATGAGCCACGAACTTCGTACCCCGATGAACGGCATCATGGGCATGACAGCCCTGGCACTGGATACCGACCTCAGCCCGGAACAGCGGGTGTATCTGAGCACCGTCAAGGACTCCGCCGATTCTCTGCTGGGTGTCATCGACACGATCCTCGACTTCTCCAGGATCACGGCGGGAAAACTGGACGTGGAGGCGATCGAATTCGGCCTGCAAGACCTCCTGGAACCGGTCTTGAATTCCCTCACCGTGTGGGCGCATGAAAAGAGCCTCGCCCTCAAGTGTCAGGTGGGGCCGGATGTGCCGCGTACCCTGGTGGGCGATGCCCGCCTGCTTCGCCAGATCATCGTCAATTTGGTGGGGAATGGCATCAAGTTCACCGAAAAGGGAGAGGTAGTTCTTCAAGTGGAACGCGAGAAGGAAGATGAGGATCTGGTGCGTCTCCACTTCAGGGTCCGGGACACGGGGATCGGCATTCCGGTGGAGAAACAGGCAGCCATTTTCGATGCTTTTTCCCAGGCGGACAGTTCACTCACACGTTCCTATGGGGGCACCGGGCTGGGGCTAACCATTGCCGGCCGGCTAGTGGAACTGATGGGCGGCCGCATCTGGCTGCAGAGTATGCCCGGGGCAGGTACAACAGTTCATTTCACGGTGTGGTTCGGGATAGTAAACCACGCGAAACCGATTGAACAGAACGAAGTGTTCGACCCAATCCTGCTGGATGGCGTTGATCCTCAGGCACCGCACGCACCTATTCCGCCAATCTCCCGCCCTACGCCACAGCCGAACTATAGGGGACTGAACATCCTGCTGGCGGAAGACAACGTGATCAATCAGATGGTGGCGGTACGCCTTCTGGCAAAGGGTGGACACAAGGCGCAGGTCGCCGGTGACGGGCTCCAGGCATTGGAAGAACTCGCCAACCGGCACTTTGACCTTGTCTTGATGGACGTCCAGATGCCCGTCATGGGGGGACTAGAGGCGACAGCCGCCGTGCGCGTAATGGAGGAAAGGACTGGCGGGCACATTCCCATCATTGCCCTGACAGCGCATGCAATGAACGGCGATAGGGAGCGATGCCTGGCCGCAGGGATGGACGGATACCTCTCGAAGCCGGTTCGCGGGAATGAGTTGTTGGAGCAAATCGAAGCTCTCATCCCATCCGTTTCGCGGCTCCGGTTGGACGTGTAGATAGACGGCCCGGTGCGGCCACCGTGTGTGCCAGGCAGCGATCACCCTGGATCAAGTAGCCGCTGGCGAAAGGTCGTCGATCGGCGAAAACTCGACGCCTCGTGTTTGGGGATTGCGCCCGTGCCCGGTTTAGGACACTTATACTCCTCGACAAAGGATTGAGACATCAACGTGAATGCTGGAACTGCTGATTACAGAATGTCCGATGACAATGCTCTCTAATTAGTCGAACAATATGTGCAAAAACCGCAGGTAGTCATTCCGTGACCGCTCCGATGCCGAATGGCGAAGCGAATTCCACCGTGGAGATAGCGAAACTGTTCCGGCGGTCCGATTGCTCTACTAGAGACGTCACCCAACCGTCCGCTTGAACCGACCGCCGGAGATAGAAATGAACAATAGTACGCAAGACGAGGAAATAATCCGAGAATTCCTGGTCGAGAGTCATGAGAACCTCTCGCGTCTGGACCAGGAACTCGTCGAACTCGAGAAGCGGCCGAAGGACGCAGCGCTGCTGGCAAGCATCTTCCGTACGATCCACACCATCAAGGGAACGTGTGGCTTTCTCTCGTTTTCGACGCTAGAGAGCATCACCCACCAGGCCGAGAGTCTCCTGAGCCAATTGCGCGATCGAGAGCGGGAGCTTACTTCGCCCCTGGTGTCCCTGATTCTAGAGACCGTCGACGCGACTCGAAAGGTGCTGGCATCGATCGAAGCGACCGGTGAGGAGGGCCCGGACCGCTTTGAGGACTTGACCGAACGGTTACGGGTCGCGGCGCAATGGACGGCAACTCCCGAGAGCCTGCCCAGTACCGGTCAACCCGCTCCAGGAATATTGCCGAGTTCCCTGGCGAAACCTCCGGATGATGACGGCGTCTGCGAGCCTACGGAGAGCAAGAAGCCCGATGAGGAGACCACGAAGTCTTCCGCCGCTGCGGATGCGAACATCCGGGTCGGGGTGGGGCTGCTTGACAAGCTCATGGACCTGGTGGGGGAACTGGTGTTAACCCGCAACCAGATCCTTCAATTCAATAGCGAACGTGAAGATGCCGCTCTCAACGCGACGTCACAGCGGCTGAACCTGATTACCTCCGAGCTCCAGGAAGGCGTCATGAAGACGCGCATGCAGCCAATCGGGATGGTCTGGAACAATCTGCCGCGGGTGGTGCGCGACATGGCGTTGGCCCTCGGCAAGCAGGTCCGGCTGGAAATGGACGGAGCCGAGACCGAGCTGGACCGGACCATTATCGAGGCCATCAAGGATCCGCTGGTCCACCTGGTTCGAAACTCCTGTGACCACGGCATTGAAACGCCGGCGGTCCGCACGCGTGCGGGCAAGCCGCCCGAGGGGAGGCTCTCCCTTCGCGCCTATCACGAAGGCGGGCAAGTCAACATTGAAATCGCCGATGACGGGGCGGGTATTGACGTAGCTCGCGTCAAACAGAAAGCGGTCGAGAAGGAACTCCTGCGACCCGAACAGGCCGAGAAACTGAGCGATCGGGAAGCACTGAACCTGATCTTTCATCCCGGGTTCTCGACGGCACAAACGGTGACCAACGTGTCCGGGCGCGGGGTCGGCATGGACGTGGTCAAAACCCGTATTGAAAAGATTGGCGGCGTCGTCGATGTCTTCAGCCGGCCGGGTGAGGGCACCACGGTCAAGCTGAAAATCCCTCTCACTCTGGCCATCATTCCCGGCCTCGTGATCACCAGCGGAGGGGAGCGGTTTGTCATTCCCCAGGTCAGCCTGCTCGAGTTGATTCGCCTGGAGGGTGATTCCTCGGAAAAACGCATCGAGCATGTTCACGGGACTCCGGTATATCGACGGCGCGGGAGTCTGCTGCCCATCGCTTATCTGAATCAGGTGCTGGGACTGAAATCGCCAGAGGGGGCCGAAGCGGTCAGCATGGTGATTCTTCAGGCGGAGGACCGGCAGTTCGGGCTGGTGGTGGACGGCATCAACGACACACAGGAGATTGTAGTCAAGCCATTGGGCAAGCAGTTGAAGGGAATCACCGTGTATGCCGGCGCGACCATCATGGGAGACGGGCGGGTAGCCCTTATCCTCGACGTGCTCGGCATCGGACAGCGCTCCGGGGTGGTAGCTGAATCCCGAGAGCAGGCGTGCGGCGCGGCGGAACGGAAGACACAAATGGGCATCGAGCAGCAACGGCTGCTCCTGTTCAAAACCGGTTCCTTCGAACGCCTGGCAGTGCCGCTTTCTCTGGTTGCCAGGCTTGAGGAATTCCCTAGAAACTCCATCGAGCGCGCGAGCGGTTGCCAGGTCGTGCAATACCGGAACCGCATCCTCCGCCTGGTGTCCCTCCGGGACGTGCTGGAGCCCGGCGGTGCCGACCAGGACCAGGTCGATCCGGTTCAGGTCATCGTTTTCAACGATGGCGACCGCAGTGTGGGAGTGGTAGTTGACCAGATCCTGGATGTCGCCGAAGAGGCGGTCACCGTGCGGCAGAAATCGAGCCGCAAAGGCCTGCTTGGGTCGGCGGTGGTAGGCAAGCGAGTCACGGATTTTCTTGACCTTAACTATGTCATTCACGCGGCCACGGAGAATTGGTTAGAGGGCGCGGGCGGACCGTCAAACGGCAAGAGAATTCTCCTGGTCGAAGCCTCGGCGTTTTCACGAGGCTTGATCCGGAGCGGCCTGGACATGGCCGGCTATCGCGTCCTGGAGGCGGCAAATCTCGACGAGGCAATGCGCGGGCTGGAGCAGCAACCCATCGACGTTGTGGTCGCGACCCTGGCCCCTCAGCCCAACGGCAGTTCCGCCCTGCTGGCCGCCATTCGCCGGCGGCCAGAGTGGAATGGTATCCCGGTGTTGGCGTTGGCCGATTCCCCCGACCAGGTCCGGGCGACAGCAGTGCGGACGGGCGGTTTTCAGGACTGCCAGGCCAAGTCCGACCGGGAGGCGATGCTCGAATCGGTGTCGCGCCTGGCCACCGCCATTACTTCGGCAGAGACAGCTCCAGTATGCGCAGGAGAGGTGAGATAATCCATGGCGACCGATGCCGCGATCTTGAAATCCGAATTGGCCCACACCAGTGGACAGTTTTCCACGTTTTTCGTGTCGGACCTGTTCTTCGGCGTGGATGTTCTCCGCGTCCAGGAGGTGTTGCGCTTCCAACAGATGACCCGCGTGCCTCAAGCCCCGGAGGTCATCGAAGGGTTGATCAACCTGCGCGGCCAGATCGTCACCGCCATCGATATGCGGCGCCGACTTGGGCTGCCGCCACGTAGTGGAGATCGGGCGCCGATGAATATGGTGGTCCGCACCGAGGACGGCGCAGTCAGCCTCCTGGTCGACGAGATCGGCGACGTGCTCGATGTAGACGCGGCCACCTACGAACGACCGCCGGAAAACCTTGCTCCAACCGCGCGAGAGCTCATCCGCGGTGTCTACAAACTGAAGGATCGGCTGCTGCTGGTTCTCGATACGGAGCGAACGGTGGATCTGACCGTGGGCAGGGCTGTCTAGTGGCTTTCACTTTCTTCTTTAGAGACCAGCAAGTACTGGAACGAGTGGTGGAGCACGTCCTCCCCGGTATCGCGGGTCGCACCTGCCCCCGTGTCTGGGACGCCGGCGCGGCTATGGGGCAGGAGCCTTATACGCTCGCCATCATGTTTGCCGCCAAAATGAACCGCTTCGCGTTCAACAACCTCCGCATCGACGCCACCGACGTGGAGAGCACCGGCCAATTTGCTCAAATGATCGAGGCCGCCGTATACCCGAAAGACGAGTTGTCGCGGTTGCCGGAGGGCATCCTGGGGCAATACTTCGAACCGGCCGAAAAAACCGGGCACTATCGCGTAATCGATAACATCCGGCGCCGGATCGCGTTTCAGCGGCACGATCTTCTGTCGTTCCGGGAAATCGGTGATGGATATTCGCTGGTTTTGTGCAAGAACGTGCTGCTCCACTTCCAGCCGTTGGAGAGGATCGGAGTACTCCGCATGTTCCACCGGGCGCTGGCGCCCGGCGGCCTCTTCGCAACCGAGCATACGCAGGAGATGCCGCGGGAACTAGACGCGCTATTTGAACGGGTGATTCCCAACGTACAGTTGTTCCGCCGACTCGAAAGGGCCGAATGCGGATCGTGACTTTGGAGAACAGCGGCCAGGTCTATACCTCCCAGGTCTACCTGGTGCTCGGTAGCTCGAGCAGGCTGGAGGACGTCAATACGCTGGTAGACGTGGGTCAGGACCCGGCCATCCTGAAAAGCATCGAACGGGCGCCTACCGGGGTCGGGAAATGGCCCGTGTCCCAGGTGGTGATGACCCACGACCATTCCGATCACAGCGCGCTGCTGCCGCTGGTGCGTGAGGCGTTCCACCCCAAGGTGTTCGCGTTTTCACCGCACATGGATGGCGTCGATTGTCTGCTCCGCGACGGGGATACGGTCAGAATGGGCGACGCTGATTTCGAAGTGATCTACACGCCCGGCCACAGCAGCGACTCGGTCTGCCTTTACAACCGGACAGAGGGCGTACTCTTCGTGGGCGACTCCCCGGTGCTAGCCGCCACGGCAACCGGCACCTATGAATCGGGATTTTTGGCGGCGATGGAGCGGTTGTGCTCCCGCGATGTCCGGCAGATCTATTTCGGGCACGGCGCTCCGGCGTTGGAGCGGTGCAACGAGAGGTTGCGTGAGTCTTATAGGATGGCCACCGGCAGCCGGTTGGCCTTCGGAAAAACAATAGCGGATCAAACATCAAGCGCCGGTGTCGGCGTACCAACGCAATAGAAGGATAAAAGGACCGAAGAAAATGGCAAAACAAACAAACGACAGCCGGCGAGTCAGTCCCGGCCACAACTCCTCCACCGGCACCGCCGTCTTGGACCGTCCATCACCCCATGCCCCGAAGTCGCAGAAGAAGGACCTGCTTAACGAGGAAATCCTCCGGCTGGCCTCCGCTCTTCAGCAGGGCCGCCTCGCGGAGCGGGCGAAAGCCGACCTTTTCGAGGGCGGCGACCGTACCATCATGGAGAGCCTCAATGGGATGCTGGATTCAGTAATCAAGCCATTGAACGTCTCCGCTGAGTACGTGGACCGCATTTCCAAGGGCGACATCCCGCCGAAGATCACCGACACATACGTTGGCGACTTCAACGAGATCAAGAACAACCTGAACGTCTGCATCGACTCCATCAGCCGGATGGTCGGCGACGGCCTGACACTCAAGCAGGCGATGTTGGAAGGCAAGCTGGCAGTGCGCAGCGACGCGGCCAGGCACGAGGGCGACTTCCGCAAAGTGATCGAGGGCTTCAACCTGGCCCTGGACAACGTGATTAAGCCGTTGAACGTCTCCGCCGAGTACGTGGATCGCATCTCCAAGGGCGACATCCCGCCGAAGATTACCGACACCTACACCGGCGACTTCAACGAGATCAAGAACAACCTGAACGTATGCATCGACTCCAT
>OBLT010000636.1_pt1 | contig 22464 bp, 22 predicted proteins | sample 1518721 | NCBI WGS metagenome assembly OBLT01 (sample SAMEA3539307, study PRJEB22396) | soil metagenome | biome: tundra; feature: field; material: soil | place: USA | collected 2010-05 | depth 0.15 m | reverse complement strand
CGAGATTACAAGGTGACTGGAGTTCAGACGTGTGCTCTTCCGATCTATTATATCCAAAAGTACCTATTATCCTATTCCTTCTTTTCCTGCTTCAAAAAATCAAAGTGGCGACATCGTAGTTACTTTTGGATATAATGTTTCGGGATATTCGAGTATTTCCCCTCAATGCCAGGAAAATGATACTGCTGTATTCCGGTTTGCCATAAGGGATATGGAAAATAACACCAGCGATACGGTGTCATCCCCAAAAATTATACTATATTATCCATAGTGGTTTTCAAAAAAATTACCAATTTTGCATTATTCAGTAGTATTTTTATTGCATCCTGCGCGGTTGCCTTATGCATGCAGACAAGTATTGCACTGAGGCTGCCATTGAATACCGTTTGTTTCTATTGTTTTGTTTTTGGGGCAACTTTGGCACAATATAACCTTCATTACCTGGTTAAAACCAAAGCTGTCCCCAATTCTCAAAGGTTGGCCTGGTCTTTAAAAAACAAAAAGACGCATAAGATACTTTTCGTGACAGGCATCCTCCTCATAATAATTAGTTTTTTTAGTTTCCGGCTGCATCATTTCATCATACTTGCTATTATGGGTGCTATATCAGTTTTATATTCATACCCGGTTATCCCTATAGGCAATAAAAAGCGGATTAAAGACTATGGATATTTAAAAATTATTACGCTTGCCTTATTATGGACGTTGGTTACCGTTTGGTTTCCTGCGGTAAATGAGTCCTTCAACAGCACCTTGTTTCTTTTTGTAATTATGAAAAGATTTGTTTTCATGTTTGTCTTATGTCTTGTTTTTGATATACGTGATATTGAAATTGATGGCAAAGAAAATATCAATACGGTAGCAGTTATTTTAGGAAGAAAAAATTCTTATGTACTTGCTTACATCACTCTTTTCTTTTTTATGGTACTTTCATTGTTGCAAAATTTCTATTATGCGGATAATAAAGAACTCTTTGCTTTGCTGGTTTCTGCTATTCTTACATATTTTATGATTGAGGTTTCTAAAAAGAATAATTCTGATATCATTTACCTTGCCGGAATAGATGGTATGATGTTGTTTCAGCCTGCGCTGGTCTATCTATTCAGTTTAAAGTTTTAAATTGCAGACTTATTTCAAAAAGATTTTAATTTATGGCTAAAAGTAAAAAGACACATTCCCTGATTTCTGCAAAATCACTTGAATTTCTAATAAATTATGTAAACACACCTTCCCCCGTTGGTTTCGAATCAGGTGGTCAGAAAGTATGGCTTAATTATATAAAAAATTATGTAGATACCACTTTTACAGATGCTTATGGTACCGCGGTAGGAGTGATTAATCCCGCAAAATCTTTTAGAGTGGTTATTGAAGCGCATGCAGATGAGATAAGCTGGTTTGTAAATTATGTTACCCCTGAAGGTTTAATTTATCTGAAAAAAAACGGGGGAGTAGATAACCAGATTGCCCCCTCTCAGAGAGTTATTATTCACGGTAAAAAAGGTCAGGTGAAGGCAGTTTTTGGTTGGCCGGCAATTCATACCCGCTCGGGCAGTGCAGACAACAAGGATCCACAGCCAAAGGTGGAGAATCTTTTTCTTGATTGCGGTGCCCGTACAAAAAAGGAAGTAGATGATCTCGGTATTCATATAGGCTCAGTGGTAACTTATACAGAAGGCTTCGAAGAAATTTCTTATGGAAATTATGTAGCCCGTGCATTTGATAACCGTATCGGTGGTTTTATGATTGCTGAAGTTGCCCGGTTATTGAAAGAGAATAAGAAAAACCTTCCTTTTTCCTTGTACATTGTCAATGCTGTGCAGGAGGAAATTGGGTTGCGAGGCGCAGAAATGATAGCACGGAAAATTAAACCCGACATTGCGATAATTACAGATGTAACCCACGACTCTACAACACCCATGATTAATAAAATGATTGAAGGCGACTGCTCCTGTGGCAAGGGTCCGGCCCTTGTGTATGGACCGGCAGTTCATAACAAACTGTTGAGCGTTATAGAAAAGGTTGCAGAAAAAAATAAAATTCCTTTGCAATTAAGGGCGGTGAGCAGGAGCACAGGTACTGATACTGATTCCTTTGCTTACGCTAACGATGGCTGCCCATCAGCGCTGATTTCTATTCCATTGCGCTATATGCATACAACTGTTGAAATGATTCATAAGGACGATGTCGAAAATACAATTAAGCTATTATATGAAAGTGTACTGACGCTCACTCCAAAAACTAATTTAAGTTACTTTTGAAAAAAAGAACGAGGCTGAAATTGCCATAAAATATTTTTTAATCAGATAAGAATTATTAATGGGAATAAGGAACAACTGGACAAAAGAAGAAATAGCTGCGATATACAACCGGCCTTTGCTTGAGCTTATTTACGATGCAGCTACTATTCACCGTGAGTTTCATGCTACTGGAGAGGTGCAGGTTTGTACGCTTCTTTCAATAAAGACAGGAGGTTGCCCTGAGGATTGCGCCTATTGCCCGCAGGCTGCCCGGTATGATACCGGTATAGATGTGCAGGCGCTTATGCAGACAGAGGAAGTTTTGGTGTATGCACGGAGAGCAAAAAATGCCGGTTCTACAAGATTTTGTATGGGAGCAGCCTGGAGAGAAGTAAGGGATAACCGGGATTTTGACCGTGTGCTCGAAATGGTAAAAGGAGTAAATGAATTAGGTATGGAGGTCTGTTGCACTATGGGGATGCTCACCGAAGAACAGGCAAAAAAATTATCAGATGCTGGTCTGTATGCTTATAACCACAATGTGGATACATCGGAAGACCATTATTCCGATATAATAACAACCCGTACTTATGATGACCGGCTTAAAACGCTTGGAAATGTCCGGAAGGCGGGTATTAGTGTATGCAGCGGTGGTATCATCGGGCTCGGTGAATCACATGATGACAGGATTGGTATGTTGCATACTTTGTCCACTTTGCCGGTTCATCCGGGAAGTGTTCCAATCAATGCATTAGTCAGGGTAGCCGGCACGCCTTTGCAGGACAACCCTAAAGTTGATATCTGGGATATGATCAGGATGATTGCTACTGCCAGGCTGATTATGCCTTCGGCAATGGTGCGATTAAGCGCAGGCCGGGCAGAAATGAGCATTTCAGACCAGGCATTGTGTTTTATGGCGGGGGCCAATTCTATCTTTTCAGGGGATAAATTACTAACTACACCAAACCCGGCTTTTGACCAGGATAATGCTATGTATAAATTACTCGGATTAAAAGTGAGGGAAGCTTTTAAGGAAGAAAAAATTTTAGTTGATTAGCCGGTAGGCTAATCCAAAGTCCAGCCAGTTATGATTGAAATTGAAATTTTACTCCATGCATATAGTTTAATGTGTACTGCTAAATCGATGGCAGATACCTATGATTCAAACCGGCAAATATGTAAATATGTACATGCCAACTCCCGTGGGCATGAAGCAATACAGCTTGCAACTGCATTTCAGATGTTGCCTTGTGATTTTATAAGCCCATATTACCGCGATGAAAGCCTTTTGTTAGGCCTGGGTTTTTCACCCTATACCTTAATGCTGCAATTGCTTGCAAAGAGGGACGATATTTTTACAGGCGGAAGGGAATATTATGTGCATCCTAATTATCGCGGAGAAGATAAACCTACTATTATACACCAAAGCAGCGCAACAGGCATGCAGGCCATACCATCGACTGGTATTGCACAGGGGCTTCAATATTTGAAAACGATAGACTCTTCCCTCCTGAAGAAGGGTGCAAATGGTGAGGTCCCCCTTGTAATTTGTTCTTTAGGCGATGCCTGCCTGGCAGAAGGGGAAGTAAGTGAAGCATTTCAATTTTCTGTATTGAAGAAGTTGCCCATAATATATTTGGTGCAGGACAATGACTGGGGTATAAGCGTGAGCTCAGCAGAGGCCCGCACATCAAATGCTTCAGAATTTGCAAGGGGATTTAAGGGAATGCATTGTATCAGGGTTGATGGAAGTGATTTTCTTCAAAGTTATGATGTGATGAAAAGGGTTACCGCTGAGGTCAGGGACGATCGGCAGCCTTTCCTGGTTCATGCGAAGGTTCCTTTATTGGCTCACCATACAAGCGGAGTAAGAAAGGAATTTTACCGGTCTAAGGAAAATCTTGCGGTTCATGCCGCGGAAGATCCGTTACCTAAATTGAGAAATAAACTTATTGAATTAGGTATTAATGAAGATGAAATATTTGCGATGGAATCTGCAGCCTCTTCAGAAATTACCAAAAGCTTTGAAAGGGCTGTTTCTGCAGCTGAACCTGATCCCGCAGCAGTCAGTGAACATATTTTTGTGCCTACGCAAGTAACGGAGGAAAAGGGGCAAAGATGTCCCCCCGGAAATGAAAAAGTGATCATGGTAGATGCTGCTTTATTTGCCCTAAGGGAAATTATGAAAGAATTTCCTGAAGCTGTTTTTTATGGCCAGGATGTGGGTCGAAGGCTTGGGGGCGTATTCAGGGAGGCAGCTACACTGGCAGAACAATTTGGGGATCATCGTGTATTCAATACCGCTATACAGGAAGCTTACATTATCGGGTCAACTACCGGTATGGCCGCAACAGGAGTAAAACCAATTGTGGAGGTGCAGTTCGGCGATTATATTTTTCCGGGTATTAACCAGTTAATATCCGAGGTGGCAAAAAGTTGTTACCTGAGTTGCGGTAAATTCCCTGTTCAAACGGTAATCCGGGTCCCGGTTGGCGCATATGGTGGGGGAGGGCCCTACCATAGCGGATCAATGGAATCATTATTGCTTACTATAAAAGGGATTAAAATTGCATACCCATCAAATGCTGCTGATATGAAAGGATTGATGAAAGCTGCATTCCTCGATCCAAATCCTGTATTGATGCTTGAACATAAAGGCCTGTATTGGAGTAAAGTTCAGGGTACAGAAGAAGCGAAATCTGTTGAACCTTCCGCCGATTATATTTTACCGTTAGGTAAGGCAAATATTATTCTTTCAGCTAAGGATGAAAAAATAAATGATGGCGCAAGTTGTTGTATCGTCACGTATGGTATGGGTGTATATTGGGCGAAAGCGGCAGCGAAGAAATTCCCCGGCCAGGTGGAAATAATTGACCTTCGCACATTATTTCCTTTGGATGAAAATTTGATATTTACCTCAGTGAAGAAGCATGGCAAATGCATGATACTGACCGAAGAACAGCAAAACAATTCCTTTGCTGAAGCGCTTGCGGGAAGGATTTCGAAAGAATGTTTCCGAAATTTAGATGCGCCTGTTGAGGTCCTTGGATCTTTGAACTTACCTGCTGTGCCCATGAATATCCATCTTGAAAAGGCGATGTTGCCTGATCCTGAAAAAGTAGAACATAAACTAAGGAAGCTGTTTTCTTACTAAATCTCAGGCAAACTGAAAATAAATCAGCGCAACCGCAGCAGAGGTCATAACAACGAAAGTGATTATTCCAAGAATGTTTGAGAAAATACTGTTTACCTCCGTGCCCATTATCTTTTTATTATTGCATATATGCAAAATAATACCGATGAGCACCGGAGCCGTAACCCCATAAACTATTGCAGTAAGAAACAAGGATTGAAAAGGAGTGATGCTGGTAAGATTAATAAAAAGGCCGATTAAAAGAGATACGATCAGGGTTATATAAAAGCCTCTTGCTTCGCTGAATTTTTTATCAAGCCCTTCCTGCCAGTCGAAAGTTTCGGAGAGGATATATGAGAGCGACCCGGCAAGCACCGGTATTGCCAGTAACCCGGTTCCTATAACCCCGATAGCAAATAATAAATAGGAAAGATTTCCCGCAAGCGGTTTCAGAGCGATGGCAGCCTGGTCAACGGTGTCAATTTGTGTTATACCGGCTTTGAAAAGAACGATACCCGTAGTCAGAATAATAAAGAACATTACCAGGTTGCTGAAGAACATGCCGGTAATTACATCTGGGCGCATTCTGCGGATGGAAGTTTTATCTACCAAAATATCGGCTCCCTTTTGCGCCTTGCTTTCTGCCTCCATGTTAGCCTGCCAGAAAAAAAGATAAGGAGAGATGGTGGTCCCCAGGATCGCAACTAATATTTCCAAAAATTTTCGATTAAACTGAATTGTAGGGATAAACGTATGTCTTAATACATTACTCCAATTTTCTGTCACCAGGAAAGGAACAATGATATAGAGGAACAAAACCATGCATAACCATTTCAATATTCCTGCAATTTTTTTATAGGGATACCGGATAATGGCAATCATCAACAATGCAGTAAATATAATGCTAAACGCAAATGATGGAACCTGCGGGATTAAAAGATTGGAAACAGCGCCCATCCCTGCGATGTCAGCTCCGATATTTAAAGTTATTGCCGGAAAACTCACGCAAAGCATCACGTAGAGAAGGATTTTGGAATAATGTGTTTTAATAACATGAGTTAGCCCTTTCGAGGTAACTATACCAATTCGTGCACACATTTCCTGGATGCCGGCCATCAATGGAAAAGTAATCCACGCGGTCCATAAAGTGCCCAGACCGAAACCCACGCCAGCCTGCGAATAGGTGGCTATACCTGAAGGGTCATCATCCCTGGCATCGTTATTAGACCCGGCCCCAAAGACTTAATATAATCTGTAAAATCCTTTTTGGGTTTTTTTGCAAAAGTCATAGGTTTTTTTTCTGATCCGGGATATTGATAAAATATGGGCAACCGGATTTATTTGATTCAGCTATGTTTTATATTTGAGTAATTTTATTATTTTTCTAAAAATCCGTCATAATTGCCAAAAGAAAAAATAAAACCGGAAATTAAATTTCTTGAAGGACCACAAAACAGGTGGAAGGATTTCAAATATACCGTAAGTGTTTTCTTTGAATTTATTAAAGGCTTCAGGGCTTTGCATTTTGTAGGGCCTTGTGTTACCGTGTTTGGATCGGCCCGCTTTAAGGAAGACCATCCTTATTACAAACATGCACGGAAACTTTCGGCTGAAATTGCCAAATTAGGATTTACTATTATGACAGGCGGCGGACCAGGAATTATGGAGGCAGCCAACCGAGGAGCCAAAGATGTTGGAGGGAAAAGCGTCGGTTGCAATATCGTATTGGCTCATGAGCAATTGCCAAATCCATATCTTGACAAGTGGGTTGATATAAAATATTTTTTTGTCCGCAAAACCTTACTTATAAAATACTCTTATGCATTTGTTGTGATGCCCGGCGGCTTTGGTACACTGGACGAATTTTTTGAAGCCCTCACACTCGTGCAGACCAAAAAGATCAATATGTTTCCTATTATCATTATGGATAAAGAATTTTATAAACGCATCCTGGAACATAATGACCGAATGTTGGAGGCAGGTACCGTTTCGGCAAAAGATGAAAAATTATATTTTGTACCGGATACGATTGAAGAGGCGATTCATTATATAAAAGAAAGGAGCATCCGGGCTTTTGGTTTAAAATATATGCAACCAAGAAAACCCTTTCCGGGCCTTTTCGAAAAAGGAATTGAGAAGACTGAAAAAACCATTATTGGATAAGAAGAATAACCTAATTCCATTTTTATCTTCCTGAATTACGAGGACCTCGTGAAATGGTAATTTCTAAAATATTCCAGGATATGTTATTATCCGTTTGGTCAGGCTAAATTTCTAAATGATAACTGAACTAAGGCTATCATAATCAATATTCCTCCTGATTGAGGTCCTGGCTGGCTTAATATTATTTTCGTTTTGCTGCAACATCCGATTGCTGTTATCTCCAGGGGGAGGTCTTCCGCGATCAACTCCTCCGCATTTTTTACTTATAATTACTTCGGCTGCTTTGCCATAACTCGATTTGTTATTGTCAGGAGTTTAGTCCAATAATTTTGTGAAGGTGGATCCTGGGAAAAGATTTTTTAATGCTTGGTTGGCAGCTTTCTTATTATCCTTTTTCCACCATTCAAATACATTGCGAGGATGGTGTCGGTTGCAATACATCGGTTGAAAGCCACGAGGTAAACTAAAGCGAATAGTATCAGAAATTACAATCGTCGTTGAATCAGGTTTAATATAGAAGCCGACCTGAACAATCAGCATGTTCCATTTTTACTGACATTAAAAATAATCTCTCAATTTCCTCCCAAAAAGTAACTAACATAGCGTATTTTGCTTTAAGACTTTGGTGGTACATGCAACCTTCAGCTTTTTTCACAGGAAGTAGCACCATCTTATTATAGTATATTGCTAATGACTGCATCACAGATCTTATTTATCATCCTGGCCTATTTTTCGCTGCTGATGTTTATTTCGCATTTAACTTCGAGGCATACCCGTGATACTACCTACTTCGATGGTAACAGAGAGTCACCCTGGTTTTTGGTCGCTTTCGGAATGATAGGTTCTGGTATATCCGCCGTATCGCTGGTGTCCATTCCCGGAGATGTGGGTAATGATAATATGTACTTTTTCCAGTTTATACTGGGTACGATTGCAGGCAACCTGTTTATTGCATTTATCTTAATTCCGATATACTTCCGGCTCAGGGTTGTATCAATCTATACCTATCTTGACGTGCGTTTTGGCGATATTTCCTACAAGACCGGGTCCCTATTCTTCCTGGTTTCCCAAAGTTTTGGCGCAGCCCTCCGCTTGCTGTTATCCATAAAAATATTGCAATATGCTTTCTTTGATGCTCTCTATATTCCATATTGGCTTACAATTATCATCGTGTTGGTTCTCATCTGGCTGTACACCAATAAATCCGGGATTAAGACTATTGTATGGACAGATGCTTTGCAATCCCTTTTCCTGGTGACAGTTATTATCATTTCTATTCTCACTATCAAACATTCACTTGGACTTTCTTTTACCGGGATGTTCCGTTCGATTGCGGGTCACCGCTATTCCAGGCTTTTTGACTGGGATACCCATTCGGGTACTAATTTCTTCAAACAGTTCATCTCGGGATTATTGATTACAGTCGCCCTGGTAGGGCTTGATCAGAGCATGATGCAGAAGACCCTTACGATCAGGAAGGAACGCGATGCAAAAAAGAATGTGCTCACTTTTGGTTTTTTCATTGCCTTTGCACAAACTCTCTTTCTCGGTCTTGGTGTTTTAATGTATCTCTATGCCGAACGCAATGCAGTTCCACTTGCCGTTTCCAATGGAACGTATTTGAATACAGATGAAATATACCCGTTGCTCACGCTGCATTACTTTGGTGCAGTAGGAGCCATTGCATTCTTAATAGCTGTAATTGCCTCCACATTTGCCAGTATTGATGCGTGCATCACAGCTCTTACTACTGCATTCAGTTATGATTTTTTATCAATGGAAAGGCTGCCTCATGAAAAGAAGAAGCAGGTAAAAAGCCGGGTACTCCTGGGTGTTAATATTGTCATGTTCCTTATAGTGATGCTATTCTGGAACAGCAAAGGCGCCATCATCAACACCATTTTTAAGATTGCCGGATATACTTATGGCCCCCTTTTAGGGTTATACCTTTTGGGGCTCTTTACGAGAGTATCCCTGAAGGAGAAATGGGTGCCAGTTGCCTGTATTGCAGCAGCAGGCCTTACCTATGTGTTAAATAATTATTTCAATAAGGCATTTCATTTTGATGTTGGTTTTATGAATATATTTCTGAATGCATTATTAACTATATTGTTTTTGGTATTCATTAAAAAGGAACCTGATGACGGGCAAGGATAATTATACTATTCAACTTACCTCAGACCCTGATGCTTTCAGGGAGGGCGCCCTGATGATGTCAGTGACGGACCCGTGGATTACGCTGAAAATCCCTTATGATTCATGCTTGACCGCATTTGAAGGACCCTGCAAGGAAGTGTACGTCCTGGAACAGAATGCTCAAATGGCCGGCTTTGTCATACTGCAGGTATGCGGAACTTTTAATGGTTACATCCAGACGATTTGCATAAAAGATGCCTTGAGAGGGAAAGGGTTAGGGAAAAAGTTGCTGCATTTCTGCGAAGAGAGAATTCATAAAACATCTCCCAATATTTTTATTTGTGTTTCTGCATTTAATGAAGGTGCCATAAAATTGTATTATGAATTTGGTTTTACCCTCGTAGGTACCCTGAAGAATTTTTTAAAGGATGGGTTTGATGAATTATTGCTCCGAAAAACAATTGGTCCAAGACAGGGATATAAAGCTGGCCAGTAATGAAAGGATTTTATTGCCGCATGCCCGCAGAATAGCTTTGTCCAGTTGAACAGCTGATCGAATTCCAAGGTGAGATAATTTAATAGTTTAAGAATTGTTCAAACGGTATTATATTTAATAAAATCCAGTTATTTAAGCCAGGTTAAAATAGGGTACAATGATTAAACAATTTTTGTTTCTGCTGTTACTGCTCTCTTGCATTTTGCTCTTTGCAAGTGGGCAGGGAAAAACTGCCCTGCCTTCCAAAGCATACCTGATAAAAACAATTGATAGCATACTCAACAGCCAGGTTGCCGGTAACCAGATACCGGGAGCGGTGATTCAGGTAAAGAAGGACGATAAGATTATTTACACTCACTCTTATGGATATTCCCAAAAATATGATTTTCACCACCAGTTGCTACATCCTGCTCCTAAAATGAATACGCAGACCCTGTTTGACATGGCTTCTCTTACCAAAGTAATTGGCACTACCACATCCATCATGTTGCTTGTGGACAGAGGGCTTATTAAAGTGGATGATCCTGTGGGGAAATACATTAAAACCTTTGATTCCGGGGCTAAAAAGACAGTGACCCTGCGTCACCTGCTCACACATAGTGCAGGGTTATATGAATGGTACCCGTTGTTTTATAGGTCATCCAAAAGAGAAACCACCTTTGAGGTCATTGCCTCACTCCCGCTGAAGTTCCCAGTAGGAATGCAGCGCCGTTATAGCGACCTTGGTTTCATGTTGCTGGGAGAGATCATTGAGAAAGTATCCGGCCTTTCACTGGACCAATTTGAAAAACAAAACATCTTTATTCCCCTTGGGATGACCCACACTACTTTCAACCCTTTGCAGCATGGCAGGACAAACAACATTGCAGCCACTTCTCTCGGTAATCCATATGAGAAGCGGATGGTTTATGATTCCTCTCTCGGCTTTACAATAAAAGAAATAGATCCAACTTCCTGGAACGGCTGGAGAAACTATGTATTAAGGGGAGAAGTGAATGATGGAAATACCTGGTATGCCAGTGACGGTATTTCGGGGGCGGCAGGATTATTCTCTACAGTTGATGATTTGCAAAAATTGGTAGATATGCTAATGCATAAAGGGAAAGCAGGCCATCATCAATTTATCTCCAGCCGTGTAATTGATTCTTTCCTGGTAGCTGATAAATTTCATAACGGACTCGGATGGATGATGGACACAGCCAACTCATTCATGAAAGACGGCCCTGAAGGTACTTTTGGACATACCGGATTTACGGGTACCAGTATCGCGGTGGTGCCCCTGTATCATCTCTCCATCATTCTTCTCATCAATCGACAAAATATGGGATTACTGCAAAGCGGGGAATACTACAGCCCTAACGCTATTCGCCGCCAGAGCTTCTATTCGATTTTGAAATGGTGTAAAAAAGATTGAATCAAATGCCTTATTTCCAATAAAAGAAAAGTCTTAATGCAAAGCTGTTTCTGCCGCAGCAATTATTTTATTATTATCTTTCTTTTGCAAAAACAATATCAGAAGCAGTTTCGCTGCATCAACACCGAAAGGAATATCAATATTAACATTATTATCCCCGTTAACCGCACTACTTAATGTCGTAAAGCTTCTCGCCACGTTGTAATCAGTAAGAGTAGCTCCGCCATTTTCGCCTGCATTTATAGTAGTGGTAGTTTGTTTTTCCACCAGCGCAATATTTAAATTCGAGTTATCAGCGTTACCGGAGGCCTTAAAACTGATGTTTGCTTTTCCATTATCAATTGATACTTTTTGTATGATGAGGGTCGCTTCCGGTTGCTCAGATAAAACCTTTTTTATTGTTAAATCGATTTTTCCGGCATCACTTCCTACCATTTCAGTTTGTCCGTTAATTACTAACTGCGGGGTATATACGTCTGCTTTTAAGGCAGAGGCATAATTATATTGTCTCTTTGTAAATTGTTTGGAACTGTAAGGATCTTTCCAGCCCAAGTGATCCCAATAATCTACATGGAAAGAAATTGGTATAATATTTTCTTTTGTAGTGTAAGAGCCTAAGAGGCGGTCAGCCGGAGGGCAACTGGAACAACCCTGAGAAGTAAATAATTCAAGAACGGCTATACTTTTGGCAGAATCACTGGTAATCTCTGCACTTATATTTTGCAATTGGTTTTTACCACCTGGTGAGGAAGTGCAAAACCATATCGTGAAAATAGGCACTGACAGGATCAAAAGGTTAAAACGCTTTATCATTCAATTTTGGATTCAATTACTTGGGGCAAAATTAGATGGTTTTAAATATATGCTGCTTTAACTTTTTAAAAACACATAGTTTTATTTTCCTTGTAAAGTTCAAACTTTACTATCAGGAATATCTTTTTGCTGATACGTAATAGAAGTTACAATGAAGCTTTATTCTCGTATGTTAAAAATATTCCTGTGAGTTGGATGCCCGTAGAATAATAAAATTTGAAATTTGTCTTTACATATCATTTTCTCTTTACGATAATTTTATTTTTTAACAATAGCCTGACAGGTTCTTCAAAAAATTTTGGTGATGCATATCCTAAATTAAACAGGAGACAAAGACAAGCAGCGATACCGGGAATGCTGCTGAAATGATAATTTATTGTCGGTACCCAACCCGTATAAATACCAGCCAACAGGCAACCTGTCCAACCTTCAGATAAGGAGCCTTAATATTGTTGGAATGCAAGGTCATGCCGGAAAGTTATATTTAAATTATGCCTTTAACTACTATCAATGCCAGGGATATTGAGCAAAAAATTCTATTGGCATTTTGTGATTGATAATTTGATTGTCATTTATTATTTGCAATAGCGAAACTTAAGGCGCCAGATGGGCATTTTCCAATTTGATCCTTTAACTCCTGCGTGGTTGCATTTTCCACTTTTATCCAGGGTTTGTCTTTTGGATAGTACACCTTCGGCAAGGTTCTCACACATACTCCGGAATGTTGACAAATTTCAGGTTTCCAGATAACCGTTATTTCTCCGTTGGAGTATTTGAATTCTTTGTTTTGCATTTTTGAATATCACGTTTAAGATGTTATTAGTGAAGTTAGTAACAAAAACTAAAAATGATGATCCTGCCAGGAAAATGAATTCTCAATTTATATTCCATCGCCTCATTTGATAGCCGCTTGCAACAATAATTTCTTAATCAAAACGATCTGCCCTAAATGATAATGCGTATGTTCAATGATTCCATGAATATTTCTATAGTAATTGCCATATTTTTCCTCTTCAAAAATTTCCCAAAGCCTGCTTTCAGGAAACTGTTCTATATGTGTAGCAAAGTTTTCGGCATCTTCAAAGGATTTACTCAATAGTTTATCCCAGTCTTCGCTGCATTCTATGGGCGGCCATTCAAAACTAAATTTATCATGAGCCTTTAAGGGTTCTCCATTGAAAACTTTCAGCACCGCGCTTACATAATAATTCATGTGATAAACAAGCCCTGCAAGATTATTGAATGAATAAACTTTCCTTGTGGCTTGTTGCCAATTCACATCAGCAAGAGTCTCTTTCAGGTTTACCGATGTCCAGTTTCCGCCAAAATATACTTCCCTGAACTGGCTGGCTATTTGCTTTGTTAATTTCATGACTTCAAATTTACACTTTAGGGACGAAACCGCTGGTCAATTGGATATAACCTAGAACATTATTCGAAGTTAGAAAATTCTAAATTTACATGATCAGGTAAATCCTGCACTATTGGGTCACTCAATAGCTCATGCTACATTCATAATGAATTTGAGTTCACATTACTGCTTAAATGTAGCAAATTTCAATTACGCACAAAAGTATAAATACTTTAAGAAATTTTATTTATTTTAGTATTATCAATGTCAAAAATGAAGCAGAAATCGAATCTTATTTGTGTATTTATTTCCTTGGTGCCAATAGCTCTGTTATTTTTCTTCTTCAATGGTCTTGGGCAGTTTACAAATACAAAAAGTTCTGGCCGCAATGGAATGATTATTTCACGGAGTAGCTTCATATTTTTAATGGTTGGATTAAGTGTCTTGTGGTATTATGCATCGATACTTATCTCACAAAGGCTTATTGGATTTAATTCATTAATCAGTCAGGCCGGTTTAAGGAGTCTGATAAATATATTATTTTCTGCATTGAGTATTTTTCTTATTCTGTCGAATTTGGTTGGCCATAGTTGATTTAGTGGTTGCATAAAATAGTTCACACCAATGCAATTGCTACAAATAAAAAACACTCACATCTTCAACCGTTTGTTTCTTTAATACCGGTACGATGCAATCATCCGCAGGATACCCTACCGGTAATAATAAAAATGGCTTTTCGTTTTCGGGACGGTTTAAAAGCTTTGATAAAAAATTCATCGGACTTGGTGTATGCGTAAGCGTTACCAAACCGGCCTGGTGAATAGCTGCAATGAGGAAACCGGTGGCAATGCCGGTGCTTTCCATCACATAATAATTATTTCTTTTTGCTCCTTCATTTCCCTTCTCGTATGATTTTTTAAATATCACAATCAGCCAAGGCGCCATTTCAAGAAATGATTTTTTCCAGTCCGTTTGCAATGGGGCCAAGTCATTTAGCCACTCTGCAGGCATTCTGCCGTGATAGCTTTCATATTCCTCTTTTTTTGCCGCCTCGCGAATTTGCTTTTTAATGGCGGCATTATGGACAGAGAAGAAGGTCCACGGCTGCTTATTGGCGCCCGATAGCGCTGTATTGGCGACAGAAAGTATATTTCTTATTACTTCTCTTTGTACAGGTTTGTCACTGAAATACCGGATGCTTCTGCGCTTTTCCATGTTGTCCAGGAAAACCCTGGAGTTTTGCAAAGATTGTTCCGCTGAAACGTTTTCCATTTTATACGGCATAAAAGGATACCCGTTAATGATCTTTACTTCAGTCATACAATGTATTTATTAGTAAATATTTATGGTTCTTGTTAAAAGTCGGTCAAAACAAGGGAGGGTTGCCTGTATTCTTTTCTACTGCACAAATTTATTTTTTTGCCTTTGGTATAAACTTACATTGATACAACAAACCCAAACGAGAAAGGCTGCAAAAGTGATTTTCTGAATTACCGGTAAGTATATGATGAGCCCCTTGGTATAATACACATAATTGTTCAGGGCAACGAGTAACAGGTTAATAATCCCAAAAGCAAAAAGTCCGTACCAGTTGATTTTATATAACACGACGAAGGAACCTACAGTGGCAACAAGGCCAAATAATGATGCAAGATTGGTAATTTCATCATGCCATTTTGTAAATAAGAACAGGGCGATAGTCATCGAAAAGATACCTGCAATTTGAATTGTTAGCCTGGCAAATTTCCCAATACCTGTTTGGATTGGGAAAAGAAACCAAAAGATAGAAAGCGTGATGCATAAAAAAAACATCCCGGCTATAGCCACAGGCCTTGCGGGATTTGGTTGCCCGTTCATAGCAGTATCATTAAGCAGGTTGCACCAGTAATTATTAATCCAGCTGAATCCAATGGAAGTTTTGTTTGCCTGCGAACCGCCGGGATATAGGAGTGCGGCAACAAGGTAGCATAAGGTAAAGAGCAAGATGCCAATAATTGGAGCCAACATCCAAATGCTTTTTGGTATTATTTTCTGAACTTTCAAAATGTGCAAATTTTCACGGCCGAGTATTTTGTTGGCTGGTGAAGCTGATTATTTTTTCATATACTTCCAGTTCCTGCTCTTTCCTTCCATTATCCATTCAATAGTTGTTTCAATTCTTTTCATTATTGTTGCTTCAGTTTTGGCTTCATTGATCCATTCAATATATTCCCTTTTATGTGTGGGACTAAAATTATTAAAGATGGTTGAAGCATCTTTATTTTTCTTCAGTTCATTTTGAAGACCGGCAGGTATTTCAATCTCTTTATTCGAAATTGTTTTTCTCCTTGCCGGTAGTTTAATATCATTTTCGTTCAGTTTCATGGCCTCTTTAATCATGGAAATTATTTTCTTATCGGGGGGCAGGTCTTTGAGGCTGCCTATTTTACCCAGGTGCCCCATGGCAGTTTTATTATTTCGGATCAATTCGCCCGCATCTTTCATGAGGGCGCCTTTCCAAAAAGTAAATGCACAATGTTGCTTAAACGAAGCCATGCTGCATAACATGCCTTTATACGAAAAATTGGGAAAGCTCCACTTAATGATTTCTTCCACATCTGGGCAGGCCTCATGCACGAGGCTTCTTAAATGATGCAAAATAGGGCGAGCAAAGTTTGCTGATTTTGCGATGTAGGTATCTACTCTTTTATCTTTTGTCATCTTAATTGTTTTTAAGTTGGTTTCCATAAAATTATATGCGCCAATCCGGAAGACGTCGGATCATGGTTTGCAAGTTGCAGGGACCCATTTTAAAGCAAAAGTGTTTAGGAAATTTAATAAATTTTGTTGACTTTGATTTCAGATAAAAATTCAATGATTGTTCCTCGTTGCATAGGTATAATTTTACACCGCAGATGATAACTATAAAACTTCCCCAGCCTTTAAGGGCTCTGCGGTATTATAATTTTAGGTTATACTTTTTCGGGCAGGCTATTTCCCTGATTGGCACCTGGATGCAACGGATAGCAGTTAGCTGGCTGGTATATACACTTACCCATTCGGCTTTTATGCTGGGCCTGGTGGCTTTTGCAGGGCAAATTCCTATTTTACTTTTATCACCTTACGCAGGTGCTTATGTTGACAGGCACAATCGATATAAAACATTACTTTTTACACAGGTAGCTTCAATGGTACAGGCTGGCTTACTGGCACTTTTAGTATGGATCGGGCGCTACGACGTTACCACCATTATAATTTTAAGTGTTATGCTGGGAGTCATCAATGCATTTGATACGCCATCCCGCCAATCGCTCATGATATTGTTGATTGATGATAAAAAACATTTACCTAATGCCATTGCGCTAAATTCTACCATGGTTACTTTGGCCAGGCTTTTGGGTCCTGCAGTAGCCGGAATATTATTGAGTAGCTATGGAGAAGATATTTGTTTCCTAATGAATTTCATCAGTTTTATTGCCGTTATTGTTTCCCTGCTGTTTATGAAAATACACATTCCCCTTCGGCCCAAGAACAAAGAGCCCATCTGGAAAGGCTTGCAGGAAGGTTATACCTACCTGCGGGGCAGGCCTGACCTTCGTTCCGTGATTTTATTAATGACCTTTATCAGCTTGTTGGTAATGCCCTACTCAACGCTGCTTCCCGTATATGCTGCATCAGTTTTCAAAGGCGATGTCACCACTTTTAGCTGGCTAAACAGCATTTCCGGGCTTGGCGCTCTTCTGGGCGCGGCCTACATAGCCACTCTGAAGCCGGGAGCCAATCTGCTGAAATTGATTGCATATTCCGCTTTATTTTTCAGCGGCGGGCTCATTGTATTTTCTTATACGAAAAATTTTACGCTGGCACTATTATTCCTCATGATGGCGGAGGGAGGTATGCTGGCAGAAATTGCTGCGACCAACACATACGTTCAGACTCACGTTGATGAACACATGCGGGGTAGGGTGATAAGTTATTATGTGATGGCCTTCCTCGGTATGCAGCCAATCGGTGGCCTGCTCATAGGTAGTCTGGCTCATGTTACAAATGCTCCATTAACTGTGCTCATTGAAGGCATTTGCGGCGTAACCGCTGTGCTGATCTTCACACCTTTTTTGAAAAGGGCAAGGAAGAATAATTTATTGAAAGGTGAAGGCGCTCTTACTGAAAGATAAGTATTGTCTTTCCCGAATTGTTTCTCCGCGCAAAAGAATTATTTCTTTTCTGCATATCCAACCTCCTGCTGCAATGCTTCTATTGCATTGGTCAGGTAAACCATCGGAGCATTCCAGTTGATGGCAATTTCATTGGAGGCATAGGCACAAACACTGTCGGAATAGGCAGTTTCGGGTTCTTTAAATTCATAAGTACAATGATCCTGCATGCCCGGATTGGGTCCACCAACCAATAACCCGGGAACGGGATCTGTAACACCATCAGCGGTGGATTCCCGATGATGCGGAAACATCGGCGATCGGCTGCCAATGCCCGTGAGAAAGCAATATCCGGTTGCATTTCTTCCCAATAAATAATCAAGATTACTTAAAGCATAATCTACATATTTTTTATCTCCGGATAGCTGATATGCTTTTATCAACAGCACTCCCTGGTTGGCTGCAACTGAATTGCTTCCCCATATAAAGTCTTTTTTGGATTGCCCCATAACAGTTGAAAATGCACTCCCTGAAACATGGGCAATATATTCATTGGCGATATTTAGGATCTTATCCTTCATCCACTCAATTATGTCTGAGCCAACATCAGGAAGGTTTTTGCTAAATCTAAGTAATGAATAATAACCCATCATTCCCACATTATTCCAGGACGGAAGCGTGACCTGATCTTTAAGATGACTGCCCAGCGTATCAAAATATCGTTTGTTCTTTGTTGTTATATATAATTCAGCGGCAGCCCAAAACCATTCATCATCAAAATTATTATCGCCATAACCGCCTGTTGTAATCGCAGGACTAAATTTTTGATTCATAAGGCCCTGGTTGTATTCGAGGTGGGGATTGGCAAGCGCCCATATCCAGGATTTTTCCGAAGCAGCCAGGCAACTATCAGCCAGTCCCGGCAATTGATTTGTATAATTTATTAATATGCGTGCAGCCTGTGCAGTTACTGCGGCAAAATCCAGGGTGGCTGCGGTTCCTTTTTGAACCACATATCTTGTTGCTTTCGTAACCCCCGGCATTACAAATGCATCGAAAGCGGCATTGGTGCATTTATTATAAACGCCACCATCATTGGGGTCCTGCATCGAAAGCATCCAACGCAGATTGTAAATGGCTTCATTCAATACATCCGGAACACCATTACCTGTTTCGGGGATATTAGTCTTTAAATCACTGTAATAATCCGGGAAGTCCTCATAAGCGGACAACAAGGTGCCCATAGTAATCCCGGAATTGACGATATATTTATTGTAATCACCGGCATCATACCATCCTCCGGGAGTGGAAATGACCGTTCCGGCCGGCCGTTTTTCACTGGCAGCAGAAGGATGAATGTATACAACTGTATCAGTATGCCCGGCTGACCGATGCCACTTGCCGGCATATTTTTCTTCCAGCGGCATTGAAACTCTTTGATAAAAATATCCTTTCAAAGAAGCAATAGCAGCGGGCCTGTTTGCATTGTTATTAATTTCAAATACATAAGAATGTCCAATTTCCGGGATGCATACGAAATAATTTCCTTCGGTCGTAAAAGATGAAAAGTCAGCGGTCCTGGTGATTAAGGAAGAATATGCAGACCTTTTTTCTGGGGATAAATTTCCTTTATATAAAGTATCCCTTAAGTTGGTGGAAGTGACATAAAATATTGATGAAACGGAATCGCCGGTTACGATTGCAATTTTTGGGCCTTTGGGATAAAATCCCAATTGGTTTATTTTGATTTGAGCACTGACTCCCTGCGAAAAAGTTAAGGAAGGAAAAATCAGGATAATTAATGTCCAATAAAGAAAATAATTAAATAATCGATTCAAAAAATGTTTCGGTGTGGTGTTCATTTGTTTTCTTTTTTGGAAGAAATGTTTTACCGAGATCAATTAAGAAATAAAATTCACCCGGTTATTTGACTGCTTCTTGCATTGAAATGATGAAATTAATCAGGACATCCAAAGGGATGCCCGCACGCCTGCAGGCATCATCAATTTCCTCCCGTGATACATTAGCCGCAAATGATTTCTCTTTCAACCTTTTTTTTACGCCCTTAAGTTCCATCCCGTCATAACCACCGGGGCGCATCAGTGAATAGGCATGTATCAAACCAGATAATTCATCAAAGGCAAATAACATCTTATCCATCTGTGTTTCCGGCTCTACCCCGAAATGATTGGGTCCATGAGAAGCAATGGCATGAATAATTTCAGGATCAACATTCCTTTTTTCAAGCTCTGCTATAATTTTTTTACAGTGCTGATCGGGCCACTGGTCCCAGTCAGCATCATGCAGAAGGCCGGCCATTTCCCAGCGCCATTGTCCCTCCTCATCTAAACTTTCTTTTTCTGCTGCCCAGCATTTCATGAGGTGAGCTATCTGCTTCATATGCAATTGCAAACGGGGATTGATCACCCATTCGGTAAATAAGGATTTTGCTTCAGGTTTGGGTAAAGTATTGCCTTTGTTAGCGGTGTTTCCAAAAATAGTTCTGTTTAATTGAAGGGGCATAATAGATAATTTAATACAAACGTAAAACAATAAATAAATTCAATAATACTTCGATCTTTTGTTCGTTATTTTTTAGTTGCCACCAAAGAATATACCATGGGAATTTTATTGCCAAAATCTTTAATTACATATTTTTTTGGAGCTAATTCCTCCATGTTTTTAACACAATTATAGGGGGAATAATCATATTCCTGCAAATCATCAACCTGCAGCCCATATTTTTTCAATGCCTGGAAAACTTCACTGATTGAGTGGTTCCAGGTAATGCTTTCCAGATTTATGGCTGCTTTTTCATCAGCATAAGTATTTGCTTCCAATTCAATGATAGGATCTTTCTTAAAATAACTATATTCTATTTTTTTGAATTCAGAATCAAACATCCATATCACAGGATGAAATTCCACCAAAATAAAGCTGCCCCCGGGTTTTAAGTAATCCGAAATTAGCTTGCCCCATTTATGAAGGTCATTTAACCAGCCTATTGTGCCATAGGAAGTGAAAATTATATCGAATGTTTCGGTCAGATGTTCATGCAAATCATAAATATTGCAGCATATGAAACGTGTATCCAACCCAAGTTGAAGACCCAATTCTTTTGCTTTCTTAATTGCATTATCAGAAAAATCTATTCCTGTTGGTTGAGCGCCCATTCGCTGAAGGGATAAGGTGTCTTGTCCAAAATGGCATTGAAGATGTAAAATGGTTTTCCCATTAATATCACCTAGCAGGTTAAGTTCGAATTCATTGAGTGACGAATCGCCTTTTAAAAATCCATCCATATTATAAAAGGCGGATTTGAAATGGTAGTCCGTTCTTTTATTCCATAAGTCTTTATTCTTATTCATATAGTCATATTCCTTTTTCATTACCAGAAAGTTTATTGATAATATTTTTTCTCTAAGCAGAATTGCTAATATCGATTCATATTTTTCCAAAACCGCGTAGCCTGAACTGCAACCTAAGATAAATCAAATTAGATAAAAATGATTTAGCCGGATTCTATGGAATTCGCGTGGTAAGGATAGTAAACACAAAAAAATGTAATAATGAAGGGAAGCGGAAATGACTATTATCCCACATCAAACAATATCTCCAATTATTTACTCAGTTAAAGATAACAATGTATAAATATTATTATTTAAGTCAACTTTATATTTGACAATTGTCATTATATGTGCTTTGCTACAAGGATATCTTTAGCATTCATAATATACAGTCAAATTAAAAACTTAATGAAATGAAAAAGACTATCATAATTGTCGTTCTTTTTATTTTTTCATGTGCAGGGAAACTTTTAGCGCAGGAAAAGGATTCCGTTGTGATCTTATCTACAATATCCGTTAGAGCCGGAACTGTTGTTTCCGAGGAGGTAAACAAGGTTTCTGGAAGGCTTTCCCCGAATCAAAAAAATTAGAATGGTACAACTTAAATAAGGACTACCTGGCTAAATTTATTAAAAATGATATGAAGCAGCATGCCCTGTTCTCCAAAGAAGGTAATATGATATATAACGTTATCTATGGTTTTGAAAAAAACCTCCCGGAAGGAGTTCTCAGCAAAATAGCTGAAACCTATCCGGATTATAAGATAACTTACACTGCAAAGGTCAAACAGTCTAACAGGGATATTTGGGTGATTAACCTGGAGGGCTTCAAAAGCATCATGATAGTTCGCTATGAAGAGGGAGATATTGGTGAAATAAACAGCTACAAATAATCAATGTAGCATTTTTGGGCATTGCCTTATTCAGGCAAATTTTCTTTGGCTCCATTCAAGTTTGTGTATTAAAAGAACTTAGCAGCAAAAGAGCAAGGAGTCATGATCCAAATCATTGCAATCCTTGATATAGATCAAAAGAAGTTTTTTCAATCGGTGATAAGTTTGTAAATTGAAAAGCATTTCGTTCCTGAATTTGCAGGTATTTCCTGTATTTTGCTTTATTTATTTGTGAGTTAGAAAGAAAGCCAACAATGAATTATTTCGTATCCATTTTTGAAAATTAAATTTCAGAACCGTTTACAATTGATTTGAACTAGGACTATTAATCAAAAATTATTTAAGATCG
>OBLT010000634.1_pt1 | contig 22513 bp, 14 predicted proteins | sample 1518721 | NCBI WGS metagenome assembly OBLT01 (sample SAMEA3539307, study PRJEB22396) | soil metagenome | biome: tundra; feature: field; material: soil | place: USA | collected 2010-05 | depth 0.15 m | reverse complement strand
CTGAAGACAGCTTTACCGTGGCTGTATAGCCGCACATTCGAGGTCTGGCCTTATGAGTTCATTCGGTCCCGCTGCAATCCTCGGCCTTTGCGTAGGTTTCCTGTGGGGCACAGGATGCTCGCTCGCCATCATGTATTCCATCTATCTCGGTGGATATCGCAAAGCTGTCGAGGATACACTCGCGCCGACCAAGTCAAAGCGCCTGCGAGAGACCCTCAAGAGAATCGCGTTGCGCCGAGCGCAAGAAGCAGCAGCCTCCGCGCCCAAGTGAGCCAGCTCCGATGAAGATGAATGCCTACATCGCTCTTCTTCGCGCCGTGAACGTCATGGGCACCAGCAAGCTGCCCATGGCAGAACTCAAGTCCATGTGCGAGTCTCTTGGCTTCCAATCGGTCCGAACTTACATCGCCAGCGGCAACGTCTTCTTCAAGTCCGCCAAGTCCGAAGCCCAGGTCAAATCCTTGCTCGCAGCCGCGGTTGCCAAACACTGCGGCAAACCCGTTGTCGTCCACATCCGTACAGCGGCGGAGATGGCCGCCGTCCTCGCCGCCAACCCTTTCCGGGAGATGCCAGGCAACCGCACCCTCGCGCACTTCCTCGAGAAATCCCCGGCCGCAGATGCGTTGCGAGCCGTTACCAACCAGGCCCGCGAAGAACTGGCGCTTGGTCTGCGCGAAATCTATGTGTATTACGCTGACGGTGTCGGCGAATCCCGGTTGAACATTCTCGCTGCCAAAGATGGCACCGCCCGTAACATGAACACGGTTGCCAAACTCGCCGAATTGGCCGCTGCGCTGTTGCCAATCGAACGCGGCTGGCAGGACCTTATTGCCGCACCACTACGCCGCCCTTCATCACAAAGCTCACGCGCTCCGCGGCGGTGATGTCGTCAAGCGGATTGCCCGGCACCGCGATCACATCAGCAAAGTATCCAGCCTTCAGCTGTCCAATCTGTCCTTCCCATCTCAGTAACTTTGCCCCGTTGATCAGGTCCGCCTGCAGCACTGCCAGCGGTTTCATGCCGTAGCGGACCATCAGCTCCAACTCCCGCGCCTGCGTCCCATGTGGAAACGGCCCCACGTCCGATCCCACCGCGAAAGGAATCCCCGCCGCCACTTGCTTCTTGAATTCGCTGATCTTGTAGTTCAGCAGCGAGGTCTCGCGCGCGGCCATCGCGGGCGATTCCGCGTGCGCCGCAAAGTATTCGAAGATCGTGAGCGTTGGCACTGCTGGAATCTGTTTCTCACGCATCAGCCTCATGGTTTCGTCGCTCAGTTGCGTCGCGTGATCAATCGAAGCCACGCCGGCCTGCGCTGCAAAAAGCGTTCCCGGTTCGCCCATCGCATGCACGGCCACCACGGTGCCTAAACGTCGCGCTTCTTCCACGGCGGCGGCCAATTGCGCCTCAGTGTATTGGTAGGGCGTGTGCAGAATGCCATCCACCATCCTGTCCGGGCCTGTCTCGTAGACCTTGGCAAAGTCCGATCCCTCCTTGTGCTGCGCCCGCATCACGGCCACCATCTGCTCAGCAGAGTTGGCATAGTCCGCATTGGAGAGAACATGCTGAGCAGGATTGAAATTGAGCGCGTCTTCGTGACCTCCCAGAATATCGATGGCGTTGCCGCTGATGCGCAGACGCGGCCCCAAAATCAGCCCATCATTGATGGCGTTGCGCACAGCCGTATCCGCCGAACCGGCTCCTTCCGTGCCCATATCGCGTTCCGCAGTGAATCCTGCCAGCAGGTCAGCCTTCGCTGCTTGCTCGGCAAGAATGGTGCGCCACGGAACGGACTCCTGCACGGTCTGCAAGTCCTCGGCGCCCGGATGCAGGAACAGATGAACGTGTGCATCGATCAGGCCGGGAAGCAGCGTGACGTCTCCGAGGTCAAAGATCTTTGCGCCCTGGGGGTGGTCCACACTGGTGCCCACGGCGCGAATCCGCTCGCCCTCCACCAGTACCTCGCCGGGCTGAAGCACCGTTCCGCTGTCAACCTGCAGCAGCCGTGCGGCGTGCAGGACGATGACTGCCGGTGTTGGCTGCTGTGCGGGGATCGCGGCCGCGGCAACTACCAGGCCACTGCAAACAAGAATCGTGCGCAAACCAAAGGTCGGTTTCGACATGGATAAAACTATGGCGCATTGCTGGCCAGTTGTCGAGGTCCGGAGGCTGACCGAACTCATACACCGGCATCAGGATAGCTGTTCCGAGGGCCTCCATCCGTGTGCTAGAGTGAGACCAATCGAGTTATGAGCATTCCGAAGAATATTGGACGATATGAGATCGTCGACGAGCTTGGTCACGGTGCGATGGGGAGCGTTTTTCGGGCGCGTGATCCCGCCATGGATCGCATCGTAGCTGTTAAGACCATCCTTGCAGGGGTTTTGGGAAGCGAACAAGGCGCCGAATTCCGCCAGCGATTTTATCGCGAGGCGAAAGCTGCGGGTGCCTTGGCGCATCCCGGAATTGTGCCTGTCTTCGACGTCGGCGAACACGAAGGGATGCCGTTTCTGGTCATGGAATATGTCGATGGCAGAACCCTGGCCGACACCATGAAGAAGGGCGAGCGAGCGTCGCTTGATCGCGTCTGCGAGATCGGCAAGATGGTCGCCGATGCCCTTGGATACGCGCACAGCCATGGCGTGATTCATCGCGATATCAAGCCTGCCAACATCTTGCTCACTTCGCGCCAGGTGTACGGAGAAGAGCGCCCCAAGATCACTGACTTCGGCGTTGCCAAACTAACCGCCGGAGAAGTCACAACCAGCGGTCAGCTCCTGGGAACGCCTGCGTTCATGCCCCCCGAGCAATTTACCGGCGCACCTATCGATGGACGCACCGACCTGTTTTCGCTTGGCGTGATCCTTTATTGGATGGCCACCGGAGAGCAGCCCTTTCCCGGCGAGACCATGACGGCTGTATCTTACAAGATCGTCCATACTGAGCCCGTTCCGCCTGGAAAGCTGAATCCCGCCATCCCTGCACCATTGCAAGCTGTGATTCTCAAGTGCCTGGCAAAGAATCCCGCTGACCGCTATCAAACTGGTGAGGAGCTTTCACGCACCCTTGCAGAGTTGCGGACTCCTGCGAAGAACGGTTCGCTGCACACCGTGGCTACTCAGTTCGGCGCCGGTGCAGCTTCAGACGAAACCATTCTTCCCACTGCCAGCTTCCCGCCCAAACCTGTCCAGATGGCAACGTCGGCGTCCGCTTCAACGCTGCAGCCGCCTCAGCCAGCCACGCCGGCCAAACCGCCGGCGCCTTCCAAAGGTCGAGGCCGTGCAGAACTCGCAATCGTTGCTCTTCTGGTTGCAAGCGCATTGGGTGGAGGATATTGGCTCTTGCATCGCAACCAGCCTGGCCAGCCACCCACGCCTCCGCCAGCGGATGCCCCCTCGGTGGCTCCGGCAACTACGCCGACGGCCCCCGCCCCGTCGGGAGCAGCGCATACGGGGCCGGCTCCAGCCCAGCAAACTCAGCCCGACAAGACGACGGGCCCAAAAGCTGCAAAGAAACCTGATGCCGGAACGCCAGCCAGCGCGCCGACGAGTGCGCCCGCAAATGTGCCAGCGCCCGCGCAAGCCGCAAAGCTGGCGCCCGTCGCATTCGATCCTAAAAAACTCGATCCAAAGCAGAACACGCGCTTAAGGTTTGACTTCGAACACTTCCCGCTGACCGCTACCTTCTCCGTCGAGATGAATGGCAAGCTCTTCTACGCCGGCTCCATCGCAAACAAGCCCGACTACGACAGCCTCTACGCGCCGCCCGGAGTCAACGAGGTTCGCGTTACCGTCAATTCAGGCACTGTGCAAAAGGTTTCGAATATTGTCAGTGCGGACTTCATCGCCAGGAAGCACATGACGATGAGGATTGACCTCCGGCCTGGTCCGAGCCCGAGTGTGCCGCTCACACCGGTCATGGATGCCGGCTCGCAGATTGTTGCCACGCTCAAGACGGACTTCTTTTCCTTTTAAACTGATTAGCACACACAGCGTCGCCGCTGATTCGGCGCGCTGTGCGTCATTCTCAAGTGCCAATCAAAGGGCGAGAAAAATGGCGCCGTTTTCAACCGTCAGTTGAATCCCGGCAGCCATGGCGGCCTCTTGCAGGGCGGCAGGTAGCATCAACCTCGGATCGGGGCTGACATCGATTCTGCGCATCAGGCCCTCACCTTTCATTGCGCCAGCTGAGAGCACGATCTTCAAACCGCGGCGCTTGCATTTCACCGCCGTCCCATCTTCCAGCTTCACATTCATCGGCTTGATGAAGGCGTCAACGTAGTGAACTCCAATGCCGGACTTGTCTTCAGTAAGCGCCGGAAGCTTGCTCTCGGCGGTGGGGTTCACATCACAAAGCTTGACTTTCACGCTGGCCTCCCATGACTTCAATCTCCTTCAGTTCAAGAAACTCATCTATCACTTTTCTAAACGCGCGAATATGTTCCGGTGTGCTGCCGCAGCAGGCGCCTACAAGATTCGCATCCGCCTCAAGCAGCGGTATCAGTCCCTGCACCATTTGCTCCGGCGTCTCGTCGTAAATAACCTTCATGTTCTCCAGCCGAGGCTTTCCGGCATTGGGTTGAACCATCACCGGCAGGCTGGTCACGCTCTTGTAGCGAATCACGGCATCGCGTGCACGCTGCATCTCCATGCCGGTTCCGCAATTCAGCGCCACAATGTGCGCGCCATGTTCTTCCATGAAGGCGGCAGCCCGTTCAGGCTCAATGCCCATCATGGTCCTGAAGGTCGAGCCGTCGAGCGTAACGTCGTACGCCATCGACCCGATGATGCACTTTGCGCCTGCGGTCTGCGCTGCTTCAATGCCAATCAAGAGTTCCTCAAGTGAAGTTTGGGTCTCGATGATGATGGCGTCCGCCCCACCATCCACCAGCGCCCCTGCCTGCTCTTCGAATGCGCTGCGAACCTGCGATTCGGTGAAATCGCCAAAGGGCTCAAGCAGGCCGCCGAACGGCCCAATATCACCCAGAACGTATCCCTCTCTGCTACCAAACGCCTGGCGCGCAATCTCCACGCCCGCCTTGTTGATCTCCACCACGCGCCCGGTCTGGGAATGACGGTTGAGCATGATGCGGGACCCACCGAATGTATTGGAAATAATGCACTCTGATCCAGCCTCCGTGTAGCGCCGCTGGATGGCGAGCACTCGCTCCGGATGCGTCAGATTCCATGCCTCACCGCAATTTCCCTGTTCCAACCCAGCGAACATGAGTTGCGTGCCCATCGCTCCGTCGCCTAGCAATGGCCGCTCTTTGATCGCATCCTGCAGCAGGTTCTTCATTTGGCCTCCGTATCTTGCGCCAATTCCTTTTGTGCCAACGCGAAATGAATCGTCTCCAGCACCAGTCCCCATTTGTGGTCGCGGCTTGAAGACTCACAATAGCAACCCGCGACACTGGGTTTACGCCCCCATGACAAGACGGCATTCAATCGCTCGCCGCTGAGTGGCTTCTCGCCTTCAATGGCGGTCATCAGGCCCGCCGGATTCTCAAGGTACTGACACATCTTTGTGTGGCCCGTATCTCCGGCCGCCGGAGTACAGCGCTGTTTCCAGATAGGATACCCTTCAGAGCGCGGACCCAGCTTCACGTGATAGTCGAAGGTCAGCGACCGGCCCATGTTAGTGCACGTCGTCCCTTCATAGCGGAACACAGCGTCGCGCGAGCCATCCAGGTTCGTCTGAATCCGCAGGCGCTCTTGGGACCATCGCTGTAACGCCTTGCGATTGACGCTGTACTGCGCGTCCTGATCCAGCACCGCTACGCGAGCCGGAAGTTGCTCGCCCCATGATCGCGCCGCTCGCCGGTAAGGCGCACGCCTGTACTGGCACGGACCGAACGAGCAGTTTTCGCACGGAACAAGGTCGGTGAGCCTGCGCAATCGCTCGGTCTGCCGCGTCAAACCGTAAACTCCAAGCAGCGTTTTCTTAGGCCGCAACATGCCAGAGTCAAACACTTCCACATTTGAAGGAAAGGGCTCTCTTCGCGTCCGCTTCATCAGTTCCAACAGCCGGGGTTGCTCTGCCACGTCCCATTCCGGATACCCAGGGCTGTAGTGGGGCAACACTGCCATGTCGTGCTTTTCTGCCCAGTCACACAGGCGAGCTCCGGTCGCCGTAGCAAGGTGTTCCACCACTGCCGATCCATAGATCTCGAGGAAGAAATACTCGTCAGGCTTTTCTTCTGCCCAGCGCTTCCGGCTTTCCTCTTCAGCCTCTGGCCCCGCGCCCACGGCAACCAGGATCACGCTGTGGGCTTCCGCTTCTTCGAGCGTGCTCTGCAGTCGCTTGCTGGTGAACGACGTTCCATCAATCTGAATGGAGTTGCCTGCGATCTCAAAGCTCTCTGCCTGTCGCGCGTAAAACCACGGCCGGCCGTTCTTGGCGTACCATTTCCTTGCCCAGTCCGCCAACTCCCGAGCTCGCCCCTCCAGCACCCGCCCGCGCGGATACCCGAGCAACCGCACATACTCCTCTTGCAAGACATCCAGATCGGGTACCGTGCTGGCAAGTTCGATGGCTTCGGCTACCTCGCGCATGGAATCGGCTCCACGGGCTTGAATTGGCAGCCCTCAACAAAGAACTCAAAGAAGTTTGGATGGGTTTCCAGGCGACAGTGCTGCACTTTCTTTACCATCTCTTCCAATTCCTGCCGCTTCGACTTGCTCAGCAAGGCGATCGTCGCGCCCTCGATTGCGGTATTGCCCGCCTGCACCACCTTTGTCGAATCCAGGCTCGGAACCAGCCCGATGCGCTGCGATGCTTCAACCTTCAGATGTCTTCCGAATCCCCCCGCCAGATAAAAAACATCGATGTCGGCAAAGTCGATGCCGTAGCTGCTGAACACCGTGTGCAAGCCCGCAACGTTGGCGCCCTTGGCCTGCGCCAACTCATTTACATCGCTCTCCAATAGGAAAATGTCCTCGCTGGGCGCCTCGCCATGGTGGAGAGTCACCCGCCGAACGTCATCTTCAAACCGGCCCATCTCATTCATCCTGCCAGTGCGCAGCAGTTCGCTCAGCACGTCCACCAGGCCTGACCCGCAGATGCCCGCCGGCTTTACGTCGCCAATCACGCGCAGGCTGTAGGATCCGTCGTCGCCAATTGCCACTTCTTCGATTGCCCCGTCCAGGGCAGGCATGCCGCAGGCAATTGCGCCACCCTCAAATGCCGGGCCGGCCGGGCAAGATGCCGCCAAGATGCGGTCCTTGTTGCCCACAATCAATTCGGTATTTGTTCCAATATCCATTACCGCAACGAGGCGCTCTTCATGCGCCAGGTCCACCGCCAGCATGCACGCTGCCGCATCTGCACCCACGTGGCCGCTGATGATCGGCGCCCCGTACACACGAGCCTTGGGATGAATCGGCAAAAGGCTGCGCAGCCCAGTCTGTTGCAGGCTTGTCGTGGTGCGCTTGCCTTCAGCCATTTCGACTTCCGTGATGGAGAGGTACGGGCTTTGCCCGATCGAATACACGCTCTGCCTGAAGAAAAGATCCCGCATGGTCGAGTTGCCCACTACAACCATCTCGTAGATGGTTTTCGGGTCGACGGGAAACGCTTCGATCGCATGAGTCAGATAGCCGGCCAGCGTGCGCATCAGCAGCTTTCCCGGATGCTCGGTGTCATAGGAAATGCGCGACATCACTTCAGACCCGCCGAAGCGTTGCGGATTCTCAAACGAGGTGTCCGCGATCAGTTCGCCGTTCTCCAGGTCCACCAGTCGCAACACAACCGTTGTAGTCCCCAGGTCCATGGCGATGCCGAGAATCGGTCCGGTCGAGCGCTCCACTTCCACGCCATCGATAAGGATGCGATCTCCGTCGCGAGTCACCGCGGGATCCAGCCTGAAGGCTCGATTGCTGATCGGCAGTCCGAACGCGTGCCGCTCGATGCGCATGTGTCCGCGCCGCATCGTATGGCAGCGAACATTGCCTTCCGTCGCGGCAACGCAGGCTTGGCACGACAGGCGGAAATTCCCTTTGAGATGACGCTCCGGCTCAGCAAGCGGCGAAAGGGCGTCCATCCCCTCAACAAGTTCAACCATGCACTCTTTGCATTTGCCTTGCTTGCGGCAGGAAGTAGGCACATCGATGCCCAGGTCCTCGGCGTAATCAAAGAGCGATCGCCCGCCCGCCGCCTCGATGGATTGTCCGTTGATGGTGAGGGTAACGGCCATTCGGAGAGAATTCCTACCAGCCCTTCGATTCCAGTTCGGCTTTCAATGCTTCCGCAACTTCGCGCGCAGAACCCTCTCGCTCCTCTTCCTCGCTCCACTTCCACTGGGCCAGGTAGTCGTCAGAGGCTTGCAGTCCCCGCTCGGCCGCGAGAATATCCACTTGTTGCATGAATTTGTCATTCAGCATCACAGTGACGTCCTCCACCTCATCCTCGGCATTGATCTGGATGGGGACCTCCTGCCAATGCAGAATTTTGTATGTGGCCACTGGTGTTAACCCTCTGTCGCTAAGCGTAAAAACAGATCCACCGCGGCGGATGCGTTCGCACCGTATCCGTCCGCGCCAATCTCGTCGGCAAACATTTGGCTGATTGGAGCGCCCCCAATCGCCATCTTGATGTGACTCAAGCCCGCGGCATCAAACCCGTCGATCACGGTCTTCATATACATCATGGTCGTCGTCAGCAGCGCGCTCATGCCAATGATGGTTGGCTTGCATTTCTCCGCCGCGGCCATGAACTTTTCGACGCTCTGATCCACGCCGATGTCGTGCAACTCAAAACCCGCGCCTTCGGCCATCATGCCCACAAGATTTTTGCCGATATCGTGCAGGTCGCCGCGAACCGTGCCCATCAGCAATACGCCTTTGGGTTTGGTGTTGCTGTCTTTCGAAGTCAGCAGCGGCCTCAGCACAGCCAGCCCCGCCTTCATCGCCCGCGCCGCAATCAGCACTTCGGGAACATACAGCACATTGTGCTTGAAGTCCTCGCCAACTACGCTCATGCCGGCGATCAATCCCTCGGTCAACACTTCCTGCGCGGACCGCCCTTCTGCCAGGGCCTCAGCCGTCAGGCGGCTGATCTGGTCAGCGTTCCCCTCGTACAGATACTGGTTCATCAAGGCGTAATCAGGCATCTATCCTCCGCTTAGCCAGCGCTCGCAACCGCGCTTGCGGCACGCCTTCCATTGAATTCGCGCAGTGCCTCAATCATGGCCAGGACATTCTCGCGAGGCATTCCCGGGCTCACGCCGCCTCCGACTGAGAGGATGATGCCCTCGCCGCCAGAGCCCTCCAGCACCTCGAGAGTCTCGTCCTTGACTTCCTCCGGGGTTCCGCGGACCGCAATCTCCAGGGGATTCACGTTTCCCATCAGGCACATCCTGTCACCTATGCGCCGCTTCACCTCGGTGATGTGTTTTTGCTTGCCCCAGTTCAACACGTTGAACCCAGCATCCGGCAGATGATCGAGGCAGGCGTCCACTTCCGCGTCGTTGTGGTAAAGCTTCACCCAGTCCTTCGGAAAAGCATCACAAATGCGCTTCAGGTAAGGATGCGCAAACTCAAGGTAATGCTCTTCATTGATGAACCCCACGATGTCGTCGAGGATGAAAATGCTCTCCACCGTGTCGCCCATGACCTTCTGCTGCGCCTTCAGCCAATCGATCACTACCCGCGTGCACAGGTCGATTAACTTGTGAGCGCCCTTGGGATCCTCCACCAAGTCGATCATGAAGTTCGTGGTACCGCGCACAAATCCAGCCGTGCATAGCGGTCCCCGCGAGGTGACCATGGGAAGAATGTAGCCGGCATCCAGAATCCGCTGCCGGGCCATGCCAATCCGGTGCAGGGTCAGCCCGGCAAAGCCGTCGGCCTCCACTTCGTATTCGGGGAAGCTGTCGATATCCTCAAGCCGGTAAAGCGTGTGATATTCGCTCGGCGTATTGTCCTGCCAGAATTTGATCTTCGCGCCCAGCACCGAGGGCTCCGCCGCCATCCCATACTCCATCCACCACGACGGAATGAAGATCACGTCTGGGAACTCGCGCATGATCTTCAAATTCGATTGAAACCAGAGTTCTGGATCCAGGAAGTAGTCCAGATGCTTGATTCCGAGGTATCCGGGGATCCATGGGCTATCGATGATCAGCGCCATCGGAATCTTATCCATCTTTTCGCGGCGCACCGCTCGCTTAAACGTTTCCCATTGTTCTGGCAGCATACATTACCTCGTGGACACTTTTGGGGATACACACAACCATTGCAAGGTCAGGCGTGGCCGTCACGCAAATAGCTTGTTTCTCTTCAATCTCTTAGCCATTCTAGACCAGGCCGCCGCAATGATTCTGGGTATTGTTCAGGTATCAAAGTAAATCTGGGCAAAACAACCATTTGGCCCCGATTGCGGCAATAGTACTGTACCGGCAACAACACAGACAACTGAATTTGCGAACGGCCCGCTTGAGCACCCTCCGGCCACATCATCGCCAGATTCTCGAGAATCGAGCTCGCCAGGCGATCAGAATCGCTGGACAACCAGCGAAAAGCTTGCCAGTGTCGGTCTGACCACTTCCTTCAGAGCTTTATGATTCTTCTAGCACTCTGTCTAGTTACTGAAAGTGTCATTTCTGACTTAAAGCCAATTACGTTACGATCTTAGAGTTTTAAGATTAATTCGATTGCTGGTCGAGATAAGTTTTGCCAAGGCACACTCTCATGACCGGCATCTTCTCATTGCTGGCCCGGCTTTCTCGTATTCAATCGCCCGGCTTAAGAAAGTGGTGGAGTGTGCGGATTTTCCACTTGGTCCCCAACATGAACTTCGGCGGCCTGCAGGAGATAGTTCGCGTTCTCTGCCTGGCTCAGCGCGAAGCCGGACACTCGGTGACCATCGGCTGCTGGACCAATGTGAGCGACAATGCGGCGGCCGAAGCTCAGCTGCAGGATGCGGGCGTGCAAGTCGTGTATTTACGCCGGGGCCCAGAGGGCCAACTGGTTGCGGGCAAGAAATACCTGTTTCTCAAGCTAAAGCAGTATCTGAGCCAGGGCAAAGCTGACGTCCTGCACGTACATAATCCATTCGAGCACTACCTGTACGGCGCCCTCACTGCCCGGGCCGTCGGGTCAACCAAAGTCGTGCAATCCATACATGCCACCGTGTGGCTTGACGGCAGGCGAAAATGGAAGCTCATCTTCTGGATTGGCGCCATGTGCACCGACGCCATCGTATCTGTCTGCGAGGAAGTGGAGTCCGTGATTCGCAGCAGATTCATCCTGCCCGGAAGAAAGTTCTACGTCATTGAAAACGGGATTGATCTAGAGCGCTTCCTCGCCGTGCCGCCGCGCTCCGCACGCAATGACATTGTCATCGGCACTGTCGGCCGCATGTCTCCTGAGAAGAACCAAAGCGTGCTCCTGGCGGCATTCGCCAAACTGCGTGCCAGGCACAGCAACATTCGTCTCCGCATTCTGGGTGTTGGAATCCTTGAAGCCGAATTGACAGAACAGAGGACAAAGCTAGGACTGGAGGATCTTGTTGAATTCTGCGGTGCTTCAAACGATGTGCCCGCCTACTTGAGCACTCTGGACCTCTTCGTCCTGCCATCGGCCAGTGAGGCCATGCCCCTGTCACTGCTCGAAGCCATCGCATCGGGACTCCCCGTGGTAGCCACAGCGGTAGGCAACGTCCCTCGCATGGTAGAAATCACTGAATCGGGTTGGATCTGTCCCCCGGGGGATGTCGATGCTCTGACAGCTGCGCTCGAGTCCGCAATCACGTGCGATGAACTTCGCCAAAAGGGCGAACGTGCCCGGCAAAAAGTTTCGGAATATTACTCGGTCGAGCGAATGAGTTCCGACTACGAGCAGCTCTATCTCAAGCTCATCCACAAGTAGATCAGCGCCGGGCATCAATTCGTTGCCGGTAGCCGACTTTCCAGGCACGGAAGGCTGTCGCGCTCATCTCTCTGCGTTTTGCAGGGACGGCTCGCCCACCTGCTCTACGCTCCACCGGTGCGGTGCCACAAACACACCGCTGAATGTCCCTTTTCCATTGCCGTAATAGTTGCCATCGAGGACGCTCAGAACAAAGGCCTCAGGCACTACGTCCGTCTGCTCTGCTCCGAAGTCCATGTAGAGCGAGATCAGATACTCTCCGGGAACTAGTGTCAGGCTGGGAACGTCGCAAACTAGAATGATCTCGCCCGACAGTGAACCGTGCATCAGCTCGGGATCGCACAGCGTATTCAGCGTAAGCACCCTCTGCCCGAACATGGTGTTGATGCAGAACGCAAAAGTGAGTCGCGGGGTTTCGTAGGGCAGGGCAATGTGAATCTTGACCTTCAGCTGCTCCCCAACCTGCACAGCGTGCGGCGCTGGCTGATCATCGGCTGTGTAAAGCTCAATCTTCTTCATCAACGGCGCAAATTGCCGCTTGCGGCTTGGAGCCTCGGACAGGTCAATTTCGTGGGTGTGGCCTTGGCCCGGGCGGCTTGTGCCGGCCAAGTATTCACCGACCGCGCCCTTCGTTTCTCCGTCGAAGACAACGCGGCCCTGGCGCAGCACAATCCCGCGCTGACATAAATTCTCCACAGCCGCCATGTTGTGTGAAACGAACAGGATTGTGCGGCCGGTCTTGCTCACTTCGCTCATCTTGCCCAGGCACTTCTTCTGGAAGGCCATGTCCCCTACCGCGAGTACTTCATCCACGACCAGGATCTCGGGCTGAAGGTGCGCAGCCACCGCAAAACCAAGACGCACCGACATTCCGCTTGAATAGCGCTTCACTGGTGTATCCAGGAACTTTTCAATTTCAGCGAATGCGACAATTTCCTCGAACCTGGCCTTGATCTCGGCGTGGCGCATGCCCAGCACCGCGCCATTCAGAAAGATGTTCTCGCGCCCGGTCAGTTCGGGATGGAATCCGGTGCCTACTTCAAGCAGGCTGGCCATGCGCCCGTGCAGCGTTACTTTACCTTCGGTCGGATCTGTGATTCGCGAGAGTATCTTCAGCAATGTGCTCTTGCCCGCGCCATTGGCTCCAATGATGCCGACGATCTCCCCTGCCTTGACATCGAAATTGATGTCCTTCAGGGCCCAGAATGAGGTCGTTGGCTTTGACCAATCCTTCGCCCGCTTCTTGAACGGACCAGCGAACGCGCGCACCACCAGCTCGCGCACATTCGAGGTCCGATCAATGGATTGTCCAATGCGGTACTCCTTTGAGAGTCCTCGCACCTCGATCATAGATTCCATCAAAGCACCCCGGGGGCCGCGCCGGCTGCCGGGGTGGTGCCCGCAACCAGTGGAAGAGACACTCGCCTCTCGTCGATCGATGGCCCCTGGAACATGCCAAGGCGCGCCGAATAGAGGTCTTTCGGCAGGCCCTTCATGTTCAAGGCAACTTCGCGAATGACGTGATCCTCTTCTTTGAACTGCAACGTAATGCCCGGTGGCAATCCGGAGATGTTGAAGGTGTCATCGGACACTTGTTCCAACCGAAATGAGGGCTCGTTGTTGACCATCACCATCAGTTCGCCGTTCATCAGGCGCACTGAACCAACAGCGCCCTTCACCAACGTAGACAGTGGCTTTCCAATCACAAACATCGGCATGTACTCGCCGGGAATCTTAAAGTCGCAAATGAACCGGCGCAGGTCCGCCTCTGAGGCAGGCATGGTCTCTCGCGTCACGGATATGCCTTCGGCCCGTCGCCGTGCCACAAAGTCCTCGGGGAACAAGCTTAGAAGATAGTCGTTGATCAGAACGTCGATAACGATGTGAACCCTGACGATCTGGCTGTCGTTCTTCACGGAATGTACGCGAGAGAAATCGCCATACCACAGCTCGCCGGCCTTCCAGTTCATGCGCTGGCCGTCGATGATAAATGCAACGCCAGGATCTGTGAGGACTGGAATGTGCAGGCGCACAATGCCAAATTGGAAATTCGTATGGAAGTCGAAGTGATCCTTGATGTGGCCACCCGGTGGCAAAAACAGAATGCGCGCCACTTCCTTGGGACACTTCAGATCTTCAAGGATCTTCTTGAAGTAGGACGTCCGGCGTAGGTTTTCTGTCTCCTGGTAGCGGTCCATCCCGGGCGAGCTCGGGAACACAGAATCCTTTCCACCCAGTGAGTGCAGCGCAATCCCCGTCCATTCACCCTTGTGGTACGGGCCCGGCTGCGGCGCGGTGGGCACATCCCGCAACGTTTGCAGATCGCGTAGAAGCAAGTCCACATCGTATGTCTGCGGCAGCTTGACGGCTGCATCCCCGCTGATCGTGTTCATGTCTGGCTCCTGTTCAACAAAGTTCAACTTTTCGTGTCAATGCGCTTCCGAGAAAAAGTCCACTGTCGCATCCGAAGCGTGCGTTGCGTGCGCTATAAACCGTTCCTAGCTCCGGCTACGCATTACGGCGTCTTGACTGGGACCCCCGGCGGTCTGCGCTTGATGCCTTTCAGTTTCTGCTGGCTCTTCTCCTGGAGCGCGCTTTGCCCTTCCAATTGCTGTTGCTGTGCATTCGCTTCCAGTATTTGCTGAATCTCGCTCAACCGCAAGTCTGGATTCCGTGTCACCTGTTCCAGAACAGTCTCAAACTGCGCAGCCAGACGCAGGATTGTCCGTCGATCGAACAGGTCGGGATTATAGTGCCAGGTCCCGGTTAAAACAGTTTCTCTCTCGCCGCAAAAAACTGCCAGGTCGAACTTCGACGGCATGTCGAATGGATATCCTGCCAGCTCGATCCCAGGCAGCGTACGGCGGCTGCGTGGAGTATTCATGTGCACAAACAATACCTGGACCAGCGGGTTGTGACTCATGCTTCGCTCTGGCTGCAGCTCTTTCACCAGCGTATCAAAGGGCATGTCCTGGTGCGCATACGCGCCCAGCGTCACCTCTCGCACGCGACCCAGCAACTCGCTGAATGTCGGATCATGCGATAGGTCGGTCCGCAGCACGATCAGGTTCACAAAGAATCCGATCAGCGCCTCCGTTTCCACGGTGGTGCGCCCCGCGAGGTCGGTACCCAGAACCACGTCGGGCTGCTTTGTGCAATACAGGACCAAACTCTGGAACGCCGCCAGCATCGTCATGAACGACGAAACTCCCTGCTGACGGCTCAACAGGCCAATCTGTTCCGCCAGGGACTTTGAGATTGGTATGCGCTCCGTTGCTCCGCGGAGGCTCGGCTCGTCTGACCGAGGACGGTCGGCGGGCAACGCGAGCACAGGCGGAGCCCCGTCGAGCCGTTGTTTCCAGTACGTCAGTTGACGTTCCAGCACGTCGCCTTGCAACCAGTTCCGCTGCCAAACGGCAAAATCGGCATACTGAATCGGTAGATCAGGAAGTGCTGACGGCTGTCGTCCAGCCAGGCCTTCTCCCGCCAGGGCTGCCTCATAAAGTGCAGCCAGGTCGGATGCCATCACTCCCAGGCTCCAGCCATCGCATGCAATGTGATGCATATTCACAAACAGCACGTGCTCCCGCTCGTCCAGTTTCAGCAGCATGGGCCGGAAGAGGATGTCGCTCGCCAGGTTGAAGGGTCTCGCGCTCTACTCTTGCACAATGAGCCGCGCCTCCTTCTCGCGCTCCGGCGCGGCCATGGCGGTCAAATCCCGGATCTCCAACGCAATATCCGCGTCGGCCCGCACTTTCTGAATGGGTAGGTCGTGCTCCATCGCGTAGGTTGTCCGCAGAATGTCATGTCGCTGCACAATGCCCTTCAGCGCTGTCTCCAACGCACTCGGATTCAGCAACCCAGTCATGCGCGTGGCCCAGGGAATGTTGTAAAGCGGGCTGTCCGGGTCCAACCTGTATTGGAACCAGAGCCGCTGCTGCGCAAAAGAGAGCGGCAGTGCAGTGCTCCGGTCCGCCCGCACCATTGGCGGGGTTTCCAGTTGGTATTTGCCACGTTCCAATCGCTCGATCGCCTTGGCCAGCTGCGCAACGGTAGGCGCTTCAAACAGGGCCCGTACTGATAGCTCCACACGGAACATCGCCCGTGCCCGAGCTACCACTTGAGTGGCCGAGAGTGAATGCCCGCCCATCTCAAAGAAGTTCTCGTGCAAGCCTACGCGCTCAAGCCGCAGCACCTCCGCCACGATTGAGGCCAGCATCTCCTGCGTCGGAGTTTGCGGCGCAACGTAGCTTCCTGTGCTCCCCAACCCCGATTGATCCGGCGCCGGCAGAGCCTTTCTGTCAACCTTCCCGTTCGTCGAAAGAGGCAATCCATCCAGCACCACGAATGCCTGCGGAACCATGAACTCAGGCAGCTTGGTGCCCAGCCAAAGACGCAGCTGCGGTACCAGTTGTCCCGCCACCCGCTGGCGCAGCGGATTATTCGTATAGCTGCGCAGAGGCTTGAATCCCAGCAGTTCCGCTGGATGGCGCACTTCAGCGAACAAGGAATCTCCATTCTCCGCAACGCGCCGAAGGATTACATCGAAGCAGCCGTCCACCTGTGTTCTCGAAGAGTGAATCTCCACCCGATAGGGCGCTTCCGCTTCGAGCGCCCAAAAGTCCTCGGGCTCCATCGCTCGTTCCGAATGAACCATGCGGTTCACTACAGCGCGCGCCTCCCCGACTGTTCGCGGGCCGCCTTCGCCCATCAAAACGTCCCTTGCCACACTGTCGTACCGCAGGCGTGCGTTGGGCACAGCGGTCACTCGTAGCATCTCCGGTTGTGTCGTCCGCAGCGTCTCCCGCAGCAGCTCCAGGCTGAAATTCTGCTCCTGCCAGTCAACTCGGGGGCAATCCACCTTCTCCGCCGCCGTTGCCCCCAGGTGTAACGTCACGTCATAGCGGAATAAGCTCAGCTCGTTGTGCTCGCGCCCGCGTTTCAGTTGGATCTCAACCCGCTTGATCCCCGGAATCCGCTGTCTCACCGCGTGGAAGAACTCAGGGTCAATCAGTAACTCGCCCTCCTGCGCGATGTTCTGCTTGACCAGTTGTTGCAGCTCGGCTATGGTCGTTGAATCTGCGGCGCGGTACATCTGCACCGAAATTTGGAATGTCTCCAAGAGCGGAAGGCTCCGCAAATCGCCAATAAAAACGGATCCGTTCGGACCTGCCGCCTCCACTGCTCCTGTCAGCACCTCCAGGAAATAGTCGAGGTCAGGAAAGTATTGCGACACGGAGTTCACAACCACGGCGTCGAAGTCTCCCCGAGTATCCTCGAACACATGCGCCGGCCTCCGCGCGAGTCTAACCTGCGGCAGTTCCAGCTCGGGCTTCTTCAATTGCTGCTCAAGATAACTCAGTGCCGTATTGGAAACGTCGGTGCCAAAGTATCGCTTGCAACGCGGCGCCACATTGAACAGCAACAACCCAGTGCCGCAGCCAATCTCCCAAACCCGCTCCGGTTTCAGCGCCAGGATTCGGTTCACCGTGCTCTGCACCCAGACCTTCATTTCCGCGGCCGGAATCGGCTCGTCGGTGTAGCTGCTATCCCACCCTGTAATATTGAACGCACTGTCCGCGATGTCGCCGCCCTGTCGATATGCCTCATCAAATGTGGCCACCCACTGCGCCACACGTTCTGCGCTAAGAGAATCGGCGTTCTCCTGTTGATCGGCTCCCTGGTAATCGGAGTCGGGAACGATATAGGCAACCAGGCGCTTGTCCCCCGGCTCATCTTCGCGGGCAACCACAACACTCTCGCGCACTCCGGGATGACTGGCGAGCGTGCCCTCGATCTCGCCCAGTTCGATGCGGAAGCCACGGATCTTTACTTGGTGGTCGATCCTTCCCAGATATTCGATGGTTCCGTCCGGCAGCATGCGTGCCAGGTCACCGGACTTGTAAAGCCGCGCCCCGGCTTCGTGGTTGAAGCCGTCAGGAATGAACTTTTCCGCGGTCAACTCGGGGCGCTTCAGATAGCCGCGCGCGAGTCCCACGCCGCCAATGTGCAACTCGCCGGGTATCCCGAATGGGACAAGCTGCAGGAACCGGTCGAGGATGCGAATCTGCGTATTCCAGATCGGTCTTCCAATCGGAACAGTCGTACGTCCTGAGTCCGGAGTGCACTGCCAGTAGGTCACGTCGACTGAAGCCTCAGTCGGCCCATACAAGTTATGCAACTCCGCGCCAAACCGCTCGAAGAACCGTTGCTGCAGATCCAGCGGAAGCGCTTCGCCGCTGCAGATCACTCGCCGCAGGCTGCTGCACCGCTCCACTCCCTCTGCTTCCACAAAGATTCGCAGCATCGATGGGACGAAGTGAAGCGTCGTGATCATCTCTTTGGTGATCAGGCCCACCAGGTAATCTGGATCCTTATGTCCGCCCGGCTGCCCGACCACGAGGCATGCTCCCGTCATCAGCGGCCAGAAGAACTCCCACACTGAAACATCAAAGCTGTACGGCGTCTTCTGCAACACCCGGTCCGCCGAAGTCAGACCATAGGCGTTCTGCATCCACAACAGCCGGTTCACAATGCCTTCGTGAACGTTCGGGACGCCCTTGGGATTGCCCGTCGAGCCCGAAGTGTAAATTACATATGCCAGGTTCTTCCCGTTGGTGATCAATTCCGGATTTGCTGTGGGTTCGCTGGCCAGCGTGTCCCAATCGCGGTCCAGGCAGATTGTGGGAACGTCGTGTTCCGGCAGCACGTTCAAAAGATGCTCCGTGGTTAGAACCACCGGGGCTTCGGCGTCTGCCAGCATCAACCCAAGACGCTCGCGCGGATACTCCGGATCGAGCGGCACATAAGCGCCTCCCGCCTTCATGATTCCTAGCAGCCCGACGACCATTTCCACTGACCGCTCAATGCACACTCCCACCAGCACGTCCGGTCCTACTCCCATCGCTCGCAGCCGATGGGCTAGCCGGTTCGCACGCTCGTTCAACTCCCTGTAAGACAACGTCACCGATTGGAAGACCAACGCCACCGCGTCCGGCGTACGCTCTACCTGCTCCTCGATAAACTCGTGCAGCGAGCGCTCGCGCGCGTACTCCACCGCCTCGCCGCTCGATGCCGCCTCCACCAGTTGCCGTTCTTCCGGCGCCAGTAAAGGCAGTTCACCAATGTGCTGATCCGGATTCTTCACAATCGCTTCTAATAGAGTGCCAAAGTGCCCCAGCATGCGCCGGATCGTTGAAGCATCGAAAAGGTCCGTCGAGTATTCCGCCATACACGACAGCCCTTCAGGTGTTTCCAGGAGAAAAATGCCGATGTCGAACTTTGTCGTCTCGTTGTGGATTGGCATGCCCGCAAACTCCACACCGGCGATCCGGAGCACGGAGCGGCGCGCGTTCTGCATGACAAACAAAACCTGTACCAAGGGATTGGAGCTAAGGTCGCGGTCTGGTGCGATTGCCTCCACAAGTTTCTCGAAAGGCAGGTCCTGGTTGGCAAATGCGCCCAGCGCCACCGCGCGCACACGCTGCAGCAGTTCGCGGAAGGTTGGGTTGCCCGACAGGTCCGAGTGCATCACCAGCGTGTTGACGAAAAACCCGATGAGGTCCTCGATTTCGGCGCGCGTCCGGTTTGCAATCGGTGAACCAACCACAATCTTCTCTTGCCCCGTATATCGATAGAGCAGGGACTGGTAAGCAGCCAGCAATGTCATATAGAGGGTCACGCCCTCACTCTGTCCAAGGCTGTGCAATCCCTTCAATAGCTCGGTCGAGAACCAAACCGTTTCCGTCGCGCCACGATAGCGCTGCACGGCCGGACGCGGATGATCGGTGGGCAGGTCGATACGATCCGGCGCGCCCGCAAGCTGTTTTTTCCAATAGGCAAGCTGCCCGGCAATCAGGTCGCTCTCGATCCATTCCCGTTGCCACACCGCAAAGTCAGCATATTGGATCGGCAGCTCCGGGAGCGGTGAAGGCAGGTTCGTACGGCATGCCTCATACAGCGCGCCCAGTTCCTGGATGAAGGGCCAGATCGACCAGCCGTCCGTCGCAATGTGATGAATGTCGAGCAGCAATATGTGGTCGGTAACATCGAGCCGCAGCAGTGAAGCACGCATCACCGGCCCGGCGCTCAGGTTGAACGGCCTGCGCGCTTCCTCAATCGCCAGCCGCATCGCCTCCTTCTCGCGTCTGTCTGCGGGCACATCTGAAATATCAATCACCGGTACATCGATCGTGAGCTCGGCCGTAATCTCTTGAACAGGCCGGTCCTCATCCAGGTGGAACGTAGTACGAAGCACCTCGTGACGCTTGATGATCTCGTTGATAGCGCTCCCCATCACCGCAGCATCCAAAGGACCTTTCAACCGCATTGGCAAGGGGGCGTTGTATTGCGGGTTGCCCGGCTCCAACTGATCCAGGAACCATAGCCGCTCCTGTGCGAACGAGAGCGGCAGCGGCCGGTTGCGCGGCACACGCTGAATGGAAGCCAGTTGCAGCGATTTTGCTGTTCCCGCAATGCGCCCTGCCAAGCCCTCAATCGTCGGCGTCTCAAAGATCGAGCGCAGCGGCAACTCCGTGTTCATATCTCGCCTGATTCGCGAAATCACCTGCGTCGCAAGCAGCGAGTGGCCACCCAAGGCGAAGAAGTTGTCGGATACGCCCACTCGTTCAATGCGCAGTACCTCTGACCAGATGTCGGCCAGCTGTTGCTCCGTTTCTGTGCGCGGTGCAATGTAGCTTTCTGCGTTGTCGATCCCCGATTGGTCCGGCGCCGGCAGAGCCTTCCTGTCTACTTTCCCGTTCGGAGTAAGTGGGAACTGCGCCATCTGGTGGAAGGCGGCGGGAACCATGTAGTCCGGCAAGGTGGACTTCAATGCGGAGCGAAGACTTGCAGGCTGCAGTGTCGCGCCGTCGCGCGGAACGAGGTAGGCGATCAATCGCTTGTCGCCAGGCACGTCCTCGCGTGCCACCACGACGCAGTCCAGGACGTCAGGGTGATTCCGTAGCGCAATCTCGATTTCGGATGGTTCGATCCGGAAACCGCGAATCTTGACCTGTTGGTCCAGCCTCCCGAGATACTCAATGTTGCCGTCGGCAAGCCAGCGACATAGATCGCCGGTCTTGTACATGCGAGTCCCTGACACGAACGGATTGGCAAGGAATCGCTCCGCGGTCAGGTCTGGTCGATTCAGGTACCCGCGCGCCAGGCCGGCCCCGGCAAGGAACAGCTCCCCTGGAACGCCGATCGGTCGGAGCTGCGATTCGCGATCGAGGATCAATGCCTGGGTGTTTGCAATAGGGCGACCGATTAGAACGGCGCTGCCACGCGGAACCAAGGTATAGGTCGAGTAGGTCGTGTCTTCAGTCGGACCGTAAAGATTGAACACCTTCTCGACTGAAGTTCCGCTGTAAATCTTCTCAACCAGGTCGGGAGAGAGTGCCTCACCTGCCAAGTTGACCGTCCTTACACTGTCGGGAACGCTTTGCGACCGCACAAGTTCGGCGATTGCCGAAGGTACGGTGTTGATCAAGGTGACTTCAGACCGAGCCTCAAGTGACGGAAGCTCGAGAGCGTTCTCGGCCAGTACGATCTTGGTGCCGCAAGCCAATGGCGCGAACATCTCGAAGATCGAAAGATCGAAACAGATCGATGTCGCAAAGAGCACACCTGACAGCTGTTGGGGGGTGAACGCGGTCAATGCCCATTGAATAAATGTCGCTGCATTTCGATGCTCAATCGCGACACCTTTGGGCCTGCCGGTCGATCCGGATGTGAACAGCACATAGGCCAGATGGTGCGACTCCACAGAGACTTCTGGGGCTGCTTCGGATTGATGATCCGCCTCAGCGAGCATCATCCATCGCGTTTCACTCGGCAAGTCGCCCGCAACCGCTCCGTGCGACAGGATGATCTTGGGGTGAGAATCCTCGATGATTGCACTGAGGCGTGCCGTCGGGTAGTTCGGGTCAAGCGGAACGTAGGCGCCGCCTGCCTTAAGCACGCCAAGAAGTGCCACAAGCATTTCGGCAGACCGCTCGAAATAGATGCCGACCAACGTGTCGGGCACTACGCCGCGTTCGATCAGTTCATTCGCTAGACGATTTGAGCGGCGATCCAGTTCGGCAAAGCTCAGTCTCTCGTTGCCTTCAATGATCGCAGTTGCATTCGGCGTCCGCTGTGCCTGTTCACAAAAGAGCTGATGAAGGCAAACGTCGCGGAACTCCATTCCAGTGTCGTTAAAGACTTCAAGCACGCAGCGCCGCTCTTGTTCGTCGAGCAGTTCCAGCTCCGAAAGCCGCCGCTCAGGATTCGACACGATGGCCTCAAGCAGGTTACTGAAGTGTCCTAGGGCGCGCTTGATCGTTGCTGCGTCGAAGATGTCGGTGTTGTACTCGATGCGGATCTGCATGCCGTCCGCTAAGTGCGTTGCGAACCACGACATGTCGAACGCCGATGTGCCCTGGTGCAACGGCAGCCGCTCCAGTGTCAGCCCGGCAAGTTCAAGCGCGCGCTGCGGTGCGTTTTGCAGCGCAAACAATACCTGGAAGATCGGGTGATAGTTCAGGCTGCGCTCTGGCTGCAACTCCTCCACCAGCCGCTCGAATGGAATGTCCTGGTGAGCGTAAGCTTCGAGCGTCGACTCCTTCAGATCGGAAGAGCGTCGTGTAGGGAAAGAGTGTAGATCTCG